>Ga0209308_10000244_pt1 | contig 52994 bp, 45 predicted proteins | sample COGITO_mtgs_1204_3_FD_184806 | JGI IMG/M metagenome (GOLD analysis project Ga0209308, IMG submission 184806) | Pelagic marine microbial communities from North Sea - COGITO_mtgs_120405 (SPAdes) (version 2) | ecosystem: Environmental > Aquatic > Marine > Epipelagic ... | reverse complement strand
GCAGTATCCCTTACCCAAAGAGTAAGAGCGAAACTCATCACTAAGTCATCGTTGTATCCTGTCATCGCTTCAGCTTTATTGTTGTTATATATAAATACAAACAACTCATCAATTAATCGATTTGAACGAACAATTACTGACTTTTCTCTGAAATATTCCTCTAATTTAGCTATAACCAATGGTCTAGTCTTCATTGTCATACTAAATCCAGCCACCATATTACGATCTTGATTTCTATATCGATTATTTATTTGGTGTTCTGTATCCACATACTTTAAATCTTTACTTGTGTAAAATAAGTTTTGATAACCTCTATCAATACATTGTTGTAGTGTAGCCCAACCTATATTGTTGTTCTCTACTACCAACAAAGCATTATTATATTCTGTTGCTGTGTTTACACATAAGTTTCCAAAATCTTTTGTTGACATCTTACCTTTGTATTCTGCTACCTGTTCCATCGTTTCTATATCCATCACGTGAAATGCAGAGTAATCCGAACCATCTCCTCTACTAACATCAGCACTTAGTACATAATCTCTAGTATAGTTTGCTGGTTGCCATATCCAAAGACAACTATCAACACCTCTCTTCTCCAATGGGTCTTGAGCGTGTATTTGTTTATACTCTTCTAAGATTACACCATCAATAACAGTTTGTCCAGAAGTTAAGAAGTCACAATCACATTCTTGAGCCGCTAAGGAAGGACCTAAAAGTCTATCTTGTTCAGCTCTCCACTCATCATTTCTTTCGGGATGTAAGTTCCAATGTAATCTAATAAAGTTCCAATCATTTGTTCCATCTTCTGCGCCAACCCAAGTCTTATGAAACCAATTACCTATACCATTTGGTGTAGATAGAGCAATACATTGTCCACCAGTAGATAGTGTCTGTGAAGCAGCAGCCCATATCGGTTCAATCTTATCAATAAAAGCAGCCTCATCTAATATCAAAAGAGACAAAGCCTCAGAACGACCACTATCCTCGCCGCTAGAAACAGCCTTTATTTGTGAACCATTGTTATATCGTAGAGATAATTTGTTATCTTCCGTACATTTTTGTTTTAACCAACTTGGCAAGTTAGCGTGCATCACCCTAACCTTTGTAACTAAGTTCTTAGCAGTATCTTGTTTGGTAGCAATCACTAATATGTTTTTATCCTGATGAAATGTCATCATCCAAAGGGAGTATCCGGCCGATAACGTAGATAAACCTAACTGTCTAGCTTTCAGAATAATGTTAAACCTATGCTCTTCAAATGTTTTAAGTGACTGTTCTTGATAAGACCAAAGATGAAATGGAACTTTACCCTTTATTGGATGTTGGACAACACAATACTTTTTTAAAAAGTATATAGGGTCTTTAGCGCATTTCTTATATTCACTTTTGATTACCTCTTTTAATTGTCCTGGTTTCATTATATCTTTCCTACTATAAACCCAATTACTAACCAAAGGTATCTGTGTTCGTACCACTTTGGTTCAACTAAGTCTACCAACTTCTCATTAGCTACATCTCTTTCCTTTAACAATCCAATCTGTTCATCTTTCTTTACAATGATTAAAGAATCTGATTTTATTTGATTATCCATCTCTTTTACTAAATCCTCATATATAGAAATCTGTACGGATTTAGAGCTATCAGAATGTTGTAGTTCTTTGATATTGTTAGCAATTCCTAACATCTCTTCTTGTGAAAGAGTTACTTGTCCAAGTAAAGGAACTGACAATAATAGTGGCAACAAATATTTCATATTAACCATGCTTTTTAAGAACATAAATTACAGCACTACTTGCAGCAGTTATTTTACTTATTGAAAAATCATATATTACACCTGCAGTTAGATTTGCAGCTGGAATTGTTCCACCATCTGATAAATGAAATACAGCGCTTCCATGTGTTTTTACTATAACAGCACTTGCGCCATAATTTGATCCTGTATAAGCAGTCATTCCGTCTGCTACTGCTGATGCAGAAATATATGTTCCTGGATGTCCTTTTTTTTGAAAATCAGAATAATCTGATGGTGAGTCATGCATGTCTGACATTTTATTTCTCCCTATTTTTTAGCGAATTTCTTCAAAAAATCTACAGCTTCATTTGAGTTATCCTCTGTAAAAGCTTTCTCCATCTTTTGAGTATTCTTCTTTGTATTAGTTAATTTACGTTTGAGATTTCCTATCTCTTTCTTAGAAGATTGTTTGTTCTCCTCTAATACCTTTATTTCTTTTTCAACTTTTTTCTCTTCTTTTTTGTTTTCTTTAATCACACCCTTTAACTTTTTAACCTCTTTACTTTTAGAAGAAACAGCAAAAAGTGCTCCAATCGTACCTAAGATACCAACTATTATTTTCCAAATCTTCATACGTTACTCTCCAGTTGTTCTAAAGCTTCAGTATACTTTTTTAAAGCTTCTTCAGCTTCTTTTTTAACCTTTTTCATATCAATATCCCATTTTTCTTTTTCCAATTCAGGAGTATTAACTCCAACATTGTTAAACCACTCAGGAGCTTTTGAATCTCTCCACTCTGAGATAGCTTGTATTTGGTCTTTAATAAATGCAATCTTATTACTTTTAATCTTTTCTTCAGCCCATTCTTCATACCTACCTTCTATACGAAGTTTGTTTTCCATCTTAATCTGACAATCAAAACAATGTCCAAATAATGACCACATTTTATCATCTAATTTTTTCTTCATAATGACATCACATTCTGGACAAAACATTGGCATTCTGGCTCCCCTCATAATATCAGTCATTCTACTGATTTGGTCACCACCCTCTTGTTCTTTACCTTTGTAACCTACCATTACTCTTTTTTCAGGAGTTCTACCAGCTAATAGGTCTCCTAATGCTTTATTTTGTCTTTCTGCTTCTTTACTATATCCCATTGTAACTCCTATACGAACTTTAACATTCCTAATATTTGATTTGCTGGTGCAAAAGCACCTGTGTATTTATAAAGTTTTCCTTTGTAAACAAAAGTAATACCCTCTGATGGAACTACTGATTTTAAACCACCGATAGCGTTTAATCTATCTAACTGAGTCTTTAAGGTGGTTAAAACTTTAGTGTCTTTAGATGTCCTTACCTTACTAATAGCAGACTTTAAATCTTTACGGATTTGTTGAGCTGCTTTAGATGGATTAGCTGCTATAAAGTCACTAAGGTTAGATAGTATCTCAGCACCTAACTCAAAGAAAAGAACTTCCCAATCTCTAATGTGTTGTTTTTGCAATCTAGCGTGATCCATTTTATCTGTTGTTAGTACCCAACTTAAAAACTTTGGATACTCTTTTAAATCTTTTTTAATCATTGGTATTTTGTACGACTTGTCAAAGAAAGCCCATCTTTTAGTCAAGCTCATTAATATCTTATTTGATGGATTTTTATAATCGGTTTGTTTTGCGCCATTATAGCTCCATTATAAATATACTCCATCCAATAAGCTTGATGATAATCTGCTAATGTGTTATTCCCTTTCAATCTAAATTGATTCTGTAATTTGTTTAACTTGCCTAAAAAGTAACTTTGTCTTTTACTAAAATCTTTTACCTTTGGCAAATTAGTTATAAATGGCTTTTCAATCTTAAAAGCCTTTTGTACATCCTGATTTATCTGTTTTATCATACCAGCCAAAACTCTTGCACTTCTCCTGTCTTCTCCGATTGGAGAACCAGCTGTATCATATTCTATTGTTCCGTGAAATTGTAGGAGTGATTTGTCGTATGGTATTACATTTGCTGTCTTTGGATATATAACTTCCAACGACATAAATTTCTTTCCTTCATCAAATATCTTTGTTTTTTGTCCATCACTAAGTTTACCTACGGCTCTTTCTAAATCTCTCATAGCATATACAAATGCTTTTTCAATATCACCTCTACCACTAAACATACTCTTAATACCATTGATATCTAAAGCACCAGCTCCGTGATTCTTAATGTGTCCTTTGTTACGAGCAGCTAAAAGTTTTCCACCTTTCCAACTAACCATTATGTTTTGACCATCCGTTTTTTCTGTAACTGCTCCTTCACTATCAAGATTACCTTGAAGTGTATTAATAATTAGTGTCTTAAAGTCTGAAAACGTTAAATTTTTATCATCAAACGGATGATTTAAATGTCCATAAGCACCACCTTCTAATAATAAACTAACCTCTTTGTCTAAATTTATCTTTTCAAAAAGTGATTCAATATCGTATGAATCCCCATCAGCACCAGCTGCGAATAAAGAACCTATTATATTATTTATAGCGGATTCAGTACCCATCCAGTTAACCACTTTCCAACCCAAGGGTTTTATAACTTCACTCATCCATTTTTTATACTTAGTTACGGCTGATGTTGAACCATTAGCTTGCCCGTGGTCTAAAAAGGTAAGTGGAACTGAATGATAATTTTTTTCTATAGTATTTTTAGCATTATCATCCAAAATATAATTAACGACTTTCCACCCTGCATCTGAATAGATAGAATCTAACCACTCCTTAGAAGTCTTTTTGTATGTAGGATAATCTGTATAAAATGTGGAAGGACCATCGTCTAAGTTTCCTGCAGAAGTATCGCTTGATTCCATCAAAAACTCTTCAATCAGTTCGTCTGATAAATCGTAAGACTCAAATAACTTTTTAAAACTATTAGTCATCATAGTATACACACCTTTATCATAATATCCAAATACTTTTTTAAATGCTTTTACCCTATCACTATCATCAAGTTTCGGGTCACCTAAAAGTTTTCTCATCTGCGTTCCACTAACCGAACCGAATTTTGGAGCACTCATAATGTATCCATTTTCTTCGTATCCTTTAATACTACCTTTACTTTTTTTGTAATCTTGAAAGTATTTACCACCCTTCAATCTACCAGCATCTTTCTTACCAACGGCATATACCACCGCGGTCGTATCTTTATTAAATTTCTTTAATAGATTCTTTGCTATATAAGGAGACTTCTCCATAACGATACGATTCTTTGGAATACCCATCTTAACCATATGTGAAACTTTTTCTTTAAAGTTCATAGGATGTCTTGGTGGTTGTTTAATGTTTGTTGTGGTTATATAAACCTCATCTACTTGTGTCTTTAGCCAATTATATGTTGCTAGATGTCCTGAATGAAATGGTTGAAATCTTCCACCAAATACGCCAATGACTTTTTTGATTTCTTTTTGTTCTTTTAATTTTTTACCAGTATCTGTTTTTGTAAATGGGCCTCTTCTTATTGTTGAAAACCTCACAGGTGTCTCCATACCAAATAAGTTCTTAGGTGCTATAATTTTTAACTTAATCATCTTTGAACTATTATCAACGCCTAATGTTTCAAATTCTATTTCTTTATATTTCTTACCCTTCATAGTAAGATTGTGACCTGTAATAAACTTTGCTACTTTACTGCCCTTTACGGCTTGTGCTTCACTTACTTTATTATAACCACTGCCATAGGGAACTGAAGTATTACCTTTCTTCTTCATCTTCTTTACCATCTTACGGCTTGGTGACGGTAATATACCAGCAGGTGCACCGAACTCTTCGTTTGTGTCTTTCTTCATTACTCTAAATTTTAAAGCAGTTCTACCATTAATAAGTAAGTCTCCCTTTTCATTATAATCGATAGACTTAACAACTACCCTTTTATTCTTAAATCTACCCATAAGAACTGTATCACCCAACTCAACAGGAACTTCTATGGATTCAAAAAACTTAGATTGGCCTGGATCCTTAAACACCTTTTGATGTTTCTTTTCCCTTTCAAAAAACTTAGATTGGCCTGGATCCTTAAACACCTTTTGATGTTTCTTTTCCCTTCGTAACCAAGCTTTGCCAACCTTACTCTTAATTGGTTTCTTTAAAAAAGTATCTATACCCTTACTAACCAACATCTTAAAATGTTTAGTTATTTGAGAATCCGATAACATCTTATTATTCTGAACAATCATAAAGTTAGAACCACCAAATAAACCTTGAAAAGCACCCAAATTACCTTGAACATCTTCCCAACTTTTTTGAACGATAGCATCCGGTACAACCCTATCTCTTTTTTCGTTTCGTTCCCTAGCAATCTTTAATGAGGTATTTACGAAAACCATATAGGTATCGTAACCCATATCCATCAAATCTTTTCTTCTTTTTTTAATTTTACTAAAGTTGTGTCCTGTACCATCTATAATAACACCCAACTTTCCATTGGTGTATAGTCTTAATCTTTCCTTACTTAAAGATTTAGCAAACTTTCGTAAACCACTTGTATCATAATCTACAGCTTTACCTTTTTTATCCACACCAGTTAAATCAGCAAATAACTCATCAGGCATATTGTCTATATCTGTTGTTCCGAAATACTTTTTTAACAAAAGTTCAAGTTCACTATCTTGATTTACCATCTTTAAACCTGTCTTAGATACGTTTACCTTTTCAGGTATACCGAATAGTTTTTGTGCTACGAATGATTTACCGCTGCCAGGTCCTCCAGCTAAAAAGATAGCTTTGAAAATGCCAGGATCCCTAGCTCCTTCGTTTAGAAATGGTTTTGTTAAAAATTCTGTAAGTTTATCCATAATTTCCTATGTTCTTATTCATATATAAATATAAAGTTTGTTAATTATCAATATTAATTATTCACCATCATAATCATGGTCGTAACTATAAAATTCAGACATAGTATGTGGAGCGGATCCATTTGGTCTGTGCACATGAGGATTACTTGTATTGATAGTTGCTACCGTACCATCAGAAGCTTCTTTTAAAGAGATTGTACCTGAAGCACCTAATTCAGTTCTAATATCACTCATGGAAATTGTACCACTACTAGTTAGAGCCATTCTTTAACTCCTTTACTTCTTTTTTAAGTTTGTCGATTTGTTCTTGTTGTTCTTTTATAGACTCTATTAGTAATGGAACTATCTTTTCGTACTTAACTGTTAAATAATCTTCACCAGATTTTGAATTACCATCACCATCTAAATCAAAAGGAGCGATATCAACAACCTCTGGTAATACTTTTTGTACGGATTGAGCACTAACACCTATTTGAGTATTATCCCCTTTGAATCCAAAACTTTTTGCTAAATCATTGTTTTTGTAAGTAAATACTTCGATGTCTTTAACTTTATTTATTGGATTATCTATACCAATTTTAATTTTATCTTTTAATCTAACATCTGAATAGAAAGCGGTTACATCACCAGTAACTGTAAGGTTGTCTGTAGTTACATCAATTCTAGCGGTAGTATCTGGATCATAAACTAAAATCTGATTATTACCATTGCCTCCTCCACCGTTTATGATAACGTGACCTGTATTTTTAGCACTTAAGAATGTGTGAAAATTTGTCGTATCATAAAGCATCATATAATCATTAGTATTGTGGTCATCTGTAGTTAATGCTAGATATCTAGTCGAGCCAGCTGCCCAAGGTTTCATTTGCCAATGGTGAGTTGCTACTGTAGCTGCTTCAAGAGTTCCTGCTATACTCGCATCGTCTGTTGATGTTAATTGTTCTGCTTGAATTGTACCAGTTGCAGTTACTGAACCAATACCCAATGAAGCCATACTTGATATAGCAGTGCTACCATCACCAACAATATTTCCGTTTGCATTTATGTTGCCTGTAGCAGTTATAGTACCAGTGGTTGTTATATTACCAGAAGAGTGATTAATTGTTACTCCTGCTGTCGCACCATTTCTAGCAAATGATGTAAGTACCACCCCACCATCAAATTTGTTTGCTGTGCCGGTACTAGCAAAATATGAGCCTGAGAAAGTGGTATCACCGGTGGTATTTATAGCACCTTTATTTATCTGCACTCCTGTTCCATTCGATGTAATCTCAGTTGTATTACTCGAATCACTAACTAATCTTAATCCTGCACTAGTTCCTGAAGTATTAGAAGAGTCGATTATTATACCCGAGCCGATACCACCAAAATTACCAGCACTTGAAGCAGATACATGAACATATCCACCACCAGCTAATATACTATATCCAATACCAGCTTCTCTATGGTCTGCCGTACTAGCAGTAACATACATAGGACCTACACTTACAACACCAAAGCTTCCTGTAGCAATCTTTTTAGGAAATCCTACATCATCAAGGAGGTTTTGGTTATTTACACCTAAGATACCAGCAGTCTTTCTATAGAACCCACTTCCATGATTGAGATGAGAACCTACAATACCTGCCATTATACCTTTTTGAGAACTTAGACTTCCTATATATCCTGCAGGAATACTTGATAAAGCAAAAGAGCTTCTACCATAAATACCAGCTCTACCACCATACATATTATTTGGATTTCTACTCTTAGAGTAACCTTGAATTACAGAAGAAGAGTAATGAAAGTTTGTTGCTGTAGCACCATGATCTCCCATCTGAGCAACTAACTTAGCTTCATTACTACCCATAGAAGAATTAGAACCTGATATCTTTATTCCGTATACACTACTACCAAATACAATTTCACCAGCACTAGATAATTGTCCTATCTGTATAATTTCTTGTCCAGCCAATGAACTTTTAGCAGCATCATACAATACTATTCTATTATTATTTGACTGAAACTCCATTCTATCACCGGTATCACCACTAAAGAAAGAAGAGGTAGTCATACTCCAACCACCGATTGTACCTTCGGTAGATGTGATTTTACCAGCCATAGTAGTATTACCACTATTATCTAAATGAAAGTTAGATGAACTTATTTCTATATTACCATTTGAACCACTTACGAATTGTCCACCGCCACCTAATAAGAAATTAGATGAACTTATCTGTAGTATATTTGTAGATGAGTCAAACTTTAAGAAACTACCATTGGTTTTACCAATGAATGCTCGTGGATTACCACCATTATTATCAAGTTGTATTCCTGTATTTCCAAATGTGTTACTATTTATTGTTATTCTTTCGTTTTCACCATCTAGCTCAACACTATCAGATTGTGTGCTGCTTAAAACATCACCAGATATACCCCATCCACCTATTTGACCTGTAATCGCAGTTATGTCACCTTGAACAGCTAAACTAGAACCATTAAAAGAAAGTTTATTCTTTAAACTAAACCTACCACCACTATCTAAGAAGAAAGGAGTGTTAACATTTCCAAAAGTACCAGTTCCACTAAATATAGAACCACTAGCTATTGTGTTGCCACCGATTTCACCACTCGTAGCAGTAATCTTTCCACTAAGGTCAGCAGCTGAAGCAGTAATCTGTCCACTTGATTTTAACAATAATCCACTAGCACTTATCTCTGTAGAATCTATTGTAAAACCACCTATAACTCCTGAACCTGTAGCATTAATAGTTGTAGCAGTTATGTTACCATTTATCAAAGCATCAGAGGCTGTGATTTGACCACTAGCACCTTTAAGTTTCAATGTGCCTGATGTAGAATTTAAATCAGTACCGATTCTGAATCCACCAATTTCACCAGTTGTAGCAACTACAGCACCTGACATTGATATGGCAGAAGCAGTAATCTGACCACTAGCTTTTAGTATTAAATTATCATTGGTTGAGTTTATCTGTGTTGAGCCGATAACGAACCCACCTATGTCTCCACCACTAGCGTTAATGTTACCTGACATAGATACTGCTGAAGCGGTTATCTGTCCACTAGCCTTTAGTATTAGATTGTTATTGGTAGAATTAATCTGCGCTGAATCAATTACAAAACCACCAATAGCTCCTGCACTAGAATTTACAACACCAGACATTGAGATGTTTGACGCTGTAATGTTATTTGCAACTACATCACCATTGTTCTTTAGGTGAAACTTAGATGAACTTATTTCAATGTTTCCATTTGAACCACTTATAAACTGTGATGTTTCTCCTAAATAAAATCTAGGTGTTTCAAGCTTTACAGAAGAACCACTAATATTTACTTTGGAAGCAGTTAGATGTAAATTAGTTCCATCAAAATGCAATCTATTGCCGTCAAAATCACCAACTCTGAATACGCCGCTTCCATTCATATAGATTCCATCACCAGAATCAAGAGCAGCTGAACCTAATTTTATTTCTCCATTATTAGTATCAGAATCTAATATCAATGTTGTACCAGCTTTTATCTCATCAGCGTCTATAGTAAACCCACCTATTTCACCACTCGTAGCAGTAACCTTACCACTCATATCTAGACCAGCAGCTGATGCTGATAAGAAAGTTGTTGTTCCTCTTTTTACTGCGATTTGTTCAGAATTTATTAGAATATGACTTCCGCCAGTAGGACCGATTGTGGTTGTTGCACCAAATGATGCGGAAACTACCGAACCTTTTCTTATCTGAACTTCTCCTTCAGAGGAGTCTACGAATACATTACTAAATCCTGTAGCAGTTCTACCGATGATAGCATCATCACTATATTGAGCTATAGCCTGATTACTACTGTTAAGTATATTCATTCCCTCATTTGTTAATTCAACAGCAGCAGCAATTGAACCAGAGTCAACTAATGTTTGAGCTATCGAACTAGCAGCAGAAGCACTTAAAGCATTTGCTGAACCACTTATCTGGTCAGCTATCTGAGCAGAACCACTAAGTGTTCCATCAGGTAAAGAACCACTAATAGTTGCGGCGGTTACGCCGGCCAAATCACCACCTGTAATTGTTATACTACCAGCTATAGTTAAGCTATCACCATCCCAAACTAAAGAATTATCACTAGCCCCACCCTTTATTGACATCTTATATTGACTGCTATGCTTTCCGATAAATATACCTTCAGCAGCATTATAAGAATGAGCACTCGCATCAGCAGCGAATCGTAACGATGGTGTTGCGCTATCAAGATAAACCGTAGTAGCGTCTAAAGTAAATGTATCTGAACGTATATCAAGACCACTACCATCTGAAAATATTCTATTAGTTTCACTTTCAATTAAACCAAACTCTCCACTACCGGCTAAGTATATACCTCTCGTTGTACTATCAGCTGAGTTCGGTCCTAAACTAGCACCCAATCTAATCTCACCACTATTGTTAGTTGGATTTAATTGAAATGTAGTTCCACCTTGCAAGTTGTTACTACTTATAGCAAAGTTACCAATTTGTCCTGAACTAGCATTTACCATTCCAGACATAGATACTGCAGAAGCAGTTATCTGTCCGTTAGAACCATTCAATATAAGAGATGGTGTGGCGGTTGTAATCGATATAGAGTTACCCATACCACTATGATTCGTACAATAGTAATATAAAGTTGATGGTGTACTAGCAGTAACTACGATTGTTACTGTACTACTCGTAGCTGTAACTCCCGTACTATACTCAGGTCCGTTTGAATTTTGTGAAAATCTAAATGGGTGACTACCCATAGTTCCATCTGAAACATCGAACACGTATGTATTGCCAACTATAAGAGTAAGTGCTGGTTGAGCAACTCCATCTATAAGGTAATTACTAGAACCATTTGCAGTTACAGTATAATTTACAGTATCACCGCCTGTAGCACTTTGAATTTTAGTTGTGCTGATATCAAATCCACCGATTGTACCACCACTAGCTTTTATAGAACCACTCATATCTAAACCAGCAGCTGATGCTGATAAGAAAGTTGTTGTTCCTCTCTTTACCGATATCTGTTGGGAATCTATGGATACGTGACTTCCACCTGTCGGACCGATTGTTGTGGTTGCTCCAAAAGAAGCAGAGGTTTGTCCACCTAAGACAACATCAAAACTATCAGCATCCATCTGAGAGTAGTTGTTGGAGTCATATAAAACTTTTACATCGGATGAGCCAATAGATACCTTTTCAACAGAACCTTCGTATAGACTAAAAGCACTATCTGTAATCTCTATTCTATTATCATCAGCTTTACCAAGCGTAAGTTTGTTACCAGCCAATGTTGTTCTTACAGTACCACCTTCTTTTATGGTTACACCACTTGCGTTTATAACTACTTGGTCATCCGTACTAGCCCCATTCAATGTTACAGCACCACTAGCCAATAAAATACTATCAACATTATTTTCTCTAATTGTGATTCCACTATCGCTGATAGTCACTTTGTCGGTTGAAGTACCAATTACCGATGTTGCTCCAAAGGTAGCACGTGTTGTATCTGTTCCTGAACTATCAGTTATAAAATCCATTGAATCGTTATCAATCTCAACTCTAGACTCATTATTAGCATCTATACCAATTCTAATTGTATCTCCGTAATCTGCTACACTCGTTCCATCTGCTTTGTTTAGAGACATTCCAGCTGAAGTAAGTAAAACTTGAGTTTCATAAGGAGTTTGTCTACTAGCTAAAGAAGCTGACACTTCTGCGGCTGAACCACTAATTGTATCTGCGCTTACTCCAGCTAAATCACCGCCAGTGATGGTTATATTTCCTGATATCTGAGCAGCTGATGCTGTAATCTGGCCGTTTGATTTTAAAATTAATGCATCATTTGTTGAATTTATCTGATTACCATCAACATCAAATCCACCAATAGAAGCTGATATGAATTTTGCAAATCCTTCCGAAGTTATCGTAGCTTTTATGCCCGAACCATCGGATGGTGTAGAAATACTATTAGCAGATAAGTCACCTTGAATTGTTACATCATCAGTTATTACACCACCTGTTAATAAAAACTTAGAACCAGTTATACCACCATCAGCATTTAATGTTAACCCACCAGCTTGACTAGCTATCGATGATGCTCCAATATCAAATCCACCGATATTACCCTCAGCAGATGTTACCTTGCCTGATAAAATAGCATTACCACCACTTAGATGAAAGGCAGATGAACTTATTTCTATATTGCCTAAAGAACCGCTTAAAAATTGTGAATCACTTCCTAAGAAGAATGCAGATGAACTTACATATACATTAGTTCCATCCCATTCAATTCTACCATGACCTGCTTTACCAGCTCTAAAATGTCCACTACCATTCATAAAGATACCAGTTCCACTAGTCAAACTTTGTCCAGTAGCACTAGCACCCAATACAATTTTAGGTGTTGAACTATTGATAACAAGAGTAGAACCAGCAACCAAATCAAATACTGTTGATTTCATCTGTATAGTAGTTCCGTTGAAGTAAATAAAATTATCACCACTTCCCTGATCTTCACCAACCCTAAATTTGCCAGTACCATCCATATAGATACCAGTGTTATCCGTATCTGTTATCGAAGCAGCACTACTACCCATTACCAATTTAGGTGTAGAGCTATCTAATACTAAAGTAGTTCCACCTTTTAGTGCAAATGTTTCTGATTTTATAGTTAAAGACGAACCTGATTGGTGTATTAAATTATCACTATCGAATCCTGTTTTAAAATGCCCATTGGTGTACCAAAAATTATTATCATTAATGTGAATACCGTCTTGTGAGCCATTTACATTAGTTCCTAATTTAATTTGATTTGATGCATCAGTTCTAATATGTAGTATTCCTTCTATTGAACCTGTCTGTGCAGTTATAGCACCACTTAAAAATACATTTTCTGTAAATAATCCAAAACCTGGTGTAGCATTACCATAAAGTAACCCACTACTCAATCCACTCAAATCTCCTAAACGAGCTTTTAATTCTACATCATATACCCCACTACCAGTTCTTTCAACAATATCCATGTAAGGTGTGGTTTTGTCATTTGGGTTAGCATTTAATCTAATATAACCAGTTCCTATTTTACCAGTTGATATGATAACTTGACCTGGTTCGTATGATTGTGATATATTTGATCTATCTCCAAGAGAACCCGAAGCACCCAAACTACCGCTTCTGTATCCTCTAACTAAATAAAGTTTTCCAGCAAAATTTGTATCGCTTGATGGTATGTCTCTAGATGAACTTTGTACTAACATATACTCTGTTCCAAATCCAGTAGCACTTATCTTTTTAGCAGATAATATTTCATTTGCTGCAAATCCACTAACATTTACAACACTCATTGTTGTAGCAGTAGCAACTAAAGCAGTAGAACCTGTTGTAACAGTAGAGTTAGCTATATACAACTGACCACCTACAGCATTTACAGTTTCTTTTTCAAATACAGTAGTCTTTAATGTACCACGAATACTTACATTTTCAAATTCAGCTGAACCATTATCAGCTGATGATATTCTCCATCCCCTAAGACCACTTACAAAATTGGCAGTCTCTAATCTACCGGAAGAATGAATGACTAAATTTTGACTTGATATTTGATTAGGACTTAAAGACCAACTAGCTATCTGATTTTTAGCATCACTTAGATGAACTATTTCATCAGAAGCGCCTGTTCCACTTCCATCGTAAACTGTTATACCAAAATGATTAGCTGAAGTAGAATCAACCTCACCTATTCTAACTCTTACATTACTACCATCAGAAACCTCTATTCTTTTTGTAGAAGAGTTTATATCTAAATTTGTAGTATCTAAAGTAAATTCTGCAGTTTTTATATCAAATTCAGAACCATCGAATGATATGTAATTATTCGCATCTGCTGCTAGTTCGAACTTAGTAGTTCCGTTATCAGTTCCCAATATCAAACCAGCGGTAGATTGGTCAAAATGTGTAAATGAAGTTTTACTACCTACAACTAAAAATCTATCCGTACCATCATCTGATAACTTAATCGAGTTTGCAGCACCTACTGTTATAGTGGAAGTAGAAGCTCCAACTAATTTAATCTTACCTTCACCTAAACTCATAGAAGCATGTGTAGAAGATAGTTCTAAATTGTTAGCGTCTAACTCAAATTTAGCAGATTTAATATCAACATCACTACCGTCAAATTTTATATGCTTATCAGAGCCATTACCAGCGTAAAATCTCGTAGTTCCGCTGTTGTGTTCTAACTGAATACCTGATTGACCAAATGAATGATTTTTTATTGATACAGAACCAACATTGCTATCTAATCTAATACTGTCAGCGTTATCGTTAAACCTATTAGAACCTATTGCCCAGCCAGCTATAGTTCCTGTTCCAGTCACATCTATAGTTCCATCGAATAAAGCATTAGAAGCAGTTACATTACCCAGTGGAGTCAAATGAAAGAACGAAGAACTAATTTCTATGCTACCGTTTGAACCACTTACAAATTGTGAACCTTTCTTTCCTAAGAAAAACTTTGGAGTTTCTAATGTGATATTACTACCACTAGCATTTAATTTTTTAGTTCTAATATCTACACTACTACCATCGTACTTTACAAACTCATTCGAACCATCACCCACATAAAATCTTGGTGTTCCACTATTGTACTCTAATTGTATTCCAGCATTTCCAAATGTAGCATTATTGATTGTTAATTTTTTGTTAGTAGAGTCTAAGGCTATATTAGTTCCACTCTTAATTTCATCAGCGTCAATCGTAAACCCACCTATTGTACCACCATTAAACAAAACATTTGAGCCTGTTATCTGACCACTTGATTTTAGTATTAAATTATCGTTTGAGCTCGATATAGAATTTGATGTTATTGCAAATCCACCAATCTGACCTGTAGTAGCAGTAACATTTCCTTGCATTGTGACATTACCACTATTATCCAAATGAAAATTTGATGAACTTATTTCTACATTACCATTACTACCGCTTATATATTGAGCAGATTCTCCTAAATAAAATCTAGGTGTTTCAAGCTTTACAGAAGAACCACTAATATTTACTTTGGAAGCAGTTAGATGTAAATTATTACTATCAAAGTGTAATCTATTGCCGTCAAAATCACCAACTCTAAATACACCATTACCATTCATATAAATACCATCACCTGAATTAAGAGCTGCTGAACCTAATTTTATCTCACCATTATTACTATTAGAATCTAATATTAATGTTGTACCAGATTTTATTTCATCAGAATCAATTATGAAACCACCGATATTACCACTATCAGCTACAATTGTTCCTGACATAGAGACTGCAGAAGCAGTAATTTGACCACTAGCTTTTAGTATTAAGCTATCGTTGGTAGAATTTATCTGTGTTGAATCTATAACAAATCCACCAATATCACCTGCGTTAGCATTTATATTACCTGACATAGATACTGCTGATGCTGTAATCTGTCCGTTTGATTTTAATATTAAATTGTTACCTGAATCTTTTATTTCTGTAGATGTTACATTGAACCCACCGATTGAAGCTGATACGAATTTAGCAAATCCTCTTGAATCCAAAGATGAAGAAGCATTAGCAACTGTGGATGTAGCACCAGCTATTGTTGCAGGTAAGAATAATGAATCAACTGCTAAATCTCCTCTAACAGTTAAAGCGCCATTAGCAAACTGTAAAAACTGACTTTCACCTTTATCTCCAAGTAAAATATTACTACCGGTAATATTACCTTCAGGAGTTAAATGGAATGCAGATGAACTTATTTCAATATTTCCATTCGAACCACTCACAAATGTTGTACTAGCTTTTCCTAAAAAGAATTTAGGAGTTTCCAATGTAATTGAACTACCACTAGCAACCAATGTATCTGTTTGTATATCAATACCATCATCAAATATAAAGTAGTTAGTGGCATTTTTAACAAATTCTGCTTGTGGATTTGTACCATCCATACCAATAAGAATACCAGCAGTTCCTGTTCCCTCGTGTGAAAAGCTTGTTTTGCTTCCCATTGTAAGAAAATTATCAGTTGCTCCACCTTGTAACTTTATAGCATTAGCAGAACCTAAAGTAATCTTTTCGTTAGCTGAATCTATAAGAACATTTGTAGACTTTATTTCGTCAGCATCTATTGTAAACCCACCAATAGTTCCACCTGTAAATAAAACTTTTGAACCTGTAATCTGTCCACTATCTTTTAGTTTAAGTATCTCACCTACAGAAACCGTTCCCTCAGCAACAACTAATCCACCAACATCACCACCTTCTAATGAAAATCCTGATGCTGTTACTTGTCCACCAGCAGAAACTTTAAAATTACTTGAAGATATAAAAGATACAGGATCATTAACATTTGTAGATGATGATATTTCATATGCTGTTCCAGAACTTAATTTTGTAGCACCAATTGTAAGTCCACCTATTGTTCCAGTTGTAGCAGAAACATTACCCGACATAACAACATTACCTGCGCTATCTAAATGAAAGTTGGAGGAACTTATTTCTATATTTCCTAAAGAGCCGCTAATAAATTGAGTAGGTGAACCCAAAAAGAAAGCAGAAGACGACATAAAAATATTATCACCATCAAAAGACAAACGCCCACCTGCTGCATTACCGGCTAAAAATTTTGGTTTGGTATCACCTGGATCTCTACCACTTATAAATACCCCTTTGTTTGTTCCTGTAATACCAGTAGGTCTTGGATTACCAGCAGATATAAATCCGCCTTGACTTGAACTTATAAATAAATTGTTAGCAGAAAGTTTGAATACATCAACATCTACAGAAAAAACAGAAGCGGTTACATTTATATCTTCCGACTTAATGTTTACTGAATCTCCATCAAAGAATATATAAGATTCACCACGACCTACACCAAATTTATACTTACCATCAGTATCTTGACCAAAAAGTATACCATCAATATCACCAATGTTGAAAACAGAACCACTACCAAATCTAAAAAGTTGATCATCACCACTCATTGAAACTGAACTGTTTCCTGTACCAGCAGCTAACATATCTTCGTGTATAGTCCACCCACCTATCTCACCGCTCGTAGCAGTTATCTTACCACCCAAATCTATATTACTAGCAGTAACATTTCCACTATGATCTACTTTAAATGCACTTGAACTTATAAAGTGAGTTTGAGTTGAATCTCCTAATAAAGCACCAGTAGTAGATAATGTATTAGAACCAATTGCAAAACCACCTATGAAACCAGACTCCGCAGTAATTGTACCACTCATTGTAACATTACCTTCAGGTGTTAAATGAAAGTTTGATGAACTTACTTCTACATTTCCACTCGAACCACTTATAAATTGTGTTGTAGCTTTTCCTACAAAAAATGAATCTGCTTGTACATCAAATAAACTTGGATTAGTTCTAAATTTTAATGAACCACTAGCTCCAACTAATTCTAAACCAACACCAGCATAATTTTCACCACTGCCAGGTAATACAGAACCACTATAAATCATAAAGCCAGGCTTACCACCTAACGATGAGTTTGAAGCAGATGTGAATCCCAAATAACCAACTGACCTCATAAAACCAGAACCAGTAGCTCCATCGTCTCCTGTTTCAGGTATTGTTGAGTCAACACCACCAAACTGCATACCACTAGCAGTTGTTTCTCCACCTATAAACACACTACCAGGAATGTTATTGTCGTCTCCTGTAATAACCATATTAGCGCCAGTAAATACAGAACCTGTAGTTACAGCAATTTCATCTGCCAAATTATTATTTATATCATAAAACTCCGTCAGAAACTCTAATGTTTCAGGTCTTTTATGTGTTAGTTCAGGAGATAATTCTTGTTGAAAATTTATAAATGAAGGTGAGAAGCCTGTGTCTGTTGATGGAACTACTGATATGTCTGATAGGTTCCATTGTCCAGATATAACCCTAAACTGAACTACAGCATCGCCAGTTAAAATTGAATTAAAATTATGAGTAACTAGTTTAAAATCTTTTTTAATATCATCGGAAGACTCTACTTCTAAGACTCCCATCCTTTTACCATAAGCAGAGGATTCTTCTATATCAGTTTGAGTCACGCTATCATTATGTAAATCAGTTGATTGTTTCATAGAAGAGCCAGAAACATACACCAGCATTAAAGCCCTACCATCAATATCTTTTTGTCCTATAGCATTAAAAGATAAAGTATAATCTATACTTTTTCTCAACTCAAATTTGTATTCATCTTTTAATTGAAATCTTATTTGGTCTGTAAATACTGATGTACTTCCTGATATCATTACAGAATCTAACATTGTAGTTGATTCTTGATATGAAGCAGTTGATGTAGCGGTAGCTGCTGTCAATCCATTCGTACTTCCAAATAAATCCCAATATGTATTTTTATCTTCTTCCGATACGAAATAACCTGTTCTTTCTCCTACACCAACCGAATTGTTATTTACCATTTTATCAGGAGATTCTACAGGTACTTCAGCTAATAGTTTGTAATCGTCAAAAGAACCTTCACTTCTTACGTAAACCTTTGCTTTAAAAACTTCGCCTGAGAAAGTTCTAAGGTGACTTAATGTAATATCCGCGTAAGAGACTATGTTTGTTAGACTAAAAGAAGCAGATGGTTCACGAGTAAAATGAGTTTTAGCAGTAGCTGCCATATTTAAAATTCTATAGTTACCTTCAACATCTTGTTTTGTAAATGGTGTATTTACATAAGCAGTTGTACCCGTAACATCTAACTCAGCAATTGACGCTGTGTAATGGTTTGGAAAGTTTTCATCATCCGGATCCGTAACCACATTGAAAGAGACAGGAACTTTTAAACCATTGTTATCTAAGTCTTCTTGACTGTATAGGGAAGTATCTATGGCAGAAAATCTTATTTCTGCGCCTACTTCTTTTGTAGTAAATCTATGTTCGTCATCTCCTATAGTAAAAAAATACGGAAAATCTTCTGGTGAATTTCTCCTTCTTATTCTTCTAGACCTTTTAAATCTACTATTTCCTCTGATACTTTTTTTCTTTGCATGTTGTTTTAATTTTTCTTTTTCAGCTTCATCACCTGGAATATCTCCGTTAGGTGGTGGTGGTGTTTGATTTTCTTGTGTTTCTGTTACACCAGCCCCTTCTCCTGTATCATCATTTTGAGATGGATTATTAAATATCTCATACTGTTGTTGTATATTTGATTGTCCTCTAACTTTGAATGCAGAAGATACGGTTTCGCCTGATACTACTTCTCTAATCATTGTACCAAAACGTTTTTCAACAGCTGTGAGTTTTGGTGATGTATAAAATTTTATAGGTTGAACATTTATTTCAGCAGTATTTATAATAAATTCTTTGGTAAGTCTTACATTATAAACTCCTTGAAACTCTTTTGGTATTTCTTCTACTTCACTATAATTTCCAGAATCTAATGGTAATCTATCTAATTCACCTACTATTATCATTGTAGCAACACCTGGTGCTACTGTATCATATACCTCAACCGATACAGTTCTGGAAGAACCTTCTAAATAATTTTGAACTGGTTCAACATATATACTATTACCTTTTGAGTCGATAAAGTCTATTTGAAGTTCTATTCCCTTTCTCATATAAGGAGAAGCCTCTATAAGAAAAGAGCTTTTACCTTGAGGCAGGCTTTCAGGTATATTGGTAATTACGATGTGTCTGGATTTATCCTTCTCATCTACCAATACATCTATTTTTTCAAGTCCAAGTAATCTGTTGAATCTTTTTACGATGGCCATTAATATATTTCCTATTATTTGATATCACTAATAAATATCATAATTTAAAATTTTTATATTTATTATATGTATAAGATATGGAGATTATCGGTATGAAAAAAAAATATTCATTTACTATAGATGAAGGGCTAGTAGACTGGTTTAGATTATATGTTAAGGAAGAAAGCACTACTATGAGCGCAGTAATTAATCAGTATGTACTAAGTCTTAAAAGAGGGGATAGTAAACCTAAGAATTTACTTTCTAGTCAAAAGATACGTTAGAGAAGTTGTCTTCTTTCTTAATTTCTAATAGAGTATCTACAGCATCTCTCATAGAATCTATATGAGAAACAATCATTGTAAATTGAAACTGAGTTTTTAAATACTGAAATAGATTATAAACTGAGTTTAGATTGTCTGAATCCATAGTTCCCCAACCCTCATCGATTGCTAAGAAGTTAGCCGCTGGTAAGTTAGAAACATTAATCAATCCCACACGCATGGCTAAAGAGGATATAAATCTCTCCATTCCACTACTTAGTTCAAGAGGCCAAACATTATCATCATCATATACGATATAACAATTAATGTTCTTACCATCCATCTCTAATATCATAGAAAAGTCTACGATTTGTGCTAGTATATCATTTACAGCACCTTCGATAGTTGGAAGAGCTTTAGATATTAGTTCGTAAGGTATACCATCACGTTTGATAGCATCCATATAATATTGATAAGCTGCATACTTACCTTCTAATTCTTCTACCTTTTTGATATTAGACATTATGTTTCTACGATTGGTTTCTAATACTTTAATCTCACCATTTACAGTTTGTAGTTTCTTATCTAAATCTTCTATCTCTACTTCTAAGTTATCAGAATTGTTCTGTTCAGCATCTATAGAGTTATACAAATCTTTATTAAAGATAATATCTTTTTCTTGTTCGTGATAAAGATTGATTTTATCTTCAATAATAGCTAACTGACTTATAAGATTCTTTTTCTTTTCTGTAGTTAGTTTTTGTTCACTATCTGTTTTACTGATGTTTGAAGTTAGTAAATTAAAGTCACTTATACAAGAATCCATTTGTTTTTTGTGAGCAGTAATATGAGATAAGCCATTTATAATACTATCCAACTCAGATGATTTCTTTAGAAAAGTATCTGCTAAAGTTTTATCTTCATTTAGTTTTTCTTTTGTTTCTATAGCATCCAATGTAAAAGGATTGCTCATACAATAGGTACAATCAGGATCGTGTTCTAAGTTACCGAGCTTATCAATCTTATCCAACTTATGTTGAACTTCAATCTTTAATTTGTCTATCTCTATCTGATGATTTGATTTTTCTAAACTATATTGTTCAAACTGAGCAAACTTCTTGTCTACTTCATTTTCTTTGTAGATGTTTATCTTTTCTGTTAGTTCAGTTTCTTCAACTTTATATTGTTCAGAAAGAGTTTTGAGCTTACCGAACTTTTCATCTGTTGTAGCTAGAGTGTTATTTAAAGAAGCTTTTCTTTCTTCTATTTCATCTAAACTACCAACAGTATCATCAACCTTTTTAAGTTTTTTAGTGAGAGTTATAATCTTTCTATCTGATTTCTTTTTGTCAGCAACCATTTCTTTTTTAGTTGTAGTCAACTCTCTTGATTCTTTTCTAAAATCAGTTAGACTTTCTTTTATTTCAGCTAAATCTGTATCGTAGTTATTGTTCTTAAAAGATTTTAGAAGAGAAGATACATCATGTATTTCATCAGCGGCTAATTTCCAAAGATCGTCAAACACACCAATGCCCATAAATTGTGCAAGTAAGTCTTTTCTTTCTTTTTGTGTCTTATCGATAAAAACAGTTGAATTAGTCTGTAGAGAAAGAGATGTCATTACAAAGTCATCATAAGTTCCGATTAATCTACGAATGTTTACATCTGTAGTTCTTCTTTGGTCTCCGTTCATAGAAACCTTTTCACCGTCATCAGCAAATGTGTAAAACTCTACGTTTACCTTAACGTGACCATTTGATTGCTTTTTAGCATTTCTTTCTATAAAGTATTCTACACCCTCAACTTCCAAAGTAGCTTTACACTTAAACCAATCTTTTTTATTGTTAAGAACGTTTACTGCTTTGTAAGCTCTTGAAGACCTATCAAATAAACAGAATGAAAGAGCATCCAATAAAGAAGATTTACCTTGTGCGTTTGGTGCAAACAAACCTACAATACCACTTAGCTTTGTAAAGTCTACCACATTATCTTCCCCATAGGAAAACATATTATCAAACTCAAACTTTTTAACCTGCCAGTTAACACCTCTATTTACATCATCCTCTGGTAATATACGATTTAATTCTTCATTTATCTTTTTAATATCTATCAGAGTTTCATCATCTACAAAGTGATTTGCTTTTAAGTATTCTTCTATTAGGTTATATTGATAATCAGAGTCTCTAACATTACCAACTGCTATGTGTTGTCCTCTTACTTTATCTGTAGAGTATATAGAGTCTGTTTTGGTAACAGACACTTCTTTGATTCCATACTTACTGTGGATAAGGCTCATAGCCTTCTTTAGTTGTGATGGTGTTGTGTTAGATACCCTAACTCTTAGTCGAGCTTTCTGTGGTATATCTGGACATTCAGGCACCTTACCATCATCTATGTTTATTGTATAATAGCCGTAGTCATTCGGTACTTCTATGTACTCAGAAGTTCTCTTTGGAACATCCCACAATAAATAACCATGACTTAATCCTTCTCCGTGATTCTGTTGTACCAATGAACCACAATAAGAAATGGTTTCCTCTTTATTGAGATGCTGTCTTTTGTGGATGTCACCCAGCAATCCCATATCGTAACCTTTGAACTTAGCAATCTTCACATCCGATGGAAGAAAGAATCCTAAATCCGTTTCTGACTTATCTACAGTTCCGTGAAAGAGAACTATCTTTGTATCACCTTCAAAATCCTTAGCCTCAATATAGTCATCCTCTTTTTCCCAAACATCCCAAACTACAAACTTTGTATCAGCACATTTATACACACCACTATCTTTTAGGTAATGTAGGTCTGGGTGCTTTAGGTTATTTACGATTGGAGAAAGAACATCCATCCTCGAACGATTATTTAAGTTACAATCGTGATTGCCAGCAATTAAGATTGTTGGACATATATCAGCTAGATTCTTAAATAAACGAGAGAGTTGGTCGACTAGTTCAGGCGACATTTCGGTTTTTGAGTGTGCTATATCACCACCGATATAGACTACGGCATTATCTTTATGTTTTTTTACTTCTTCGTATGTGCGTTCAAAGACTTCTTCATATTCTTTATGTCGCTTTAGGTTTCTGATTTGAATATCAGATATATGATGAATGTGCTTTAATTTACGAAAAGGTACTTTTACAACATTTTCTTTAATCAAGTATTATCCTTTATGAATTTTTTGACTTTATTGATTTTATTATTTGGTACTATAATATCCCAAGATGTTTCTTTAGAGAGACTTCCACTTTCATAATAAATAGTGATTGAATTTCCCAAATCAAATTTTTTCTTTGCCTGTTCAAGAAGCTCAATATCTGTGATATGAACTTTCCATTCTTCGTCATTAAATTTCCAAATATTTTCTTGTCTTACCATTTAATTTCATCCTCATCAAGTCAGAAAAAGAAGTCTGTTTTGTTTCCTTTATGAGATTGATTACCTTTTTAAATCCCATATCAGAAGGGTCTTCCTCTGATAAACTTACAAAATAAACATTAATACCATTTTTCATTAAATCATCCGTTATCTTTATAGCATCAGAAATAGCATCTTTGTCTAATAATATATATATCTCCTTAACCTTTTTTTCGTATATTTTCTTTTTAAGAGATTTTGGTATGGTTTTACCGAAAAGAGGTATAGCATTTCGCTTTATCGCTATAGCATCAAAAACACCCTCACATAATATGATAGGCTCATTCCAATTTATAAACAAATCAAACCCAATAACATCTTTAGATACAGGAGGATTCTTGTATTTAAAGCCACCCTCATAGATATCCCTACCGACAAAATAATTAAGTTCTCCATCGCTGTTATAGGAAGGCACAATGACACGGTTACTATACATACCCTCTTCACAATAACCTATCCCATATCGAAGAATATCCCCATTAGAAACGTTTCTGTTGTTAAGATAAACTCTCGAATGTTTAGCGATTATGCTATTACCATTTGACAAAAGAGGTTTGAACTCTTTTGGTAATCTTACAATATTTTCCTTGACTTTCTCACGATTTGATGATAGTGATTGGAATCCGCCAACCAAGTCTGTAAGTTCATCGAATTGTTCTTTACTAGCTTTTAACTTCTTAAATAGCTGATATAGTTTATGACCACCTTGATTGGAAACCCAACAATGCCATTTCTGTGTTTGTGTGTTTATCTGTAGTTTCGGTTTATGATGAGAGGTAAACGGAGACCAATACATATACTCATTGGCTTTCTTTAATTGTCTTCCTCTATTTCCTACAACCCTATTTAGTAGACTTACTATTTGACTCATTGATTAGCTCTATAAATTTTTCTATGTTAATAACTGCGTATGTTTTAGTTCTGTTTCTTTTAAATATCAAAACAGGATCGTAATCACCACTATTTGTTTCTGCTTGTTCTAATGATGACCATATGTTTAATGCTTCTTGATTCTTACATTCGAATGAATAAGGGATTAGTCTTCGAGCCGCTGGAGATAATTTGATGTCTTCTCCTGATTCACCCATAATAGCTGATTTAATATCATCGGGCTCTAATTGATTAAATGTTTCTAACAAAAGATCTCTTACATTGTTCTGAAGTCTTTTGCCTTTGTTCTTGGCACTTCTTGATTTCATAAGTTATACTTGTTTTACTTGTACTTATACTTGTACTTGTTACTTGTTAATACTTAACTAAGATTTGGTTAATTCAGGGCAAAGATTTCTTATTAAAAAACCTAATAGAATTTTTTAAAACCAAATTGTATGTTAACACAGTAATATATATACAGAAAAAAACTATTATACGATTTTATTTATAACCATTTTGATAATTCTTTTTCAGCAAACTTTTCTGCTTTCTCTTCCCACTTATTATCATCGTGAGGATCTAATCCATCATAAGCAGCCATTGTTCCTGCTTGTGTGTATTTCTTTATATACTTATTTACACCTATTCGTTTAGCATCAAGTGCATGTCCTATTTCGTGTAATATAGTCATCAGAAATTCTTTTACAGATGGATATGATTTTCTAAGAGTTATTGTATCGGTTTCAGGAATGTATTCACCAAAATTCTTTCCACTACCAAATTTAATTTTAGACTTCAATCCATACTGCTTTACTAATTGGGATGCAGTGTCTTGATAATCCATTCTTTCCATTAGAAAAGAAACTTCCATCATCCTTTTAAACTTACCCATTATACATCAAACCTTACATTTATATCTAAAGCTAACTCTTTATCATTTTTTACAGGCTTAGCTAATTGTCCAATAGCTATAAGCTCATTAAAATCATTATATAAACCAACCTTAGTAATGTATGGTTCAAAATTAGAATGTGTTACGAAGTTTTCATACTTACCGGCTGCTCCATAGTAGTGTTTGTAAGAGCCTGATTTAGCAGCTGCGTGACCAGGAGGAAACAATCTCCAACTATCAGAGCCAGAAACATTTATACTACCACTTCTTTCAAAGGTAACTGAAATATTATTTGTAGTATTCATTTCACCTTCGCCTATTACACAAGTATATGAATGTTCTCTGATAGTTGTTTGAGACTTATATCTCAAACTATAACCATCAGTTCCTAAACCAGTTCCGATATCTACAAATCTAGATCCTGTATTTGTGAACACTAATAACCCTTGTTCATAAAAGACATTGCCGGCAAAACTACCAGTAGATTTTATTATATCAGAATCTTCAAACTGTCCAGCAGCAAATTCAGCAAAGCTTGATGAAAAATCATTGTCGTAAAGATTACCTTTACCATCATCCACGATCGTAACTGTAGCAGAAGTACTGTCATCTGTTAATGTAATAGATTTTGGTTTTATTCTTTCGCCAAATAAGTCTTTGGATACTGAGATAATAGAAGCGGATGGCTGAAGTAATTTATACTGAGTATTGTTACTATAACCTAAATGATTGTAGTAATTTTCAGTATCACGATAATACAATTGGTTAATCATAAACCAACTTGGCATTTGGTAAAAACTAGCAGAATCAAAAGTTGTCTTTGGTGCTGTATCAGTATCAAAATTATGTGCTGTATCAGTATCAAAATTATGTGCACTTGAACTAATAGCTCTAAAACCATATACACCACTACCACTATCTACATTAGTGACAGTAAACTCTTTATGAGCTTTAAATGGTGTTACATTAATGTCTCTTGGGTCGAGTCTCTTAAACATGACCTATATCTCCCAAGTTAAAAGTCTAATTTAACTTTGATTATAGCTTCTCTTGAATAAGATTTTAGTAATGGTTTACTCAATTTGGCAATAGCCAAAAGTTCATTATTGTCATTGTACAATCCGACTTGTGTTATAAAAGATTTTGGATTTCTATAAAAAGTTGGAACTGTAAAATTACCTTGAGATCCAGAAGTAAATGTTGGATTTGAACTAAAGTTAAACTCTTTATTAGGAACTCTACAAAAATAATGTTGTGAGCTTATTACTTCTTCTCTTCTTGCCTGAAAGTAACTGCCCAATTCAATTTTTTCATAAAATTTACCTACATTTCCACCTTCTGTGTTAGAAGCAACAGAAGCAGATAATGAGGCTGACATTGGAGATGAAATTACAGGTCCATTGAGTATTAAAATACCCATATCAGGATAAAATAATCCAAGACCACCACCTGGTTGAGAAGTAGCTGGAATCTTTGTAGTAGCAGTACCACCGCTAATAGAGCCTGAAACTATGTTAAATACTCTACCACCTTGATTTATTTCAGGATTTGTAGTAGCATTGCTATCGTCAATTAATTTCATCACATTATCTGGTCCACCACTACCACTTAAATGTAGCTCCCAATTGCCTGGATCCATCTTCTCACGAAGTTGTTGTCTAGCAATTGATATTGCATAAACAAATTCAGGTTTTGTGTGAGCGCCATCCGAAGCAGCAAAACTAAATTTTTCTTCATTTGGTCCTAAAAGAGTATTAGCTAACTGTCTGTATATAGCAGCTGATGCTCTATTACCATCAACTCCTATGGCACCAGCAGAACCACTTCCATTGAAATGTCCATAAGCTACTGAAAATTGTGGTTTAGCAGTTGAATCCGATTGTGGATCTGCTGCATGTACATCTAAAAAATACTGATGGTTACTGGAACTCTGCGTTGAAGATGTGAAGAAAGAAGTTAGTGTTCCTGCTCCATCTGCCCACATTCCAGATGAAACTACATCTTTTACGTTAGTTACAACATCGCTTGATACTAAGGAATTTTCCTCTTCTATATTTAATGTTTTATAAATTGCCATTTTTTACTCCTTAACTCAATGATGATATTGTTACAGGGTTAGTTATTGTTATAGATGTCGTAGCGCCTGTATCATTACCGATTATAGTAAGTTGAGTAACCTTTTTCTTATCTACAGGAGATACACCGATTCTAACAGACTTAGCAGTTAATGTCTTACTGTTTGGAGCATCATCATCTCCTAAAAAGAATGGTGTAGTAGCACCAACATTACCACCAGCCGCTGATTCTACCGTCATAGTACAGACTGATTGATCGTGTAATATAAAAGTATATGAAGAATCATTGACATTTCTGGTATTTGGTTCAACTACAGGAGATTGACCTTGCAATCCATCATCAATTTTAAAAGTTATTGCTGCTAATTCTGAAACAATTGGCATTTTAATACTATTTTTAGGAAGTGTGACGAGCTTATATCTCATAACGTGATTTTCATCGGGTATTGCCTCTAAAAGTGGCATATTCTCAATTACCTTACCATAGAAGTCACTACCATTTGGATGCGATACATCAAATAAGTTGTAATCTATTTCATCATCTGCTAATGCAAATTTTGTAATATTAAATGCTTCTGTACCTTGTGCTAATAACTCACGACCTTTTTTAGTTAATATAGCGTCTACAGTTACAGTAGTGTTGTTTAGAAATCCCATAATTTACTCCTAATATATTTTTTTTGAAATTTTTGTTTAATGTGATTCATATATAAATATCACAATATTAAATTTTTGTTATTTATTTCTCATTTTTCAATACACCATCATCGATTAATTTTTCAACCTGCTTTTCGTTCAGTATACCATCTTCTTTCAGTTTATCTACCTGTTTTTTTAGTATTTCATTACTTTCGACTTCCATCAATTCTTCTATAGATTTTGATACATTTTCAAACTTAATTTGTTTATCATCGGGAGTTTTCTCTAAAATTAATTTACCTTCATCCGATAGTTTCTTAATCTTTTTCTTTTTCTTTTTCTTTATCCTATCCATATCGCTTTCTGAAGTTTTGCTTAATGATTTGAGTCCAAACTTCTTACCTTTATTTTTTATTTGTAATTCTTCGTATGTTTTACTTAGTACCTTTTCGTCTTTATCATCACCCTCTTTAAAATCTGGAACTATACCATCTCCTGTATCCAACGAAGATCCTCCTTGGTCAGTTGTTACAAGTTTAGTTGGTGCTGATATTATTACCTCTACAGGAGAATTGTTATCTGATGTAGTTTTTTTAGTATTCTTAACTCCAATGTAAAATGAATTTCTAAGTCCTTGAGTTAGGTGACTAAAGTTATCTAAATCCGTATTGTGAAAGGATGAAGAGTTTTCATTGAATATTAAAGCATCGGCTGATGAAGTATAAAAATTTGAAGTTCTTTCATTTATTCCATACACTCTAGAACCGCTTACGAATACTTGTTTACCACCCTTTACTCCATTTAATGTGTCTCCAAAAGACATTGTTACGTTTGAATAAAATTCGTCATTATCATTCAGTCTTTGCCAAATGCTTCTTTCTATAAAAATATCTCTAGCTTCTGAACTACTAGCCTCATAAAGTAAATTTTCGGCACTAGATGAGATAACAGATGAGCCGGTTGTATAACTATAGACATCAATGTTAGCTGTATATGCATCATAATTAGTTATTGGTAACCCAGCGTTAAATGAACTTGTTACACGCACAAATTCTTTTCCTATGTCTATAGAAGAGCTAAAATACGTATTTTCTAAATCAGGAGTTTTACCAACGACAACTTTTGGTCTTTCAAAGATATTAGGTTCTATTAACAATCCAATATCTGGCTTTGCTCTAGCTGGTATTAATTTTCTCAGTTGTGGATATAATGATTGGTCATAATATTTAATCATTCTCATATAATCCCAAAAATTGTTTGGCGCTGTGTATTTTTTCCAGTAATTATCAGCTACATAATTTAAGCCTCTGTAGCTCAATTCTTCTTTATCTCTAGGGTCACCCAAATAATCTTCAAAGTTTAAATTACCTACGGAGTTAATAATATCGTTATTTATAACATCAGTAGGAGCGAGCCATATTCCAACTTTATTCGAATCGCTTGGAGCGGTATCGTAAGCACTATCAGTAGCTCTGTGTTCTGAACTTAGAGCAAAGCCTGGCTTTAAATTATTAGATTCAATCCTAATTTTGTCTGTAGTTCTTCTTAAAGCACCTATGCTTGGTATATGAGTTTTCAATTCATCAACAACACTTCTAAAAAAGTTTCCTGTAAAACCACTATGTGAACCTGACAATGTTTGGGTTTGGTTTGAACTAACATCCCTAATACCCTCTATATCGGAACTTAAATCTTTATTGTCATCAAATGAATACCTTAAAACTAAGTTACTATAAGATGACGATACAGTATTACCATCGTAAGCTTTTGGATTAGCTATATGATTTTTAAACGAACCTGTATTTAATATCTCTGTCCAATGTCTGTATTCCATAATAGAACCACTAAACTGAGCCCCCACATCTGCTAGACTACCACTACCACCAATATAAATGTCACCACTGCCTGTCCAAGCATTACTAAACGAAGACGAAGCAGCTTGTGTAACATCCATAGTAGATGTACTATATAAATGTATCTTACTTCTACTTGCATCATACTTACCAACACTAAGCTGATAAGATTGGGATACAGCAGTATTGCTAGTTCCTAAAGTTCTATTAACCATAACCGAATAGAAATCACCGTCATATACAGGCAAAGATGTTGAAGTAATTTCTTTAAGTTCGCCTAAATCTTTACCAACAGCAGAGCCTGATAACATAAATGAAACTTGACCATAGTTGTCTACAGAACCATTGTCCTTTAATCTTATAAACCAATCTTGATTGTTATTATCTTGCTTTTCTACAAGTATTTGATTTGAACCAGTAGCGGCTCTAAACCTAAACTCTACAGTATCAGGTTTTCTTCCTGATGTTGAATCATCAGCCCAAGCTACTTTCACAGATTGAGCGCCTTTGAAATCTAAAGCTTTCGTAAATTTTCTTGTTATTTCAAATTGTGGAGATGCATCATCTGATAAAGCAGGTCCTCCATATTCCTTAACCCTTAAAATGGTTGATGGGATACCATAAACATTTATTAAGCCCTTCAAGGCCCTAACAGTACCCTTATTCTTTAAGAAAAAAGGCATGTTGTTTATTATACGACTCCATATCTCTCTTGATATATCACGTTCAGATGTAGCTGAATAATCAGAATAAGCCGAACCAGTTACCTCTTTACCCAAAGCATATCTAGATAAACTCAATAAGTCTTTTCCATCATTTAAGTTCCAACCTAAAGACTTAGCAACTGAGTACAATAAATCTTTTGAAATTCCTTCGTCTAACCTATCCCTTCTATCAGTAACATCTGTAACTGCATTTATGTATTCCCATATACCATCAAAGTGTTGTCCTATCATATCCGTAAATCTTAGATATGTATCATTTTTTGTATCAATTTTTATATGTTCAGGAAGTATGTCACTTAGTTTTGAATTATTTTCTAAATCATAAAGTGATGCAGAGTTTACAGCGTTTGTAAACCAAGTATTAGCTTGAGACGATGTGGTGTGTGCTAAAACATAAGGACTATTTACAGTTCCTTCTCCACTAGCTTTGGGCCACGCGTTATCATGAAATATTCCAATAGAACTACTAACGTAAGAAGAACTTTTAAAATACATATAATTTTCAAACCTATCAAGTTTGTTTTCTGTATCTATTATTTTATGATGATAAACACTCATATCCCCTAAAGAACCGCTTACACCAGAATAAGAAGCACTATCTATTTTATATTGTTCTATATTTTCTAACTTTGTTTTAAAGTTTCTAATCCTAACTTCAGCTGAACCAAAATTTACAAAATTTTCATATTTAGAATAGTCTGTATTTATCTCTACACTATCTAAACTTTGACTTAAAAATTTATTTCTAAGAGCTGTCGATACTGTAGTAGAAGAAGTCAATATATCAGCTTCTGTTTTGAATTGAGTTTCTCTTCTCTGTACTGGACTTTCTACATTATTCAAATCAGGAGACCTAAGAACTAATGATGGCTCTTCTTCATTAACAAAATCTATTATTCTAACTTTTTCTTCTAATGGATTTGCCATTTCTTTAACGACAATACATTCATCGAATTTTTCATAACTATCAGGTAATGGTTCATATAATTTATATACTATAGAGTAAGGAAATTGGCTTACACTAACTCTGTCTGATTTAAAATTGGTTGTTAGAAATAAATTGTTTTCGAATTTAAGATAGGTTCTTAAATCCTTTGGATTTAAATTTGTATAAGTGACTTTAAAATTTTCAAAATTAAAGTTTTCTGTTAAGTTGTAAATATCAGGATTACCATCTCCTTCTCCGCCATTTTCAAAATCATCGTTGGCTCCTATTTCTAAAGCAGCCTCTCTTAATGTTTTGTCTACAGTAATTAAAGTTCCATCATTATTTATGGTTTTTATCTGAGCACTATAAGGTTTATAGACAGGTATAGTTTCAGATTGGTCTTTAAGAATAAAATCTATAGAAACGTTATCTACCCAAACCACTCCTTGTTGTCTATAAGCAGAAGCATTTTCAGCATTTGTGTGAGAACCATCCCCATAGATATATAAAAACCAATCTTGACCTAATTCCCAATCAGATGGTATTGGTATCTCAGCACTTACATTTACCCATTCGCCGGCTATCTCAGGAGAAACCCAAGCTTTTGTAATTCCTGGTGATGTATAGTTGTACCTTGGAGGAGTTAAAGCATTTGTAACCCATCCTGTATCTAAATTACCACTCCATTTCCAAACTCCAAGAGGACTTAATGTTCCTTCTTGTGTTGGGTTGTTTTCAAAATTATAAATACCATTATCATTGTCGTATACAGGCTCCTCTTCAGAATTAATAACCTCACCATCTTCGTTTTGAACACCATAGTTTGTAGCGCTTATATTTCTGACTCCATATGTTACTGGTGTATCTTTAGAGATATATTCACCGCATCTATAAAATTTATCATTTATATCTTTGTCTCTGTCTGTTCCATCGCCAGTATTACTTTTTGACCTAAGTTGCCTGTCACCTATAATGTAACGATATCTTCCAAACCCACCAACTTTTCCTAGTATAGCATCAGCATTTTCTGATCCTGGAAACCCATCACTAACATCATCAGGACCAGTAATATCTTGTTCTTTTATTTTACGGTCGGCATCTTTTATTGAATAATATTCTTCACCAACATGAATATAATATTTAAACTTACTACCGTCTTTTTTAAAAAACCACTCTAGTTTTAACTCATTGTCTATAACTTTTTGATTCAAACCACCATTAATATCTTTCAAAAACTGTACAAGCACACCATCATTGTAGGTATCTAAAACTCCATAATTTCTGTGAACGTAGAAGTATTTGTTAGAATCTTCTGTTGGTATACCATCCCCACCGATATCTCCGTTATTATAAAATACTAAATATAAGCCACTTTTAACAGTACCATCGTTATTTGGGCCACGAGTAACACTCTGAATAAATCCTTTTTCAAAAATATCATCATATAGTTTTTTATTGGTGTCTACATCAACAATTACATCCCTAATTCCTCTACCAATCGAATTTGCCAATATAGCAGCTTCAAACGGATTAAACGTTTCTAGTACTTCTTCAGGAGGCGTATAAATGTGTGCAGGAAAATATTCATCAAAAGTATAAAAATCAAATTTAGATAAATTATTATTTGTGTTATCGTGTTTTTGTTTCCATATTAAATCATCTTTAAAAAGTAAAGCAGTGGCGTTATTTCCAACTACTGTCGCGGTTTGCCAACCATTATTTTCACCAGGAAAATTTTCTCTTGGATAATAAGCGTCATTACTACTATATACACCTTGTGTTTTGGGTACATAAGGGTGGTGATTAACAGCATTGAGATTATTTACTGTATTTGGAGGTGGTGGTGGAAAGTTAGCTAATGTCGGAGACACTAACCACGAGTAACCATCCCATTCCCACTCTTCTCCTAAACTTTTAGTTCCTATTTTTAAATCCTCTTCTAAATCAGGAATCCATTGATAAACCACATCACCATCATCAAATATATTTCCTATTTTCCAAGCAGCGGTTTGATTTGGTAAAGTTGTACTTGCATTGTTATCGCCGATTTGAGGATCTCTTAATCCAAAATTTGGAGCCATTGGCTTTATATAAGACTGAAATGAAACCATATCCGAATGAGTGGTTAACATTTGTAATTCCGTTTCATCCGGCTTTGTTTGTATTGCTTGAGCACTTGCCATACTATTTTGAGAATATCCTTCTGGTGGAGATGTAGGTTGAGCTTCAGTCGGACCAGGTTGGTTTGGGTCATAAAATCCCGCAGGAGCAGTTAGAGGTATATTTTCTTGAACAAGAGAATTAGCATATCGTAAAGATATCTCAACTCCTTTATTCGCCACCGTACTTCTTATATCAAAGCTTATACTGGCGATATCGCCATCTTTAACACCTTTTCCATTTAATGAAGAAATTTTTTGAGAAATTCCCAACCAACGATATCTTTGATCGTTTGGCCATTCAGGCAAATCTATAAAACTAGCATTTTGGTCTGTAAATTTAATGCAATTACCACCGACTACACCTTCTTCTTTAACCCATTTTGCATGATAACCTATATGAGCCGTTCCCCCAAAAGTACCGCCACTAAAACTATTGTACCCATCACTCCAATTTTCTACTCTAATTGCGTCATCGTGCAATGTAGTATCCCACTCTCTTGAATTTGCTATATCTACTGGCTCACCATTGTTTTGAAGAAAAATATTTTCGCCCTCTCCATTTTTAACAGCATTTATATTAGTCTTTACAGGAACTTCTATTTGACTTATCTGAAATATATCTGGTATTGTTATTGTTCCGTCTATCATTTTGGGTGTAAATACAAAGCCACCATTTTCAGGAGTCAACGATATGTTTACAGAATCATATAGTGTACCACCTAAAAAACTAATATTATTAGTAACTTGCTTTACGATTATAGCAGTCTGTATATCAATAAACTCATCTTTGTAAGTACCATTTATATTCTTAGCTTTTAATCTAACCTCAGTTCTATTTGGAGATATAACATCTATTCTATACTTTAAATCTTCTATGGCTAATACTTCTGCACCAGATGGATTATCCTTATACTCCTGCTCTGTACCTGAATATACTATAGAATCATCAGTTATGTAAATCCTACTCGTATCAGTATATACATCGCCAACCTTAGTGTCGGTTTTACTTATCGTGTGTAACAATACAGGATTTTCACTACCAGCTAATTTTCTCAAAAAGTTATATCTTACAACAAATATACCACTTTCGTAACCTAAACTCCTGATGTGATTTCCAGGATAAAATTCAATATTATTATTATTAGGATTTATTTCAAATTGAGAAGTGGACACAGTTTCAAATTGAATAAGGTTGTTGTTCTCGTCAAATAATTGTAAATGAACAAAATCTTTACTACCTTGAGAACCCCATAAGCCATCCTCATAAGGCTTTAACCCCACCTTCGTTGGAAGATTTGCATCCAGTAATTGTTTATCTTTCTCTGTTAGTTGACTAGCCACTATAACTCCTCAAAATCTCTATCTAATACCTCGTCTATGATAGTATCAGCTGCTGTTGTTTTCAATAATTTTAACTTGGTATCATACACAACTTTTGTGTTCGAATCTTCATTTAATGTATTTGTGTAAGGATTTTCAAAAACTAATATTGCTCCACTTTTATCTCTATACACAAGCTCACCATTGTCTGCTGAACCTGATAGGCTAGATTTTAAAGTCAATAGAGCCTTTCTATTTAAATATTTTTGCTCATCTTCATCAATTAAATTTTGATAAAACGATAGGTTTTTTAATTCCTCTTGTGTGTATGGCATTTTCTATCTCACAACTTTAAACACGAAATCGTCATCATAGTATTGTACGGTTTCATCGACTGTATTGCTTCCACTAATAACTTTAAACTCAAACTTGTAATATCTTTCTGACTGTAAACCATTCATCCAAAGGTTAAAGTAGTTTCCTGTTGAGTCACAGCTTACTAATGAGCCTGTACCGTAAGGTATGATAACATCTTCAGTTTGAGTATCTCTTACCGAATAGTAAGTACCATCTCCGCCTATGTTTTCTACACTACCACTAGGTAATGTTTTTACAGTTAGGTATTCTGAGCTAGTGTTTGAATAAGATTTAGTAGGATATTTAGCCCTACCGACTATTCTAAATTTTACTTTTGATTTTTCTTTATACTCAGGTCTTAAACTTTTCATATAGAAAGACAAATCTTCTAATTCAGTTGACGATAATGCTGATAATGAACCTGCGTTCCATTTAGCATCAAACCACTCTACTTCTAATTTTGGTGGATATATTGTATGTGTATTTCTAGAGAAAAATTTGAACTCTCCTAATCTTTCTGAACTTCCCTCATCAGTATTAGTGTCTTCATTATTAAAACTTCCACTTCTTTTAATTATAAAACCATCGTTTACATATGTACTATCTAACCACTTATTAACAACAGGAGTAACATCCATTCGCATATCTGATGTCTCAAATTGAAATGATTGTGATCCGTAGTAATTATCATACCAAGCACCACCTTCAGCTTCAGTTGCTGAACCACTCCAAAAACTTTTATTTGTAGAGCCATCTCTATATTTCCAACTAGCTCCCTCTAATGTTATTGGGCTGTCACCACGCGTTCCTTCACCTTCAACCCAACTAGAGCTTACAGGATAAGCGTACAATTCTTGAGATGTGGTTAAATTTTGAGAATTAGCGTCATACATATTTAAATAAAATTTTGGATTTGTAATAGTTCCGTCTACGATAGAACCTGAAATATCAGTTATGTCAAATTTAATTAAAACACGAGATACTTTTACATTACCGCCAGCAGTGCTCATAGTTTTTGTTACTTCTAATATCTCATCAAGACCAGTATTAGAACTACCAGTTGCCTGATATATGGTTGTATCTGATTCAGGAAAAATAAAATAATTCATTAGTAAGACCCTCCATTAGAATTACCAGGACTTCCAGCCGAATCACCGACTACACGACCTTCTATGTCAGCGTTAGCAAATTTTAACTCAAAGCAACTTGGGTCTAGTGACGGATAAACCACACCACCTTTAGTTGCTGTGGCTGTGTCGTAAACATTTCCAGAATATCCATCTGATTCTTTAAACTTATTGCTTATCAGTACAGGTAAACCATTTGGATTATTATCTTCAGGTGGAACTACAGCAGAAACTCCATCTGTTAAAGATATTTGGTATGCTAAATCGGCTAGTACAATAGGTTGTCCAATTTGCCATTTGTCTATGTTAAAAAAGTCTTTTACTTTTTGTATTGCTCGTAATACAACTTCTTCTTTATTGTATCCACTTTTAGTCAGTAAACTAAAACTAACACCTATATTAATTATAAAAGCATCTTTTATATTTACAGCGTCTGTAACCATTCTGAATTGTGTTAGGTAAGTTTGTATATTTTCTTTAACTGCTTGATTTACATTAGCCAATCTTTTACCAGCATCAAATCCTAATACATATAAGTTAAGTGCTAATGGATTTATAACTCTACTATCTGAGTTAGCTCCTGATTGACTATCTAATTGTGTATCTTGTACAATGTAAGCTTTAGCAACATTACCATACTTTGCGGGTAAAGCATAAATTCTCGTAATATAATCTTCTTTAGTTACAGCTCTTGCTTGTGCTTGAAAGTAAGCTAGAGCGTTATTCTTAACCTCTACTACGCTTTCAACACCTCTACCACCAGACGCGGGTAAAGGATTGTTTACAGCAACAGAATTTTGTGTTTGAGTAACTAAAGCAGTCGATAATCCAGTCTCATCTAATGTTACGTTTGAGAATTGTACATTTCTAAGACTATTAGCTCTAACATTATTACTAACACCACCACCATATCTATATCGAATAGTTAGTTGGGTATTAGATGGAGCTTGTCCATATGCTTTAGTTGCTAAAAAGTTAGAAGGATCGAAAGCCGTATTTAGGTAGGATGGTGAACCTGGCAAAGACGAACCTACTTCATCAGGATTTGGAATAATTTCTTCATCAGGACTATCCGATGTTCCAGCACCAAACCTTATTTCAGTTTTACCATCTTCTCTAATAAAAGTTGTAAATCTTCTTGCGGTTTTTAAAAGTTTCAGTAGATACGGAGCTTGGTCAGCATATGTATACAATTCGTCATCATTGGTTGATAAATTTTCCATATCCGAAAATACAGTATCTTGAGCTAAAAAAGGAACTTCATACCAACTGTTTCCATCACTATCTGTACAAGAAATAATTTCAGTTACATCTGTGTTAGCTAAAGCTATTCTTTTATATTTTTCAGCGTCATTGAATTGAAAATATTCTGTAGTAACATTTCCGCTTGAAGCCTTAATTGATTTTTGTAATAAGTAAGTTACTGGTGTATCTCCAGAGCTTTCATAAATAGAAATATTCATTGGGTCGTAAGAACTTGAAAATTTAAAATTACAATCTTCTGTTGTAATGAAAGAAACACCTGTTTCTGATAAAACTTCCATCCCAGCTTTAATACTTACAGCATAGCTTAAATCAGGATTTGTTTGAAACCCATCTCCTTCTCCTGTAGATGTTGCTGGTACTGTTTGAAATATGTCTAAACCAACCGAAGCTGCTGTTGCTAATTTTGGTTTGTAACCCAAAGATTGTGCCATATTATAAATAGTTTTCTTTTCTTCAGCAAAAGCCAGTAAACTTTCTTTAAACTGATTGTCTACATAGTAGGAAAGAACATCACCCACATACGAAGCCATTTCTATAAACATCATACCTGGAGAAGATTCATTAAAATCATTATACTGATTTGGAAAATATATTTTAGCAAATTCTATTAAATTACTTTTAAAAGATGTAAAATCTTTATTTAGATATCTAACTTCCTTTACTGATTTTTTAGGTGTAGAATATGGCATTGCCTATCTCCTTAATAATTTGTCACATCAATAGATACATTTTCTGAAGAGGTTGTATCCACGTTCAAAGAAAATTGCATAGAAACATTTATAGCGTTATTATTTCTAACAGAAAATTTAGTTTCTATATTATCTATTATTACAAAAGGTAAAAATTCACTCATAGCAGAACGAATAGCTTCTTCTACTTTACTTTCTATATCATCTCCTTCTTGTTCAAATAAAACAGCAAACAGGTTAGATCCAAAATTTGGATTACCTAATCTTTCCCCTTTTCTTGTAAGTAGAAGATTTTCAATATTAGATTTTGTCTGTTCTAAAGATGTTTTTGTTCTATTAAAGAAACCATCTTTGTTGTGATTTAACGGTAACCCTACACCAATATACACATCTTCATTTAAATCGTTTGCTATTACGCTCATCATTTACCTTTTTTCTTATCTATCGCTTTCATTACATCTCTATAATCTCTTGTTAAATCACCCATCACATCTTGTACTGCTTTGTTCGAAGTATCAACACCGGCTGCTTGAGCAGTTTGTATTGCTCCCATTTTCCTTTTGTCTTCAGCACTACCCATCGTATTTCCATAACCAATAGCCTGTGCCATCTTTGTACTGTCAAATGTTCCACCACCCATAGTTGGATATTCATCCATTTCTTCAGCATTAGCTGTTTCATTTAAAATATCATTTAGTACAGGATTTTTTGTATATGAAACTTTTTCTTTAGGTTTGGGTTTTCTTTTAGGAAGAACCTCTACAACATTATCTTCTACTAAAGTAGCTTGTTGAGCCATAGACTTCATTCCTTCCTTAATAAATATCTGTTTAACTTCTTTTTGTACTTCTTGTCTAACTATTTCTTTAATTAAACTAACTAATTTTGATGTTTTAGCCATAACTAACTCCTTACTGTTTTATATAAATATATTAACCAACCATATTTGTTCTATCTTTCTTAACTTTTTCTTTCAATGCTTTAGCCGCCAGCGCAGCTGCTATTGTTGCTGTAGCTCGAGATAAAAAATTCTTATAATTTGTAGTGATACTTGGAACTACTTTAGTAACATTTCTCAATCCTTTCTCTTCATTTTCTAATTGTTTAACCACAAACTCAGCCGCATACCCAAGTGCAGCTGTTAATGGATTCAAAGCAGAAGCTATCACATTAGCTTTTCTACCAGCCTCTGCTGTTTTTTGAGAAGCCTGTAAAGCTTTTCGTATTTTATTTATAGTGTCCATATTTTTGTCAATAGTATCTATTGCTTTTTTAGATTTTTCTATAAATTCTGTAGTTTTTTTTATATTTAATCCACCACCTTTACCCGCTCTCAAATCCTTTACAATACAATCGACATCGTGGTCTAATTTTTTTATATTTTTATTTACTTCGTTTTCTATAAATTCCTTTAGAAGCTTACCAGCTATAGCCATTTAAATTCTCCTAATCCTTTTCGTCTATTATGTATACTGTTTTACTAAAAATGTCAGGCAAATTATTTTCTTGTAACGTTTTGACTTTATCAAACATTACTGTAGCAGCATCGTTTACTTCTTCAAATCCACTTACACTACCAAGAGTATTTGTAAAATCAGTTAAAATTGAAAATAACTTTTTAAATAATTCTTCTGTTTCCTTTCCCTTTAGAACAGGATTGGTAGCGTCAGCGTCTCCTAAATTTATTACCCCATTTTCACCACCTTCTAAAGTAACTGAATAGTTAGAAGACAAGCTGATATTTCTCGTAGCAGAAATGTGAATATCTCCTTTTTTTCCTTTTGCGTTAAATACTAAGCTATCAGAGTTCAACATAATTACATTACCCGTAATGGATGTTTTCCATTTCGCAGGCCACCAAGAAGAATTAGCTGCTGGTATTAAAATATCGTTTTTATTGCTTAACTCACCAGAAGAAATTAGTATTGTAGAACCATCTAAATTAACGTTCTGTAAATGTGGAAAATAATCATCATTCCATTTTCTTCTATCATTGTTTTGTCCATTAGTAATTTTTATTGTTGGAAACCTATAGTCTTCGTTACTACTAAATTTTATTCCTTGACCAAACCTACCATTTATATTTATATCACCTTTTTTTGAAACTAAGGTTCTATTATATTTTGTAATACCGGGCTTAACTACACCATCAATTTTAGCACCAGCAGCTCTATTCATATTTACATTATTTCGTAAGTTCAGAGGTTTGTAGTAATACAATTGTCCACCGTGTGTTGCTACATTCACCACTTCTCCAACTACAGGATAAACCACCATATGCGAGGATAAAGGTTTTATGTAATCGGTAATCTCATCTTCTTTATCTTGACTGTAAATAAATCTAGCTTTGATTGTTCCGTAGTAAAAATAGTTAGGTATTTTCTTATTAGCTTCAGCGTTTATCAACGGTAAGTCTTTTGGTTCAAGAAATACTTCAGTTACTACTGCTGGTTCTATTTCGTAAAACTCAGAGATTTGATCTATGTTATCTTGTAAGATACCGTAAACATCATCGTAAGTTGTAAGGCCTGTTTTGTCTACTTCCCTATTATAAATATGAGAACTTTTTCTATATGCCATTAATTCTCAATCCTTTTAATGTCATCTTCTATCTCATCCGAATGGCTCTGTAAATCAGTAGCCGCATCTTCTATCGCACCCAATAACTGTTCCTTCTCAGCATCAGATAAACCATACTCATCTTCACCTGTACCTTTACTCTCTGCGGCTATTATACGTTGTACTATAGCAGCTACCTTTACTAATTGGTCATCGTTTTTAACGTTTATTTCTAAATATTCTTTTAACATAGGGATAATCTGTACAGCAGTATCACCGTCTTTTATAAAACCAACAACCTCTTTCATAAGAACTTCTAATTGAGTCTTATTTGTTTTGGTATTTTCGTATATATCTTGGAATAAACCAGATAATGACTTACCCTCAAATATTTCATAATCATTTGCCATATTGTACCTCATTGATATTTATTGGAATTGTTGTTATATATAAATATTCAATTTCAAAACTTTTGGTAAAAATATTACAAGGCACAAAAAAAGGGAGTAAAAACTCCCTTTTTGTTTTATTCTCTTACAAGTGAGCCAGTATAACTCACATCAACCATACCTTCCTTATCAAATTCTAACAGTAACCTCTTATTATACTTCTTCATAACATTAATAATACGAGTAATATGTTGCGTATTAGAACCTGTCATCTCACGAATAAGGATATAAAGAGCCTTCTTATTAAAGTTCTCTATATTTTCTTTTATACGAAAGATATGTAGTACTGAATCAGCAACCCTTATATCTTTATCCCTACGAAAGATGCTAGTTAAGTTAGCATCCCAAAACCTATGTAGTTCACCTACAAACAAAACAGACTTTTCGGCAGTTTCGCTGGTGGTGTTCTCACCCATAAGATTTCTTTTGTAATCTAATACCTTCATTTCAGAGTGTATCTTACCCATCTTATAGTTTTTATTGTTGTTAAGGATAAGATAGTTTTTAGCTACGATACTAAAGTATGAGAAAGCCTTACCTTTACCTTCTTTAAACTTATGTATGTTCATAACTAAGAAAGATACAACCTCGTGCTTTACCTCTACAGAACCGACATCAAAGTAATAAAACTTAAATGTATGAATGATATTCTCAGCTAATTTATCGAAAGCAGCTCTGATATGTTCATTGTAGATTATATTCTTTAAGCGAGCGTCATCCGTTTTATTATAACGGATAATAGCTTTTTCAGTTCCTTGATTGAAATAATAGTTTTTACCTTTCTTTTTTGTTTTACGAGTTTTTCTAATTCTAACTTTTGGTTTAGCTTTGACTGGTTTAGTTTCGATACTTGATGTAACTGCTGTTGCCATTATTGTTCTTCTCCTTTGAATCTATCTAATTGACTTACTGTTGTTTTAATTTGATTAAATATTTGTCCTACTTCATCGTCTGCTTCAAAATAACCTTTGTAATCTATCTTCTTCATATCTGCTTGAACTTTTGCGATTGTGTTGATAAAATCCTCTATCCAAGTTTCTAACGATTCTAACTTTGCATTTAAGTTCCATATTACATAACATGAAGTTACGAATAAAATAACCATACATGCAAGACTTATTTCTAATATCATTACTTATCTCCAAATAGTTCATCAAATAAGTCAGCTGATTTCTCACTTAACTTCTCAGATGGTTGAGGTTTCTCTTCGGTAGTAACTGCTTTCTTAAACTTATTACTTACCTCTTCATCTGCTCTTTGCCACTCATCAAACTCTATGTGTGTAGCCATCATATCAGCCTGATGTAAGATATAAGCTATATTAGACTTTAATGACCAATCAGGATTGTAAGACATATAGTAAGATTTATTAGCTTCTTCATACATACCATCAGTTAGTCTTAATCCGATGTATTCCCATTGTGACATCTTAATACCAAAGTGGTTAAGGATAAATATAGCTCTATCCGTTACAGTCATATACTGAAGAGCTGGATTGTGTTTGAATATCTCACCTCTGTTCTTACGATGCCATTCTGAGTCTTGTGGTATGTAGTAGTCGTTATCTAAATCACCAACTTTACCTAAGTCGTGATGCATAGCAGCAAAGATAAGTTCTTCATCTGTAAAGTTAATCATAGCTCTTTCAGACTCCCAAAGGTTTTTGATTTTAAGAGCACAATCAGTTACATGTAATACATGTTCTACATAACCACCAACCATAGCATTGTGATAAGCTGCTTTACCACTAGCTGGCGCTGTTACCATTCTATTCTCAAAGTACTTATACATTTCTAAGAGTTTGTCTTTACGTTCTCCTTCGAATGTATCCTCAATAAGTTTTATTAACTTATTCCAATTATCTAATATCTGTTGTTCTGTAAGTTGTTTCATTATACCCTCTCTTCTATTAAGTCTATTATTGAATTATTATCTGTTACCGAATCTTTACCATACACTACCTCATTGTCAATTTGAACCTGATATAGTGTTCTTGGTGTTCCCATCATATTTATGCTTGCATCCGACCATTTAGCCTTTACAGCATCTCTTAATGATTTTGCATTTGATTCGTAATCTTCATTGAATATTATGTATATCAACATTATCTAACCTCATATCTGTTTTTTGTAAATCTTATTGTTGGTTCATTTCTTAAACGATTTCTATAACCGCTAAAAGATATCCTAACACCCCAACCAAGATGTTCTAATATTTCTTTTTTAGTTACCGATTTCTTTTTGTGAATAAAGTCTACAACTTTATTATATGAATCTGTGTCTGCTTTTAACATTGGTAATTCATCTATTGCGTAATCAATCATACTATTAAACTGATGTATAGCCTCATTCCACACACTAAATTTAAATCTCCACAAAGCTTTATCTGACCATTCATTTCTTAAATCTGGTGTATCTATTAATTCTTCTATCTTATCTATCAAGTCATCACCATCTTTGTAATAAATACCAGCACCATCTGCTAGTTCGTGATAACTCATATCATCTGAAAATAGATAAGGTACACCAACACTCATACCATCTGTAGCTGATATAGCCCAACCTTCATACTTTTGTCTACAACATACACCTACAAGACAAGAGGATAACTTAGAGAAGTAACCTACTCTATCAAACTTTTCGTTTGTAATATATTCTCTTTCTCTACTTTCTGCTAGTGGCACCCACACCTCAAAGTCTTTTCTTTTTTCCCATAACCTATCCATCTGTTCTAAGAACCAAGGATAGTTTTTATAAGTATGAGGCCTGTGATTGTAAACAATAATATTTTTATCTGTAGTTTGTTTTTCATACTTAGGTATTTCCCAACCAAGATATTGTGGTTGCAATATTTTATCTAATTTAGAAACTACATCATCATTAAAATATTCTTTAGCGTTTTTCAATACCAAATTCTTTTGAGCTTGTGTATTGATACCACACTCACTCATCTGTAAAAGACCAACTATGTTGTAAGCTAAACCAACCTGATACTCATAGTTAGTAATCTCTTTGAACTCTGTCCAATGCGTGTAACCAATAAATACTGGTGATATATTTGTAGAGTTACATAATAGATTTTTTAGATTACCTGTGTGTTCTGGCAAATGAGAGTAAACAATATCGTAATCAGATTCTTTCCATTTAATATTACTAAATACTTCTTTAAACGGAAAAGCCATTCTCATAGAATTAGGATAACTAATCTGAGGAGCTATAATCTGTTCAGTATTATCAAAGTCTAAACTATTGATATGAGATGGAGATACGATTGTAAAAAATAAATCATCCCTTATCTTATTTAGTTCTCTAATGATGTTACCGAGAACAACGACATAAGAATCTTTTTCCAAATCTTTTAAGAAAGTTATATTTGGATATACAAGTATTTTGTATTTGTATTCTTTGTCGTTATCCTCGACATCTGTGAATTGGAATATGTTCACTAAGCAGTCATTTCCTTAGCTTTACGAGCTTGCGCCTTTGCCTGCGCAAACTTACCCAACTTTTCTAAGTAATCATCACCACACATATTTAGTTTTTGTTGGTTATGATATTTAGTCGTTACTTTTAGGTTGTGGTATTCCGTATCACCACCAAGACCTATACCCCAACTACGAGGAATATCGTGGTCTCCAACTGCATCTGCAAACTTTAATGGTTCGCCTGTATAATCACACACACCACCATTTTCAGCCAACCTACGTTCTATATCATCTTTAGAAAAAGATGTACGAGAATCGAGCTCAACCAAGCCCCAATCCGCAGGATTACCGTTTATCTCTTCAAGACAAATCATCTCAGCAGTTTTGAAAACATTAGGGTTTTTACCACCAAACAGTTTAGAAAACTTATCCATAACAGTAGAACCATCGTGTTGAACCCTATTACGATAAGTTTTAGGTTCTAACCACTTATCATACGTCTTCATAAGATTGGTAGTGTACTTTTTGTAATCAACTTGAGTACAATTGTACTTAACCTTCATTTCATATAGAAACAAAACTGCGAATAGAGAAAAAACTCTATTAAATCTGTGTCTATTATCATCTCCAGCAGCTTTGATTATTTCAAGCATAGATGAAAGGAGTGAATCTATTTCCTTATCCAACTTAGAAAAGTCTAAAGTTTTCAATTCATCTTTGAAATTCCATTCTTCTGGATGGTCTTTTACAACAGCTGTTTTTTTGTAAAAGTCATTTAATTTAGATTGAGTAACGCCAGAGGACATTCCTTTTAGGAAAAGATAAATAAGTTCAGCTAACCACTCATCTCCTTCCATACGACCTAATCCAAATTTCTTTGAGAAGTATTTCCAGTAATGTCTTTCTTCAGGTGTCTTCGGATTCTCAGTTATTCTAGTAAACAATTTATGTAGAGAACCTGTTCGAGAAGTTTCTCTTACATACTTAGCAAGTGCACTACGAATAGCGTTTCTTTTTTCTTGAGGTTTTAAATCATTAGTATTATTTAGAACATCAACGAAAAGTTGTGAAACCATATCATCAGTAAAGTTATCATACAAAGTTACTGATAAACCATAGTTCAATATCTTACTACGAAGAGTAGGATATTTTGCAGATACTTCTTTAAAGTTCATACCACTTATATCAAACTTACCTGAAACTTTAGGGAAATCATCTGGTAGTTTAAAATCAGCATCATTGATAAACTCAAGTATTGCACTCAATCTCTGTTGTCCATCAACTACCTCATAACAAATAACATCCCTAGCTTCTTTTTCATTACGAAAGATTCTGAAATGTATTGATGGTATTCTGTAATGACTATGAACTAGTAAAGTTTTTATGAGTTCTACTTTCCAAGCGTAAGTAGCCACTTTTTCTCTTTGATACTCTTTAGGTGATAAGTCTATCATAGCGTTTTTACAAAAGCTAACACTAAACTTAGCATTATCATCACTTGATGGTAAAGTATCATTCTTATCAAATACACTATCTATATAAGCTTCTACAACTTCATCCGTTTTAAGTACGTCTACTTTGTTGTTTTCCATTTACAACTCCTATTGTTAAACTAATTTACTCCAAAGAGATAAACTAGCAGTTACGGTTTATACATAAGTCCATTGACTTCATGTATTATTGTTTAGACAACTCAATTCTAAACTTGATTGACTCAGTAACATTACTTACTAAGTTTCTTTCATTTTCAGTATAGAAATTTCTCTTCAATCCATTTTTACGAATTGATTTGAGAATTTGAGATGTTTTACGTTCTTGTTTAATTAAATTGTCAATCCAATCTGCTGTACTGACAACTGAGGGGTGTAGGTTTTTTTTCATTTTAAAAACTCCATTTCTAATCTTCTTCAAGAAGAAAGATTTTACTTGGTTAATATTATGTTCTATTACTTCATAAAGCAATCTATAATAGATATCAGCCAAATATACGAAATACAATTTTTTATTTATTTTTTTACTCACTACCTTCCAACTTCACTCAAGTACAACTTTTTTGTTTCTTCCCAAGTTTTTCCCACGATGTCGCCGTAGAATAACTTCTCTGGTTTAAGTTTACCTTCATCAAATAACTTAGTATACCTTTTGATAGCTTTAGGTTTCCACCAATTCATAATGTAATCACTATCATCAATATACTTTTGTTTCATCTTTAAATCTTTTTCTTCTATCTCTCCCCTCAGGAACTCCTTACCATTCTCATACATATCAGCATAAAAGATACCTCTCTTAAATCCATGCATATAGGTTGATGCTTTAACTCCAACTGCTCTGAATATCATATTGATAACCTTTTGTTTTACGCCTGTTGGAGGACCCGCTACACCTTCTTTTTGCGTAGTCTGTTTCAGATACTCTTCTGATTGATTTTCTTTTAACCATTGATGCCATACATCATAAGTTTCGTCATCTGGTTTAAGAGCTATCTTACCTGATGAAGAACCTAATGTTTTCCAAAGTGGTATAGAGTTATACATAGAATGAATACCATAAAGAGATGTGGTAGATAAACCAACTAAGGTTTGTCCATACAACTTCTTCCAAGCATCCCTAACTACCGATGATGTAACCATAGCGGCTACTAACTTACCACCTAAGAAATTAAAACCTAATGGTTGAGCGCAACATATAGTTGTACCGATAGATGTGTGTTTAAGTTTACCATCTTTAAATTTATTGTCTTTACTCCAACCGATAAAAGTATCTCTAGCTCCTAATGATGTTACATCAGAACCTAAACATATGATACCCAATATCTTACCACTAACTTTATCCTTTACATAGAACTTTACGTTTCTGCCAGGATTAGCAGTAAACTCCATAGTGTGAATCAACCTACGAACCAATGTCCACATCTCATTCTGTTCTGTATTACCTTGTTCGGTCATCTCAACGTAAGGTTCTAAGGCTTCTATCTCTTTGATAGTTTGTTCTTTATTGTTAATATCTTTAGGTAGCCAGATAGACTTTTCTATCTTAGAAAACTTTGATGCTTTCTGCGTCATAGAGTAGACATCAGCATTAAACTCCATCCACTTTTTATATAATGTTTGTTCTTGTACAGACATAGACTTGAGGTAGTCTAAATTACCTATAAACTTCTTGCGTTCAGCATCGAAGTCAAATTTTTCTTCATCGAAGAAATCATTAAAACCCATATGGTACTCTCTTTATTTAATAGTCAATTAGTAAATAGCCTCGCTGGCCAAAATTTTGAGCGGAGGATTGGAGTCGAACCAATATCTCTTTCTTGGAAAGAAAGTGTGTTTCCTATAACACTTCCTCCGCAATAATAAGTATATCTGTATATACTGTTATACAATTTTATTTTAGAAAATCCTCAATTATTTTCGAATCAGAATCTGGATTACCAAAGTATCCATCTAAGTTATCAAACATTGTATTGTCTTTTTTCATATCATCAAGAGCTGCTTTTTTAGCTCCATAACCAATCATATTCTTTTTTACTTTTTTTATTTTCTTCATTATTTTTTCCCTTTTTCTCATACCCTAATATACACAATATTAAGGTACGAGTCAAGGTTTTTTTTATTTTATTTTAAGCTAATTCCAACATTGAAAATGGAACGTTATAAGACATACCATTCATTTCAACGATGGCCTTTTTGATATTCATCTTAGTGATGACACCAGGAGTCTTTTTAGTTTTCTGAACTACGAAGACATTAGCTCCAACAGACAGAGCTGCTTTACCTAACAGAGTTTTACATTCATTAACGAATGATGATAACTCATTCAATTCCGAAAGACTTTTTAGTTTACTTATTTCTAGTTTTATATTCATTATTTATTCCTTATTTGTTACACCTAATAATACAAATAAAAACATATACGAGTCAAGGTTTATTTTAATTTATTTTTAAAAAGTTAATGGTACTACGAATTTTTGTGTGATAAAAAGAGTTAACTTTGATAGTTTACTACTAACGTTAGTAACTGCGGCTGGAAATGTTGGACTTGGTAAACCAAAAAGTTGGACTTGGTAATCCAACAGACGCAACAGATTGTACAGTAGCAGAACTCACATCAGTTACTATAATAGCTAAATCAGAAAGTACCTTACGAGCATCTTCTGGTCTTACCTTAGCGGTAGGTGGGCTTACCTGTAGTGGAAAGGCTGGTGTTAGTATAGTAATGATAGTACCCATCGATGTGGTTATTATAGGAAAGGTTGTTGATAATGTAACTGACATAGCAGGACCGTATCCAACTGCAGTTAAACCAGCTGCTGTATTAGCAGCTGTGGCTGTTGTACAAGCCGTTACTGCGGCTGTAGCCGCTCCTAACATTATTGTTGCTGACATACCATTTCCTTAAATTTGTGGAGCTGGCGGGAGTCGAACCCGCGTCCAGTCTGTATTCTCCAAAGAGTCATTTACAGCTTAGTTCAGTTTCAATAAGAAGTAACTGACAAACTACTTGTAACTTTACTCAGAGTTACCAACTGATATTTCTTTATACTCTGATATAAAAGAGTTGGTGTCTAACTTATTTTATAACCGAGTGTTAGACAACTCAGTAACTTAAGCCGTGTAGGCGTAAGTTGGTTGGTCATTCTGAATAGGAGCGACAAAGTTGTCAAATCCCATTTCAGCATTGGCTAAGTGCCAATCAATGTCCAACCCGGCTAACGAATTAGATTCGTCAATTAGGTTTGTGAGTCTTTTGTTACGAGACATACTCAATCTCTGCTGCACTCTATTTTCAAATAACACCTGTCGAGTTCCATTACAGCCCCATATTTAAATATTTTCTAAATGTTCTGACCAACCTTCGTCATCATTAAAGTCATCACGACTTTCTAAATAACTTATTATTTCTTTTATTAAATCCCAATTCTCTTCGTCTCTAGCTTCTCTTAAACTGCTTAATACCCATTCTAAATCTAACATTTAAATCTCCACTTATTACTGATATAAATAGGTTAAGCTTTAAATTCTGATGTAATATCCTTTAAAACTTTTTCTAACTTATCGTTTAGCTCATCATTTAATTTTACATCTGGTATATTCTCTACACTTTTATTTTTAGCAAAATCTACTTTTCTTGGAGATAGTAATGTAACTAATACAGATAAACCAAATGCTTCTAAAACATTTATGGTTGGTAAATCAAATATGGTTGGCATTAACCAATTCCAAACTAAACATAGAGGTATGCTAAGAGCCACACCTATAACAAAAAATACTACGATACCAATTGACATTATCTTTAGTGTCGGTGATATTATACTCCAATACAATTTTATTTTATTCATAAAACCTCTCCATAATAAAATCCTTAACATACATACAAACCATAGCTACTGAAGTTCCTACCATGCCTACTAACATAACTATCCCAATAATAGGTGAAACAATAAAAAAAGTTAGTAATCTTAAAAAGTCTTTTATATCTCTTATATTAAAAAAATCTTTTCTCATATTATTTCTTAAATATCTTAGAACCTATTTTTGAGTTTTCAATCTCATTTAATATGTTCCTTATATCCCTCAAGTCATTTTCAATAATATCAAACTTCTTTATGAGCCTCAAATCAGAGTCTTCAGCATCACCTATAAGTTCGTCAATATTTTCTTGTGTCGCTTCCATTCGAAAATTATTTCGAACTATATAAGCCTCTACACTATTATCAAGTTCTTCAACTATAGGATATATGTTATTTACCATATCTTTGACTGTTTTAATATCATTTTCCATCTTACCAAAGAACGCATCTATTTCTTCTCCACTCTCTACAACTCTGATTAGTTTTGTCATATTATCTAATATACCATTTAGCTCACTAACATAAAGTTGAACACTTTTAGGGTCTGCTAACTTCTCATATATTTTGATTCTACTTTCAAGCTTATCATTTTTTGCATTTAATTCGTTTCGAAGTTCATCGTGATTCATTGAGAACTTTATCTGACTTCCGATTCCTACTAACCAAAGTATCGACCATACAGCCATTATCCAATACGTTTTGCTCTTCATAAAATTTCTCCTATTTGTCTTCCTTACTTACTGTGACTTCTTTAAAATAATGTTCTGTGCATCTAATTACGTTACCAGACAATGTTTCTATAGCATACATATGGGTATCCTCATCAGGTAAACCTACTATTGTACCGACATCTAATGAGTTAGCTTTAAACTCAACTTTATCTTTTATTTTATACATTACTATTACTCCTATTTATTATTTATTAATACAACATTTTTTAAACTTTTTACCACTTTGACAAGGACATGGTTCATTACGGCCTGGCTTCTTTTCAACTCTTATGGTAGTATCCACCACCCTATCCAAACACCTTATACCATTAAGGTGGTCTATTTCGTGTTGAACACAAACTGCTTCTAAGGTTCTTACGTGCCTATCTTCTTTAACTTCACTATGTTCCCAACTACCTTTTCCAGACTCACCTGTATCTACACCACTAAATATCATTGTACCTTCAACAGTATCCGATTTAACTTCTACAGTCTCATACCTCTTAGTATTTACCCCTTTGCCAGGATAAGAGAGACAACCCTCGTAAAAAGGTATCTCAGTTTCACGAGAAACAATTTTAGGATTGATAAGAACGATTGGCTCACGAACGTTAACCACGGCCACTTGCGCATCAATTCCCACTTGATTAGCTGCCAACCCAATCCCGTCTCCTCTTTCGTTAAGTATCTGAAATAGTTTTGTTGCAATAGTTTCTCCTTCTTCAACTGTTACTCTCCTTAAAGTTTTTTGAATTAGTGGATTGTCTTCTTTAAAACAATTAATTACTTTTTTCATAATAACCCAATGTCTTATCTATATCAATATCAGTAGAATACTCTAAAAGAATACCACACTTCTCGCAAGAAACAGGAGTAACACTTATGTGTTTGGTATACTCCCTGAGATGTTCTTCGATATAGTTTTCAATCAGTTTCCAATCTTCACTATTTCTAACATTTAGACTATCGTAATCTTTATCCTGACCACAACATTTTGTTAGTTGTGGGCCTTTTTTAACATTAGGATTAGCGATTAGCTCTTCTTTTGAAATACTCTCTATCTAATGGTTGATTTTTCTTAGCCATCTAATCTCCAAATTTATGGTTTAAAACATAAGAACTATTTTTACGTTTGGTTAAATTACTTTTCATATAACGTACCTTGTAGATATTGCTTTACTAATATCTTTTCAACTTTACGTCTTTCTTTATAGTCTTCATAAGGTTCATTTTCTAAGCGTGTGTCACCTTTTAGTTTTGGACTAACCTTAAACCGTTTAGGTTTTTTTTTATCTTTATTAAACATTAGTATTATCTCCGAATTTATGGTTTAAAAAATCTTTCTGCTTTTGAACTGCTTTTTTAAGAGCTGCTTTCTTTTCAGCCTGTCTAGCAATAAGTATCTCTTGTTTAGACCTACGTTTCGCTTTCTTCTTGGGTGGTTTAACCTTAGTAGGTTTAAGAGTTCCAAACAACTTAGGTTGTTCTTTACCCTTGTGAAATACATTACCATCTTTATCTACGAACTCATTCATAAAATGCCAACCAGCAGGTCTGCCAGTTGATACTTTTTGTTTAGGTTCGTCTGGCATTCCTACCATACCCATCACAGCCCTACTACCTATTAC
>Ga0209308_10000238_pt1 | contig 53326 bp, 93 predicted proteins | sample COGITO_mtgs_1204_3_FD_184806 | JGI IMG/M metagenome (GOLD analysis project Ga0209308, IMG submission 184806) | Pelagic marine microbial communities from North Sea - COGITO_mtgs_120405 (SPAdes) (version 2) | ecosystem: Environmental > Aquatic > Marine > Epipelagic ... | reverse complement strand
ACTACAAATAGTGGTAATGGTTACTCAGGTGCAGAAGGTTCATCTAAATTTAATTATACAGTACCAACAGGATACTCAGCACTTAGTACGAAAGGACTTAACGAATAATGGCATACACAACAATTAATAAATCAACAGATTATTTTAATACTAAACTTTATACAGGTAATGGTGGAACACAATCTATAACAGGAGTTGGATTTCAACCTGATATGGCATGGATTAAATCAAGAAGTTCTGGTGCTTGGCATCATTTAGGAGATGCTGTTAGAGGTGCAGATAAAAGATTACAACCAAATGATAATGGTGCTGAAAGTACATTGTCAACTGGTATAACATCTTTTGATAGTGATGGTTTGTCTTTTGGTGCATCAGGTGATGTAAATGGTAATGGTTTAAGTATAGTAGGTTGGAACTGGAAAGCAGGGACAACTGCTATCCCTTCTGGGAGTACAACTGACCCTTTGGGAGTTAGTATTAATACAACATCTGGTTTTGGTATTTATAAAATTACTTCTCCTGCAAGTGGTAGTTATGTTTTAAAACATGGTTTAGGTAAAAAACCAAAAATGGTTATTGTAAAAGATTTAGAAGCAAGTCAAAAATTTATGGTTTGGTCTGATACTTTTTCAAATGCTACTAATGATTACATAACTTTAAATGATGTAAATGGAAAAGCAACTTACTCTACTTGTTGGGGTACAATGAACTCAACTGATTGTACCATTTCTGTTGGTGGAACTTTAGATGCTAACAACGACCATGTAGTTTATATTTTTACTGATACAACTGGTTATTGTAAGCATGGCTCATATACAGGAAATGGAAATGATGGTGATGGTCCATTTATTTACACAGGATTTAAACCTGCATTTTTTATGATAAAACGAACTGATGCAAGTCAACCATGGTTAATTTTAGATAGCAAAAGAGGTGCTTATAATGTTAATCAATCTAAATTATTTCCAAATGCTAGTGATGTTGAAAATACTGATACTTCTAATGGTATGGATTTTTTATCCAATGGTATTAAATTAAAAAGAAATAATGCTGAAAGTAATGGTTCAAATGGAAATTACATCTACATGGCATTTGGAGCAGCACCCTTAGTAGGTTCAAATGGTGTTACAGCTAAAGCAAGATAATGGCTAAAAAATTTAAGTCTCATGTTGACCATATACGAATACAAAAAGGAAGTTCAACTGGAAGAAGACCCAATACAAGTACTATGAATAAACATAAACGAAGACAAACTGGTGTAAAGATTTATAAAGGACAAGGAAGATAATGCCAAGAAAATCAGCTACTGAAGTTAAAATAGATTTTTTAGTAAGAGAAATAAAAGAACTTAGAAGTGAAACTAAATGTTTAAGAGCTGATATTAATAAAGGCAAAGGTGCAATTTGGATATTACTTATTATAGCAGGTGCAATAAGTGGAATATACAATTTTATTTATAATTAAGGAAAACAATGTTAACAAAAATAAAAAGAATTAGAAGAAAAAAATATGCTACTGGTGATGAAGCTAGAAAGTTTGAAAATATTCCTACAGGTTCTCAACCACAACAAGGTGGATTAGGAACTAGAAATCAGAACATAGATAGATATGTTACTGAACAAATTAAATCACCTGAGTTAGCTAGTTCTGCTACACAAAGTTATACACAACAAGCTGTTCAATCAAATGAATTATTAACTGGTAATCAACAAGCAGCTCCTACTGTTGTTAGTACACCTACTATTACTGGTTCATCTATTGCAACTCCTAGTGCAATAACTTCTACTGCAGCATCAGCTCCTACAAATTTAACAGCATCAACAATGACAGGTGCTACAGGTACTGCTCAAACAGGTACAGCACAAACAGGAACAGTTGGAACACAATCTCAAGTTGGTACAGTTACTGGAAGTTTATCTGGTACTGCAACAGGTGCAACTGGTGGACCATCAAGTTCAGCAATTGCTCAAGCAGCTTCAGGACAATTATCTACAGGAGCTTTAGCTCAAGTAATAAGTGGTACTGCTGCAACTGTAGCTGGACAAACTGCAACATTACCTGGTGCTATTACAGCAGCAGTCGCAAGTAATCCTGCACAATTAACAGCAACAATACAACAACAACCATCTGCAGTACAAGCACAAGTAGCATCACTACCTACAGATGCTTTAGTATCTACACAAATAACATCTTTGTTAAATGGTATTGATACTGGTAGTATTCCTACATGGGCAAGAGGTGCAGTTGAAAATGTTGAAAAGAATTTAGCAGCAAGAGGATTAAGTAAATCTTCTATTGGTAGAGATGCTTTAGTAAATGCAATTATACAATCAGCATTACCTATTGCACAATCAAATGCTACAGCTCTACAACAAAGAGCATCACAAAATTTAAGTAACGAACAACAAGCATCAGTATTATCAGCACAACAAAGTTTTCAAACTCAGTTAGTAAATGCTGAGAATGATATGAAAGCTAAGATGATGAATGGTCAGTTCTCTCAAGAACTAACTAAACTAAATGCTATGAATGAGCAACAAGCTATACTAGCTGGTGCAAATCAACAACAACAAGTAAGATTAGCTAACTTAGCAAATGTACAACAAGCTGGTTTAACTCAAGCACAGTTAACTCAACAAATGGGATTAGCTAATTTAAATGCTAATCAACAAACTGCTTTAGCTAATGCACAAACAAAAGCTGGATTTGATGTTTTAAATTTAAATAACGCACAACAAACTGCAATATCAAATTCTAATTTATATAGAACTTTTGAAATAGCTAGTTTAAATAATACACAACAAGCTACTATGCAAAATGCTGTACAGTTAGCTACAATGGATATGACTAATTTATCAAATGCACAACAAAAAGCAGTAGTTAATGCTCAAGCATTTTTACAAATGGATGTTGCTAATTTAACTAATGCTCAACAATTAGAAGTTATTAATACACAGAATAGACAACAAGCAATGTTAACAGACCAAGCTTCTGCTAATGCTGCTGCACAATTTAATTCATCAAGTATAAATCAAACTAATCAATTTATGAATAGTTTATCTAGTACAATTAATCAACAAAATGCAGCAAGAAATGATGCAATGAATCAGTATAATACTACTGAAGGAAATAGAATTGCAGCATTAAATCAAAATAATGATTTAGAAGCTGAAAGATTAGAAGCTACTTTAACATCAGAAATAGAAAAATATAATGCACAATTAGAATTTAATAAAAATCAATTTAATACACAGAATGCAAATTTAATTGAACAATCAAATGTTACATGGAGAAGACAATTAAATCAAGCTAATACTGCAGGACAAAATGCTGTTAATCAAGCTAATGCAATGAACTCATTTAATTTAAGTAATCAAGGTTTGTCATTCTTATGGCAAGAAATGAGAGATGCTGCTAAATGGGAATATGATTCAGCTAATAATGAAGAGGATAGAAAATCTCAAATAGCAATTGCAGCATTAGGAAATGAATCAGTATCAGATGCAAACAAAGCTAAGTTTATTGAAAACTTAGGTGAACTTGCTTTTAAAGTATGGGAAAATAGATAGGAGATATTATGGGTTGGGGAAGTTTTATAAAAAGAACAATTAAAAAAGTAACAAAACCAGTTACTAAAGTTTTTAAAGGTGTTGCAAAAGGAATTGCAAAAGTAGGTAAATCAGTTATGAGAGGTGTATCTAGAATAAGTAAAAAGTTAGGTCCACTCGGTATGATTGCTATGTCTGTTGCTATGCCTTATGCTTTATCAGGACTTAGTTCCTTAGTAGGTCAAGGAGCTATAGGTGCATTTGGTCCTCAAATTCCTTCAGGACTTATGGGTTCTAAATTTACTTTTCTTAAAGCTGTAGGACAAGTTGGAAATCAAATTAGAAATGGATATAGAATTGCTAGTGGTGCTTTAGGAAATGCTAAAACATTTGTAGGTAATAAAATAGGTTCAATTGGAAATAGTATTACTAACACTATTAGAAAAACTTTTACTAAATTTTCTAATCCTTCAGGAAAAGGAAATTGGTTTACTAAAATATCTGAAGGTGCTAAAAATTTATTTAACTCAGCTAAGAGTGTAGTAACAGGACAACCTACAAGTGGTAGTGTAGATGTTTTAGGTGCAACACCTAATATACATGGAGAAGGTCAAATTTTTGGTTCTATGAAATCTGCTCAAGCTGAAGGTTTAATTAAATCTGCTCAAGCTGCAGGTAAAGATATACCTGTACTTAGAGGACAATCAGTTTTTGGAAGTGCATCTGATGATTTTATTACTGAAACAATTAATAAAGCTTCAGAAAATACAGTAAAATTACTTGACAAAGATGCTTTAAAACACTATAATAATGTTAAGGATGGTATGATGACAAATGGTTCTTATACTAATAATCAAGCAGTATTAGATGAAGTATTTAATAGTGCTGGTACTCAAAGAAATTTTGCAACAGATTTTTCTAAAACACCTGATTCTATTTCATTTGATTTTTCTAAATCAAAAGATTATAGTATGAGACAAGTAGGTGGTGGTGGTCAAGGTACTTATGAATTTACTGGTGGTGAAACATTTGATACTCCAGTAGGTAAAGTTAATAAATATACAGATAAGATAGTTAAAAAAACAAAATCAGCAATATATAATACTGCAAAAGATTATTTATTTAAACCTAATCAACCTTATGAAGAGTTTGACCCAGCAACATTTGTACCAACATCTGGTGCAACAAGTAATGATGGATATTTACCAGCATTAAGTTCAACAAATGTTAAAGGTTCAAGTGGAAGTGATGATTATGCAAAAGTATTTGGTACTGAAGCATGGCAAAAATTAAAAAATTATCATAAACAAATGAATTATCAAGGTGACCAATACATTTAAAAAATAAAAATAGGATAAATATATGGCTGTTAATAAAGCAGGTAATTATACAAAACCAACTATGAGAAAAAAAATATTTAGTAGAATAAAATCACAAGCTTCTCATGGTACAGGAGCTGGACAATGGAGTGCAAGAAAAGCACAAGCTCTAGCTAAAGCTTATAAAAAAGCTGGTGGAGGTTATAAATCGTAATGACAGATAAAAATATAAAAGCACCTCAAGGGTTTCATTGGATGAAAAAAGGAAAGAATAATTATAAATTAATGAAACATACTGGTAAGTTTGTACCTCATAAAGGTGCTAGTCTAGCAGCTAAATTTGAAGTGCAGAAAAAACATAAGGTATAGAAATGGCATTAGCTAAATCTCAACAGAGTTTAAAAAATTGGGGTAAACAAAAGTGGCGAACAAAGTCTGGTAAACCCTCAAGTAAAACAGGCGAAAGATATTTACCAAGTGCAGCAATAAAAAGTTTATCTTCTTCTGAGTATGCAAGAACAACTGCTGCTAAAAGAAAAGGTAAAGCACAAGGTAAACAATTTGTAAAACAACCGAAAGGTATAGCAAACAAAGTAAGAAAGTACAGAACATAATGGCTGAAAAAATAAATACAACACAGTTTGAAGAAGCAAACATAAATCCTTTTAATGCTCCAACTCCAGGTGAGAGTTTAACTAATTCACCTGATATGCCAAAGCAATGGGAAACTCCTCCTCAATATATTGAAGAAGATGAAGCTATGGAAGCTGTATATTTAGAACTAACTGCTGAAGATAACTTAATGCCATTAATTGATTTAATTAATGATAAAACTCCTTTAGACCAAATAGCACAAGTTCTTTTATATAGAGGTTATAGTAAAGGTTTATATACTCCTGATTTAATGTTAATGTTAGCTGAACCTACAATTTATTTATTAATAGCAATAGCTGATTATGCAGATATTAAAGATTATGTTTTATATGAAGGTGAAGAAGATGACCCTGATGGTGCAATATATGATGATGATGTTGAACCAGTTGAAATGGATGATGAAGATGAAGGAGAAGCAGAACAACCTAAATCTACAGAAGAAATTGTAGAATTTGATGAACCTTCAGAAGATAGTGTATCACCTAGTTTATTATCAAAAATTAAAAAAGAATTACCAGGTAAAATAGAAAAAATAAAGGAGAATAAGTAATGGCATTTAGTATATTAGATGGAGCAATGGCTTTTGGTAATGGTGTTATTGAAGCTGATAAAAAGAATACAAAAGAAAATTTACTTATTCGTGGTGAAGAATTAAAAGCTAAACGAGATGCTATCATAGCTATGAAAAAATCTAAGTATGAATATGATTTAAATAATTATGATAAAAATAAAAGTAAATATGATGGCTTAACTGCTGTTAGTACAAAATTAAATACTGGTGGTTTTAATTATAAAGATGGTGAAAACAAAGGTAAAGTAGATACTTTTCAATTAGGTTTATCTTTTTTAGAAGCTAAACATGGAATTGATTGGGTAGCTAAAAAGAAAGCACAACTAGCAGTAGGTACTGAAGGAGACCCAACTGCCTGGAATGCTTATGTTAAAAATGTTGGAAATAATCCAGACTTAAAAACTTCTATTAGTAATATTGATTTTAAATCTAGAAATACTATGGAAAGTAATTATCTTGAGTCTCTTGATAAAATTGAAAATAAATATGCTGCTGCTTTAAAAAATGCTAAGAATGATAGTTCATTAGTTAATGCTATTTTAGGTAAGAAAAAAGAAGAAATATCAAATTTAACTATTGATATGGCAGATGATAAAAAAACTATTACTACTATTGATAGTGCTTCAGTTAAAACTAATAATGAAGATGCATCTAATACAGCAGAAAAAATTGTAGAAAGTTCAGATGGTGAATCTTCTGAATTAGTATTTGCAGATAGGAAAGATTCAATATTTATTCCTAAATCTTATAAAGATAACTTTGAAGAAAAGATAACACAAGCAAAAAAAATAAATTATTCTGATAAAAAGTATCAAACTCAATTTGCTGATACTATCTTAACTTTTATTCCAAAATCTGAAAAAGATAAATATTTTACAGAAAATAAAGATGGTGACTTAAAAGCTAAAACAGCAATTATTAATGCTGATATAACAATTCAATCATTAATAAAAAATTCTCTTGAAGATTTAAATGTAGATGATACTTTTGCAGTAACAGGAAATAATAAAAGTAAAATTGATTTTAATGAAAATAAAAGATTTGATTTAGCTAAAGCTCATGTTGAAGATTATGGTTCTTGGATGTCTGAAGATAAATTAATGGATAGTAAATCTATAACAAATATGTTTAAATCAAAATCAATTGCTTTAGTAGTACCTTCTAATTCAATTATTAATGTTAATAATGATAACTTAAAAGGTTATGGTATTGATATTAATAAAGTTGATAGAAAAGGTGTAGGTAAAGTTTATAGAGATTTTATTATTGGTAATGCCGAATCAAGACAAAAAATTGAAGGTGGTACTTTAGAAGAAAATATTAATTATTTACAAAGACAATTACAAGGAGATAACAATGGTGATAATCAATTTACTAAAGATGCAAGAGAAGTTATTGCTGTACATTTATCTCAACTTAAAAATAATAATGGTGAGTTAATTTATCCTAAACTTACTGAAAAAAAAGAATCTAATTCAACAGATAAAACAGATAATACTGCTACTGGTACATCTACTGCAGATATTAAACAAGAAGAGTATTATCAAGATGTAAAAGGTAGAACAACTGATAAAGAAGATTTTGGTAGTGTAAGAACAATTATTGTAAAAGATAAAGTTACTGGAGAAAATACAAAAGTTCCTTTAACAACAAAAAATAAAATTTTCTTACAAAAAAATTATCCAGAAGTTAATTTAGCTGTTGACCAAGATACTATGACAGGTGATGCTAAAATAACAGAAACAATTGCTAATGAAACTGTTAAAGAAAAAATTAAACCAATAGATATTGGAATACAAAATCAACCTGTATTTGAAACATTAGAATCTATAAAAGCTATTCTTCCAAATAAAATGTCTGGTCAAGAGATAATGGATAAATATGAAATTTCTTTTCCAATTAATAAATTTACAAACTATTCACCAAGTAAATAAAAATTATGGCTGAAGTAAACGAACTAAGTCTTTCTAACTTAGAGGGTGTTACTACTCCTTCTATTTCTCAAGAAACTACACAACAAGTAACTAATGATTTATCATTAAGTAATTTACAAGGTGTAGAAGTTACTCCTACTACTCTTAATAATGAACTAAGTTTATCTAGTTTAGAAGGAATTACACTTACAGAAACAACTCCTGCTACAACTTTAACAAAAAAAGATTATTCTAATTCTTTTATAAATTCTAATTATACAAATGAATTTAATCAAAACTTAATACAAAATATAGGTGATGAACCAACTACAGCAGAAAAAATTGCTTATGGTTTAGATAAACAAAATATGTTTTTTGGAAATGTATTTCGTGTTGCTAAAGCAGGACTTCAAGCTGCGTTTGACCCTGAAAAAGAATTTAAAGAAGTTGCTTTAGATAATGCTAAAATTGCTCAAGCAGATTTATACAATCGACATGAAAAATTTAGAGGTGGAAAGTATGATGATGATATAGAAGTACTTGTTTCTGAAATGGCTACTTTTTTAGTTGACCCTTATTATCTTTTTATGTATGCTACTCCTTGGGGAAGAGCAATGTCAATGAGACAAACAGGATTTAAAGCTATGGCTAAAGTAGCTGGACTATCTGCAGGTACTGTTTCATTAGATAAATTATTTGATAACTTAGCTACAACAGGAGAAGTAAATCCTAAAGATATTGCTCAAACTGCTGGGATAGCTGGAGTACTTGGTCCAGCATCTATGAAAGCTTTTCAAATTATAGGTAAACTTTTACCTAGTGCTGATAAATCAAAAATTGCACAGATAATTGGTGTAATAGATGGTAAAACTAAAACACAATTAGGTGTTACTAATGCTGAATTTAAATCTTTACAAAAACTTGCAGGAGATAAAGATTTTTTAAAATTAAATAAACAACTTAAAAAAACAGAGACAGCTTCTAAAAAATTAATAAGTGATAATTCTAAAGTACAAGCTCAATATTATAAATCTGTTAAACCATTTGATGATAAAATAAAAAAATTAGAAGCAGATAAAAAACTTATTAAAAGTGATGTTATTGGTTTAATAGATAAAAAGAAAGCTACTAAAAGTATTTCAAATCAAATAATAAAAATTCAAACTGCTGAAAGAGCTAGAGAAAAAGCTTTTAAGAAAGCACAAATAGAAGTATGGAAAGAAAAATCAGCTTATGCTAAAACAATAATAGATGAAACTGCAGTAAGAGATGTAAAATTATTAGAAAAACTTTGGAAACAAAAAGGATTAACAGCTAAAACTGCACAAATAGTTTTATCGGCTGGTATTAGACCTTTAATGGGTGCTGCTATTGGTGGAGGTATAGGAAAATTATGGGGTCCTGATGATGCTAATTTAAGTAAATGGATGTGGACTGGAGCAGCATTAGGTTTAACTCATAAAGGTATTATGGCTAGTAAAATATTACCAGGTCAATCTAAAAATTTAATACAAAGAGTACTATATCAAGATGCTACCAAATATGCTTTTCAAAAAGTAAGAGAGTTTACTTCTACTACTACTTCTTCTAAACTTGCAACTGTTGGAGGTTCAACAGAAAAAATAGGATTACAACTATTAGAAGGAATTGATAGTTCGTTTGCTAAAAATTCTGTAACACAAAAAGCAGAAAATTTATTACAGACATGGAGATTAAGAACAGCTAATGTTAATAGACCTTATTCTTTAGAAGAACAAGCTTTAGCTTTATCAGTTATTAGAGGTTCACAACAAAAAGTATTTAAAATTGGAGGAAAGGATGTAACTAATAGAGTTAATACTCTTTCTAAAAAATTAACAAAAGAACTAGAAGATTTTAAAAAATTAAGAGAAGAAGCTGGTATATTTTCTTTAAACGAAGATAAGACTTCAAAAAATTTTGGTAAATTAATGGAGATAAAAAATTATTTTCCAAGAGTATATGACTTTAGTAAGATAAAAGGAAATGAAAAAGATTTTGAAAAAGTATTAATAGGTATATATAAAAGTTTAGGCAAGAATGATAAACAAGCAAAGTCTTCAGCAGCATCATTTTCAAAAAGTTTATTAAATCAAGATGATACTCTTATTAATCAAAGTAGTATTGATGAATATATTACAGGTATATCAACAAAATTAGGTGTATTAAAAAAAAATCCTTTAAGTGAACATATTACAAAAGCTAGAATACTTGAAGGTCCTTATGCTAAAGTAGAAAAAGTATTAAATGATAATGGTTATTTAGTAAATAATGCTAATGATGTATTGTTTAATTTATATAATAGGTCTATGAAATCAATTGCTTTTGCAGAAACTTTTGGTAACAAAGGTCAAATGTTAAAACCATATATTGATAGTATAATGAAAAAATATAAAGATGCTGTAGGAAAACAATTTGGAATTACTAATGAAAATTGGAAATCTAAAGCTGCAACAGAAATAAAATTAGTAACTAATACTATTGATGGTTATTTTGGTAGATATGGTAGTAAACAATTAGGTACAAGTAAATCAATAGCTGGTATATTAGCTACAGTATCTAATTTAAATATGTTGGATAGAGTTACTATTGCATCTTTAGGAGATATAGTGCAACCTTTTTCTAACTCTACTAATTTAACAGCTTTTTTTAAAGGTATATATAGAACAGGTTTTACAGTTAAAAGAGAAACAGGAGCAGCTAAAAATTTAAATCAAAATTTAGAAAATGAAATTCGTGGATGGTTATTGAAAGCTGGAACTAAACAAAATAAATTAAAAACTAATTTAAATAGAAGTAATTTAACTTCTACTATGGGTGATGAAGCAGTATTAAAATTTGATGATGCAACTCAAGCAGCAAATGTTATGGGTAAAATGGGTACATTAAGAAAAGTTAATGAAGTTGGTTTTAAAGTTTTAGGTCTTCAATGGTTAACTGGTTTATCAAGAAGATATGCATATAATGTTGGAGCAATAGATGCTTATACAACTGCAAATAAATTAGCTAAATATATTAGTGTTAATGGTAATAGGAGTTTAAGTTCTAGTAAAGGATTAAAATTAGTTAGAGATTTAAATAGGTATGGTATTGATGTTCAAGATGGATTAAGAATAGGACAGTTTAGTACTTATGATAAAGCAATTGCATCTCAAATAGGCAAGAAAGTATTAAATCAATCAGGTCTTTTAGCAGCTAATAGAGATGCGTTGATACCTCAAGTACAAAATAGATTATTGTTTGCTCAAAGTAGAAACCCTTGGGTAAGATTAATGGGTCAGTTTACTTCTTGGGCTATGGCTAAATCAGCACAAACAAATAAGATGTTACAAAGAATTGAAAATGGGGATGCAAAACAAATGGTAAAATTATTAGCAGCATTACCTGTTTATGGTGGTATTCAAATGTTAAGAGAGATTGCTAAATATGGTGAAGTTAGAACTGACCCACAAAATAATGAAGCAACATGGTGGGCAGAATCTTTAAGATTATCAGGTATGTCAGGTATACTTCCTGAATTAGTTGTTGGAAGATTAACTGGACCAGGTTCTAGAGAACCATGGTTTATTCCTTTTCCTGCTGCAAGTGTTGCAACAGATGTAGGAAGATTACTTCAAGAAACTTTAGTAGGAGACACAGATAAAGCAATGGAAATTTTTGATAAAAGAATTGCACCTTTACCTACTTGGAGAAGTTGGATAGCTAAATTATGGGGTGGAGTAGAAGTAACTAAAAAATATAGAAGAGATAAAGTTGATAGTGAAGATAACACAATTAAACCTAAAAAATTTGCTTATGGTGGTATTATTATTAAAAGAAAAAAATATGCAACAGGAGATTTAGCTTTATCTAATTTACAAGGTGTTAAAGTTATTAACACTTTAAATGAAGATGTTAAAATTACTAAAAATGATAAATATATTATTGGAGATAATTTAAATAAAGTAGAAAAATTTACAGAAGAAAAAGTAATAGAAAAAAAACCTATGAGTGTAGAGAATGCTAAAAAATTACCTATGAAAACAAATGATTTAACTGGAGGAAAAATAAATTGGAAATTTATAGCTGATAGAGAAGGCAAAGGAAAAGAACAGGGTTATGTTCCTAAAGATAAAAATAATAAACCTGATTCAAATTCAGGTGTAACTATAGGTACTGGTATAGATTTAAAAATGAAGAATAGAAAATACTTTGAAGATTTAAATATTGATGAAGATATTATTAAAAAGTTAGAACCTTTCTTTGGTTTAAAAGGATTAGAAGCAGATGTTAAAGCAAAAAATTTAAACTTATCTACAGAACAAATTGCTAAATTAGATTTAGCTGTTAAGAAAGATTATTCAAATAGAATAATAACACAATATGAAAAAGATTCAGGTAAAAGATTTGAAAATTTAACTGATGCACAACAAACAGTTCTTATTTCTGTTGCTTTTCAACATGGTTTAGGTGCTACCAAAAAATATAATTTTTGGAAACAAGCTACGACAGGAGATTGGGATTCTGTAAAGAAAAATTTAAGAGACTTTAAAGATAATTATAACAAAAGAAGAAATCTGGAAGCAGATTTATTAGAGAAAGGAAATAAATAAATGCCATTTGAAATGATAACAATGTTAGGGTCTACAGTACTCGGAGGAGTAATGAGTATATGGTCGCAAAGCATTAAAGCAAAACAAGCAGAACAAAAGATGCTTATACAAAGAGCAGAAGTACAACAACAAGGTTTTAAAGAAGCTAGAGAATATGACAACAAAGGTTTCCAATGGACTAGAAGAATTATAGCATTGACTGCTGTATTTGCTATAGTACTATTACCAAAATTAATGCCTATACTATCACCAGATACAAGTGTGATTGTAGGTTATTTAGAATTTAGACCTTCGTTTTTCTTTATACCAGAAAAAGAAATAATGAAATGGGTAACACTATCATCTAATAGTTTTGTTATTACACCATTAGATACTAACTTAGTATCAGCTATTATTGGTTTATACTTTGGAGGTTCGTTAGTTAAAAAATAATATGTTAGATAAGTGGTTATATAATTTCTTTGGTGGACTCGATACTGCAATATCTAAAGTAGAGACTTATGCAATTAAGTTAACTACTTGGTGTTGGCATTCAAGAGTAAATATACTGAGAAAAAAAAGAAAGAAAAAATGAGAGATACTAAACTTATAAATGCTTACACAGAAAAAGTAAACAAAGAGAGAAAGAGAATGGAACTGTTTAAGGATTTAAAAAAGGAAGTAGAGACTGGTGCTAATGGTACTCAGTCTTATATAATAAAAGAAGGTGTTAACAAAGGTAAGAAAGCAACTAAATAATATGGAGTCTAATTATGAATTATTATTTTACAGGTTTGTTAATTATTGCATTTGTATTGTTAGCATTATTTGGAGGACCTAATTTATGAAAAGAAAAATAAATTTATTCTTTCACAAGTTATCATTAGCTTGGTTGTCTTGTATGTTATTTATGGTACAAGGAAACTTACCTGCATTGACAACAAAACACGCTTTGATAGCTACAAAAACTGGTGTAATAACTGGTTTTTTAGTTGTATTAATGTCTTTTGTACCTTGGAAGTTTGAATATAAATTACCTATACTTATGTTTGTAGGTTGTTTTATTGCAGATATGTTATCTCATCTATCACACTTTGGTGAAGCATGGACTGAAGCTGCGTGTACTGCATTATTAGCTGCAACATTTTCTTATGTAATAAGTTTATCTCCAGCAGGTAAAAAACTAGAAGAATATATAGGAGGAAAATGAAGATAAGTGAAAACACAGCAGTTGCAATGCCTATAAAAAATATGATTGGAATTGTAGTAGCTGTAGCTATGGGTGTGTTTGCTTATACAGAAGTAACAGCAAGACTAACATCACTTGAGACATCAAGAGAATTATTTCAAGCAGACCTACTTAAAAAATCAGAACAAAAACCAACAGACCAAGAACAGTTTATGTTAATAGAAGCTTTGTTTGAAGATGTAGAAAAGTTAATTAAGAATCAAGAACAAAATATGACTAACAAAGTTAATATAGAATTTCTTAAAACACAACTAGAAAAAGCATTGGATGATGTAGAGAAATTAAAAGATAAAGTTAGGGCAAATGGTAATGGTCATGGTTGAAGTAGTTGTAGCTTTATTAATGATTGTTAATGGTGATATTAAAGAACATAGAATACAAGAATCAATGTCTAAATGTTTAAAAGGAAAACGAATTGCTATGAGAGAAAGTAAATCTCATATTGAATATCAATGTATTAAATCTAAAGCAGAAACAGAGATATATATGGGTGAAAAATCAATTAAGAAATTAATATTAAAATGATAGATAGATTTATATATAAGTTTTGTGGTATAATGGATAGGTATACTGAGTGGATGAATAAATTATTATTTGCACCAAGATGTAAATGTAAAAGAAAGAAAAAGAAATGAAATTTATATTAACAATGAGTTTATGTTCTTTTATAAACAATCAATGCTTACCACCAGTACAAATAGAAACTTACTATGATTCATGGAAAGATTGTACTGTAGCAGCTTTAAGAATATCTAAAGAACTTTTAGATACACAAACAATTAAAGATGTTAATGATGCTCAGTTAGCAACTAAGTATATGTGTACTCTAGAACAATTAATTTAAGAATGAAAAACATCTGAAGCAATCTTCTCTAAGTCTTCAGACAGGATACTAAACTTAGCATCACACTCTCTTAACAAAGCTTTAATCACACCAGCATTTTCTTTTTTAAAATGTAAAGCAATTTTATCCATAGGATATTTAGACAACTCAGTTATAAATTGTCCTTGATTATTAATAAGTAATTTGAAACTCATCAAGTAAGCTTCTTTTCTTTTAGTTCTTTTCTTTTGTTTAAGTTTTGGATTGGTCTTCATGTTTCTTTCTAAGTAAATCTACAAGAAAATCATCATCACTTTTTTCAGAACTAAGTTTTGTTAAAGGTTCTTGACCATCTATATATGTTTCAATTGTTTTTATTCTAACAGGGTTAGTCATAAAAATAGGAAATCTTTTATTAGAAAGAGATTTAACCATAAAGAAACCATCTTCTGCTACACCAAATGTTTCTATATTTTTAATATCAATATCATCTGAACCTATTAAACAAATTCTTAAATGATAAACACCATCTAATTGTTTAACTGGTTGACCATTAAGTCCTACAATTTTATCTGTCATTTTCAAATGTCTTATCGGTTGCATGATGGTCTACTTCTACAGGTGCTACTTCACCTTGTTGTCCATCATCATCAGCTAAACTATCTACACTCTCAGTATACATTTCATTTAACTTATCATTGTTTCTAGTTATCTTTAATTTAAGATGGTCTTTTAATGCATCTATTTTAACATGAAGTATTTTATCTAGATGTTCATTAATACCATACATAGGCAAGTCATTTAAAGAAGATATAATTCTGCGAAAACCTCTTGCTCTTTTTTCTAATTGTGTTATCTGTGATTCTTTAGTCATAGTCTCTCTCCAATATCATTTGTAAATAGTGAATTGCTTTTTCAATATCTTTTGATTTTCCTTTTGATTTATGTCTGCATATATATTTAATAGCATTACCTTCTGCAAACTCTAAACGATTTTCATTTATAAAGTAAGCAGGTTGTATCTTCATTTTTTTATAATGGTTTCCATCTACTTGTTCATCTAATGAATCATAGGTAGTACCTTTAAATATATCTTTGTTAGTCATTATAATGGTCCTTGTTCTATCATTTTTTGTCTTCTTAATTGTTGTTCAGTTGGTTGTAACATATCATTTAAATCATCGATTGTCAACTCTGGGTTGCGTTTTAATTTTTTAACTATCCATTTATATGACCAAGGTTGTAATCTAAATGTATCACCATCATAGTAATGAGTTTGATTTGGCATAAAAGCAAATACATTTTTATAATTAATTTTACTTGCTTCTTCTTTAGTCATTAAAGAATGCAACCAAGCTACTAATATATGTCTAGCTTTTCTTCTTATTGGTTTCATTTGTTTTGCGTTCATATTCTTTTACTATAATCTTTTAATTGTTTTTCATATTCATATGTTATCTCTTCTACTAAAGGTTGTTTAACAACATCAGCTAACATAACATTCTTATTAGAATATTTAAATACTCTTAAACCTTTACCATCATTAGTATCAGAATGACATTCCCATTTATGAGGACAAAACATACAACCAGTAGCTAAAGTTTTGTTACCATTCTTTTCTGTTTTAAATTCATAACATTTTTCTGGAGGTGTATCTTGTTCTAATGTAGTTCTTAAATTTTTAATTAAAGATTTAACATTAGGTTTAGCCATGTCTTCAGGTTTATAAAAACATATATCACCACTTGATTTATCAACAACTAAAAAGCCACCTGCTTTAGTACCCATAGCTGTTTCATATCCTGATAACTGGGCATGATAACCAAAGGGGTCATCACCTACTATCTCACCTGATTGAAATTTTTTAAAACTAAATGGTGAAGCAGACTTAACATCACATATCTCACCATCAATCTTACTATCTATATGTCCAGTCACACCATCAATCTCTACTTTCTTTTGTTGGTCTTCTATCTTATGACCTGCAAGTTCAGCTAAGTAAAGTACTAAGTGTTCAATGATATGACCATATAAAAATTTTAAATTTAATCCTGCATCTTCATCTTTTCTATCTTTAGGACTATGTTTATCATACCATAATTGTCTAGCAGGTTTACCTAGTACTGACATTCTAAGCTTACCTTCTTTATCTGTTCTTACTGGTGGAGTATTCCAAGCTAACATAGCTTCTTTAATATTCTTTAAGAATACATCCATGTTTTCTTCTGTCATGTTGGCAGGTTTACCATTAGATATTTCAGATATTAAATGTTTAATGTCTGTAGCTAAAGTACTAATGTGTTTCTGACCAATTGTTTCCGATTTTATATTTTCCATTTAGTGGACACCTTACATTTAATTGTTTACCTGCATCTACAATAGATTGTACTGCTAACATTCCAAACTCATCTGCTCTTTTCTCTTCGACTTCGTATTGAAACTCATCATGTACATTCACTACTGGTAGTGCTTTGATTTGTTTTATCTTAACATATTCCTCTAGCAATGTCAACGCATACTTCATAACAGTTGCACCTGCTCCTTGAAGTAAAGTATTCAATGCTGCATGAGGATACCTTATTATTATTTTTCTTTGGTCGAGTCCTCTGACCCATCTTCTACTAGCAATTCGTTCCACCTTTTCTCGTAAGCTTCTAAGACTTGGTGTTGCTCTAAGAAATTTTTCTTTAATTCTTTCACCATCTCTTTCCGAACCTCCAATGATACTTCCGATTTTTTTTGAACCTGCTCCATAGATGAATGCATATATAAAAGTTTTGCTTTCATCTCTTGATGCCAAACCAGCAGCAATTTGATTTGTAGTGTGTATATCTCCATTAACGACTTCATGTGTATAATCCTTATCATTCATGTAGTGTGCTAACATCCTCAACTCAAGTCCTGAAGCATCAACACCTACTAATTTATAACCTTTGTTTACTGTCCATAATGCCCTACATTCTTTACCATAAGGAGAGTACACAGCAGGAATTTGAGCCATGTTGGGCGACTGATGGCTCATCCTTCCTGTTATTGTTCCATTGGTAATAACTTTGCCATGCACTCTACCATCTTCCTTAATAGCTTCTATCCAAGAACTGACTTGAGCAATTCTTTTCTGTAGCATTAAGTATCTGTTTATTAATTTAGCTTCAGGTATATTATGTATTTTAGATAATACTTTCTCATCAACAATCACATGACCTTTATCTGTTTTCTTCTTAGGTTTCCACCCAAGTAACATTAATCGTTCAGCAATCTGTTGCCTTGAACCTAAATTAAATTCTTTATATTTAACTTTAATAAAGGGTACTCCCTTTACATAACCTCTTGCTTTGTTATTAGACTTAGGTATAAACTCTGTCTCTATTTTTAAAGGAGGAAAAGTTTGTCTTACTTTAGTTGTTAGGTCATTCATATCTTCTTGAAACTTACATTGTAATTCATAAGCATCAATAACATTTATTTTAAATCCTGTATCATGTTGTTTCTGAATTATCTCTGCAACCTTATGCTCTAACTCTATTGATTGTCCAAAGTCTTTTGTCTTAGTACTTAAAAATTTATATAATCTTTCTGTTAACTCTACATCATTCCTACAATAAGTCAACATCTCTTCAGTAAAGAAATCAAATTGTTCAAAGTGTATTTTATTATGTCCTAACTTTGTACCCCAATTTTTTAATGAGTGTCCACCTTCTATCATTGGATTTAATAATCTAGATAGTACTAATGTATCTGTCTTCTTACAGTTAGCAAACAAATCATAACCAAATATTTTATTGACAACTGGTATATCAAATCCTAATATGTTATGACCTATTACTTCTTCAGTTTGTTTTATAAACTCTTCAAACCTATGTAAGTTATCTTCTCTAAACTGATAGTAAGTGTCATTATGTTTACAAACAATACACCATATCTTATCAGCAGTCATGGTTGTTTCTATATCAAATACAACTTTATTAAAAGTCATCTGACTTTACCTCAGTTAATCTACCAGTATCAATGTCATATCTTAAATCACAACAAGGACCAGTTATACCTGAGAATCTATTCTTTAATACTCTTATCCTAGTAGTGTTCCTAACTTCAGGGTCATCGTTCTGTGCGTCTCTCTCAAGCCCAATAACCATGTCACTTAGCTGTCCTATACTAGCTGAACCTCTTAATTGTGATAAAGAAGTTGATGCTCCCTCTTCATGTCCTTTACCTTCAGGTCTTCTAAGGTGTGATACAACTATCATAGATACCCCTGTCTCTTGAACAAGTGTTCTAAGTCTAGTCATAATTTCATCCAATGCTCTTCTCTCATCACCATGTTGTTGGTCTGATACAATAATACTTATATGGTCAATGACTATATACTTACAATCTAAACCTTTAGCTAAGAACCTAACTCTTGAAACAATATTATCAATAGAGTTAGAACCAAAATGGTCAAACATAAATACTCTACCAGTACCTACTGTTGCATCAAAGTAAGTTTTCATTTCTTCTTTACTAACATGAACATCTGGTAAGTGTAATCTTTGATTAGCTTCAACACTCATCAAACCTTTTGAAGTTATAACTGGTGTCTCCTCTAACATTAACAAACCAATTTTATCTTCAGTTGATTTTATAATGTGATGTACTACCTCTCTCATTACTTGTGTCTTACCTAGTCCAGACCCTGCTGTAAAGGTAACTAACTCTGAAGGTCTTAGTCCATAAGTAATTTTATTTAAACCTTCAAATGGATACTGAACAAATGATTTAGTAATTGGTTTTAGTACAGCATCTAATAGTGTATTAGCATTTATAATTCCATCTGGTGCAAATACTTTAGCATCCCAAAATGTTTTATTATATATTTGTATTTTATTTTTTGTTAAACAATCTGAAGCATCTTTAAATCCTTCAGGTAAATGCATAACCTTACATTTTCCTGGTGAAAATAACTCTGCAACTTTCATTGCACCTACTCTACCTTGTTCATCATTATCAAAATTTATAATGACATTATCAAAATTATTTTCTAACCATTCTAAACTTGTCTTAATATCTTTTACTGCTGAAGAGATACCATTCTTAATACTAACTACTGGTGTGTGGTAGTTTCCTTTTAACATCATCTGATAAGCTGATAAACAATCTAACTCACCTTCAGTTATTATACAGTATTTATTTTTAGAAAAAAGATGTTCACCAAACAGCCCAGAGTTTTTTGTATTACCTTGTATACTAAACTCTTTTAGCTTTGTGTATCTAGTCTTAGTCGCAATCTTTGCACCTTGCGTATCGTGATATGGATAGTAATGGTTTGTTATAGTACCCATGTTATCCATCTTAACTGTCACTCCAAACTTCTTACAAGTTTGTTCTGAAATATTTCTATCTATAATTTCTGCATAGTTAGAATCTTTCATATAATCTTTTACTTCATACTCATTATTACTATTCGTTGTTGGTTGTAATTCCATATCGTATTCCCTTATGTATTCTTGACAGGAAAAACAATAAGCAGAGTTGTCTGCATTCACAGATACTGCATCACTACTTGAACATAGTGGACAGGGTAAGTGAAACTTTACAAATCCATTTTTATTTATTTCTTCCATAGTCGCCCTTATGATTAATTAATTCAAAAAAAAAGAAGCCGACTCTACTACAAGCCGACTTCTTTCAGGAGTAAAAAATGATGACACACTATATGTCCTTCACTTTGTGAGATGTTATACTAAAAATCTTCCTTGATGTCAACACCTGCACCATTAGAAGTTTCAATATCAAAATCTTCTTTAGGTGTATACTCGATTAAGTCCATGACTTGTACAGCTTGTAAGTCCAAGCCCTTTCCCTTCTTACCTTTGAAGTTCCAGTCATAAGGTCTGTACATTACTTTAACCTTACTACCATTACCAACTATTTTATCGAGTGGTTGTTTAGCACCATCAACTAATGTTGGTTGTGTATTCTTATCACCATTAGCTTTAGATACTTTTCTTTTAAATCTAACTATGTTAGATATTGTTTGCTCATCAATTACAGTTTCCCCAACAGAGATTCCTTGACTTCTAAAGTCTTCTGCTGTTGCGTCATCAACTGCTAAATCAATTCTCCACATAGGTTCAAACTTTTCGTTTGGTCGTGTCAGAGAAGCCCAGTAAGCTGTGCCTTCAATTATTGCCATATGTATTTTCCTTTATTGTTATTGTTATTATTAAAATGGTAGTAAACCCCATACCTTTTGTGCGTAAATAAAAGTATATGTTCCTATCACTTTTGTTTTATATATTAACCAAGACATTATTGTCCTTTTTTGTTATTGTTAATTGTTATTGTTTTACTATCATATTTAATCATCGGTGTCAACACTTGGCTCAACTTTATTTTCAAGCATCTCTTCTATTTTCTTATCGATGTTTAATTTAATAGTTTGTTTCTTATTCAGTTTCTCTTGTAGGTCTGCTATCTTTGAACCCATCGAATGAACATCTGAATTAGCTTGTTCTAATTGTATTAGAATTTGTTTAATCTTACTATCTTTTTGTACGATAGTATCATTTAGTTCTTGTTTCTCTTTTGTTAAATCAGAGATTGTAGATTTATATTCTTTTAATAAAGATTTATCTGTCATTGTTTTAACTTCTTAGCATATACATATTCAGTTTTATTTTCATATTCTTCATAACAGTTATCACAAATCTTTGTGTTCCTATCTTGAATGTACCTTCTCATACTACCACCATGTTTACTGCACTCACACTTATGGCAAGTGTCTTGAAAGTTTAATCCACCATCCATCATTCCCATTAGTCTAACCCTACTACTATTTTTTTAATAATACTAACTGGTACATTTTTTTTATTTGGATTATTACTACATCCACTTAATAATATTACTGTAATAGTTAACAGCATTATAAATAAAATTAAATTTCTAAACATAATTATATTATATTAAATGTTCCTAATACCATACATACTAATATGTAAAACATATAACCTAATAAACAATAACCTATTATTTTTTCGTATATGGTAAACATTATATTGCTATACATCCTTCAGTAAATAATTCTTTAATAGGAATAACAACACACTTACTTGCTCTGTAATCTCCTATGCTTTTAGTATGTGTCTTCTTATATTTTTTAACTATCTTCTTTAGTCTTGATACTCTGAACACTAACATACAATGTTCTTTACCATTGAGTTCTAATATATGAAACCACCATTTAGATTCTGTCTTGTCTATTCCAGATGGTTTATCTCTATACTCATACTCAATAGCAATGTTGCCTGTCTTTCTCCACCATGCTCTCTCAGTTTTAATTTCTACTTTACTTCCTTTAAGTAAATCAGCTACTCTTTTTTCTCTTATCTGTCCATACTCTAAGTCTAAATCAAACTTAGTATTCTTTCCTGTTGCCATTAGTATTGTATCTCCTGATGAAAGCTACAAATATAATGAGTCAAAAACTTATTAAGATTTTTATTCTTAAATAGTTTTTTAGCATTAGCTTTATCTAACTGTTGAAACTTCCTGATTATAAATGTTGGTTCTAAGTTTGCGTAATCGCATATCTCACAGAAGTGTGAGTCTTTTTTTGAAAACCAAGACCTTGCTTCTTGGATTATATTTTTTCTAGCATTACCCCATGCATGAATATCTACATCCAATGCATCCATAATTGCTCTAACTATAACACTACGATACAATAAAATATCTGGTGTTATTGCTCTGCCTTCACCTTGTCCTGAAGTTATACTACTGTTCAATATCATATTTCATTTTATCAAACACCTTGTTTAATAAAGACTTTTTATTCTGCTTTATAATCTTCGAATGAAACTGTTTTGTTTGTAGACTTTTCGCTATTGGATTTCTGGATTTTATTTTTAAATGTTTCTTCATCAATCTCTTCTACTGTATGTCTACTATGTTTCACTTCTTTATTAATTATATTTGAATATGGACTCCAATTTATTTTCTCTTTAACTTGTGCTAATGTAGTACCTGAATTATAATAGTCTTCAACGCATACATCTACATTGACCCATGTTTTTTTTAAAAAGAATTTATTGCTCATATTGGTTTGTCCTGTCTATAAAGTTGTGTTGGATAAAAGGTTCTTGTCTTTTATTTAAAGACAGTATATCTATTATACAATATAACTTTTGCTTTAACAACCTCTCTAAAAAATAAATATTATCTAATAATATCAGTAGTTTAGAGGGTATCAGGTGTTGCCTTTCTAGTGTAAGTTGTATTAATATTATGATGGTTGATGTCCTGTTTCTAAGAACACCTTCCATTCTTTTCTAAATGCAAAATCACATAAGTCAAACTGTGTCATTGCATCTTCTAAATCTATTGCATTAATAAATAAATGTACATTAGTTTTAATATTGTGAAACATATAAACATTATTGATACTATCAACTTCATGTCCACAATCTTCATGTGATTCTTTTTTCTTTTTCTTAGCCATTAGTATATCTCCTTTGATAATGACTTCATTACTTGTTCTTTGATAATTGATTTAACTTTTTTATTTCTAGTACCTCTACCAAATCCCATCACTTCAACATGAGTATCAAACCAATCACTACTTTCTTTTTCTCTATCTATTTTTTTCTTTATTGTTTTTCTTTTAGTCATCAATCTATCTCCTTTATTATTTTTATTGACCTTGCTGTTGCAGGTATTCTTGTTATGTACCCTTTCCATTCTATGTATCCTATCATATTATATACTACACTTTTTGATTTAACATTCATGTAATCTTTCATCTCTTCAAAACTAGGCATAATTTTTTTTTCTTCTTTATAAGATTCTAAAAATTTATAAAGCTTTAATTGTTTTGGTGTTAACATATTTCCTTTCTAAAATGGAATACCATCATCATCTATATTATCTTTCTTTTCTAAATTTACATCATAGTAAAAATTATAATCCATCGTTTGCTCAAAGCAATAGTATTGTATATGGTCATAGTCTTTACTATCCATCATAAGTTTAGCATAAGTGTTCGCATCTTTCCTTGTAGAAAATCCTCGTTCCATAATAAACTTATCACTATGGTCAAACTTACTCATCACTATATATTTTTTATCACTCATTTCTTTTTCCTTTTTTTATGTTGACCCATGTACCAATCTCCAGGCTCATAGTTCCATCGTTTACCATGATGTCCTCTGATATCAGCATACCACATTCGCAACCTTACTATTAATTTTTTTATAAACATCATACTATTATAGCAGGTTTAAAAATAAAGTCAAGCATTAATTTACTACCTTACTCTTACATAATCCATTATCAATTAAGAACATAGCTTGTCTTCCAAACCAACCCTGTAATTGCCAACACATTCCAGTATCAATTAAATGTTGCCATGCTTTTAACTCTTCTTCAACTGTCTCTGCAGGTATATATCCTTCAGCTATACCAACTGCTTCGTGTGTTTCCATTACTAACTCCTTTGTTAAATTTATTTGTTTATACTTTCTATAGTATTGTAGTTCAACTTTACTATTGAAAACTTTCTTACCAAAGATTGCATTCTTTATTCTAACTTTTCTACTCATAATGATTTAGTATTTGTGTAGCTGTAGCAATTCTTTTTTCAGTAGTTAAATAAGGAAGCATTGATTGACAAGCTTCATAACATTCTTCGTTCAATACTACCCACATTTTTTGTGGTTTAGTTATTGTTCCTATAGCTGACACTCTTGGTTTCCTATCATAAACTTTACCTCCAAATAAATCATGTAAGATTTCTATTGGTGCAAAGTCTGTATTGCATACCTCTATTCGTATTCTTTTATATGGCTCTTGTTTGTATTGTATGTATCCTTCACCATCTACAAAGCCACTCGCCCACTTAATCATACTGTCTATATTACTTATCATTCTTATCTCTCTCTATATCTTTAATCATATCAGCTATCTCACCTTTGATATAAGTTAACTCATCTACTCCAAGCAACCCTGCTACTTGTATGATTGTTGCCATTCTTTTTTGTTGTAAGTTTCTATCTTTATTTCTATCAATCATTTCTAAATGTAGTTCATCCATTACTTATTACCTTTCATTTGTTTTAGTTTATCTTCTAATAGTACACCTATCATATCTAATTTACTTTGGTCTCTAGTATTCCAAGTGCTTTTATTCATATCTTGTATATCATACTTCCAACTCATCCAATCATTAATTATTTCTTGCATCATTCCTTCGTTCATACTTCTCCTTTAGTTTAATTGCAATAGAAAACAAACCTTTCTCCCTGCATTTTTTTATTATACATTTTAATCTAAATATAAATTGTGTTTTTCTATCCATGTTTTTTTGTACTTGCTCCTTGTCTTCTATATTTTTCTTCATAGTATTCTTCGTAATACTTTTCTTTCTCATTCCATCTTAATCTTAAATCATTACCACCTACTTTGTATACACCACACATCTCCATAACTTTAAAATCTTTCTTAAAGCATTGGGTCATACCATCAAACCTAACTATCCTACACCCATCATCTGTCCAATAACCTCCTCCCTCTTCATCTCCTGCATCCATAGTTTGATAAAAGAAATGATTTAATATTCTATACTCATGGTCATCACCTTCATGTCCTATATCTTCTAACTGTTGGTCATTGTATATATGTCTAAATGTATACTCATGCTCACCATTTTGTTCGTGAAATTCACACAACCAATACTTCATCTGTCTGCTCCTATTATTTTTTCTATTCTATCTAACTTCTTTAATCGTTTAGTTATATATTTTACATCTTTAATACAAGCTTTATAATCTTCATCACTATCATAACTTACTCTATCAAAGTGTTCTTGTAAATACATATCAACATTATTTAAATCGTTATGTATTTTACCTACATAATATCCACTCATATAAGTATCACACCTAATATAAATCCTACTACAAAACACAACCACTCTCTTCTGTAATATAATTCTATTGCTTTCCAATCACTCTTAGTCTTACCAAAAATTAACATTCAATTTCTCCTTCTAGTTCAGTTAAGTAGTCATCAATATATTGTGCAACTTCATCTGGTATATCTAAAATTTTTTCTTCCTTACCATTTGACCACTTAATATCTAATGCCCAACTATCTATTCTTAAGTCTCCTCTGTTATCTACACTCATATTCCTACATCCTCTCTACTGTAATACTCTTGCTCATTTTCTTTTTCATATACTGCTTTGTTATATGCGTTGCTTACTACCTTCTCATCTAAAAAATATCCATTGTTATTCTTATGCCAATACTTTTTAAATAAAATAGTTTGTACTTCTGGAAGACTAACTGTTTCATGTCCTCTCTCTAAGCTAGTCCTACTCATTACAATATCCATTACCTCTTCTTCAACATCTACGATTGCTTGTTTAACTTTGCCCATGTATCTAACTCCTCTTGTTTATAGTTTAACGATTTGATTAAGCCCACTACACTCCAATGTTTTTCATAAGCTAACTGTCCTACTGTCTTTCTATCTGGTTTAACTTTAGTTCTATATTTCTTTTCCATTATATTATACCTCCCATTTCAAAATCAAACTCTAACTTTTCTATTAAAGTTTCTCTTATATCTTCATGTAATTTTTCTTTACCATCAAATGAAAATATATTTATCTCATCTGAATAAAAATCTTTGATAGCTGTCTCCATAATATCAAAGTCTTGCCTACCTCTTACTATCTCTATCAGTAATTTTATTTCTTCTATACTGAAATGGTCTTTAATTTCTTTAATTGTTTTCATACTACTTTACTCCTTTGTATTTATTAAACCTATCTTTATTGAAAGGTGTTTTAACTATACCATCTTGACCCTCAGTATCTGATAAAGAATACTTTGAGTTAGGGTCATCCTCTCTGTACTCTTGCAGTAGTTCAACTGCTTGTTGTTGTGTCCAAGCTACATCAACTGCAAACATTGGTTCACCTTGCATTTTACATTTAATAAATAACATACTACTCCTTTGTTGTATTAATGTTCTACCAAAGTATTGTGTTTAAACTTAGGCAGTTTCTTGTCGGCATTATGTTTAACCATAATTAGTTTAACAGTAAAGTGTGACATAACATCACAGTTATTAGATGTTCTATTATACATATAAAAATTTATGGTATAAGTATATAAATAATATCTTTAGGGTTATTAATAATAATAATATTAACATATCTAATTATCTATTTAGTATACCAATAGTCATCTAAGTTTTCTTGAGTATACTCTACCACCTTAAACTCTTGTCCTCTCTTCTTACTCTTCCTTGCAAACTCTTTAGCAGTTTCTTCTTCAGAGAAAATTGTATTAGTAAATAGATTAAACTCTTTATCTTTTTGTTTCTTAAAAATTATAAAGTACATCTGCATTAAAGTATCTCTCTCTCAACTTCAAATGAAAATCTATTAGTCATCTTCAAATAATCTATGTTATGTTTAGTCAATGCTTGTTGTCCATATATAACTGGCAACCAACAATCATCTTTGTTAACTACATAATATAAATCCTTACCATACTTATTCATTTTCCTTACCATTATATGTATCTTACTTTGTTCACTCATTATTTATTCTCCTTGTTTATATATGTTCTTACAGATGATGATAGATTTTCTATCTCTCTATAAATACTTTCTCCATCCCAATATTCAAAGGGTTGCCATGCTAATTGTTCAAGTGTAGAAAATAGTTTATCATCTTCCATAACATCCCAATCTTTAGGTAAGTCTGAACTTAAATAAAAACTACTTGCCCACTCAAAGTCTTTGTTCTCTTTTAGTTCACTCATTGTTCTACTCCTGTTCTTGCTTTGTTCGTTGGTATCATCACACCTTTAGGTGCAAAGTCTCTGCCTTTACTTGTCTTAATACTATCATAGATAACTTCTACTCTAGTATGTATATCTGCTAGACTAGAATAGAGTACTGGTTTTTCTTCTATCAATCTAACTTTCTGCTCATGGATTAACTCCATAATCTTTAATAGCTTTAGTTCTATTTTACTTTGTATCATCTATCCTCCAGTTTATTTATTACTATATAAATTATAGTTCCACCTATTGTTATTGCTATCAATCCTACTAATAACATTCCTAGTCCATAACCTATTGTCATCTAACTAACTCTCTTACTACCATTACTATACCAAATAAAATTAATACTTGTAATTCTTTTGGTGTGTTTATAAATATTTCAATCATTAGAGACTACCTTTATATCTTTAATAATTAAATTCTTTTTTTTATTTGTATAACTAACATTAACAATAGTACCAATAGGATATTTTAAAGGTAGTATCTTTAACATTTTTTTATATGACATAGCTTCTATATGGTTAGTACTCTTATCAGTATTCATACCATCATTACAGTTATAAGTGTATCTCATTAGTCCTCCATTATTTGTTTTATCTTATGTAGTCTCTCTTCTACTTCATTATAACTCTTCCATAAGTTCTTATGGTCTTTAATATTTACTCTGATATAATGTAGTAAGTCCATATCACCAAATTTTATATTTTGTTTTTTAGATATAGAATAATACTCATCATCTAAAAATTTTAGTACATCATCTGGTATCTTCCTATCACTTAATATTTTAGTGATGTCTACTATTTGTTTTAACTTCATGCTACCTCCAATTGTTTATGCAACTCTTCAAACTGTTTACACCAAGCATTCAAAGTTAATGTATCTGAATAGTCTGATACAATATCTTCATCTGTTTCATTGTATGGTATAAACCATGCCCATCCTATTCTCTTATCCTCTTTACTATAACAAATAATTTCTGTTTGATAATCTTTAATAGCTTTTTTTATTTGTTGATAGTCTTTAGATTTTTCCACAGAAAATCTATCTTCTTCTATATCATACACACTTATACTCCATTCTGGTTTCTCTCTTAATATATATTGCACCATATTGAAGTGTCCTTTTTTATAGTCTACTGCTTTTATTATTTCTTCTGATGTCATCTATCCTCCACAGTTCCAGTTGTTATTAGCTTTCACTCTCTCTTGATACCTATTGTTTCTAAACTCCTCTTCATCTTTTAAAGCTAACACTCTTAGCTTATTATATACTTCATCTGCTAAAGGTTTACAAACTAATAAACCACTAACAATTCTATCTGCGTCTTTACTTATTGATTTACTCTTCATCTATCCTCCTATTTTAACATTCCAGTTTTATTTATTTCTTCTACAAACTCATCTATATTCTCATCATAGATTTCTTCTTGCTCATCTATTGCATTAACAGTCATCATACCTTTATCAATTAAGGTTTGAATTTCTGGTTGTTCAATAAATTCTTTTATACTCATTTCTTTTTTAAACATCTTAACTCCTATTGTTATGGCTCACCTAATTAAAGATGAGCCTTGTTTATTATTAATTATATAAGTCCTGAGATTGCAACACTATCTGGTTTATTATCTGCCCACTCTAAATAATATCCAGTTGCGTCACCACCTTTAGAATTATACTTCTCCACTAACTTATTATTCAAGTTGAATAAAGCTTGTATATATTTTTTCTTATCACCTACAACTTCACCATTCTCAATCTCATCTTGAATTCTTATTAGTTCTTTTTTGATACCCTCCATTGCTACAGTCAACGCAAATTCTGTTGGGTTTCCATACTGGTCTTTTAGATTATAAGTTTCCATATCTATTCCTATATAATTTGTATCTATTAATTTTGTTTTTAAATCCGATACATTAAAATTTAAAATCATATTATCTAACTACCACAAGATTGTGTCAAGATTATGGCAATTAAAAAATTATTTTGTTCACTCTTTGTTCTCATTGTTATTGCTTACCATATAATTGTGGCAAGATTATGTCAACCATAATTTTATTTTAGTTCTAGTCCTTGTTCTTTAAACTTATCTCTTATATTATTATAATCAATATATCTATTGTAAGTTTGTAATTCACTCAATATATAATTATATTTAATATTCCACTCATCATATTTAAAAGGGTCATTTCTTAACTCTACCAGTTTATCTACAATTTTATATAGATTGTCTACTTCATTCGTATCATATATAGTTTCTTTTATTTTAGTCATACTACCTCCAGTTGTTTTTATATATAGTGTTTATTTACATTGTTATTGATACAGAAATTTCTAAAATCTTTATATCTCATTCTATATTCTCTATCACTTCCAGTTAACTCTTCTATCCTATTAAGATGTTTAGCTGTTGTCATGCTCCATACATTCTCGCAAACATAGGTTTCAATCGGTGTCTTTACAGCAACAGTTGTATTATAGCTGTAATATATTTCTCGGTCTCCACTTCTCTCTACATATAGGCTTTTTTGGTCTATTTGATTTCTCATATTTCACTCCATTGGTTATTGTTATTATTGACTAACATATAATTGTGGCAACAATATGTTCTCCACTTATTATAATTCTATAAATTGCATACTGTATTGTCATTCAACCTCCAGTTGTATTATATATTTATTATTTTTACTTGTCCATTTATTACAGTATATATTGCTAGTTGTCTAGTCTCAATACCATATTTTTTTGCTATCTTAATGAATAGATTTTTAAACTTTTTATCTATTGCTACTTGATAAATATTTAAACTGTCATTGTATAGTTTACCTTTATCAAGCCATTTACCTCTACCACTTGAAGTTGTACACCCTCCAAACTTTGAGCATAATTCAACCTCTAGTTGTTTGTGTGCTTTCTTAACTGACTTACCATCATTGTCATATAATGGTAGATTTATTTGTGCTTGTATCATTCAACCTCCAATATTTTTTTCTCTTCATTTGAATAATTATTATAAGTGAAATTATAATTCTCATCTATATAAAAATTTATATTTCTATTTATTACTTTAGTTTCATCTTCTATTTTTTTATTATATTTATTTAAAAGAAATTCAAAATGTTTTTTACATTCATAATTCTTTAGCATTATATTTTTTTCATCTTGATTATATGTATACTCTTTACCATAATTCTCATGACATTCAGTTTCAAAATTTAAAAAAGATAAACCATTTTCAATTTCTTTTTTTTGTTTAGTCCATATTTTTATCATTTCTTTAGCAGTAGTTTTATCTTCTTTTAACTTACTTTTTGATAAATTTAAATTATAATTTTGTCTGCTATCAAGTTTCATGCAACCTCCATTTGTTTTATATTATTATATTTATTATAGTAGTTCTTAAATAATTGCAATAGTTTATCTTTACTTTTTATAGTTGTAGGTTGATAAGCTTTCATTAAATGACATTTACTGTCATGTTTACAACCATAGATTGTATGTATTAACTCATGCAATACTGTATGTCTTAGATAATTTTCACCTTTGTTTATTGCTCGAGGTGTTATCCATATAATATTATCATTCAATCGACCCTTACCGAGTACATTGCAACTTTTATCTTCACCAATTCTCACATCTATTCTAGGTATATTTAAACCTATGTTTTTAATTTCATAGATTATATTCATTACTTGTCTTCTTTGTTTATAAACTTCATTATCCATTTTGAAGTTAGTAAAATTCTTAGTTGTTTTATTTTTTCTCATTCAACCTCCAGTTGTATTGTTATTATTCAGTATCTAACCATTTATTTAATTCTTTAAAATCAACTTCCATAGCTTTTATAAAAGTATCTTCATCAAATCTAGGGTTATCTGCTTTTAAAAATTCAATTAGTTTCCATTGCATTTCTACAATTTCACAACCTCTACTTGAATTTTCAATTTTACCAGTTTCCAAACCATTATTTTTATAACTTTCTTCATATCCATGTTTAAATATTTCTGCTAGTTTTTTATAGTATTTTCTGCTTAACATTCAACCTCCAGTTGTATTAGTATTATTTATCTTGTAAAATTATAAGCTACATTTACAGCAAAAATTAAAAATAAACTTAAGCTTAAATATATCTCATTATTAATTATTGAAAAAACACTTCCAAAAATTAAACTTAACCATAAAATTATATGGTACATTCTACCTCCAGTTGTAAGATTTAATTAAAAATCTTGTGTTGTTTACTTACTTAATTACAAGCTGTGGTTGTATCTAGCATTTTTAGATTTACCACCTTGAACACTCATATTAATTCGGTTGTAAATGCTTGATTTAACTGGCTTGTAATATTCTTGAAATATTAAAGAATTACAATTTAAATCTTTTATTGCTCTTCTTTTATATTTTAAAAATTCTCTTCTATTTTGAATTCCGAAAGCTTTGTAATTATGCTTTGTTATTTCAAATGTTATTGTTTTTTTCATGATGTTATAAAAACATAGTCATAAGGCTATTGTTTGACTGAAATATGGCAAAAATAAGTTAATATGAAAAAATAAGTGAGCAATAGCAACGATTATTGAAATAAATTAAAAATAATTGAAAATAATTAAAATAATATTGCTAATAATTGATTTGATTTGAAATTTTTATAAAAGTTTTTAGAAATAAATAATGCTTATATAATTTGTATAAATAGCTAAAAACTGATTAATAAAACTAAGGCATAACTAAGGCTATTTGTAGGTAATTAAAGGGCGACCAGCTATATATTTTCTGTTGTATTATTGCAACATCTGGTGACAATTATATCACTATAGAATATGCAATTAAGGGTTGAATTATCTGGTGCAATCGCTGGTTGTGTGAGGGTTTAAATCATATCTTATATGTGGTAAATATATCACTATGTGTTGTAAACTAGCAACACCTTAAGATACACCTATAGATTGTAAAAGATATGTCAGTATTGCTTACCTATATTTGTAGTTTAGATTGATTCTAATTCGCAAGGGGTAGCCGATGTGCCATGGGGGGGTGTGGGGGTATGTATATAGTGCTTATACAAAATGAAAGACTTTTGAGTGTAAACTAGATAAGGTCGCCCTGCTATAAAGATTAGCTAGGGGGTTGCTATATAGCTGGACTGACCCAGATAGACTTAGATGCTTCACCCCCTGGAGGGTAACTACTTATATTATACACCCTCTTCTGCATTTGTCAACTCTAATTAGAAATATATTTAATTTGTGTTGTCAACTAGCTGTAAACTTGTTATAATGATTAATATGAATAGTAACTTCCTACCTACCAATCAAGATAAGAAAAGAAAATTAACAGAACAACAAGAAACATTCTTAGCATCGTTATCAACAACAGCCAAAGGAGATATAAACCTAGCATTACAAGAAGCAGGTTATTCTCCAACATCTAAATCTAAAGTAATAGATTCCTTAAAGGATGAGATTGTAGATGTCGCCACAAAGATTCTAGCTAAGTCTGCACCACGAGCCAGTCAGAAACTTGTAGAGATATTGGAGAGTGATGACCCCATACCACAAGTGAATGCTAAACTCCAAGCAGCCCAAACCTTGTTAGACAGAGTGGGTGTTGCTAAAAGAGATAAGGTGGATGTTAGTCATACAGTATCATCAGGTATATTTATTATACCACAAAAAGAAGAATTAATAGATGTAACAGCAGAAGAGGTAATCGATGAGAAGGAATAGTTCGACAATCCCTTTTGGTTATAAGTTAGCAAGTGATGATAAGACTTTAGTTCCAGTAGCTAAAGAAATAGAATCATTAAATGAAATGAAAGATGGTGTTAAGTCAGGTGCTTTTAGTTTAAGAGGAGCAGTAGATATATTAGAACATCAAACAGGTCGTAAGCTATCAGCCATGGGGTTAAAGAAGATAATGGATAAAGATACTCCAGAACCAATTAAAGAACAACCAAAAGGTTTACTAGCTAGAGATGACAAAGAGACAATATAATTATAGCTTTGAACATAAAGCTAAGTTAGCTTCTAGAAAGTTAGTTAAAGAAAAAGAAAAAGAAATAGCAAAATTAAAAAAGAACTTGGAGAATAAGACCAGAAGACTCCGAGATAAAAAGGAAGCACTAAAGGTAGTACAGAATGGCGAGACGAATAAAGAAACGAAGAAAGGTATGGTCATCGAAGAAGACAAGCTTGATAACCTTCCTAACCCTGTTAAAGAACTCCTTCAAGAAGAAAAAGAACGAATAGCATTTAAACCTAATACAGGTCCACAAACACAATTTTTAGCAGCACCAGAACAAGATGTATTGTATGGTGGTGCAGCAGGTGGAGGTAAGTCATACGCAATGTTAGTTGACCCATTAAGGTTTATGCACATCAAAGAACATAGAGCATTACTATTAAGAAAGTCAATGCCTGAACTTAGAGAATTAATAGACAAGTCTAGAGAGTTGTACCCTAAAGCATTTCAAGGTGCAAAGTTTAGAGAGGTTGAAAAGATTTGGAAATTTCCTTCAGGAGCTTCATTGGAGTTTGGTTACCTTGATAGAGATGCTGATGTATATAGATACCAAGGTCAATCGTACACCTGGATAGGGATTGACGAGCTAACACAGTATCCTACAGAATTCCCACTTCAATACTTGCAATCACGATTGAGAACAACTAATAATGCAATACAATGCTACATTCGGTGTACTGCAAACCCAGGAGGAGTGGGAGGTAACTGGGTCAAAAAAAGGTATCTAGACCCAGCACCACCTAATGAATCCTTTACTGGTAAAGATAAGATAACAAGAAAGTTTATTCCTGCTAGTCTACAAGACAATCCTTATCTAAATGATGATGGTAAATATGAACAGATGCTTCAATCATTACCACCAACACAAAGAAGACAACTACTAGATGGTAACTGGGATGTTTCCGAAGGAGCTGCTTTTACAGAATTTGAATATGATAAACATACAATAGCTCCATATGAATTACCTAAACATTGGACTAGAGTAAAAGGAATTGACTATGGTTATGCAGCAGAGTCAGCAGTTGTATGGGGAGCAATAGACCCACAAGATGAAACATTAATTATTTATAGAGAACTATATCAAAAAGGATTAACAGGAGAAGAGTTAGCTTTAAGAATATTTGAGTTTGAAAGAGAAGATAAACTATCTGTTCCTGGGGTGTTAGATACAGCAGCATGGGCAAGAACAGGAACTACTGGTCCAACTGTCGGAGAAACATTAACAAGGGCAGGACATAAGCTTAGAAGAGCAGATAAGAATAGAATTCAGGGCAAGATACAAATACATGAAAGATTAAAATTAAACTCCCAAGGGAGACCAAAGCTTCAGCTATTTCGTACTTGTCCGAATATAATAAGAGAATTACAATCAATACCTATTGATAAAACAAAACCAGAAGATGTCGATACTAAAGCATCAGACCATGCTTATGATGCACTTAGATATTTAATTATGTCTAGACCTAGAAGTATTACAGCTTATGAAAATATGCAACAACATAAAAGATGGATACCATCTGACCCAACCTTCGGATACTAATATGCCTTTATATACTTTTAGAAATAAAAATACTGACGAACAATATGATGAAGTAATGTCATATGAAGAATTACAAGAATACTTAAAACAAGAAGATATAGAACAAGTATTTAAAATGAATATATTTAGATACTCTGATAATAATGGAATTAAAGACCAAGAACATTCATGGTTAAAAGACCCTAAGATAGAAGGTAATGGAAGATTTAAACCTTATGGTAAGGTTAAAACAGAACAAGATAATCATAATCATAAGGTTATAAAACAAAAGAAACACTTTGGGGAAAAGATATGACAAAGAAAAAGATACAATTAAATACTAGAGCTACTAGAGAAATAGATAAGTACCCTATGGTTGCTGTATACTGGCTTGATATTTGCTCGGATAGCTCCTGGCAATCGATGGAGGGATGTAAGAAAGCAAAGCTACCAACTTGTGTAACTCATGGTCATTTACTTACACAAGCTAAAGGAGTTACTAGAGTATTTGGAGATTATTCACTATCAGATTCTGAGGATGGTAAGATTGAAGAGATAGGAAATACTACAATTATACCCAATAGTGTTATCATAGAAATTAAGAAAATAGTTGACAAGTCGAAGAAATAAGTGTATTATTATACTTACTAATAAAATTTAAGTAATTAATAGGAATTGTATGGCAGTTGATGAAACTATGAATTCAGCAATGGATGAAGAAGAAAATTTAGAAGAATTAGAATCCTTAGTAATTGACATTAATTCTAAATTTCAATCTTGTACTGATAAGAGAAGTGACGATGAAGATAGATGGTTACAAGCTTATCATAATTATCGTGGCAAGTATTATAAAAATATTCATTTTACTGAACATGAAAAGTCAAGAGTATTTGTTAAAGTTACTAAAACAAAAGTTCTAGCAGCTTATGGACAAATCATAGATGTATTATTTGGTACAGGAAAATTTCCATTAACAATTGAAGAGACTGTTGTACCTGAAGGTATAGATGAATATGCACACATGAATCCTATGAAGGAGGAAATGGGTGTTGACCAAATAGAACCTCAAATAGAAGGTAACTTAGATTACAACCCTCAATCATCACAAGAAGAAATGGGTGATAATGGTGGATTAGGTTTTCCAGGTGATGGAAATGATTTACCACCAGGAGCTACATTTAATAATTTAGGTGGAGTTAACTTAGGTGGACTACAAGAAGAATTTGAAGAAGCAGATTTATCTTCAGGACCATCTCCAGTTCCTGAGATGCCACAAATTAAACCTGCACAAATTGCAGCAAGAAGATTACATAAATTAATTGAAGACCAACTAGATGAATCAGATGCTAATGTTGCATTACGAAGTGCAATATTTGAATCTTGTTTATTAGGTACAGGAATTATAAAAGGACCTTTTACTTACAACAAAACTTTACATAAATATTCTAATGCTGGTAATGGTAGAGAATATCAAGCTGAACAAGTTAAAGTTCCTAAAGTAGAATTTGTTAGCATATGGGATTTTTACCCAGACCCTAATGCTAGAAACATGGAAGAAGCAGAATATGTTATTCAAAGACATAGATTAAATAGACATCAGTTTAAAGATTTATTAAATAGACCTTACTTCAATAAAGAAGCTATTTATAAATGTTTAGAGATGGGTCCAAAGTATGATAAGAAAAGTTGGGAAACATCTATTGATGCAGAAAATAATTCATATGGAGATTTAGAATCTAATAGATACGAAGTATTAGAATACTGGGGAACTATAGATGCAATGTCTGCTAGAGAACAAGGTTTAGATATTGATGAAGAGATAGAAGATTTTGAAGAAGTTCAAGTTAATATTTGGACTACTAATGGAAAAGTAATTAGAATAGTAGAAAATCCTTTTACTCCATTTAGAATACCTTATCAATCTTTTTCTTATGAAACAAATCCTTATCAATTCTTTGGTATAGGTGTTCCAGAAAATATGGATGATGCACAAGCTATTATGAATGGTCATGCAAGAATGGCAATTGATAACTTAGCATTAGCAGGTAACTTAGTTTTTGATATTGATGAATCAGCTTTGGTTCAAAATCAAAATATGGAAGTTTACCCAGGAAAGATTTTTAAAAGACAAGCTGGAGTTCCAGGTCAAGCAATTTATGGAATTAAGTTTCCTAATACTGCAAATGAAAATATGCAGATGTTTGATAAGTTTAGACAACTTGCAGATGAATCAACAGGTATACCTTCTTACTCACATGGTCAAACAGGAGTAACAGGTATGACTAGAACAGCATCAGGTATGTCAATGCTTATGGGTGCTGCATCTTTAAATATTAAAACAGTCATTAAAAATATTGATGACAGCTTAATTAAACCTTTAGGAGAATCTATGTTCCAATGGAATATGCAATTCTATGAAGGTGATTTACCAATCATGGGTGACTTTGAAATTAAAGCAACAGGTAGTTCTTCTTTAATGAGAAAAGAAGTTAGGTCTCAAAGACTTACTATGTTCTTACAAACAATTCAAAATCCATCTATTGCTCCATTCGTTAGAATATCAGAAGTTATAAAAGAGTTAGCATACTCTCTAGATTTAGACCCTGATGAAATAATTAATTCTAAAGATGAAGCAGAAATTTATGCTAAAATTATAGGATATCAAAATGCTCAACAAGGAACTAGCCAAGAAGCTCCTATCCCTGGTCAACAGCCAGGAATGGAAACACCTGGAGGAGTACCTGAACAAGGTGCAGAACCAAACAACTCAGGAAATGGCGAGGGGATTGACCCAACAAACAATCCAGCAATGCCAGGGGAGATGGCTTTTTCTGGACAGGTTGAAGAACCTGCCTAGTCAAGTTAGAGAAATACTAAAAGATAGTGTTGACTAAACACTTTTCTATTGTTATAATAAACAAACAAGGATAAAAATTATGTACTATAAGAAGAAAAAACCTAGAAATATGGCAACAGGTGGACTTATGTCTCAACCTCCATTCATTGCTAAACAGGATGAAGAAGATAATGGTATTAATCCATATGATGTAAATACTCCTGAATCAGCAAGACAAGGTTTACCTTCTAGACTTTTATCTAAGAAAAGAACAAGATTTAATAAAGGTGGAATAATGGATAGAGAAAATTATAATAAAGGTGATATTGCTATGTTAAAAAGAGTAGACCCTAATGATTTTCCTACTGATGAAGATAGAGACCCTGATGATGGATACCCATTACCAGGTAGTACTCTGGCAAAAGGAATTAAAGACCAATTAATTGATAAACAAATTAATAAATTAGAATTACAAAAAGAAGTTACTGAACCAAGCGAACATAAAAATATAGATAATCAAATTCAAAAATTAGAATCTATGAAAACTAAAGTTAAAGCAGCAACAGGTGGTTATATGGATGAAAACCAAATAGCAGAAGAAACACCATTAGCTTTAAGTATTGGTGGTTCTGTTGAAAAAGAAAGAAAAGATTATCAAGCATATGCTGAAGGTGATATAGTTGAAGATGAATCTTTACTAGCACCTATGGGTATGGAAGATGATACTATGATGGCAGAAACTGATATGGAAATGGAAGCTGAAGATGATATGGATTATGATTCAATATTAGATACATCAGCATTATCAGAAGAAGAAGAAACAGTATTAGATGAAGCTATAGAAATGCATCCAGAGTTAGAAGCAATTTTACCTAAGTTAGTTGCAACAGAATTTACAGAAGATGAATTAGTAGAAGGACCAGGAGATGGAACTTCAGATTCAATTCCAGCACTTTTATCAGATGGAGAATTTGTATTTACAGCCAAAGCAGTTAAGAATATTGGTGTAGACAGATTAAGAAAGATGATGAAATCAGCAGAAGAAAGTTATGATGCTGGACAAGTAAGCCAAGAAGAAAATGCTGAAATGTCAGCAGAAGATTCTTTATTGGCATAACAGAATTTTTAGAGTGGTACTCTAAAGATAAACAAGCTACCTTATATTTATATAAGCCCTTGTAGCTTTGTTTTCAATCAATAACCAAAATTTAGCTACCTTCACAGTTAAAGAAGCCCTAAAGGAGGACACATGAAAGAAGACGAAGGACAAACTAAGGAAGTCGAAGCGAATCCTTATAACAGAAATAAGTCATGGCATACAGAAGATGTAATGCCAACAGATTTTGTTTCTGCAGATAATGGACCAGCAGATGCCAACACCGACCCTAGAGGTTATGTTAGAGAAGCTACTGACAGCAATGTCAACCCTGATACTAACTCAACTTTAGATTCGGCTACTTCGGATAAGTCTTTACAAGAATCAGCACTTAATGTTGCTGATGCTAAACCTTATCAAAAAGTTGACTACAAAAAAAGATATGACGACCTAAAACGATATTATGATAGGAAGTTAGGTGATTGGAATGCCAAAGAAGGAGACCTTAAAGCACAGCTTCAAGCGAACCGACCAAAGTATACTCCACCAAAATCTGAAGAAGAATTAAAAGTCTTCAAAGAGGAATACCCTGACATATATGGAGTTGTGGAAACTGTATCTCACTTGCAATCTCGTAATGAGATGACAAGCTTACAAGAGGAAGTTGAAGCTCTTAAGAAAAAGAATGATTCTTTGGCAGCTCGTGAAGCTCAATTAGAGTTATCGAAATACCATCCAGACTTTAATGATATTAAAGAATCGGATGACTTTCATAGCTGGGCAGATGAACAACCAATGGAAATTAAATCTTGGATTTATGAGAACAACAACAATGGTAAACTTGCAGCAAGAGCAGTCGACCTGTATAAGAAAGACCGAGGACTTGGATTAGATAAAAAAACTACTACTGAAAGAAGGCAATCTTCTGAAGGTGCTGATTTGCTAGTTAAAACTAGAGAACAAGTTGGAGAACCTACTGATAGAAAACCTACTTTCAAATCATCGGATATTAGAAAAATGTCTGATGATGAGTTTATGCGATATGAAAAAGATATTGCTATGGCTCAAAAAGAAGGTAGATTTGTTCAAGACGAATAAATTTATTTTCATTTTTATCAACAAGTAAACAAATAAGGAAAATAATTATGGCACACTTTCAAGGTGGAAATACATTAAACTTTGTTGCTGGTGGAGTACAAGCGAACCAATTTTGGGTTCCTGAAATCTACAGTAAGAAAGTACAAATTGCTTTAAGAAAAGCATCAACAGTCGAAGCAATCTGTAATACAGATTACATGGGCGAAATCAAATCATATGGTGATACAGTTAATATCGTTAAAGAACCTCAAATAGCTACAGCAGCTTACACTAGAGGTTTAGCAACACCAGCAACAGCTCTAACTGATGCTGAATTGGTATTAGTAATTGACAAAGCTAATTACTTTAGCTTCCAAGTAGATTCTTTAGAGAAAAAATTTGGACATATTAACTTCCCTGAAGTCGCATCTAATAACGCAGCTTATCAATTAAAAGATGCTATGGATGTAGAAGTTCTAGATAATATGTATGATGAAGCTATTGCAGCTACAGCAGTTCTAACACCAGCAGGTAATGCAGCTAAAGCAGCTATCTTTGGTTCAGTTGCAGCTCCGATTGATATTGGACACGCAGCAGGTGAAGTAGACCCTCTTAACTTTATGAGTTCAGCAGCTCAAGTTATGGATGAAAACAACAACCCTGAAGATAACAGATGGTTTGTTGCAGCTCCTAGCTTTTATAACCAATTAGCAGATACTTCTTCTAAACTTTTATCGATTGATTACAATGCAGGTAAAGGTTCTTTAAGAAATGGTCTTGTAGCTTCTGGTTTAGTTAGAGGATTTGCTATGTACAAATCTCTTAATACTCTATCTCAAGTAGTTGGTGGTGCAGGTGCTGCACAACCTTCTGTTTTATTTGGTCATATGAGAAGTACATCATGTGCATCAGCAATGAACACAGTTGAGTCTTTTAGAAGTCCTACTACATTTGCAGACCAAGTAAGAGGTCTTCATGTATATGGAAGAAAAGTACTTAATACTGCATCAGTTGGTGCTGGTATTATTAAAATAGACTAATCAATAATTAAATGTTAGGGGGAGCAATCCCCCTTTCATTAACTTAAAGGAAATATATAATGAAATTAAAAGAACATATACCCCACATTATAGCAGAACATAAAAAAGCAATAGCAGTAGCTGTTGTAATATTAATTATTGCAATAATTATATAAGGAAATAATATGCCAGGATATGGAATGAAAAAAAAGCCAATGATGAAACATGGTGGAAAAGTTAAAAGAAAAAATTATGGACATGGTGGTGGTGCTATGGTTATCACTATTAGTAAAGTAAAAAATAAAGATAAAAAGAATTATAAGAAGAAGTAAGAATTATGGGATTAATGTCATCTCCTGCATGGACAAGGAAAGAAGGCAAAAACCCTAAAGGTGGTTTAAATGCTAAAGGTAGAGCATCTTACAATAAAGGTAAAACTAAAACAGGTAAGAAAAGAAATCTTAAAGCACCTAGTAAAGTTAAGGGAAACAAAAGAAGAAAAAGCTTTTGTGCAAGAATGAAAGGAATGAAAAAGAAATTGACTTCCAAGAAAACTGCTAGAGACCCTAACTCAAGAATTAACAAATCATTAAGGGCATGGAACTGTTAAATGGCAAAAGATTATAAAACATTCGTAAATGAATTATTAGTAGAATTAAATGAACCAGAAGTTACAACAGTAGCTACTGGAGTAGGTATACAAAAACAAGTAGCTAATGTAGTTAACAGAGCTTACTTTGATATTGTTGATGCTGTTGATGATTGGTCATGGTTAAGTTCAGATGTACCTGATGACCCTTATTATGGAAATACAATTGTACCAACAGTTGCAGGTCAAAGATTTTATTTATTAAAAGCTGGGTCAGCTAATATTGATACAGACTTTGATTCAGTAAACTGGGATATGTTTACTTTAGTAGATACAAATGCTCCATTTACAATTAATAAATTACCTTTTACAACTCTAACTACTTGGAGAAGTAATTATGCACAATCGGAAGAAGCTGCAGCTAGAACAAATACTTATGCAACTCCAGTAAGAGTTATAAGAAGTTCAGATGGTAGAAGATTTGGATTATCTCCTATACCAGATAAAGTTTATAATATTCATTTCTTTGCTTATAATAGACCTACTGCTTTAGTAGCAGATACAGATACAGTTTTATTCCCAGAACAATACAAACCAGTTTTACTAGCAAGAGCTAGATATTATTTATATCAGTTTAAAGATAACATTGCACAATCGCAATTAGCTTTAGATGAATATAAAAAAGGATTACAAAATATGGCTGATAATTTAAATTCACCACAGCCACAATATATGTCAGATGTAAGGTTTACTTACTTACTACCATAGGATAATAAATTATGCCAACACAAGGAGCTTCAATTACTGTTGCAGGAGGTTTGGATTTAGTATCAAGCTCTCATGCTTTGTTTCGAACTCCAGGTGCTGCAACTATATTAGAAAATTTTGAATCATCTACAACAGGTGGTTATAGAAGAATTAATGGTTATACTAAATGGGGTGGTGCTAGTGCAGCAGTACCTTCAGGTTCTCAACTAGATGCAATAACAGGATTGATACCTTATGCAGGTGGAGTTGTTGCTTGTCAAGGTACAGGAATATTTTGGTCAGATGATGGTATTACTTGGCTTCAAATTAATAAAGATACTTATGTAACTAAAACAGGAACAGTAGCAGTTAATGCAGGTTCAGCAACAGTTACAGGAACTGGTACAGCATTTACAACTGAGTTTGCTGTTAATGATAGAATACAAATTAACTCTATTAATTATAGAGTATTATCAATTACAAGTAATACAGTATTAACATTAGATAGTAATGTACAAACAACAGCTTCAAGTCAAGCTGTAAAAAAAAGTGGTATACTTGCTGCAGCTTTATCTGGTGCAACAACTATAGCTAGAAGTAATCAATCAAATAATCAATTTGCTACATTTGAATCAGATGGTGCTTATGGTAGTTTATATATTACTGATGGTACTAATAAAATAGCAGAGTTTCAAATAACAGTATCAAGTGGAGTTAACACTTATTACTTTGAAGAACTGGCTTCTCCAGCTCCTTCCAATCCTAAGATATGTGAAATATTTTCTGAAAGATTAGTCGTAGCAGGACAAACATCTTCAACAAGTACAGTAGTTTATAGTTCTAGATTAAAGCCATATGACTTTGAAGGTTCCTCTGCAGGTGAGATAGATGTTGGAGATATCATTGTAGGTATAAAAGTATTTAGAAATAGCTTAATTATATTTTGTAAAAATAGTATCTTTGAGTTGACAAGTCTTGATTCTACCCCTATAATTAAGTCTATAACCAAAAATATAGGTTGTGTAAATGGAAATTCAATTCAGGAGATAGGTGGAGATTTAATCTTCTTAGCACCTGATGGATTAAGAACAGTTGCTGGTACAGCGAGAATTGATGATGTTGAAATAGGTTCTATTAGTAGAAAAATTTTACCTTTAATAAACAATCTATTAAAAAATATTCAACAATATACTATCTCTAGTATGGTTATTAGAGAAAGAAGTCAATACAGATTATTTTATCATAAGTCTGGTCAAGCTCAATCAGGACAATTAGGAATTATAGGAACTTTTAAATTTGATTCAAATGGAGTTCCTGCTTTTGAGTGGAGTGAAACAAAAGGAATGGAATTAAAATTTTGTTCTTCAGAATTAAATCCTCAAAACGAAGAAGTTAAATTTGGTGCAAATGATACTGGTTATATTTATGAAATAGATACTGGTAATAATTTTGATGCAGCAAATATAAGTGCAAGATTTCAAACACCAGATATGGATTATGGTGATAATGGTTTAAGAAAAAGTTTATATAAAGTTAAAACTAATATTGAACCTGAAGGTACACAAAACAATTTAAAGTTAAGAATTAGATATGACTTTGATAATTCTGAAGTTCCTCAACCAGGAGAATTTTCAGTTGGTAATTTAAGTAGTGCTTCTCTCTTTGGACAAGCTACTGCTTTATTTGGCTCTGCTTTTTTTGGAGCAACAACACTACCGAGTAAAAGTGTTTTAGTAACAGGAAGTGGATTTTCAAATAGTTTTAGATTTTTTACTAATGACACAGATGCAGCATATTCAGTTAATGGAATGTTTGTATCTTTTATAGCAGGAGGAAGAAGATAATATGGCAGGTTATGTAAGACAAAGTACAATAGCAGATGGTAATACAATTGATGCATCATTGTTTAATAATGAATTTGATGCACTCTTAGCAGCATTTGTAAATACTACAGGACATAAACATGATGGTACTGCTGCTAATGGTCCAGTAATTGGATTAATAGGTGATGCAGGTTTAGCTACTCCTTTAAACAAAATTAATATAGATACTACTAATAAACATTTAGAATTTAATATTAATGTTGGTGGTAATTCAGTAGAACAATTTAAAATACAAGATGGTGGAATTGTTCCAACTACTACTAATGATATTGATTTAGGTACTTCATCTTTACAATTTAAAGATGGTTACTTTGATGGTAATGTAACTTTAGATGGTTTAGTAATAGGAAGTGCTACAGCAATAACAGATGTAGATACAGATTTAAGTGCTGTTTCAGGAAATGATGATACAGTAGCTTCAGCTAAAGCAATTAAAACTTATGTTGATGCACAAGTTGGTGGTTCAGATTTAGATTTTGAAGGTGATACTGGTGGTAATCAATCAGTTGATTTAACTACACAAGAACTTACTCTTACTGGTGGAACTGGTATTGATACTACTGGCTCTGCACAGACAATGACTTTTGCAATTGATACAGCAGTCGTTGTAGATAAAACTACAGCACAAACTTTAACAAACAAAACTTTAACTACTCCAACTATTGCTTCAATTACAAATGGTGGAACAGTTACAATTCCTTCTGGAGCAGATACTTTAGTTGCAAGAACATCTACAGATACTCTTACAAATAAAACTTTATCATCTCCAACTTTAACAAGTCCAGTTATTAATACAGCAATTAGTGGTACAGCATTTAAAGATGAAGATAATATGTCATCTGATTCTGCTACATCAGTTGCTTCACAACAATCAATTAAAGCATATGTAGATACTCAAGTAGCAACTATACCAACTGGAGATATTACTTCAGTAGTAGCTGGTACTGGTATGACAGGTGGTGGAACATCAGGTGATGTTACATTAAATGTTATTGGTGGTACAGGTATTACAGCTAATGCAAATGATATAGCTATTGATAATTCAGTTGTTACATTAACTGGCTCACAAGCTTTAAGTAATAAAACTGGTAATATATCACAATGGACAAATGATGTTGGTTATTTAACTGCAGAAACAGATAATCAAACATTAAGTTTTTCAACACCAACTCTAACAATTAGTAATGGTAACAATGTAAACTTAAGTACATTAACAAATGGTTTAATTACTGCAAGTTCAACTGATACATTTACTAATAAAACTATAGATGCAGATGGTACTGGTAACTCAATTACTAATATTGAAAATGCTAATATTAAAGCAGCAGCAGCTATTGATGCAACTAAAATTGCAGATGGTTCAGTTACAAGTACAGAATTTCAATACATTAATACTCTATCATCTAATGCTCAAACACAGATAGATAGTAAACAAGCTACAATAGATTCAAGTGCTAGATTAAATGCTAATTTAGTAGGAGATGGTTCAGTAGATAATACTGAATTTGGTTACATTAATGGTGTAACTTCAGCAATACAAACACAAATCAATACAGCAACTACTGATATTGCTACTAAAGCTTCAGCAGGATTTGCTGTAGCAATGGCAATTGCTTTATAATTTGTGTTGACAATAAGATAAAAAAAAGGTATAATTAGGATAATTCTATGGCACAAGATTTCGAAAGATATTTACAACAAGACATTTCAAACAATGCAGGTTCTCCTACTGTTTTAAGAACAGCAGCAGATTCAGATGATGCAATCATAGGTATTAGATGTGCAAACACTTCTGGTACTTCTGTGAATGTAACTGTATATGTTAAGAATGGTAGTGACACTTATCACATTATTAAAGATGCACCTATTCCTACAGGTGGTTCTTTAGAATTAATTGATGGTGGTTCTAAAGTTGTATTACAGAATGGAGATTCAGTTGAAGCAGTAGCTTCTGCAGCTTCATCTGTTGATATAATTACAAGTGTTGTAGATACTATCTCAGCATAATAAGGAAATAATATACTATGGCATATGTTGGAAGAACTCCTGCAAACGCAGCTTTAACAGCAGCAGATTTAGAAAATGGTATTGTCTCAGCAGACAAACTAGCTACTAATGCTGTAACTGAAGTTAAAGTAAATGCAGATGCAATAACAAATGCTAAAACAGAATTTACACCTGGACTAACTATTAAAGGTGATGGTTCAAGTGCTGATGGAAAAATTATTCTTAACTGCTCACAAAATTCACATGGAGTTTCTATAGCTGGACCTGCACATTCTGCAGGGCAAAGTTATAATTTAGTTCTCCCTACTTCAGTTGGAACTAATGGACAAGTATTAGCTACCAATGGTAATTCTACAAACCAATTATCTTGGATAGATGCAATAGAAACTAAACCAACAGTAACTAGTGTATCACCTTCAACAATTGATAATACTGCAACAGATGTAACTATAACTGGTACTAACTTTGTTAGTGGTGCAACAGTAGAATTACAATCAACAACAGGTGCAATTATTACACCTAGTACAGTTTCATTTACAAACTCTACTACAATGGTAATCAATGTAACAATAGCAGATGATATTCAAATGTTTGTTAGAGTTGAAAATCCAGATGGTAATGCAGGTAGAAGTTCATCAGCAATTTTAACTACTTCAGATGCACCAGTATGGACAACAGCAGCAGGTTCACTTGGTACAGTTGCAGGAAATTTTTCTGGTACAGTTGCAACAGTTGCAGGTACTGGAGATACAATAGCATTTAGTGAAACAACAAATGTATTAACTAACTCATCTTTAGCAAATTGTTCTTTAAATTCATCTACAGGTGTGATAACAACAACAGACTTTGGTGGTACTTCAACAACACCAACTACTTATAATTTTACTTTGAGATTGACAGATGCTCAAAATCAAACAGCAGACAGAAGTTTTAGTCTAACTTCTAGCTTCGGTGCAACAGGTGGAGGACAATTTAACTAATGGCTAGTACATCTTTATATAGAACTGAAAGTGCAGGGAGTAGAACAACTTTTACTTGGTCTGCATGGGTTAAAAGAAGTAAATCAGGTTCAAGTCAATTTCTTGCATCTTGTTCTTATTCAGCAAGTGATGAGGCATATTTCTTCTTTAATGGTGGTGATAAATTAATTTGGCAATCATCATCTGCAAGTTATGGAGATGTACAAACTAATAGATTATTTAGAGACACAAATGCCTGGTATCATATAGTTTTAGCAGTTGATACTACACAAGCGACAGCATCAAATAGAATAAGATTTTATGTTAATGGTGTTGAAGAAACTTCATTTTCTACTGCAAATTATCCAAACCAAAATACACAAGTTTATTGGAATGTAGGTGGAACTTATTATCCAAGAATAGGAAAACGACATGCAAACGCAGATAATTTTGATGGTTCTATGTCTCATGTTGTTCATATTGATGGAACACAAGAACTTCCTACAATTTTTGGAGAAACAGATAGTACAACTGGAGAATGGAAAATTAAAACTTCAATTACACCTAGTGTTGGTTGGGGTACAAATGGTTATCATATTTTAAAAGATGGTAATTCTTTAACAGACCAATCTGGTCAAGGTAATAACTGGACAGCTATTGGTACACTTACAAAAACAGAAGATAATCCTTCAAATGTTTTTGCTACATTTAATAGAAATATATCTCAAACAGCAGGTACATCAGGTAGAGAAAGTAGTTCTTCTTCTTATATGGATTATGGAAATACAAGAGTCGGAGCAGGAGCAGCATTTTTTACTTCACAACTTGGAACTATATTTGCAAAAACTGGTAAATATTATTTTGAAGTTAAAGGTAGTGGAGATAACTACCAGTCTGTAGGTATTTGTAATCCAAACTTTAGTGATGCTTCATTAGGAAGTGCAATAGGTGGAGTATCAACAACAGGTGTAAATAATATTGGTATATATAGTATTAATGGTCAAGTTAGAAAATCTGGTTCTGTACAATATACAGGTAGTACTTTTGCTTCACAAACTGTTTGTGTTGCTATGGATTTAGATAATGGTTTTTGTTATTTTAGACTAGATAGTGGTTCTTGGATGAATAGTGGTAATCCAGAAAGTGGTGCAACAGGAACTGGTGGAGTAGCTATTACTCCAGATTTTTACACTTTCGGAGTAACAGGACATAATAATGGTGGTGCAACAAAATATATGAGTGCAAACTTCGGTAATGGCTACTTCGGAACAACAGCAGTATCTAGTGCAGGAACTAACGCAAGTGGTAATGGAATATTTGAATATGATGTACCAACAGGTTATACTGCTTTATCAACAAAAGGATTAAACTTATAATGGCATACACAACAATTAACAAATCATCAGAACATTTTAATACTAAACTTTATACAGGTGATGCTACTACAAGTCATGCAATTACAGGTGTTAATTTTCAACCAGATATGACATGGTTAAAAAACAGAAATACAACAAATGACCATGAATTATTTGATGCAGTAAGAGGTGCTACTAAAACTATTTATCCAAATAGAAGTGATGCAGAATACACAAATGCAAGTGGCTCTTTAACATCTTTTAATAGTGATGGATTTACAGTTGGAAATGGTGATGGTGCAAATAAAAGTGGAAGTGGAATAGCATCATGGAACTGGAAAGCAAATGGTGCAGGTTCAACTAATTATGATGGTTCTATAAACTCAACTGTTTCAGTAAATCAATCGGCAGGTTTTAGTATTGTGACTTATTCTGGTAATGCAACGACAGGTGCTACTATTGGTCATGGATTAAATTCTGTTCCTAAAATGATTATTGTTAAAAGTAGAACAAATGGTGCTGATTGGTGGGGAACTTATCATCATAGTCTAGGAAATACAAAAGCCGTATGGATAAATGATAATAACATTCAACAAACAAGAACTTATTGGAATAACACAAGTCCAACATCAAGTGTTTTTACTGTTAGCAATGAAAGGAGTGTTAACGGAAGTGGAGAAACTTTTGTAGCATACTGTTTTGCAGAAAAAACTGGTTATAGCAAGTTTGATTCTTATACTGGTAATGGAAATGCTGATGGAACATTTGTTTATACAGGATTTAAACCTGCTTTTATTATGCTAAAAAATACAGAAACTGCTGGTAATAATTGGGTTATGATTGATAACAAAAGATTAGGATATAATGTTGATAATAATAGAATTTATGCAGACCTTTCTAATGCAGAAGATACAACAGATGTCATTGACATAGTTTCAAATGGCTTCAAGCATAGATTCACAGGTGGTACATCTAATGGTTCAGGAGATAATTACATTTACATGGCATTTGCAGAAGCACCTCTAGTAGGTTCAAACAATGTACCATGTACAGCAAGGTAATAAAATAATATGGCAATAATAAAAATTAGAAACACAGCAATAGATTTAGACGCAGCAGAGATTCCTAATATTTCTGCAAGTAAAATTACTTCAGGTACAATGGATGCAGCTAGAATTGGAAGTGGTACTTTTGCTGATGCAAGAATAGCATCATCTAATGTATCTCAACACGCAACATCTTTTGATGATAATAAAATTGTTAATGATTTATCTACAATCGCTTTAAGACAAGCAACAAATGAAAATGCTATAGCTTACAATACTAACTCTAGCTTTGTTGATGTATTCCAAGACAGTTCTGGGATTGCTTCATTTACTGCAAGTATAAGAGATGCTAATGAATATATTTCAACTGTTTCAGGTTCACAATATGTAAGACAAAATATAACAGCATTAACTTCTAGTGGTGGAAATATAGGTGGTGATTTAAACATAACAAAAACAAGAGATGCAGTAGAAGGTTCTACGACAGATGTTAATTCTTATAATGCATTTGCTTACACAACAAATAGTTCGGTTAGTGGATATGTAATTGCTGATTTAGGAGCAAGTTATTCTATCTCACAATTAATTATTGGTAAAAATAGAGGTCATGGAGATGCTAGGTCTATAAAAATGAGATACCATGCAACTCAAACTGACCCACAAGCAAATGGAACAGACATAAATTTTACAAACGCAACATCAACTATTTATTCTTATAAAGGAAGTAGTGCATCAAGTTCAAATTTATCAAATTTTTCATCTAGTGGAACAGCAGACTGGACTGATATAGGAACAAATGCTGATGGTGTTGTTTGTAAAGTAAATGGCTTTACACCTTTTACTGCAAGATACATTTCTTATAAATTTGGAAGTGCAGATTTCCATGACAATAATGCAGGTTGGTCGGAATTTGATATTTATAAAAATACAATTTCTGCAAATGCAACTGGAAACTTTATATCTAATACAATTACAGCACCATCAAGTGTATCTTCTATGGGTGCTATTATTACTTACCAAGACCAAACAGGTACTAACGCATTAAACACAGATATAGTTTTACAATTATCAGCAGATGGTGGTTCTAACTATTCAACTGCTACACTTACTGCTTTACCAGATTTTTCTACAGGTATTAAAATGGCTAAAGTAAATGACTTAGCTGTAACAGCAGGAACACAATTAAAATATAAATTAAGTTTTGCTAATCAAGCATCTGGAAGTAAAGAAGCTAGAATTAGAGGTGTAAGTTTACAATACTAAGGAATAAAATAATATGGCATATATAGGACAAGGAATAGATAGATTTAGTAATGTAGAAAAGCTAGATGCTATAACACCAGCTACTGCAACAGGTGCTGGTCCTTATAATTTAACTAAAGGTAGTGTAGCATTTACACCATCTAGTGCAGATACAATGGTAGTATCTATTGATGGAGTTATTCAGTATGGTAACTTTTCAGTAAATGGTTCTACAATTACATTTGATGCAGCTTTAGCAGATGCAAATACTTGTGATTTTATTTATCACATGGGTACAGGTTTATTATCAACACCTGTTGACAATTCAGTTTCAACTGCTAAAATAGTAGATAGTAATATAACTACAGCAAAAATAAATAATTCTGCAGTAACAGATGCAAAGATAGCTACTGTAGCAGCAAGTAAATTAACTGGTGCTTTACCAGCTATTAGTGGTGCTAACTTAACAAACTTACCAGCAGAAACAAAACCTACTATAGGTTCTATATCTCCTTCAGTTATAGAAAATACACAAACAGCAGTTACGATAACAGGAACAAATTTTATATCAGTACCTCAAGTAGAAGCAATTAATTCTACAGGTGCTATTGTTGCAGCAGATAGTATTACTTATACAAGTGCTACTCAAATAGTTGCAACCTTTACTTTACCAGTAGATGGTACATATTTTTTAAGAGTAGAGAACAATGATGGTAATGCAGTAAGAAGTAGTTCAGCTTTACTAACAGTATCAGATGCTCCAGCTTGGACAACAGCAGCAGGTTCTATTTATACTGGTGGTTCAGTTGTAAGTACAATTACTTTATCAGCAACTGGTGCTACATCATTTGCAGTAACAACAGGTGCAGTACCAACAGGATTAACATTTACATCTGGTGTTGGAAGTTGTACAATCGCAGGAACACAAACAGAATTTACAGCAGCAGCTACAAAGAATTTTAGTATAACAGCAACAGACGCAGAAGGACAGACAGCAGTCAGAGCTTTTAGTATGAGCTTTACATTTGGAATGTCAGGTTCAGGAGGATTTAATTAATGGCTAATACATATTTATCAAGAACAGAAACAGGAACAGCATCAAATCAAACAAAATTTACTTATTCTGCTTGGATTAAAAGAAGTAAACTGGGAACTGACCAAACAATTTTTTATAACTATAAAGATGCTAGTAATTATGCTTATATGTATTTTAGGTCATCAGATGATATAAGATATTTTGATAGAGTAGGTGGTGGAGATACTGCTGTTTTTGTAACAAATAATCTTTTTAGAGATACATCAGCATGGTATCATATAGTTTTAGAAGTAGATACAACACAAGCAACATCTAGCGATAGAATAAAATTTTATGTTAATAATGAACAAGTAACTTTTTCTTCTTCAACAATTCCAGCACAAGACCAAGCTCTTTCATTACCTAGAGATGGAACAAAAACAGTTGCTTCAAGTAATGGTGGTAGTAATTATTTTGATGGCTCAATGTCTCATGTTCATTTTGTAGAATCAACAGCTTATGACGCATCAGCTTTCGGTGAAACAGATGCAACAACAGGTGAATGGGTAGGAAAGACAAGTCCTTCAGTTACTTATGGAAATACTGGATTTTTTATTCTTAAAGATGGTAATGGTATTACTGACCAATCAGGTGAAGGTAATGACTTTACATTAGGTGGTGGTACTCTTACAGATTTAAAAGATAATCCTGATAATGTTTTTGCTACAATTAATAATTTAGTTGGTTCTAATTTATTTGGAAGCACAGTTAATTTTAGCAATGGAAATACAACAGTAGAAGACCCTAGTGGTTCTGCATCTGGTGTTAATCCATATTTTATGAGTACATTAGCTATGCCATCAAAAGGAAAATTTTATTGTGAACTAAAACCTAGTAGTTTTTCAACAGGTTCTGGTCATGGTATTGGAATTTTTAGAACATCATCTGGTAATACTGCTGATGTAACAAGTTCTAGTAATCAAATAAGATATATATTTGCTGATACATCTATTTATATATCTAAATATGGTTCAACAGACCAATCTGGTTTAACAGCAATTAGTTCTGGCGATATTGTAGGTATGGCTTTAGATTTAGATAATGGCACATTTCAATATTATGTTAATGGAGTTGCAAGAGGTAGTCAAATTACTGGAGTAAGTTCTGCTAATGATGGTTATGATTATTTCTTTTTTGCCAATTTAGAAAGTTCTTCTTCTGGAAGATATGGAAAATATGAATGGAATTTCGGCAATGGCTATTTTGGAACTACAGCTATAACTACAAATAGTGGTAATGGTTACTCAGGTGCAGAAGGTTCATCTAAATTTAATTATACAGTACCAACAGGATACTCAGCACTTAGTACGAAAGGACTTAACGAATAATGAGCTACACAACAATTAATAAATCTACA
>Ga0209308_10000235_pt1 | contig 53537 bp, 70 predicted proteins | sample COGITO_mtgs_1204_3_FD_184806 | JGI IMG/M metagenome (GOLD analysis project Ga0209308, IMG submission 184806) | Pelagic marine microbial communities from North Sea - COGITO_mtgs_120405 (SPAdes) (version 2) | ecosystem: Environmental > Aquatic > Marine > Epipelagic ... | reverse complement strand
TTCCTAAATTTTTTCGCGTTTTTTGTTTCTTGTTCATAATCAGTTTCGGCCAATAAATAATCAATAGATTCATCGAGAACATACCCCGTATTTGTACCTGTGTCTATACCAACTTTTTCCAAGAATGTAACGATTTGTTTAATATTATCGGTATCACTTTTCATTATTTCGTATATTTTAGGTCGTCTAAGTTTGACGACAACTTCTTCACCGTTTTGTAAAGTTGCTTTATGAACTTGTCCTATACTTGCAGATTTGAATGGTTCGTGATCAAAATGTGAAAATGTACCCAAATTTAAATGTGTTTCAATCATATCTATAATCGTGTCTCTATCTATTGGTGGTACATCATCCTGTAAAGATTCCAATTCTCTCGTAAATTCTAAAGGATATAAATCAACGCGCGAAGATGCGATCTGACCCAATTTTATAAACGTAGGGCCGAGTTCAATAATCTGTTCTCTCGTCCATGCACCAAACTTTACCTGATCTTTTTGAAATTGTTTTCGTATCAAAAATTCACCAGCAAACTTCCACGTCCTAGTTTTATGTTTTGATGGTGGCTTTATTAAAATAGGTTTTAACGCACATAGTGCCATCTTAATATTACGTATAAAAAAAATACTTATAGTTTTAAAACCAATAATAATTAAAATGGTATTACCTGTCCAAGCAACTATATATGAACCTATGTACGAATATAACGAAAAAAAATATATACGAATTACCGTAACTGATAAAATACGCGACTATATACTCGCGCTACACGTAAACAAATCCAATGTCATACTTTTCCCAGATACACTTGATGATCCACTTGAAGGTAATGTTTTAAAAGTAAAAGTACCATTCAGGTACCGACGTGTTATGTGTAACGTAGACGGAGATAAACCAGTACAATCACTTGTAAAAGGTGATGTCGTCCAAACCGAACTTCAATTCAATGGAGTTTGGAATGCTCATCAACATAGTGGATATTCATGGGTATTGAAGTATATAAAGTTTAAAAATTAATAATAGTAAATGAGTCTCACCCGTTCTGGTTATATAACTAACGAAACACAAGAAATAAAAAAGGAACTCACGGTTCGTGCCGTAGTAAATACAGAATTTGGATTTCCACCCCCACCTTTTAAAGTATTTAGAAAGGCAAAATCGGGATTGTGTGTACCAAGATTTTACGGCGAAGATAAAATAGGACCACCAAAAGAAGATCGTCGACCCGATCCAATTAAAATATCAACCAAATTTAATGGAAAACTACGTGACGAAACACATCAAAACGCTGCTATGGCAGCAGCACTTAAAGCAGGACACGGCGTTCTCTCACTTCCTTGCGGGTTTGGCAAAACAACCGTTGCTTTGGCGATAGCGTGTAAATTAGGTTACAAAACAATGATTGTTGTCCATAAAGAATTTTTAGCAAATCAATGGAAAGAAAGAATCCAGCAATTTTGTCCCGGTGCATCTATAGGAATAGTCCAACAAAATAAAAAAGAAACAGAGTGTGATTTTATAATCGCTATGCTTCAATCATTATCTTTAAAAGAATACTCATTTAACGATTTCGATACAATCGGTACACTCATTGTTGACGAAGCACATCATATATGCGCCAAAGTATTTTCGCAATCCCTTTTTAAACTATGCCCAAAACATATATTCGGATTATCTGCAACACCAACTCGTAAAGACGGTCTTACAAAAGTTCTTCACTGGTTTATGGGACCAACATTTTTTGTCATAGAACGTGAAAATCAGGATCAGGTCGAGGTTTTTCCAATCGAATTTACGTGTCACAGATTCAGTGACCCACCACCTTGTACTCGCCAGGGTAAATTATCACTCGCGACCATGATTACAGAACTCACAGAAAATAGAGAAAGAAATACCGTAATAACAAAACTCATAAAAGATTTATCTAAAACAACGAGACAAATTCTTGTTTTAACAGACAGAAGACACCACTGTGAAGTTTTACACCAGTGTTTTAAAACAACGTCTGGTTTATACATGGGTGGTATGAAAGAAGAAGATTTAAACCAGTCGAGTAAAAAGAAAATCATATTCGCAACTTTTAGTCAAGCACATGAAGGTCTCGATATACCAACTCTCGATACGGTTATTTTAACAACACCCAAATCGGATATAGTTCAATCAATCGGAAGAATAATGAGAGAGACGCACGGTAAAAAGAATAATCCACATATTTACGATATTTTTGATCAGTGGTCTATATGTCACGCCATGTATACCAAGCGATTAAAAGTATATAGACAAGGTGGTTTTAAAATACCAAACACGCGAAACAATAACACAGAAAACCGTGATAAAAAATTCATAAGCGGAAAATGTTTATTTTTATAATGTCATAATTTCATAAATGTCTGGTGCACTCGTACAACTCGCAGCAAAAGGTTCACAAGACATTTATTTGACTTCCAACGAAAATGGTATGTCTCTTTTTAATATAAAATATAGTAGACATACAAATTTTGCACAAGTTTCTAAATTTATAAAAGATATTGACACGACAAACTGTTCCATAAATTTACCTAAAAACGGTGACATAGTTAATGCAATATGGTTCGAAGGTAAAGATCTTTTAAACACGTTTGAAGGTGCAACATTTGATTTATATATAGGTGGTCAAATCATAGATTCACAACCTTTTGATTTTGTAAACGACGTATGGAAAAATTACCTCGTCGATACAGAATCAAAAAAATACACGACGTGTTCCACTTTTATAGCTTTACCTTTATTTTTCTGTGCAAAAAAACTTTTCTTTCCTCTCGTATCTTTACACTACCATCAAATAGAAATACGAATATCCTTTAAAAAACAGAGTATAAACACTTTTAAAACTTACGCGAATTATATATATGTAGACGCACAAGAAAGAAAACGGTTTGCGTCACAAAAAATGGATTTTCTAATAACACAAACACAAAGAATAGAACAGCCCATAAATAAAGGCTTTGTTGATTTAGATTTATCTAAATTTAACCATCCCATAAAATCACTATTTTTTGGCCCCGATATATCTTTCGATACCGGAGACATCCAAATGAATGGTGTAACTACCATAGAAAACATGAGTCCACAATTTTTTCATACCATCCAAAATTATACAAAATCTTCACTCGGTATATCAGATTTTAACATGTTTAGTAACAAACCCGACAATACAAAGTATTACGCGTATCATTTTTGTTTAGACGCTTCAAAATATGAACCATCAGGAACGTGTAATTTTAGTAAAATAAACAAATGTAATATTATTTTACGAAACGTACAGACAAAAAACGAACGATGTGTTGTTTATGCAGTAAACTATAACGTTCTCAGAATTGAAAATGGTATGGCTGGTATTTTATTTGGTAAATAAAAAATATTATTATAAATAAATGGACTTTAATACGTACGTTATAAATTTAGAATCTCAAAAGAAACGATACGATGTTCAAGAAAAGAAACTTAATGAGGTTGAAATATACCCAATTCGTATTAGTGGGTATAGATTTGAAGATATTGATAAGAGTGAATTACAAAAACATTTTGTTCAAACAACACCTTTATTAAAGCCTAGATCTGCTGTCGGGTGTACGTATAGTCATATACAGGCACTTAAATATTTTTTAGATAATGATCCATATGACGTTGCTTTAATAATGGAAGACGATGCGTTTCCATTATTTACTAATATTATTCATTTGAAAAAGAAACTCCAGTATATAGATTGGGACTATTTAAGTTTACATTGTGACGGTGTATGTCCTAAAGAAGGTGGTGATCCTTATTTATTATCTGGTTCGACCGCTGCATATTTCATTACACGCGAAGGTGCAGAAAAAATAATAAACTATAAACATTCTTTTCATTACGATGTACAAACAACAACTATGAAAAATATGAATAAAAAAATAGATAATAAAAATTCGTTTTGGACAGATGAGGAATATAAAATGAGTGGTGAAAGTAGTACAAATAGGTATAACAGAAAATGTAACAAAGTATATGATAAAATTACGGAAAAGGTAGTGAATAGAGGTGAAAAAACCGCTTGTCACTACAAAGATTATCGCATGTTTAGAATACCTATATTAGGTTACGAAACATCTGTAGAAGATTTAGTTTTGTTTTTATTGTGTATTTTAATCAGTTGTACAGCTTTTATCGGCATAAAACATGTAAAAGGTAGTAAAAAGTAACAACGAACCCAATAAATAATTTTGTTTTTTGGGAAAGAGTGCGAGTAAAGCGATATTTATAAACAAAATGTAAATGTAAAAAAATTGCATATATTCTATGGGGTGTCTCGATATTCTTTCTAAAGTAATACTTCCTGGATAAGAAATAAATATCGCATTTACACTTTCTTTTTTATCGAATGGACTAAAATTCTTAAAAATTAGTTCTTTATCGTCGATTTTTATAAAATCGTATTTTTTACATAAGGCATTCAAATTATATTGGTCATCTTGACACTTTGGTTTTAAACTTTCTTTTAATAAAACTGTAAGGTGTTTAACATAACCCATATACATACCACCACTTCCTATATTTTTGTCATCACATTTAGGAAATCTAAATCCTATATCAAGCATATCAGGGTGTTTTGAAAAAAGTACTTTACACTCGTAACTCTCAAAAAGGCTCTTAACATTTGAAATATCTTTATTTATTTTTGTATCGAACCCGTCGATAAAAACAATTATATCGTCGTCTTTTTTTGTTTTCATGTATTCCAAAAGACCTTTGGATTTATCCAAGTACCCATTCCATTTCTTACCCATACCAAGAACTTTTACTTTAACACCGTGTTCGTTATTTATAAGTTCTTCGAACATACCCGACGATTTATTCGCATAAGTTGCTACTTCTAAAGACATTATTACTATTAATTTAGAAATAAATAATGATATGTAATTATAATAATGCCTTCGTGTTCAACAAGTCGTTCTGTACAGAAATATAAAAGTTCCAGTAGCTTAACTCTTCAGGATGTTACAGATAATGGATCAAAAACATCGAATAAAATTGAACTCGAAAATGCAACAAGAACGATAGAATCTAGTAGTAATATATTTGTTTCGTCTGGGCATTTCTTTATAGGTGATGGTGGTCTCTTATCAAATGTACAGATGGGTGGAAGCGCTGTAGGAACCCTCCAAACAGTAACAGATAACGGTTCAGGTTCAACACACAAAATTAATTTAACAAACATTGCAACATCTTTAGAAACAGTTGGTAATATCATTGCGGGAACAAACGTATACGCTAGCGAATTTTATGGTGATGGTACAACACTCACAGGTATTGCATTAAGTTCTGATTTGACGAGTAATGCATCGCGTATTGGTACTTTAGAAACCAGTTTGACGAGTAATGTATCACGTATTGGTACTTTAGAAACTGGTTTGACAAGTAACGCATCACGTATTGGTACTTTAGAAGGAGAAACACAACCAGTCAATAGAGGAGGTACGGGTCTTAATGGTTGTAGTACCGGTGATATCATATACGGATCAGCGACCGATACTATAAGTATTTTAAGTAATTCAGCGGCAACAGGTGGTCAATTTCTTAGATTAAACGCAAATAAAACAGCACCAGAATGGGCTACTGTATCAAGTGGTACAGGTTCGAGTCCTTGGACAACTGCAGTTAATGATATATATTGGAACGGGAGTGGTAACGTAGGTATTAACCTAACAAATCCTCAATTCACGTTAGATGTCAATGGTGATATTAACATGTCAACTGGTAGTAATTTCAAAATTGGTGGAGTTAACCAAACGTTTGGTGGTACAGGTTCGAGTCCTTGGACAACTGCAGTTAATGATATATATTGGAACGGGAGTGGTAACGTAGGTATTTCAAATACCAACCCCCAACACAAATTATCTGTATCTGGAAATATATATTCAAATTATTTTCACGGCGATGGATCAAATGTAACTAATATTACTCTTACCAATGAGTCAACAAGAAATATAGAAATTGCTCAGATTAAAGCATTAGCACCAACTTGGCAAAGAAATTAGATAAATTTTACTAATTATAATATATATAAATTATAATATAATGTCTGGTACTGCCGCTAGTGATAATACAAATAATACAGGTGCTCTCTCTACCCAGTATTCATCAGATCTTACCCAACATCATAATTCAAGATATTGGGTACCCACTTCATCCAAATTATCGCGGGGTAAAAAAGATACAATTCAGAGAATGTTTACAGGTGAACCACTAAAGAATATGTGTAACGTCTATGTTTATAACCAAACCACCGAATCTTGGTACCACGAACACACGATTTTAGGTAATCCAAATCGTAGTGGTTCCCAGATATACCCAGTGTCAGATTTGAATCCCAATGCGACAAGTTCTGGTACTACAGTTGGTGGTATAACGTATTATACATCTGCATCTTTTAACAATCCCGACTCTTTTGGTGCTTTTAGTAGGAATCCCCAATCACCTTCATCTTGGGCTACTGAGGATATGGTTACTAGTATAATTCATTATCCACGATATCAACCCGCTGGTTGGAGTGGTGGTACATGGGTTCCTGGTACGTACGTTGGTACTACATCCCTAGGGGGTTATAATGGTGAATGGGTAAAAATACAAGTATCAACTCCAATTCAACCTACCGTATTTAAATTTATGCCCAATCAAATAGAACAAAGACAATTCGAAACATGGACTATATTAGGAAGTAATAACGATATTAACTGGACGAGTTTAGGAAGTTTTTCAGTTCCACCAAGTTTTAGCAGAAATAATCCTATTGCAAATAATCTTACAATAAATACCACGTATTCTTATTTTGCAATTGTATTTACAAAAAGATACGAAATGCCATCTTTTACTTGGAATCCGGGTGAGTCTGTATTTATAGAAGTATCTAACTCGTATTTCTATACAGAGGATCCAAGTGAAGATTTTGGTAGATCACTCGACGGAACGGATAATGCAGATATGGTAGCTATTGGTGGACCCGGGACATGGTTTGGATCCGTATCAAATAATAATGGTTATGCGAAAGTATTCACTAAAGATAGTTCTGGTAATGGATGGACACAGAGAGGTTCAGAAGTATCGCAACAAGGGGGGTTTGGACACTCCGTCGCCTTATCCCAATACGACGGTAACATATTAGTTGTTGGTGCACCTTTCTATAACACACTAGATCCAAATTCGAGTGGTAGTACTCAATTTCATCATGTGTTAGTATCCGAGGGTAAAGTTTATATATACAAGTGGGATGGTGCTAATTATACTTTACAACAAACTTTAAATTCACCTTCAGGAACTTTATCAACTTCCATAACACCCGCACCATGGAAAAATTTCTATTTTGGGTATTCCCTAGGTATAACAGATATAGGCGATAAGATAATCATAGGCGAACCATCGATAAGAAATATATGGACTAGCAATGATCAATTACATGGAGGTGCAAATGGTTCATGGACAACTAATTCATTTCCGTATACTGGTAATGCACACGTTTACGATAATGTTACTGTTTTATCTGGTGGTACGACTTGGACCAGTAACGTTTCTATGACATCTGTTATAGGTATAACTGGTATAGGTTCGTCAGATGGGCACCCATCAAAGGTTAGATGGCTAGATGCACTTGGTACATCTGTAGATATAAATAGGGCGGGTACGCGTATATTAGCGGGTGCACCTGGAAATTACGGTACATCAAGTTCGGCTTATCACGCGTTTATGGGAAGAGTATACACACTCAATTGGAATTATCAAAATAATGCATGGGAAGAGATGGGACAAGAATCTAAACATATAAGCCCAGACCAGGGAAATATGTTATTTGGGTGGTCTACACGTTTTGACGGTAGTGGTAATCGTATAGTTTCTGGTGCACCTGGTTACATGGGACATATACAATATAATAAAGGCAACGTTGTCATAAATACATGGAATGGTGAACATTGGGTAGTTTTTCCAAATGATACGGTTGATATAAGAGGTTGGAATACAATTGGTGATTACTGGACAGATTACAACCATCGTTTAGGTGAATCCATATCTGTTGACGGTGAAGGCGAATGGGTATCTATAGGAAAATACGAACACCATTACGCTAACTTTGCACCTAGTGGTGGACTTAGACCAAATGCGTTTAATGTAGATAATATAACATACATAGGGGGTGCATCTACAACAGTAGCTGGTTCAAATAGTGATATTGATACAGGTATGTCAAATGTTTGGACATACTATATCGTACAGTCTATGGTTGTTAAAGGTAACGTATCGGTAGGAGGGATTGTTCAGGGAACTGGTGTGTGTATAGGTACGAATGATGATTCGAGTACGAGTAATAAAAGTATATTCTTTGGTGGTACAAAATCAGATAATTCGTATCAACTCACGGTTATAGAAAACCGCGTTTATGAAACCGAGGAAAAAGCCGAATTATTACTGTTCAAAGGTAACGATAACGCGGATGCATCTGGTGGTGGTACATACGGTCCAGATAGAATACGGTTAAAAGCTGGTCAAATAGCGTTTGATTTAAATACGGGGACCGATAGATCGAGTGAAGATATACGTTGTGTCATGCACAGAAACGCCGGTGGTGCTGGTATGTTAGGTATAAATGTCTCTTCGCCAACCGAATGTGTACACGTAGATGGAAAAATTAAGTGTACTCAGGGGTTTGTAGGTCGTGGTAAAGAACTGACAGGTTTGGATTTTGATTATATAAATAACAATAATGTTGTTAAATTTGGGTTAAATGGAGTAACACAATCACCTACAAAATGGGGTACTTTATCAGTAGGTTCTGCAATAGCGTATCCTACAGTTACATTAACAAGTAATTCATACAGTGGATATACGGTAACCGCATCGAGGGATGTAGCGAATGCATACACGGTGTTTGGTGGTGGTAGATGGCAAATAGGGGATAATACAGTTTATTCTAACGGGGCAAATCGTGGGGGGTATCTAGGTTCAACAGAAAGAATTGCCGGGTATAAAGGTGAATGGATAGAACTTCAAATGCCAGATAAAATTTACCTCACTAGGTTAGATGTAAACGCCGATTATTTCTACACACCAAGAATAACACACGTATTCGGTAGTAACGATGGTATAGAATACGATCTTATACATTATAGTGGTGATTTAGGTTATCTTTGGACCAGTAATCATGGTAATAAAACAATATTCACTAGAACACCAGATTACATTAATGACGAGCCATACAATAGAATTTTAATTATTGTAAACATGATTTCTGGAGGAAATGTAATGTATTGGGATCAAGTTGATATTTATGGTACCATTGGTACGTTTACCCCTAAAGTATACATCGATAATTCTGGTAAAATTGGTATAGTAAATACAAATCCATCTTATCCGTTAGACGTTACGGGTGATATTAACTTAACGGGTGCTTTAAGAATTGGTGGAGTCGCACAAACGTTTGGTGGTGGGGGTGGTGGCTCATCCGTTTGGTCATTGAACAGTGTAAACGCCTATTATAACAGTGGTAATGTCGGTATAGGAACGTCGACTCCGGCTTATAAACTCGATGTTAACGGTGATATTAACATGTCTACTGGTAGTAGTTTCAGGATTAATGGTGTCGCACAATCGTTTGGTGGTGGTAGTAGTTTTAGTGGTGATATTGCCGATTACATTACACATACAGGTAATACCACTACAAAGTTTGGGTTTCCAGCAGATAATGAGTTTCTTATTAATATATCTGGTACCCACGCAATCATAATTAATTCGAATGGTGAGACAACAATAGGCGATGATAGTGATATAGGTTCGGGACATAAATTGACTGTAGTTGATGGTTCGACTTTAAACAATGGTAGCTATGCGGATTTAGTCATAACAAATATGAACGAACACAATAACGCGAGACTACTTTTAGGTACACCGCATCAGACGACGTCTTCTTCTGCTTTTAAAGCAGCTATAATAGCCGATGGTGCTGGTACTTATAGTCGTAATGATTTACACTTTTGTTTGGAAAATTCAACTGATAATGCGGCGAATGCAGATCTAACTGACTCTAAAATGGTAATAAAATATGACACAGGGAATGTGGGTATAGGAACGTCGACTCCGGTTTATAAACTTGATGTTAACGGTGATATTAACATGTCTACTGGTAGTAGTTTCAGGATTAATGGTGTCGCACAAACGTTTGGAGGTGGTAGTAGTTTTAGTGGTGATATTGCCGATTATATTACACATACAGGTGATACAAATACATACTTCGGGTTTCCGTCGGATGATACTTTTATTATTAATACAAATGGAACCGAAAGATTAAGAGCTAACAGTTCTGGTAATATTGGTATAGGAACGACAACTCCGGCTTATAAACTTGATGTCGATGGTGATATTAACATGTCTACTGGTAGTAGTTTCAGGATTAACGGGGTCGCACAAACGTTTGGAGGTGGTGGAGGATCATCTCCGTGGACCACAGGTTCTGCTGCGGGAACATATCCACCGAGTGCGATGGTTTCAAACGGTTCGGGTGGATATGGTTCGAGCGCGAGTTCAACTAATTACCCTCCCACTTTTGACGTTTTTAAAGCATTTAATCAAACAATAAGTGATGAAGGTTGGCACGGTACCGGGGGTCATTATTCTTCGACTACTCGTAATTATATTGGTAGTTTTTCGACAACATACGATGGTGGAAGTTCAAGTGTCAGTGGTGAATGGATACAATTACAATTTCCATCGAGTACAAGTATAGCTGAAATAGAAATAGCCCCGAGATCAGGTAGTAATAATTATTTGAATAGGTGTGCCGGTGATGGTATAATTTTAGGAAGTACCAATGGTTCGACATGGACAAGTATAGCTACATTTTCCGGTAAAACGTACACGACTGGAAATTATACAAGTATTACGTTCGCTGCATCTTCGTCTTATACGTATTTTAGAGTAGTTATTACAAAATTATCAGGTAGTAGCGGAGAGAGTGTGATAAATATTAGTGAATTACGATTTAAAGGAGGTAATTCCATATATTACCCAAGTTCGGGATCAAGTAGTGTTGGTATCGGTACAACGTCTCCATCGTATACATTAGATGTCGATGGTGATATTAACATGTCTACTGGTAGTAGTTTCAGGATTAATGGTGTCGCACAAACGTTTGGAGGTGGAGGCGGGGGTTCGAGTCCTTGGACAACGTCGGGTTCAAATATTTATAGAAGCTCGGGTCAAGTAAATATAGGTGGAAGTACATTCACACGAGCCAAATTAGAAATTAATGGATCGTATAGCAGTTACTTATTATACAGGTACTACGCGTATGGTTCATACGGTTATACGGCATCTGGAACTAACTCTTATGGTATATACTGTAATCAAAGAATTGCGGCTAATGAATTTAATGCACATTCAGATATACGTATAAAAAAGAATATAACCGATATAAACGATAGTTCTGCACTCGATAAAATTCGTCTTCTCGAACCCAAAATATACAATTATATCGATGAAAAAGCTAGAGGGACAAGTAATGTATACGGTTTCATCGCTCAAGAAGTCGCAAACGTTTTACCGTACGCGGTTACGGTAAGTGAAGGAGATATACCAAATATACTTACAAACTCAAATGTAAGTGTCATCGATAGTAACGTACTCGAACTTCGTTTAGATACCACGGTTGAAGGTTTAACTTTATCAAATACATCTGTTATAAACATTATTACAGATAAGGATAAAGATTTAAAGTGTAATGTACTTTCGTTTTCGGAAAATAATGTTATAACAATAGAAAATACAGATGAGTTTAGTAATGTCACGAACGCTTTTATAAAGGGGGAACAAGTGAGTAATTTTCACCATTTGAATAAAGATGCTATATGGGCAGTTTCAACTGCGGCTTTACAGGAAGTAGATAGACAATTACAGACCGAAAAGGCGAAAGTTTCGACGTTAGAAACACAAGTCGCTAATCTATTAGCGCGTGTATCGGCATTAGAAAACACGTAATCAGTTTATTACAAAACAAATTCACATTTACCATTCTGGAATAATCAGGATGGTAAATGTCGTTATTCTTTTATTTTTTAGGAAGGGCGTCCATTATAGCTAAAGTAATAACACCCGCAATAAAAAACATCACGACGTAATTACACTCTGTATTTTCTATTACACGAACAGGTACAATTTTCTCCTTTTGAACTATTTCACGTTCTGGAGAAATATCCGCCTGGCGAATAGGTTTTTTAACCTCGATGGGATCATCGTCATCTATGAGAGAGTAACCTATCATTTATACTAAAGGTTTATAAATTTATTTCAACCTTTTTTGATTTTCTACCTCGTTTTCCCTTCGTAGAATTTGATAATTTTACCTCTTTAACATCATCACCATCTTCATTATTATCGTCAATGTCCCCGGGTATAGATGCTATATCCGATATATCGTCATCTGGGTCATCTGTTACTGGATTTTGTATTGGGTCTATTCTCGTTGTATTCATTGGTGGTGTTGGTGGCATCATTATGTTACCCATTAAACTCGATATGTCTATACCAGGACCCTGCATTTCGTGTCTACCATCTGATTGTTGAGATATATCATTTTGTACTTGTTGTGATTTAGGAACTGTGTTCTGTACAGCATTCATCATATTCTTTACCAAATCTGGGTTTTGTTTTATGACATCGTTCATATTTGGCATGACTGATTTAAACATGCTATTTGTCAAATGAAACATCATAGCACTACCACCAAGCATCATAATAAGCTTAACTTCGGGTGCGACTGTCATTTTAGTTCTATATTTCACATACAATTCCTCAAAAACTTCATCGTAATCGTCTACATTTTCCATTACATTTTCAGACCATCCATCGAGTTGAATTTCAAATGGGTTATACTTTTTATTCATGAACTCAAGACCAGTTGTACATGCAATAAGCATGCGTCTGGAAAACTTAATAGATTTATCCACATCTATGCTATACGTTATTCTCTTCAACTCTGTTCTTAACTCATCTATTGGTGAATACGCGTTTAATCTTTTATTTACCGTGAACCCTTTTTTTTCTAATCTATCAAGTTTATTTACTAAATCTGCTTTTTCTTCATCTATATTTTTATATCCTGGTGAAGGTTTTTCTTCTTCTTCAGCTGTATATTCGTATTGAGGTTCCTCGGCATATCCTTCATCGTTATCGTTTTCGCCATAATCAACTGGATCTTCGATAGGTGGTCTACTTGGTGGGTTTTGTTTATTTGGATTTGCAAAAGAATCTATATCCTCTTGGAATTGTTGTGTGGGTGGGGGTGTAAATTGTGTGGGTAGTGGTCTTTTCACAGGCTGGTGTTTTGGAACACTTATTTCAATTTCATCCATCAGGGCTTGTTCACGATCATCTAATTTCATAACATTTGTATTACCTCTATCAAGAATAATCTCACCGTCCATTTAATCTTTATATTGAAACTATTCACAATTCTTTAACGCACTTTATAAATAAAATATTGCATGATTACAAATAACCATGAAATTGAATCGTACTGATAAACAAACATTGTTTGCTATTTTCGTCGTAATCGCCCTAATTACTATTCTCGGAAGTTTGAGACAAAGTAATTACCAGCCCAAAGAAATCACCATCGCACCAAAAAATGAAAATTCTCTTTTTAATATCCAAGCATCTGAAAAATGTTTAGGAAGTTATTACTCAAATAGTGTCGGTGGTATTTGTGATGGCCAGAAATTAATAAAGGAACAAGCTGATGCTGAAATAACGGATGGAATCGGTGGTACTTTAATCTAAGCTAATACTAAATGGCTTCTCTCACAGCACCGCAACTTTTACCCGATACAGAACACGAATATCATACTGTAGTTGTTGATAATTCAAATTTTTCAAATAGCGAAAAACCTAAGTTTACTGTTTTTCTACCAGTAATTTTGGAAAATATTGTACAGGCAAAATTAGTCGCCGGTAATTTTTCTAGTGTATATAATTCGCCTCCTATTATTAATTTAAATATAGAACAGTTAAACACTCCATTTTCTCAATACACAAAAGATACACTCTCATCAACTAACCAAATTAAATTACAAAATCTTTTTGGTTCTCTGATAACAGATAACGGTACTACATTTTCTTTTAAAGACAATTATCCAATTGTTCAACAATATAATAACCCAATACGTAAACTCGACAGGTTATCTATTGAAATTTTAAATCCATTGGGAGCAGAACAAAGTGTGGGGAATGTTTATCTTATATTTAAATTCGTTTGCAAAAAAAGAAATTTATCCCTTCAATAATTTTCAGGGCGTTAACTAATGTATATTTATAACCTTTTCTTATTATAAATGTCTTCTGGTGTTGTTCAACTTGTTTCTGTAGGTGCTCAAGACGAGCACATAATGGGAAAACCAGAAATATCATTTTTTAATTCAACATTTAAAAGACACTCTAATTTTTCACAGTCCGTCGAAAAGCAAACGATACAGGGAGCTGTGAAAAGTAATTCCATGTCATCTATCCGTTTCGATAGAAACGGTGATTTATTAGGATACACGTATCTTACAATACACAATGGTCAAAAAGCACTAGATGCTTTAAGATGGACAGACCTCATAGATAAAATCGAATTATACATAGGCGGTCATCTGATAGACTCACAAGAATCCGTTTTTACAGAAAAAATAGCCATAGATACTTTCGCACAGAACATATCTAAAAGTTGTATGGGTACACACCCAGGTATAAGCGGTAATTCGTATTTTTATCCACTCAGGTTCTTTTTTTGCGAAGGTCCGCAATGTGCATTACCACTCATTGCACTCAATTATCACGAAGTTGAAATTCGTATTCATTGGGGACAAAATGCGCATAATTATATTTGGGAAGCTCATTCAAACTATTATTTCCTTGATAACGAAGAACGTGGTAACATAGTTTCTAGAAATCATAATATTCTCATCACACAAGTTCAAAAAAATATAGCATCTGGTGAAAAAACACAAGAGCTTACATTTAATCACCCAGTTAAATATATCGCATCCTCGGATACAACAACTGAAGGTGCCCTTACTTCCCCAAGTAACAAAATTAAAATTAATATAAATGGTATCGATTTAACAGAATATAGATGGGGTAGACCACATTATATGGAAGTTTCTAATTATTATCATACAAACTTTGTTACATCACCAGACTTTTTCTTATACTGTTTCTGTATTTCCACGAGTTCTTTACAGCCAACAGGCTCGCTCAACTTTAGTAGAATCAATTCAGCTAAAATTATGAGTCAAAACATGAACATAAACGACCCAATATACGCAGTCAACTATAACATACTCAGAATAGAAAATGGTATGGCTGGTTTGATTTATGCAAATTAAAATACGGTATTATATTAAATGGTTAAAAACTTACCGTCGATAGAAAGGTCTACAAAGATAAGGTTAGGTAAATACATACCAGAGGACCAGGCGAATAATACTATTATTTTTAATGCAACTGATGCATTATTACCAGATACATCAACATCAAATAGCACTTATATTGCACCCATACGCGGAAAAGGAGATAGTGAATCAGGAACTTTTAACGTTTTAGCATATAAACCAGGTACACACGAAATAGTCGATACAAAACTAACAACAGATGAGGTCGGTAACAAAAGTTTACAGGATGTTACGAATGTAGGATCAACAACAACTCAACCAGTTGGTTTATCTAATACAAACCCACAAGATACACTTTCTATAGGTAATCGTATATTTATAAATAAAAGTAGTTCTGATTACGGTATAAAAATTACCGACCAAGGTAAGCTTCTCATTGACGGTGTATCTAATGGTAATGAAGTTCAGGTTTCTGGTACCGTTCACGCAAACGACTTTACAGGTTCATACATTGGTTTAAGTAACACGGAACCAACCGATTCTATTAGTATAGGTAACGAAGGTCAAACAATATTAAACGTACCATCAGAAACTGTATACGCTCTCAAGACATCAGGTAACTTATACGCACAAAACTATATAGGGGACGGTGGTCTTCTTTCAAATGTAACTTTACAAACTGTTACGGATAAAAGTAATGTTACATCAAATACACTCCTCCTTACAAACCCAACAACGTCACTCAAGGCATATAGTAATGTAATCGTCGATGGTAAAATTTTAGGTGAAATACACGGTTCAAACGCTATAACAGCGTCTACAATAACAGGTACAGTTATAGAATCAGTGGGGGGAGTATTTAAAGGTAATGGTAGTCAATTATCAGATTTGAATGCAAGTAATATTCAAGTCGGAACACTTAGTACGAGTCTTCTAAATACACAATCTGGTACGACTGGTGATATAATATTAGACGTGGGTCCTACTATAACAAGTGGTAAATTAACAAATGTTACTGATACAGAAATTGTATATGCGGGTTCTACAAATGATGAATTAACATCCGATTCAGATTTTGTATACATTCACGGTGATAAAAAACTAAAAGTTAATAAACTTGAAGTCGCGACCGATTTAAAAGTTCTCGGTACTTTCTCAAACATACAGTCAGAACACGTAATTATAAAAGATGCTATAATTCAACTTGGTGATGGTACAGAAAACGTCGATTCGGGTATGATATTTGCGAGAACACCAGCTACAGATAACGTATACGTAGGTTACGATCAAACTGAATCTGAATTAGCTATTGGTTTTACCGATAATAAAGCAGCAGACTCATCCATAACAGTAAAAGATAATGTCGATTTTAATGCTAAATTTTATGGTAACGTCGAAACAAGAACAGTTTTATTTGACGATAACGTACAATTAAAGGCTGTAAATCCAGGTAAATCTTTTAAAGTAGTTAACGCCATAAAACTTGACCCAAGTCACGAATCACCTTCAAATAACGTTTTATCGTTCGACACATCAACGGGTGAAATATACGATTCAGGGGGGCAAGGTGGTTCAACACTTGCTAACATAATCGAGGAAGGTTCAAATGTAGCAATTGGTCCATCAGCGGCATCCGCAAATCTTACAATAAACACGTACGGGTCTAACGTACTCACGGTTTCGGGTAATGTTTCAGCGGATAACATTACAATAGGTGCTTTAAATGTCGCCGCATCACCATTCAATTTAGATGATGTCGCGAGTGCAGGTGCAGGTGCAAATGTAACTTCGAATGTTATTCAGTTTACAGCTACGGGTAACGCGTTTGTTACGACTAACAACATTAAAATAGGCAAAGACGTACACGCGGGTGGTAACGTATATTCACAAAACCTCCAACTCACAAACACACAAATTACAGCATCGTTTACATCCGGTTCGGGAACGATTACAATAGACGCAAAAAATAAGAGTTACGGAACAGCTCCACTCATATCTATAGACGCGGACGTCGCTATACTTGACGTAACAAATTTACCGAACGGAGGTCAAGTTGTGGTACCGCTTTTAGCCACAGGAGCGGCTAGAAAAGTCTTAAAAACGATAACAACTGGTATCGATTTTATTGCATTTACATCCGATGTTTCCATAGATCAGGACAGTCACGGTCTTTTGACCGTATCAAAGATAGGTGCATCTGGTGCGGAAAAAATATACATGAATGCAATTTCATTCGCGGTAGCGTAAATTAATTTTTCAATCTTTCATATTATAATAAGCTTAAAAATAAAAAACCTTAGTATAATATAAAATATGTCTGGAGGTATTGCTCAACTCGTTGCCGTAGGTGCCCAAGATGCGCATCTCGTCGGCCAACCTGAAGTTTCTTTTTTCAGGTCCAATTATAAACGTCACACAAATTTCGCCCAAACTGTTGAAAGACAGGTTATCCAGGGCAACCCATCCGCGGGTGGTATGTCAACCGTCAGGTTTGAAAGAAAAGGGGATATGGTCGGGTATGTCTATATCGCTCCAAATAAAGCGGGTAAAGCTCACAAACTTACACCAGCCGAATGGGTCAATGCGATTTCTAAAGTTGAACTTCTCATTGGTGGTCAAGTCATTGATGAACAAACATCTCAATTCTCGCAATTCATGGTACCAACTATATTAGCACAAAACTTAACTAAATCTACTTCCGGGTTTGCGGAAGTTCAAAGTAAGTTTTACCCACTCAGGTTTTCGTTCTGTGAAAACGCTCAAACCGCAATTCCATTGATTGCTCTTCAATACCACGATGTGGAATTGAGAATTACGTGGGGTAGCGATCTCGATGCGGCTACATATGAAGTCTACAGTCAATTCATTCACCTTGACACGGACGAGCGTACCACTTTGTCTTCTACACCACAAAACATGCTTATTACGCAAACACAAAAAGCTGTTGCCTCTGCTTCCAGGACTCAAGAACTCAACTTTAACCACCCAATTAAGTGTTTGGTTGCCTCGTCGGTGACTTTGACGAAAACGCTCCCAGCAGCTATGACCGCTAATTCATCGGGTGGAAATACTGCATCTTCGGGTGATAGTTCCGTAAACGCGTATAAGGCGTTTGATGGAAGTGATAGTACCAACTATATATCCCCAGTAGCTTATAGTTCTTCCTCTCCTTATGCGTACACGGGAAGTAATTCTTTGGGTAATGTAAATGGAGAATGGGTAAAAATCCAACTCGCGAGTGCTATAACACCGACATCGGTATTTGTAAAAGCAAGACCATCTGGAACTAATTTTGCTGTGCCTCCAAATTCATGGCGTATTATGGGAAGTAATGACGGTACAAATTGGACACAATTACACGCGTCTACAACACTTGTAGATTCCTCATCCGGTACTACAGAGTCTTTTACCAATACAACATCCTATACATACCTTGGTTTTGTTGTTACCAATCTAAGCTTCGTGGGTCCTAACGACCCCACATGGACACTGTCACATCTTTCATTTACAGGTGACACTCGGGATGGTCTCGCTATTGCAGATGACACAAATAAAATGAAACTCCAAATCAATGGTACGGATGTTACCGATTTCAAATACGTTGATCCAAACTACACCGCGGTCACTTCGTATTACCACACCGCATCATCTAAAGATGCTGGTGCATCCGGCGAAAACGATAAGTTCTTTTTGTACCCATTCTGCCTCGATACGTCAAAGGTTCAACCAACCGGTTCGCTCAACTTCAGTAGACTCGATTCCGCGAGACTTGTCAATGACACAGCCAACTCGAGTGATGATATCTACGCCGTGAACTACAACATCCTTCGTATCGAAAATGGTATGGGTGGTTTGATGTATTCCAACTAATTTAATTTAGTCACTTATTATAAATGTTTTGGACGTATGTTTTTTTATTAGGATTTATTTTTATCATTACTTACGACCCCAAATCTGGGACTTTGAATCACATAGTCGATCCAAAAACCCAGGAACCAAGTGAAAATGCGGAGTGTAAAGAAGGACATTATCAGGAGATCCAGTTTGCACAACATGGATACGAGTGCCCAAAAGAAAAGAGTGTAAACATGGGTGCGATTATATCAACTTAAAAACATAACAATACCTTTTATATATATAATGTTTTCTTTCGATAGAGATACAGCAACAATAGTTGCAGCAATTGTATGCGTATTAATAACAGTATATATATACAGAGAACTTAATAAAGCCAAGGACGAAATAAACGGTTTTAGAAAATACCACGACGAAGTCATCGAACATATTAAAGAAATTCCAGCTATACCAGTACCAGTACGTCAAAATTTCAGAAGACCACCACCACTTCAACAACAAAAACAAACCACCTCTAATAAATTAGAGGATATAGAAGAAGAGCCAATTACAACCCAAGTAGATGATAATACTGAGTAAAAAATAATAATTGAATTGTTTTTTTCAGAATAAACATATTGCCAAATTATAAGAATTGCTATGTGCAATGAAAAAACATAAAGCTATCGCTATACCAGTTACATTTACGGGTGATAAACCCATTTTTTTAACAGTAAGAGATCGTAGATTTAAAGATTGGATATTTGTTACAGGAGGATGTAGACGAAGAGAAATAACAAACCCAATTAAATGTGCACTCAGAGAATTAGAAGAAGAGACGAGAGGTGTAGTTTCTTTGAAAAGAGGTGAATACACTTCTTTTAAATTTATAGATAAAGAAAGTCCCACTGTCGATTTAGAGTATAACGTATTCATATTTTTCGTAAATTATTCTAAATCAGAACAGGCCGAACTAATAAAAAAATTTAACGATGAAAAACAAAAAACAAATTTAAAAAAAATACAAAAACAATCGTTTAAACGAACTTACGATGAAAACGATTTTATGACTTTTGAAACTCTACATGAATTCAGTTCAAAAAAACAATGGGATAGAATTTATAAAAACATTTTAAGTAACCCAGAATTTTATGCCTGTGTTCAAACTTTAAATAGAAAAACCTTCGCTATTAAATAATGAAATCGAAGAACTATATATTATTGCAGATCAGGGAATTACTCGTAGAGAGACACGCATACACACCAGAACGAGCAGAAGAATATATAAATAAACACAAAGACAATAAAGTTTATGAACTCCTCGTTTTAAAGAAAAGTTTATCAGAAAATATGGTATATCCAGATGTTTCACATAGAAGATCTATATGGCATTACAGGTACGATGATGAAAATCAAGAAGAAATAAATTAAAAGAATAAATCTAATATATATCAGAAATGTTCCGAAAATGGTGTTCTGATAATGGTTTTTGTAACGGAACCAAGCTATCACATGTATTAATGGACGGTGGTGTCCTTTCTATCCCATTTGATAGGTTGAATGAATTTTATAAAGTATACGTTGAATCTGTATCAAACGGCGAAAAAATATACGTCGTCGAACAGAAAACAGATAACTATAACTTTTTTATGGATCTCGATTATAAAGACGATGATCCTTTATTAGTCGAATATATCAAAAGTATATGTACAGTAATATGTGATAAAGTTTCTAAATTCGGTGGTAAAGACGCTTTAATATCGGTAGCTGAACCCAAAAATATAGGAGATTTAATAAAAACGGGTATACATATAAATTGGCCAGGTTTTGTAGTAAATAAACAGTCGGCTTTAGCAATAAGAGAACATGTAATTAATACAATGAACCTCGCGTATGGTTCAAAAGACTGGAACGATATAATAGATTTATCTGTATACGGGTCTTCAGGAAGAAACACAAAAGGAAGCGGTTTTAGAATGCCTTGGTCTTATAAAAAAGCAAAACACGAAAAATGTGGAGGTCAAGGATGCAAAGAATGTAGAGGAACAGGTAAAACATCACAAGGATATTATTTACCTGTTTTTATGTATAAAAGAGGACCTGTTTTATCTATACTTGAACAAATAGATGGCGAACCATCTGTAAAAATTATGGAAATGGCAACTTTACGAACTGAAAACGAGGATCCAGTAATCGTAGAAGGTAGCTATAAAAAACAAGAAGGATCATTTACAGCTTTACAAATAAAAGATGAATTCAAAAACGAAGAAGTTTTAGGAAACATAGAAACATTCGTTAGAAGACACTTAGAAGGTCAAGAATTTTCAAAAATTACAAAAATGTATAAACATAAAAATCAATTTCTCGTATCAACAAACTCTAAATATTGTGAAAATAAAAAGTGTGAACATAATTCTAACCACGTATGGTTTCATATAATAGGAGATACTATATCCCAGAAGTGTTTTTCTACTACTAACATACTAAGAAAATATGGATTTTGTAAAGATTTTAATGGAAGAAAACATCAGTTACCATCTAAGATAACAAAAAAATTATATGAAGGTGAAAAAATTACAAAATACGAGCCTAAACCTAAACCTAAATCATCAGAAACTAAAACAGATCAATCTAAAATTATGTTAAAACAGTTTTTAGAAAAATACGTCGTAAAAAATACAGAAATAAACATAAGTGCTATAAAAAAAGACGGAACTAAAAAATTTACAATAGAAACGGATTATTCGTGTCACGAATGTAAAAAGACTAATATAGCCTTTAAAATAGTAAAAAAAGAAATACAACAAAAGTGTTCGTGTTCTTGTAGAAAACATCGTATTTTAGATAAAATAGCAGATAGTTTGTAATAATATATTTAAAAGATAAAATACTATATAATCTATAAAATGAGTTTAATCAAGCCAGCTACTCCGGAAATATATAAAAAGGAAGTTAAAACACGATCTGGTCGAGTTTCTAAAATACCAGATCGTTTAGAACTTTTTGAAGAAGTCGAAGACGATTATTCTGACGGTGATTATGAAACAGAATCAGATGTAGAAAGTGAAAGTGAATTAGATCTTTTACAGTCAGATACCGAAGATTTTTGTGAAGACGAAAGCGAAGAAGACGAAAACGGGAACTTAAAAGGGTTTGTAGTATCGGATAACGAAGATAATTACGATAGTGGTTATGAAAATGAGTAATAATACATTTAAAAAAATGAAAACAATTATATATAAAATGGAAACTGATATAGGAAACCCAATTGATTATAATCCAAATGATTACGAAGACGACATGAAAAATCATGATAACAGAGAAAGTATTAATGATCAGGAAAACAACGAAAAGTATAATTTTCCTCAGCATCAAAATCAAAATCAGATGAATGTACCATATCACCCATATATGGACCAATTCGTACAACACCCGCAAGAAAAACAGGATTTATTATCCAGTTTAGATAAAACAGCTTACGCTATTATATTTATTGCATTTATATTAGGCTTTTTCATGGGAAAAACTATGCAACCCGTTATCCTCAGACCCGGATAAGTTAATACCATCAAAATAATTTATAGGACCGTCCTTACTTTCTGAAAAATAAGCTCTTCCAGTAACTAAGGGATCATAAAATATATCTTTTATCACATCTGATGCTGTATCAGATTTATTTTTGCGACTATTATAAACTTGTAAAAATAAATTTACCATATAAAATACGATAAGAATGGTGATTATGTTCAATACGATACTCAACATACTTATAATTATAATATAAAATAAAAATTTACGCTTCTGTGTTTTTAGATTCAACAATTTCCCCATCTTCTAATTCATTTTCAGAGATCTGTGCTTCAGTAGATTTAACATCGGATTCTTCCTTTATTTTTCTTGTCTCTTCTTCTTCCTTTTCTGTGTCATGTTTTTCCATGGCTTCTACTGAATCAAAACCTCTATCCGTGGCTTCTTTTTCCTTAGCTTTTTGTGCATCCTCTTCTCGTTTACGGTTTCTTTCCTTCACTTCTTCTGCAATAATAGTATCAGCCTCCTTAACGAGATCTTCCATATTCGCATCTGGTTTTTCTTTTTGTAATCTTTCGACAACCTCGGATGGGTGACTGATAGGTGGTTCGTCCGGTTTATTATAAAACTTGGAATTTTCGTCGCCAGCTTTATGATAATTACCATCATCTCTAACTTTACCCATATCCATCTTCCTTTCGTTAAACATTTTAGCGGCTGCTGCTTGATTATCCTTATATCCCTGCATGAGTTCTTCGAGTTTTTCGTTACTATAATGTACGTCTTCAATCTTTGTTGGATCCGGAGGAATTAAAAGCCATTTATACATATCGACGACGTATATATCAAAAGTGGAATCTTCTCTTTGAAGTCTTTTTGCGTGAGACGCGGCTTCGTCCCGAGTTGAGAAAGTCCCTCTAATTTTAATTCCAAACTTATCGTTCTTCTGAGGTGCTTCTGGTCCTATCACCGAAAGGCATGCAAATAATTGGCCTGGTACCGTTGTATAATCTTGTTCGAGAGACATCTGTTTATTGTATATACTATAATATTTATAAAACTTTAAGTTATTTAAAACAACACTTAGGTGTAATTGTATAAAAAATAAAACATAGTATAATGTAATGGACATTTTTACTAAACGTGTTACCAAAAACGACAAGAAATCCAAGAAAGGTTTATATACACAGAAATATATAAGAATTAAACAAGAAACCCTTAGTAATAAAAAAAGCAAATAAAAAGACCTAAGTATAAATATAATTAAAACAGAAAGTAAAATATAAATAAAACAAAATGAATAACGCAAATTACTCAAAAAATTTACAAAACCACGCGTGTGATTTTACACTTCCCGTGATAAAATATGACGCATACCCACAAGAAATCATCGATTTATACGAAAAAAACGACGCAATGAAATTTTTACCTGGAATTCGTTCAGGAAAGGGTCAAGCCTTATGTTTTCTATCGGAACCGTATCTTCGTAATGGTCAGTATTTTATTACGCGTGAAGATTGTGAATCGTTCTGTAAGGCTGTGGGTATAAGGTCTCGAGATTCTATTCAGCATTTCAATAAAATTCCACTTATACGAGTTAAAGATTCAAAGAAGAGATATTCTTTGAAATACCCCTTTCAACTCAAGATAAACGACTTACTCAAAAGAGAAGACGTGGAGAAACACGTCAAATTATCGGGTTCCAAATCCGATCAGATCTATAAAGTCAAATCGTATTGGACGAAAAGAGCAAATCAAATTCTTGAAGAAGCCGATATTTACCTTCGTCTGTTGAAATACGAACACGATCATAAATTGAACGATACTCTCAACAAGAAATTACAAGAAGTGAGAGATATAACTGAATACATTTTAGATATTCCAGAAGAAGATTGGCAGATTGGTCATTTACGCGCCCAAGGTGGTAACGACTCTGATAATCTCCGCTGGCAACCACCAATTCAAGCTCGGTATCGCGACAGATACATATTCAATGAGTATTTTGAAAAATTAAGAATCTAGTTAAAGTTAATGTTTTAATATTAAATAATACCATGGAAAACCAAATACTACACGAAAACTGTTTAGAAGGCATGAAAAAAATAGAAGACAATTCAATAGATATGGTATGTACGGACCCACCTTACTTTTTAGACGGGTTAGGTGACGATTGGGATAAGAAAAAACTCGACGCCAGAGGTACCTCGTCCGTCGTCGGTAATCTTCCTAAAGGTATGAAATTTGACCGAAACCAATCTAAAAAATTTAATACATTTTACAAGGACATTTCAAAAGAAGTGTTTAGAATACTCAAACCCGGTGGTACGTTCATATCTTTTAGTAGTTCTAGATTATACCACTCCATGGCGATGGCAGTAGAAGAGACTGGTTTTGAAATAAGAGATATGCTCGCATGGGTATATAAACAATCACAAGTTAAAGCATTTTCACAAAACCATATAATCGAAAAGGATAAAACACGAACATCTGAAGAAAAAGAAAAATTAAAAGAAATGTGTAAAGATTGGAGAACGCCTCAACTTAAACCCGCAATAGAGCCCATGTGTTTAGCAATTAAACCCATAGAAGGTAGATACATAGATAATTTTGAAAAATACGGAACAGGACTCATGAACACGTCCGAAGAAACAAAGGTATCCGGTAAATTTCCAATGAATGTCATGACAACCGAAGAAAACGTACTCGACCAAGTTTTTCTAATAAATAAACCTTCTAAAAAAGAAAAAGGTAATTTTAACACACACTTATCAGTAAAACCAGTTGAACTCATAGAACAATTAATTAAATTATTCACACGAGAACATGCAATAGTTTTAGACCCATTCATGGGAAGTGGTACAACCGCAATAGCTTCCATAAACACAAAAAGAAGGTATTTAGGTTTTGATATAAATAAGGAATACGTTGACATATCTAATAAAAGAATCACGGATTCCAACGAATAAATTTTGGCAAAAGTGCTAACCCAATTAATAAAATCACTGCATCGATTAACAGGACTTTATTTTTTATGGATGGGCACCAATTCTTATACTTAATGATCTGATCTGAATCTTGAGGTTTTATCCAATGGTAAAACATGGCGAGGTACGTTGGTCCAAGGTTACGTTTACACAAGTACCAGTGATCGTAATAAGCGAGTGCTACATACGGTAGATACAAAAGTCCTAGAAGGACCCACTTGTTTCTATGAGGTAAAAACCAATACCCACTAGCTAACACTAAAGTGAACCATATACATTTCCAGTTTGCAACGGGCTGAGTATTATCACACTTCTTATCTTCTGGTTTCATTTCCATTTCGTATATCATAACGTGATATAAAATTTTTTACCTTAGTAACCCATTTAAAAGAGAAAAATTAAATAAAATAAATGGAGGAGATACGCAAGTACCATAACGAGTCTAAGCGTCTCCTCATCCAATCGGCTACCCGCGAAGGCGACAGTATTTTGGATGTAGGATGTGGATTCGGTGGTGATCTCCAAAAGTGGAAACACGCTGGGGCTAATATAAGCATGTGTGAACCGAACTCAGACGCACTTAAGGAGGCTAAGTCGCGCGCAAAGAACATGAAAATACGCGTTAATTTTTATGAAGGTGATATATTCGCGTGTCCACAAAGGAAATACGACGTCGTATGTTATAACTTTGCGTTACACTATATATTCGAATCACCCAAGTTATTCGAGACGTCTTTATTAGCAATTAAAAATAGACTTAAACCCGGGGGTCAATTCATAGGGATCATACCAAATTCCGATAAGATTATCATGAATACGCCCGTAAAAGATGAGTTAGGGAACTACTTTCTAATGAAACATACGAGTTCGGGGAACTTTGGGGAAAAGTTATACGTCCATTTAGCCGATACGCCGTATTATGCCGACGGACCAAAAGTCGAACCTATAGCGCATAAAGATATGTTATTCACGCGAATGGAAAATTTGGGGTTTACTTTAACACTGTGGGAAGATCTTAAAGGGAACCCGGTTTCGGATTTGTATAGTAAATTTAGGTTTGTGTATAAGAAATGATTAGTTATTGTTAGTACGTCTACTCTGAGCGTTATTTTCTCGTTTTCTCTTTTTTGGTTTGTTATTTATTTTCATCTTGTTTAGGTTTTTCACGAGAGTGTTCGGTGTGTTTGGTTTTACAAACTTGACGAAATTTAAGTTTCTTCTATATAGTAAATTTGTTGTCGTCGTAAATGGATTTACAGCGATATTTTCGTTTGGGTTAAGATTGTATAAAGTTTTAATATTAGTAATATTAGTATTTATATTTGTCCTTTTTATCAATCTTAAAAGTGAATTTTCAGTTACGTACCTATTATGTCCTATGTATACGGCATTATTGCCGACCCTAAACTTATACCCAGATATAGGATCGGTACGATTCGTATTAAGGAGTACGTTTTTACGTTGTACTTGTACAGGTTTAGGTACTATAGGTCCAAAAATTGTCGAATTATTCTTCGTAATTCTTAAACCAGGTCGATTAAGTGTTCCTGGTATGATTCTAAGGTTTGGGTTATTGTACAAATCAAGATCTCTAAGGTTTCCAAGGTTACCGATTTGTGATGGTAACGATTTTAAATTATTGTAACTCAAATCAAGTTCTTTAAGTTGTGTAAGGTTACCGATTGATTCTGGTAACGAGGTTAATTGATTATCACCCAAATTAAGTTCTCTAAGTTTTGTAAGGTTACTGATTGATTCTGGCAACGAGGTTAACTTATTTTCCGACAAATCAAGATCTTTAAGTTTTCTAAGGTTACCGATTGATTCTGGTAATTTAGTTAAATTATTACCTTTCAAATCAAGATCTTTAAGTTTTCTAAGGTTACCGATTGATTCTGGTAATTTAGTTAAATTATTACCTTGCAAATCAAGTCTCTCAAGGTTTAGAAGCTTACCAATAGATGATGGTAAATTGGTTAAGTCATAACCTGACATATCAAGTCTTTTAATATTCATGGTCCTAACACCAAGGTTACGAAATTCCTGGGGAACATTAGAGTTGGAATTGGAATTGGAGTTACTCATATACATTTCCCTGATATTTTATCTCATTTTATGATAAGATGATAGTCGCGTTACTCCTCCTTGTCATAAACGTATGGATATTTATTACTACACGACAGCCACAAAAGCTAAAGGAAATAAAGGAAAAATATAAAATTCTCAGGGAACATATAAAAACAGTAGAAGATGAAAAATTTAATAAAATAAAAAAAGAAATACCCTTGGTTGCGTTTAAAAGGGTAGGAGGACCAGTAGGATATAACACAAACAAGGGTCAGGAAATAGGAATATGTTTGAAAGGTGGTACGAACGAAATTTTCCACGTTTTATTACACGAACTCGCGCATAGCACGGTCAAAGAATATTCGCATAGCAAAGAATATTGGAAAAATTTTAAAGAATTAAGAGAAATGTCAACTTCGCTGGGTATATACGATGAAATACCAGACAGAACCGCTTTTTGTGGTAGACACATCCAGGATAAATAATGTTAACTTATATAAATGGCTACACCTATTTCTAGAGTCGCTATATTCTTAACAGCGTGGATTCTCATATTAGCGACGACGTATTCGCCAATGTTTTCAAATGATGGTGATGTTAATGCAGCTTTGCTTACACTCGTCATACCAAACGTTTTGTTTTTCATCATAGACCGTTTAGTTCTTAAATCGGATGCGGGTTATTTCTTGGTTTCAACAGGTATAGCTGCTGGATGGACATTTATGATAAAAGAAATTGGAGGTAAAAAAATAAAAGATAAGTTCAAAAACTACGGGAAAGATAGAAAAACTTCGTTAGAAGTTATGGGAATTGTTCTATCTGGGTTTTTACTGGGTGGAATATTATCGTATAAGCTTGTAGACGATAGTATTTACGATCACTGGTATAAAAAAGCTGTTGTATATGAACAAAACTCAAAAACCTATTAAATATAACGACGAACGAAGTAAAAAACAACAGCTGCAACTAAACCCGTTGATCCAAGACCAACCATAGTTCGAGCACCGCTGTCGTTTAGAAATCGAGGAACCGTCGTCGCTAGTTTCTCTTGAACTGGCTTACTAATCGCCACCGCAGTACACGCAGCAACAAGCAGCGCCTGCATCTGGTCGTCAGTAAGATCAAATGGATTTTTAGAAGATGTTTTCTTTTCTTTTTCGGTGTGTGTAATTGTTTGTGGTTGTTGCAAAGCCATCATAGGCGCTTGCGCTTGTGCTTGAACCATTCGTGGATCCACAGCCATCATAGGTGGTTCGAGTAATTGTTCTGGTTGACCCATAATATCAGAAATAGGTGTAGAGTCCATCGTTTGTTTATTTTCACTCATATTTTTTTCTGACGCTATATTTTGCGGTCTATCTTGAAACTGCATGTTATCAGGAGGTTCTACAAAATTACTCGATTGATTGTTATTTAACGATACCATACTATTATCACCCGATGTATCAGATAAATTCATTGTCATAATATCAGTCATTTATTTAATGTGTGTATTTTTTGTTTTAATATGATACGCGTTAGCCTGATGATCTAAAAATATAAATAACCAAAAAAAGTAAAAGTAATAATAGTAATAGTAAAATTATAGTATTATATTTAAAACGTTTGTGATTATACTCTACTATTTCGTATCTTTCTAAAGCGGCTCTAGAAAATTTTTCCCTGTATGTGTAATGACCAGGTATATTGTTTATTGCATCGTTAGTCTTTAAATTTCGTTCATTTTCAGGTTTAATGTGTATAGGTTTTTTATTAAAATCTTTAATAAAAATTAAATTAAATAATATATCTTCGCCGTTCCATATAGGTTTAGCTTTCAAGGCAAAATCGTTCATTTTATCCTTTTTATCCATAAAATTTTTACACAATTGTTTATTAGTCATTAAAGTTTGAGTTAATACAATTAATATATCGCCCTGTTGTTTGGGTTTTGTGTTGGATATAACATGATCTTTATATCCATTTTTAATAGATACGTATCTTTTTTCGGTACCAATAACTGTATAGGGATCCTTTTTGTATTCTTCATATATTTGATTGACGTAATTCTCTGAAGGTAATCTATCGTCATCTAAAATTAAAATACAATCATTCTTTGCATTTGTCGCTCTTAAAAATCTTCGTGCAACACCTAAAGTATCATTTAAATCCGCATCGTGATAATGTTTAACAATACTATACTCGGGTGTTTCAAAATACGTTTCTTTATTTCCATGAGAAATAATCACTTCATTTACTAATTTATAATTAATAATTTCTGGTAATATATCTTTAATTATATTATCGGGGCGTTTCCAATTTAATATAATAACACTTATCATTTAATATAACAATTTAAAATAATTAACTTATTAGTTTGTAATTAGGGTATAAACACCCGAACGTTTTTATAATTCGTGGTAAATCGTTTAACTTATCGTAATCACACATGTCTTCATCTAAGTATATGATTTTTGTGTTGTGACAAATATCAATCAATATACGGTATCCTTCATCACTTTCACCACCTGATGTAATTTCATTGTACGCTGGATAAACTAACGGTGTAACAATTTTTTTCTGTAATAATTGTTTCGATAAAATTCGTAAACTATTCATTTCTTCTTAATAACTTTTAATGTAGTTGTTTTCTTAACTGTATTTCTATCACCTAGTTTCATATTACCATGTTTTGGATTAAACATCTTTTTGTGTGTTTGCCAATACTGTGGTGCACCAACTTTAAAATTTTTTCGTAAAGTTGCTTTATACCAAAAAACACAATCTTCTATTCTATTACTCTTAGACGTGTTATCCAATACCAAACACTCGTAATTCTCTGTACACGAATCCATGACTTTATTGAACATCTCAAAAGTTGGAAAAATACCAAAGAAGGATTTATATAACTTTTCTCGATTTTGAATAATGTTTTCTCTTAAAATAAATACGTAATCTACGTTTGCCCTGAGTGCTGGTGGCAAATCCATACAATACTGCATAGTTAACATAAAAAATATCTTCCAGTGTCTCCCGTTCATAAAACACTGCCGAATACACGTATCTTTCATAAATTTCGGATCGTACATACAATCATCTAAAAGAAGAAATGCACCACAATTACTTTTTCCAGCACCGACTAATTTTCGTTGTCTATCCATAACACGTTCTATAGCTTCCCTGTCGTAATCACCGTATATGAAAAGATCTGGTATGTACTGCTGATAATAATGATTACCTTCTTCTGTCGCAGATAACACTATACCAGCTGGTAAATGTTTTTTATGAAATAATATATCAGTTACCAAAGTCGATTTCCCAGTATTTCTTTTACCTATAAAAACACAGACTTTATCGTCGGCCATATTTTCAGGCTTGAATTTTCTAAGTTGAAGATTCATTCTATGATACCGTATCGTTTTATTTCATAATATTTTACTCACACTTAATAAGAATGGCTGGACGTTTAAACCTTTCTGCCACAGGTATACAAGATTACTGGCTCACAGAAGAACCAGATTTTTCATACTTCCTGATGAATTTTAAACGACATACCAAATTTTCTACAGAAGCAGTAAAAACCCCATTTGATGGGGACTGTAATTTTGATACCATTAATGAATGTCGTATACCCAATAACAAGGGTGATCTCATGCGAAGTGCTATGCTTCAATTTACTTTACCTCAACCCAAGACAACTAATAAAACTTTTGCAGTTACCGCTAGCGGTGGATATTTTTATATAGACGGAATTAAACAAGACCAATTAACCCTTTATGAAGGCACTACCTATACTTTTAACAATGCAGGTCATTCATCACACCCTTTTAGGTTTTCAGAAACATCGGATGGTGTACATAACGGTGGTTTAGAATACACAACAGGTGTAACAAACCCGGGTTCATCTGTTATAACGTTTACCGTACCTATAAATGCACCATCAACCCTATACTATTACTGTAGTAATCATCCATCGATGGGTTCGAATTTCAATATAATACAACCCAGATACATGAGATCTATAGGATCAAGGATAATAGATTATGCAGATTTAATAATAGGTGGTCAGACTATTCAACGTATAACGGGTGATTACATATACATGTATAATCAAATACACGATACGTTTGACGATAACGACCAAACAAATTACTTTCTATCAGGACAAAATTATTACATAGTACCAAGTAGTGGAGAATATACGTATAATGTTCTTTTACCTTTCTATTTTTTTAGACACCCAAGTTTATCTATACCAATATGTGCATTAAGAAAACAAATTGTAGAAATACATATAAAATTCAAAAAAATAAAGGATATCACACTCAGCTATACATTAAGTAATGGTGAAATACAAAGCCCTCCATCTGACATATCGGCTTCCATAAAAGATGTTTCCTTAATAACAGATTTCTTTTACATAACAGAAGATGAAAAAAACTTTTTACTGACAAGTGAGAAAGAATACGTCATTACACAACTTCAAATGTCACAAATTAAAATGAATCCTTCTATATCCAAAAAATCAATTATGATTAATTTTAAAAATCCCGTAAAAGAGATGTTTTTTATGGCTGTGAGCGATGATTTAAGTAAATATAACCCAATAAAAAATGTTAATTTAAAATTTAATAATAATGTTATATTCGATGCAGATAATTTAACTCTGAGTTACGATCATCCACTCAAATATTATACAGGGACAACAAAAAATAATTTTGGTGTGTATAGCTTTTCATTAAAACCCGAAATATTTTATCCAACTGGACAAGTTAATATGAGCAGAATATATCATAAACTATTAGAAATTGAACTCGATAACCCAGATCCGTCATTTGGACACACGGTATACTTATACGCAGTTAACTATAATACGTTATGTATTAAAGGAGGATTAGCAGGTTTAAAATTTTAGTGAGTTATACTAGTAATGGCTGGTAGATTACAGCTAAAAACAGAGGGAGCACAAGACGTATTTTTTACAGACGACCCAGAATATACGTATTTTGTTAAAGATCATATAAAACATAAAAACTTTTCAATATTTAACACCGATCTAGATGTATCAGGTGAAATAGAATTTAATAATACATTAGAATGTACAATACCACAAAATCAAGGTGATCTTGTTAAAAATATAAGTGTAAAAATAGAACTTAATCCAATACCACAAAACCACGTAGGATCTCCTTACGTTGGGTTTGGATACCTAGAAACTATAGGTCATGCCATGATAGAATACGCACAACTATACATAGGAAGTGAATTAATTCAACACATAGATAGCGACTTTTTAGAAATTTATTCAGAAAATTTCGTTACACAAACAAAACAAGAAAATTTATCGAAACTTATCGGAAAACCACCTCTAGAGAAATCTGGTACAGAAGTATCAGATACGTCTATAAATTCATATTTAGGATTTGCAGATACATCAAACGCGTACCCTAAATCGTTTACAGTAAATTTACCATTCTATTTTCATAATAACCCGGAACTTGCTATACCCATATGTGCTATAACACAACAGGAAATAAAAGTCGTTTTAAAATTACGAGACGTAAACGATTGTATATATGGAAGAGCTCAAGTTGATTCACAATACTATAATATGTATTGTGCAAGAAGTCCCAAAGGTCTAATAAAAAATTTAAAAATTTCAACGGAAATGATAGAATTAATTCAAGATGAAAGAGAAAAAATAAAAAATAGTAAAATTAACCATATAATAACACAAGTCCAACAAAACAAAAGAACGATACCCGCACACCCAAGTTCAAATACAGTAAATCAAACCATTACACACCGACTTAATTTTAAAAATCCTGTAAAAGAACTTTTCTTTGTGATACAGAGGAAAAATAACAGGGTATTAGATAGTACAAATTTTACGAGTACATTCGATTACGATCTTAAAATTTACCAAACTTTAAACGGAGAATATTTAAATTATGAATCTTTAAGAAATTTAGAATTAAGTTTAGACGATAGAATTATATTAAATGAAAAAACAGGTGATGTTATAAATTTACGAGCAATTCAAAGTGGTATACATCATTCGAGAACACAATTATTCAGAAGATTTTATTCGTATAGTTTTGCTTTGGAACCAGAACGTTGGTATCCTACGGGACAAGTTAATTTTAGTCTTATAAAAGATCAGAACATAAAACTCAATCTTAACCCAGATTACGACCAGGGTATAAGAGAGCTTAGAGTTTATGCCCTTAGTTATAATATTCTCAGGATAGAGAACGGTATAGCTACAACACTATTTAACTTATAATGAATCAAATAGAGAAAGACGCGAATGCCGATTTAACTGGTCAGATTCAGGATTCTGCTATTAATATTATACAACCAATTTTAGAACAGTCTGTAATACTTGCAGCTGAATACGCTAAAGCGTGTGGACGAGATACAGTACTTTCGGAAGATTTAGAATACGCCATGAAATATTGTACGATGTACGAGGTTGGTAAAAAAATAGGAACACATTTTCCAGATATATACGATGAATCTGATAGTGAAGATGATGACGAAATAGAAACAATAGACGAAACAGAAGAAGATATAAAATTTGAAAGGTATTCTGGAAGAGAATACAAGTTTGTAAAAATGAATTTAGCTTACGATAAATGGGAAAACTGGGTACCAACAAATCCGTCAGAACAGATGTTAAAAAATACTATAGATAGTAATGAACACATCAGATCTGAAAGGGTGGGAAGAGACGACTTCTAATTATAAAAATATAAAAAGTGACGATGAAGATTCTAACTATGACATTATCAGTGACGATAACGAAACTGATAGTGATAGTGATAGTGATAATGAATCGGATATGTATTTAGAAAGTAGTACAGAGTGCGAAACTGAAACTGAAACTGAAAATGAAAATGAAAATGAAACTGATACAGACTCTTTAAAAACATTCAAACCAAAAGCAATTTCCACAGTCCAAAAAACAAAAGGTTATAAAAAACAATTTTTTAAAAAAATTATGGTAATAGAAGATTTATTACCCGAATAAAAATATATTTATATAATATAAAAAATGTCTGCCGCTGAAACTGTTACCCTTGTTACAAGAGAACTTGAATCTCAATCTCTCAATGCCGTCGTCGCTGGATTTTCCTTTGCGGCCGCCTTATCCTGGATGGACTTGGTCAGATGGATCGTTAATAGATTCGTCAAACTCAACAAAAATAGTGGTGTTAATTACGGTCTCACCGCCATCTTTACAACACTCTTGTCCGTTATAATCTATATCGTCATGTCCAGATTGTCATCGCGCGTCAGAAAACCAGACCAAACCCTCTACTCCGTTACTCGATAATCTTTTTTTTGGACGTTAACAATAATAAAAGTAAAACCCCAAATATAAGAATTATAAAAATCTGAATAAGAGCATCCCATTTATGCGAACTCTTCTCATCTTTATCAAAATCTTCTTTTTTTGTAGAAGTTTTTATGATATCATCGAGAGTACCCATATCTGTACCTTTTACACTTTTTTTACTCGATAACTCTTTTTTCATAGTATCAGATACCTGGTTAGGTTGATCTGTTTCAAGTCTATCTGTAGTCCCGGTAACAGATAATTTAATAATATGATTTGCATTTCTAAAATCATAAGGAATGAGTCTGTTATTACTACTGTAATAAAACTGAACCCGTAATTTTGCTATATTTTGAGAACCAGAATGGAAAATGTGTTCTATAGTATCATCTGTACCAGAATAATTAACAACATCACCACACATAAGTATACGACCAGTATAAAAAGGTGAATCGGAAAATACAGTTTTATTAAATTCATCTGAACCACTACTTAATTTTACAATAATACCATCTATACCCTGTAAATTAATACTTCCAGTTACAATTTTGTTATTAGAGTCAGACGAAACGTCATTTGCTGGTAAACCAAGCACATCGTGTGGTGTAGTATACCCAGATACATTTGTATTGTATCCATTTGTCCCCGAATAAAAATCAAAAGTAAAAGAACCCGAACCAGTGAAAGTTATGGCATTTGTATCTTTATCAAAAGTAGCACTTGTAATAGTACTAGAAGCAGTATTTATAGCATTAGCAAGGGTATGACCACTATAATTACCAATAGGTATAGTTATTGGTGTACCACTTATATCAAATTTGTTATTTCTATCGTGTATGAGAAATTGACTATTATGTATGCGTGCTGATATTAGTGAAATTTTTTTAACATCATAAATAGGTGTTTTTAAAGATATCACGTAATCACTCGGATTAGAATATAAAACGGGATTACGTTCGCTACTATCTATATCTAAGGTGTATACCTTCATTAAAATATAGTGATAATATTTTAATGATTGCATTAACTCAATTTTTATTTAATTTTTAAGAAAGACTGTGTGCTAATGGATTAGAATACAGTTGTTTTTTAGCTGTATTGAGGGAATTTTGAGATGCATTTGGATTTTGTCTACCTTTAAATGGATTCAATTCGTAATAATCGTTTTGTTTATATTGTTGAGTCCATGCACCGTTTGCTGAATTAACACGACCATCTATTCGTGTAGTATCCGATCGAAGCGTTGTTGGTATACCACCTTGGTTAAGAGGTCCTGCTCTAACATTCATGCGTCCACCTCCATTCATACGGCCTGCTTTACCACGACGATCATCTATTCTAAATCCGTATCTCTGTTGTTCTTCGAAGTCACTTTGCTGAGCTTTTACAGCTGGTGAATTCAGATAACCGTGTGTATATTTATTAATATTCGGCGCTGGATGATTAGAATATTCAAATTGTTCGATGTTGCCATCTTTTTTATTTCTTGAAGGTGCCTGGTATAAAGTATTTGCTGAAATAAATCTTTTTGGTGCTGCTATAGAAAGACCATCTGTTCTTGAACCCGTTTCTGATCGATTTGTCTCTCTTATTGTTTTTTCGTGACTACTTCTACCAGACATGGCAGACATACCTTGAGCTCTCCCCTGTTGAGGTGGAAGTCTTTCTGGTAAAAATGCAGTTTTCTCTGGTCTGTTATTTCCTATCTCACCTGACATACCTCTTCTACCACCAGAATTATCAAATGCAGGACCAGAACGCCCTGGAAGTGTAGTTAGACGATAAGCACCAACATTTTCGGGGTTAACACGAAATAATTGTTGATAACCACCAACCGAATCAATATCTGGCCCAACACCCAAACCTGGGCCAACAAGTTGTTTTTCTACTGGTGAAATGTTATTCATTCTACCAGCATCAAACCGATTACGCATACCCATCAGTTCTTGACCACTCGTTCTAGGTTGTGGTGCTATATCGGCAAAGGAAGGTGTTTCTAATTTATTTTGAAACTGTGGTTGACTAAAAGGATTAACAACAGATGGTACAAAATCTGATGTAATTTGTTCTTCTGAAGTCTGTATAGTATTTTGTGTTACATAGTTTTCAGATTTTTCTGTTTTCTGACTTAATTTTTTTCCGGTATATACCAAACCAGCGATAGCTAAAATGGATAAAGGATCCGCCATTCTTATTTGTTATTAACATTTTTATTCATGTATCTTTGAGCAAACATACCATTTTTAAGTTCACATCGAGTACTCGATGCATCGTAGGCCTGACTTCTTAATGGGAGATTACATTCTTTTGTTTCTGGTGGTAAATAATTATTTCTACCTGGAGCAACTATTTTTTGAAACATGGTCGTCGACTGTGGTCTGAGTTGATCACTAGTTTCAATATATTGTGCGGGAGAACCCTTACCTGCCATGTATGGAGCAGTTCCATACAGCATAGTATTTGGTCTACTAGATGTATAATTAAGTGTACTGGGCTGAGGATAAAGTAAAACTTCCTCTGTAGCACACGAAGATGGTACAGCTGGATTTTGTACCAATTTCATTCCTGGTTGGAGTTGATACGCCATTTACTATTACATGAGAAATTGTTTAAGCAAATCGAGTATAAACTTTTTTTTAGTTTAAAAATTATACAGAGCCACCGTGCATGCCACTTCTTTTATTACTTTCATAATCCAATCCTGAAAAAGCACCTAACTGAACACCTCTAGCATTAGGATCACAAACTTCTGGGTGTGTTTTACACATTGGATCATCCTTTTTACCATATAACCACTCTGCAAATGCAGTTTGATCACCTGGAATATTACTAACGGGCGAAGTTACAAATTGTCTAGAAAATGCATTTCTTTGATATTCGGGCATAGATGATCGAGATCTAGATGGTCCATATGGAATACCCTTCGTCAAAAGAGCATTTATATTTTTTTTAATATTTGATTTATTAGAATAACACGCCGATGGTCTATCTGGTCTACCATCAAAATCTGTTAAAAGAACATTACCAAGAGGGTTTTCTTGATTTGGCATCTGACATGCGTTAATATAAGTTTCCGAAGATGGATTCTCTATTGGTTCGTTTATTTTAGAACCATCTTTAATCATACCAGAACTATGCATAACATACAAAACACCCAAAGCTGTTCCACCTAATACAAATATACGAACATCGCGGCGTATAAGGTAAAGAAAACAAGTCGCATATATAATAAATCTAGCAGTAGCATTCACACGTTCTCCTGCACTCTGAGTATCTGTTGGCCAAAATTTGTCTATTTTATCTGTTCTAATTATTTGTTTTGGATCTTCAAACAACGAAGTCATTTTATATATAATGAGTTTATTTTTTCAACATTCCACCTAACATACCCTGCATAGATTTCATGAGTGCAGATTCGTCAATTTTTTCACCGCTATTTTCCAATTTATCGGCGCATTGTTTTGCAACCGTTTCAATCATAGACAATGTATCTTCTGGGATAGCATTAATTGTTGTACCCAACATATACAAAGTTTGTATATATTGCCATATAGCACCTTTGGTATTTTCAGAAATATCACCCCAATACGCCCTGATGTTACAATCTTTCATAAAATCCATATCCTTTGCATCTTCGAGAAGAAAAGAATCATCTTTAGAAGAAATTTTTTCGGCAAACGGTGTAACACTCACCATAAAACCATCTACTACAAGTCGTGGATTTGTAGATTGCATCAAATCAAAAGCAGACATACATTTTTTAAGACCCCTCTCTTCTGGAAAAGTTTTATGCAACTCAGCGAGAAATTGGCCCATCATATCATTAAAAGCAGAAACCGAAGACATTTTTATATTTAAATAGTTGGTTATATCTTTAAGTAAATAAACGCATTAAAATGGGTCGGATGATATAGTTTCTCTTTTAGATACACCCTGTGAAATAATAAAAAAAACTAAAATAGCAACAAGCATAGCTGGTTTAGTATACGAACTCATAGGAAGTTTACCTTCGTTATTTAATCTAGATTTTGCGTGGATATATCCCGCTGTTATACCACCTGCTACAATACCCGCCCATGCAGGATCTCTTAAATAATCTTCAAATTCCATTTAATAGTAACCAACTTTTTTTGTACGAGTATCGGATGCGTCTGGAAATAAAACACCGTCTTCGTGCACCCCTGGATGTTGTTGACGATTCGATGTATTTATAGTTTTAAATTCGTTTTCAAAAGGAGAAGATCTCTGCTGGGGTACATAAGGTTGCTCCTCTGGTTGACGTTCACCCATTTGTTCGCCCATTTGTTCGCTCATTGGTTCGTCCATTTGTTCTCCCATTGGTTCTCCCATTGGTTCTCCCATTGGTTGTTCTCCCATTGGTTGTTCTCCCATTGGTTGTTCTCCCATTGGTTGTTCTCCCATTGGTTGTTCTCCCATTGGTTGTTCTCCCATTGGTTCTTCTTCGTCTTGACTATAAACATCTGGATCTTCTGAATCACCTACGTTAGCATCATTCAAGTCAAGTTCTCTTCCATCATCGGGTTTCATATAAGTTTGTAAAATTTGTTGAACTGGTGTAAGTTCTTTAACAGTATTTTCTATACAGTTTGAAAATCTTTCAAAAAGTTTATCATTTCTCTCGTATTCACTTTGTTCATCGTGATAAATGTAAGGGTCTTGATACAAGTCTCTAGCAGCGTTATTATAACACGATTGTACAAACACTTCGTTTGTTGGTAACTTTAATGCAATTTTTTTATCACCTTTACCTAATCGAACAGCAGACAATATTTTTACACAACTTACAAAAACCGCTGCAAGAAGATCGTTAAACCATGCACATCTATTTGCAATATTATCGGTATGTTGTTTAGACATAGCCTCACTCCAGTTTGGAACTTCTTTTAAAAGTTTTTGATACATTACAAGAACTTTCCTACCCTTAGAAAGTTTGTTAGCTTCTTCATATACATCCTGAAAAGTTTCTATCATTACGGGACACATGAGTAAACAAAGTTGACCCATATATTCACGTTTAGCCTCAACAAGTACGTTTAAGTTGTTATCCATTTACTTTAGTTAGAAATTTTTTTATTAACCGTTTTTCGCATTTCTCCTGTATTTATTTGCAGCCTTTTTAAGGTTTATAAGGGTTGGGAATTCTTCTTCTTGATTAGTTTCTGATTCTTTATTTTTCTTATCTCGTTTAATTTTCCAAGTAACCAATATCTCGTGATTATTTATCAGCGCAGTATCAAATCCTGATATATCAAGTTGTCTTTTTATGTATAAAGTAGCCTTATAACGATCAAAAGAAGGATACCCTATAACAAAAGAAGGTATTTCAATAAAAACTTGTTTATTACTGTGATCAACCGCCTGTCTTATTTTTTTACAAACTTGTTGATATATTTTCGTGTACGTTTCTTTTTTCAAACGATTCTTTTTCTCTACTATTTTTGAAATTTCATCAACACTAATCATTACTTTTTATGATTTTAATTATTATTCTGATAAGACTCATTATTATTTTTATATATATTTGATCTTGAATCGGCAAACTTATTAAAAACTTCGAGAGAATTAACCGAATTTATAAATTTACTTTTTAATAAAGTAAGTTCAGAATTTTTAACATTTTCATAATCTTTATAAACGTTACCTTGTATGCTAGCCTGCGAAAAAAGGTCACTATTATCAGGTGGTTTTATATCAATTGGATATGTATCCATTTCTAATATATTAACTTTTGTAATTGGTTTATTAGCTTTAAAAGTCAGTTTATTCAGTTTTCTTAAAAGTAATTCTTTATCGTTATTAATATTTTTCAGTCTTTCGGGATTATTCTGAAATTCATCCGCCAAATCATGAAGTACACCTAATTCTATAGTCAATTTATCAATTTCTTCATCGTTGCTTTTATCTTTTACAGAAAATATACCACTACCAAAATTACTGTCATATTCAATTGAAACTTTTACTGTAACTGATATACCACGTGGAAATCCACCTATAGTAGTAGCCATAAAAGTACATATATACAAATCTCTATTAGTCAGTTTATTTTTAAATTTTCTTAATTCTGTAGTTTCTATTATATATGTACACTCACCATATTTCTTCTGTATTGCTTTGTTTACTTCTAATACAATAGACTGGATAGTATCATGCGAAACTTTTAAATCTGATTTTTCAGAAAATTGATCTTCCATAGTTTGAGAATTTGTTATAACAGGTTTTATATTTTGATTCGTTGTTTTTGGTTTTTTTATAGTTTTAAAAAGATCCAGCCTGGATATAGTTATAAATAAAAGTATAGCAAACAAGAGAAAAACAGGCCACCAACTAGTCATTATTAATATTAGTGTGATTATTTTCAAGATTTTTTTTACAATATACTTTTAAATGTCAATTTTAATATACAGTCCAAAATGTGCACACAGTTTAGATATAATTGATTATATAAACAAAAATGAAAAATTTAAACAAATCGTTAAATTTCATAATATAAACGAATTAGGTATACCACCACAGTTCAGGAATAAAATAAGTCGGGTTCCAACTATGTTAACAAAAAACGGGAAACTTTTAGTAGGAAACGAAATAAAAAATTGGTTAGACTCACTTTTACCTAACCAGGAAATCGAAAATGGTGGTTTTGGTTGGTCTTCAATGACAAGTCTAAACGGTGAAACCGAAACAGGTATATTTGGAATAGATGATTATGGTAGATCTTTACAACCACCTTTAACATCTGATCTCGAAGCCAAAATATCCAGGAGTGTGAGTGAAGCATATACAAAAAATCTAAATGACCAAAAATCCAGTGATAATCATTTAAAGAATTAATTTTAATCTTTAATTATGAGATTAGCAACTATCCAAGCATCTGCTATAAAATCAACTTTTGAAGTATTAAAAGATATTCTAAACGATGTCAATATATATTTTAAAAAAGACGGTATTTATATTGTAACATTAGACACTGCACGAACATCGCTCGTAGATATATTTTTATCTGCTGATAATTTTGAAGAATATTCATGTGAAGAAGATGTTCTTGCTGGTATAAATGTTTCAAATACTTTTAAACTTTTAAAATCTATATCAAATAATGATGTTCTCGTTATGAGTATAAACTCCAAAGAAATTATGAATATTGAAATCCATAACGAAATTAAAAAATCTTGTACCAAATTTTCGTTAAAACTCCTCGATATAAACGAAAATCAGATAGAAGTACCAGAAATGAATATGACAACTATAACACCTATGCCATCCGTAGATTTTCAAAGAATATGTAGAGATATGCATAATATAGGAAATGATATACAAATAACGAGAAAGAATACTGAATTACATTTAAAGTGTATAGGTGATTTTGCTGACCAGGAAACAATCATACAGTGTACTGAAGGAAGTGATGAAATGTCTGGTATATATTCTCTTAGATACATGAATATATTCACTAAAGCAACGAGTATGTGTTCTACTGTACAAATTATGCAAGAAGACAGAAATCGATTTTTAATATTAAAATACAACGTCGCAAACCTAGGTGAACTTAAATTTTACCTAGCAACTAAGGTATCCGAAGATCTGTAATACAATCTTCTGTTGTGCTGACTATTTTTGTTAAACCCAATACATTTTTTAATTTAATTTTAGGATAAAATTCTTTCAAAGTTTCTATATCATAATATAACATGTCACTGATTTTAACTTCTTGTCCATGAAAATTACCTCTAGGACCTGCGTATCTTTTTATTTTATTTAACACATCTTTCATAGGTTTATCATCTTGATCGATTAAATGTGCACTAATAAGTGGCATATTAAAAGTCATACCACTTGTTTCTTTTGGAGGCCACGTGACTTTCGTGTCGTACGTGATATATTTGTATAATTTATCGTTATACCAATATTTCACTCTATTAATAGTTTTAGACACGTTATCTGGGATATTATCACTACTTTTAATATCCGTATCACTCACATCTACAAAATAACTTTCAACCCCACTCTCCCATTCTTTTGATTCTTTCTCCCAGAACTCGTCGTGTATATCCATTGGTGGACTTGTATCTTTTAAAAAATATTCCATCGAATGTTGTGAAATTCTGTAATCGGGTATGGAAACAAAATATTTTAAAATATCATAAATTTTTATAATAATATCAGTTAAAAGATTAAAAAGCATCTTATATATTATCTATGGAAGGAAATTTTTTAAGTAGATATAACAATAAAATAAATTCGTGGAAAATAAGTATAGAAAATGACCCACAAAATAAGTCAATATACGAAAGTGAAATGTCTGAATATATAATAAAATGTATGCCTTACATGAAACAATATTCAAAAGAAATATATAAAGAAATTAACACTGATAATATTTTTAATTGTAAAGAAATAGTAGGATTACAAAGAAAAGATATATTTAACGATTATCTTGCAGAAGTTGAAAATTTAAGTATAGATAGACCTATTAAAAAAGTACAAGAAACGTGTCCTGATTGTATAGAAAGTACATTGTATCATTTTACAGATACAAGCGATCTTGTATGTGAATCGTGTGGTTTAATAATAGCAAAACTTATTAGTGAAGAACTAACATATAGAGAAGAACAAGAAACCTCTGAAAAAATCATAAACTATTCTTATAAAAGAGAAAATCACTTTAACGAATGGTTATCTCAATTTCAAGCCCAAGAAACAACAAGTATACCAGAAGATGTTATAGAACAATTACGTAACGAACTCAAAAAAATAAAAGTGAAAGTAGTAGAAGAAATTACACATGCACGTGTAAGAAGTTTATTGAAAAAACTCAAATTTAATAAATATTACGAACACGTACCATACATAACAAATATACTAAGTGGTATATCACCACCAAAAATGCCACAAGAATTAGAAGAAAAACTACGCATAATGTTCAAAGATATACAAAAACCATTTGATGAAAATTGTCCATCAGAAAGAAAAAACTTTTTAAGTTATTCATACGTTTTATATAAATTCTGTGAACTTTTGAGCGAAGATAAATATCTAAAATATTTTCCACTTTTAAAATCAAAAGAAAAATTATATCAACAAGATATCATATGGAAAAAAATATGTACAGATCTTCACTGGGAATATATACCAACCATATAAATTTCTCAGTATAAGTTAAATGCTTAATAAGTTTTCAAAGAGAAACAAAACATCTAAAAACCTCCAGAAAAATACCAATAACAGATACCCAAATAGCCCAGTCATATTAGGTAAAAGAAATATAAAACAGCCCACCAATGAAGTGCGTAAACCAATATCCGGTAAAAATTTAAGAATGGCAAAATTACAAATGATATTAAATTCGCTCAATAGAAAAATTACAAACCTCCAAAAACAAAGAAAAATAGTTCAAAACACGAAAAACTCTGTATCAAGTCGACGTAATTAAAGAATTGCGTTTTATTTATATGAATGGATATATATTACAAATTCTGTCTAGAAGAAATCAAGTTCCACACAGAAAAGATAAATGAAATTATAAACGAAGGAATTAAAGATCCCAAAAAGTATTACAGTGAATCCAAAAGCGAATGGAAAAAAATATACCAAATGATACCTATTATGTATTATTTAAATCAATGTAGCGAATCTCAAGATTCACATTCGACGTCGGAGGAAAATTTATCAGATACGCCTTCGGAATCGAAGTCAGATTAAGATAATTTCGTGTTTGTGTTTCCATAACATCTGTAATATTTTTTACAGATTTAAGTTCGAGAACTACATCACCAAACAAAATAATATCTGCACGAAGATTACCTATAACGTGACCCATAAACTCTATAGGAACTACTCTCTCGGATTCGTAAGGTACGCCTTTTTTCCGAAGTAAAACTTCCATAGCGTTATGATACACGCGCTCACTAAAGCCTGGTCCTAAAATTTCATATACTTCTTCCGCATATTCACGTATCATTTTAAAAATAAACACTGTATATCTTTAAGCAAAAGCATCGTAAGTATTTAAATACGTTGCAAAACTTGTCCATAAAGCTAATGGAATTATAGCATTTCTAGATTTACCTGATAAAATTCTTACCAAATGCCACGACAATAACGCGGTAGATAAAAGCATAAACGCTGCAGCTTTTTTGTTTTTCAAACACGAATATATGTATAACCATAAACAACACGTGGCTATAACAAGAGAAAATAGAGTATCTTTTTTACTCCAAGACCAGGCAAGACCTGTTGTCACGTATAATATAGGCCATACGACCCCAAAAACCCATCCAGGTGGTCTGAGTGGGACATTTATCGCTGAACGAACAAGAGACCCACACTGTGTAGTAGTTAATATATTAGACGCACTTATGGAAACAGCTGGTATATATAAACGTGGATCCATATTTATATTACGTCAAGATTTATTCTTAATCATTATTTCTGGTATATTTTGTATTATCTCAAATACGTATTTATTTTCCTGATCAGTTTGTGCAACGTTTACAGCCCTACATTTCTCTGCTGTAACCATTGTTTGATCTGGGATATTAGTTGGTATAACAATAGGTTTACATAATAACATCCACATTTATAACTTAAGTTATATTTAAAATACAAATTAATTCTAATTAACAATAATAATGAATGTTTTACAGGAAATGGAAGTTAAAAATCACATAGAAAATGGTATACATTTTGTAAACGAAATATTTTATAACCTAGAAAAAATATATTTAAAATACGATAAACACGTGAGTACTAGTATAAAATTAAACAATTTTGATAATATCGATAATTCTTTACTAATCGTAATTAAACATTTAGAAGAATACAAAAAATACCACAAAAATGTATTAAGTGATTATGAACATTATTTAAATAAATAATAAACCTAAGTTCGGTTGGGAAAAAAAAATAATAAAAAGAAAAAATGAGACCGCAATCATTTGTAAACAAATATATTCGTTCGACTATACCTAATACTATTAATGCACAACACTTAGCGGTCACAATTACTTACCGTGGTGAAAAGAGAGTAACACCTATACTAAGTATGGATATATACGCTTCACCAATTCTTTCGTATAACTATAATCTCGAATACGAATCTTCGAGTGAATTATTACCACAAAGTCAAGAAGGATATATTTATCCAATATCTTTTTTTAATTTAAGTGGTGATAGTGGGTTTTGGTCGAATGACGACTTGCATAATGCTATAATCAATAAGGAATACGTATTCTATGAAGACAGGGTTTGGTCGTATGATTCGTATTATGAGAATGTTACTGATTTTATAACAGAATTACGACATAATTATGAATGGAATGGAGTCATTGATAGTGATTGTGGATTTTTTAGTCCGGCCTTAGAAGGATACGTAAAACAAAAATCCGAAACCGAAGTGGCTGCAGAATCCATGATGGAACTTATAGACAATAATTCAAATACCATACCAGAAGGTGATTATTTGAAAATGTGTGATATTTTAAGTAAAATTAGAAAATTGTAATTAAAAGAATATACCGTAATATAAATATAATGTATTGTTTTACAAAACGTAAATTATCAAAAACTGATGTTTCCATACCCGTTTTTAGTCTCAATAAGTACGAAGGGTACGCCAAAATAACAGACGTCTACGACGGTGATACGTTTAAGGCGTGTATTATACTTCACAATCGTATTTTAAAATTTAATTTTAGAACTGTTGGTTACGATTCACCCGAAATGAAACCCCCAAAAGATATAAAAAATAGGGATAAACACATTGCCATGGCAAAACGTGCGAAGTATACGTTCATGCATTTTTTAGGGTTCGATGATCGCGCAAAACACGTGTTATGGAACCCATTCATGTGTAAATTTAAGGTAAACGGGTGGGTATGGATTTCGTGTAAGAAAAACGATAAGTACGGTCGAACGCTCGTTTTCGTCTATAAAAATAAGAGGGATATGGTTTCGATTAATAAAAAAATGATAGATTCGGGGTTCGTGAATGAGTACGATGGTGGGACTAAGAAGGAATTTGATTTGTAATATTTAATATAGTTAGAGAATGTATGTAATATAATTTATAATGACACATGAACTAGAACTAACGAATGAAATATGGGATAAAATGAATGTTGATCAAAGAAGGAAAATAAGACAAGATTTTGATAAAAAGTATTACGGTAAAGAACGTAAATCAATCAAATGTGAGTCATTAATTGATTTTAATAATATGAAATTCATTCTTTGTCAGCATTCCGAAGCAGAAAAATTAAAATTTGATAATGTAGTTGACTTTTTTACCAAAAAATCCGATTCTTTTTCCCAATACGATTTACATTGGAAAAAAGAAAATGGTGAAACGAAGTGTACTTCTTTTAAACATTGTTATAAGAAAAATAAATCTTTAAAATCAGATGAAGATAAATATTATGATCATTTTATAGATGCACTTCGTACGAATATTTTGGAACAAATAATTCTTTTTAAAAAGGGTAAAAAATGTTGTAAAATATGTAAATCCGAAAAAGAATTGGTAACAGATCATAAATCACCTCTTACATTTAATAAACTTGTATATGATTTTTTAAAATCAAAACCGGAAAATACAATTCCAAATGAGTTTGGAGATACCGACCAACATACTAAATGTTTTTTAAAAAAAGATTATGATTTTACAGACGAATGGATCGCGTATCATTATGAACATAAGAATTTACAAGCTATTTGTAAAGAATGTCATAAAGAACTACAAAAAGAAACATCTAAGAGTAAAGATGATATACTAGAATTAATTAATTCATTAAATTGTAATTAAAGATTAAACCCATAAACTTTATATAAAATGACAGAAACGTACAATCAATCCCCGTGTGAATTCAAATACAAAATCGACTCGTGTTCGAAAGTCGTTGACGGTGATACCGTTGACGTTCTTATTGATTTGGGGTTCGATGTACTCATCCGCCAACGCGTACGATTGCTCGGTATCGATACCGAAGAATCGAGAACGCGTGATTTGACCGAAAAGATTTATGGGAAACATGCGAAGAAGCAGATCTTGAAATGGGTGACGAAAGCCGTCGAATCCGATAAGGACGATTGTGAAATTGAATTGAGATGCCAAGAACGCGACTCGGTGGGTAAGTACGGACGCGCACTCGGTGAATTGTGGGTTCACGAGGACGGGGTTTGGACGAATGTGAACAAATGGATGTGCGAACAAGGCTATGCCGTACCATACGTCGGACAAAACAAAGACGATGTTAAACAACACCACATGTTACACCGAAAAATGTTAGCCGATAGAGGTGAACTCATCATTGATGAAACTGGGAAGTTTTTGTCGTCTTAAATTAATTAAGCCTTTACCCGTTTAAATTTACTAAAAAAACTTTTTTTCCCACCTTGGGACTTTCGAAGATTTATACCATTACCACACCCTCGACCCAAAAAGCGAAGTTGTTGTCTTCTAAATTCCTTATCAATATTCTCTCTTATTTCACTTACCGACTTTTTACCAAGTTGGTCAATAAATAATTTTTTATCTAAACCGTTACATATTTTATTTTTAGAATTTATATACCCTTCTAAATTTTTACGATTTTTATTGGTATTATTATTTATCATTTATATACAATAATATTTTAATATAAAGTATACTATATGGAAAAGTATCTGAGACGTATTTTAAATATAATTGATGATAATAAACATAAAATGCGGGATGGTGATTATATCGAAATGTGCAATAATTTACATAAAATAAGAAAAATTAATGCACGTGAACGGAGTGAAAAGTGTTTTCGTACGATTATTAAATTAGTAAAGTGTACCATCATTACAAAAATTGGTTTAAAAATACTATTCAATAAAAGTAGAGGAGATGACGACGAATGAATATTATAACGTCGTTATAAACCCGGATGATATACCCGTATTAGGTATAAACGAAGCGGTTGAACGACCTCCACCATTACCACTACCAGAACCCGAACCGGAACAAATTCATAGGAGAAATATAGATATAAGAAGTGTTCAAATACGTAGTGTGTATAAATTTATACACTTTATTATGCTTTTTACGACAATAATGTATACTATTATGATATCGGATAATTATCAATCACTTATGGACACGTTTATGTCTGCAATATCATACGTTTCAGTCTTAGAAAATAAGATTGATATTTTAAAAATACATACATTTTATCTTTCGATGTGTTTTACCTTGGCGTCATATAATTTGTATTTCGAATATATTGGGTATTATTTCGTATACAGTATTTTAAATATGTGTACAGCTGTACATCTATCCTTAGATCGTCGCGATTATTATATCAGTCAGTTAATATCTGTATTTCCTAACCCATAAATTATTTTCTTATACATTAATATAAATGGTAAATAATTCAGAATATGAGAAAATGTTAAAGGAATTGAAAAAACGTTTTAAAGCTGCTAAAACAGTTACAGAAAAGAATAAATATAAAAATTTAATAAATATGGCAGAAAGATTAAAAAAAACTAATTAATTATATTTCACACACAGTGCGTGTTCTATATAATTAAAGTGTCTTGATATAAACCGGTCGTTCGGTTCTTAGTATAGATAAACCTACGCGTAATATATTTTTACACGATCTTGTAATCATTAAGTATTTTAATTTATTTACTTTTTTTTACTGATGTATAATACTTTTTCATGTAACATTTTTTACACTGGTACCCATTTTTTCCATTTCTATACCACTGATAAGGACGGGAAGTTTTACACTTTGAACATATTCTCATAGGTTTATTGTTTTTCATTAATAAAAGTGAAGTTGCTGTTGACATGGTTTGGCTATTTGGTGAATTACACTTACTACAAACTCGACTTTCTGCTGTTGAGGTACTCATTTATATTTTTATACAACAAAATAATTATAACTTAAAGTTATAATTAGTAAATATATACATGGACTTAAAAATAGATATAGTAAACAACGGAAGATATAACGTACATGTAATAGAAGACGACGCGTTTATAGGAAATGTTATAAGACACGGGTATGAATGGGACGGCTTTATGCGCGAAACTGTAAAAAACTTATACAAACCCGGTACAGATCTACTAGACATAGGTGGTAATATCGGATATAATGCGCTTATGTTTTCTGATTACGGACCCGTACACTCTTATGAACCAGTATTTCATTCTATAATTGAAAAAAATATCGAGATTAACAAACTAAAAAACAATATATCTGTACACCCTTACGCACTTTCAGATAAAAACGAGAAAGATGTTGATTTTTTTATTGCTAAATCAGTACTATATAAAAACAAACCCGATAAAAAATACATTAATTATGGGGGAACGAGTATGTTCTTTAACAAAGACCCAATACACGGACACAACCCCAATTTGGCAATAACAGCAGAATGCAAAACACTCGATTCTGTATACGAAGGAATACCATCTGTTATAAAAATAGACGTCGAAGGTGCCGAACTAAATGTTTTAAAAGGTGCTACAGAAACTATTAAAAAACATAAACCATCTATACTCGTAGAAATACACGATTATGAAAAAAGTGAAGTTGGACCGTATATAGAAAAATTGGGTTATAAAAACGAAACTTTTGAAAATAATGAAAATATGTACTTATTTATATCGTGTACAGATGAATCTTAATAATATTATTATATGTTTTTGAAAGGATATTTATGAACCCACAAATTACAAATCCATTTCTCACCAGACTTAACTGGATTACCACCGTGTAAAGCTTTTCTTGTAATGCAGTTATAATTATTAAGAGTATCAAAAAATAAAACATCACCTTTTTCCATTTTGAATTTTTTATTTAAATGTGGAAATGCAGTCTCACCACCTTCGTAATCATCATTCAATGCTATTACGAAAGTGTGCACGCGTCTATTTTTATCTTTTTTAAACGCGTCTTGGTGTGGTTTATAAAACCCATCTGGTTTATATTTCAAAACCTGTAATTGTTCACAATTTGAAAATGGTCTATCGGTCATTCTCAAACACTTATCTATTACTCTTTTCACGACGGGATCATTATTATTCAACCACGCAGTTTCACTTTTACGTGTTTTTTCTTGTAATACTCTATCTTTAGCAACTGTAGATGGTTTAAGTTTACTTTCTGCTTCCTTTATAATGTATTCACAATCTTCTTTACTAATCATTTTACTAATAACCATTGGTTTTCTGTATACGGGAATAAAGTACCATATAAGAATAACAAAAAATACAAATAAAATGGTTTTATTAAGTGTTACCATTCTTACGTTTAATATATAAAAATATTATAAGGAACCTGTGAATTATACCTTGACCGAATATTTCCAATTATTTTATTAGTATATTCCGTGAGTTCGTCTATAGTCTGTATAATTTTATCAGTTTGCGAATCATCTAGGACCCATTGCCTGAGTAAATCACCACACGAATCCGAAAACATGGTATAAATATTTCTAATATCCGAAACTTTGCATTTATATTTATCTCTCTTTTGTAATTCAACTTTAAACTCGTATTCAGAAATATCTTTTAACATGTATGACATTCGTAACCTTTCGTTATCGTCATCGTATAAATCACCATATTTATAAATCAATTGTCTATCTATATAAGTTAAATATGCACTAATTTTTATTAATTTGGGACTTGCATTCAAATTATATAATTCATCGTAACAAGGTCTACCACCACATGGTATGTCTGCGTGTTCGCGAGTCCTTTTTTTAAATTCAAAATAATGTGGATTATGAACACGTCCAACTTCTATACGTCCTGTTCTCCAATCAAATGCTGTATGACATTGTGTACACCACATTTGAGAACACCCATCTATTTTAGATATCATGGTTGCACATTTTGGACATGGTTTTGTATCTTTATTTATAAGTTCCATGGTTTTTACTAGATCTGGATTACATACGTGGTCAATTCCCTTTTCCTCTTTACAATGTTCACAAAATGTCTTTTCGCATAAACTACAATACATTTCATCGTTTAAAAAACCACGACAATTTTCAATTGGACAATGTACTATAAATTTAGATATTTCGGATGCATCCACATCACCACCGTAACGTAATTCATTCGTAAGATTTAATATTTTTTCGTATAAATTTTCTACACTTATATCAGCAGTATCTATGAGTTCGTCGTAATAACCTGTTGGATATTCCATCGCATACGCATCGTACCTCTGAGCACGAAGAGATCTAATATATTTTAACGTGTTATAATATATTTTTTTTAATTTTCTTAATTTATAAATTTTCTCAACTTTGGGTTGTATTTCGGGCATACGTGCATTTTCTCTTTCAAATAAAACGCGTTCACGATGTAGTTTATATTCTACGTTTCTAAAATGTTTTGTACAAAAACTATCAACAAAATCGCGTGTATGTTCGTGTTTACACTTCATACAGTGTGCATCTTCTGTGGAAGATAATAAATACGTTTGTGTACATGTTTTACAGGTTTCGAAATTACAAAAAGGACAAATTACTTGTTTACGAAGTGTTTTATTAAAATTTTCACAACACACCGAACACGACGACATCTTATATTATATATTATTTATTCTTTATACTTTACTTAAATTAAAAAAAGCTATATTTATTCTTCATATACATCGGTATAACTCACCCATTCAACCTTACCAATCAAATTGTTTTGTAAGAAAAAAAGGTGAACATCATCTCTCGATTTAAATTTATTTCCCAAATACTTTTCATAAAAATGCGCATCCAAACACCCGATTTTTTTAGGAACGAGTACCTTATTATCTAAATGTTCGGATAGAATATCAAGGAACGGTATAATAATACTGTCGTTTGGAATTTCACAGTGTATAAATTCAATCATACTAATCGTATCTGTAAAATCAGATATTCCAATGTACGCGAGATTTTCCAAACTTTTTGGATTTAAAACTTTAGGAAAATTGGATGAATGTATTTTTTGTTTTAAACCAAATACTTTGACAGTGCGTTCAATAGGTTCCTTATCATTACACAATGTGGTACAAAGTGGATTCAAGTGTTTGATTTCTTGGATATCGGTATCTTGTTTAAGATATTCTTTAATTATAACGTTCTCCATTTTTACTTTTTACTTTTTATTTTTTATCACGATCACTTAGATTATTTTTTTTGTTTTTTTATTATATAATGTTACTCAGGAAATTTAACGATTCAGAATACGAACCACATATTCAGGAATTTTTGAAAGAGTATTATAATGCAAAGTTCCCATACTTTTCGTTAAAAAACGGGTGTTTAGGTATAATACCTAGATATCCCAAACTTATTAGATTAGGTAAGTGTAATGTAATAAGAAGGAGTATGCGTTCT
>Ga0209308_10000229_pt1 | contig 54410 bp, 55 predicted proteins | sample COGITO_mtgs_1204_3_FD_184806 | JGI IMG/M metagenome (GOLD analysis project Ga0209308, IMG submission 184806) | Pelagic marine microbial communities from North Sea - COGITO_mtgs_120405 (SPAdes) (version 2) | ecosystem: Environmental > Aquatic > Marine > Epipelagic ... | reverse complement strand
ATTCAAGTGTCACTTCACCCGGGTTCTGAACAAACCAAACAGCCCCTAATACAGCGACACAAAGTCCGGTGAGAAAGAAAATCCAACGCCACATGGCTTATATATCCTTCCCACTCATCATTTTTCGAGCGCTGCTAAAGCCGAGGCGTGCATCGCGTTAAGAGCGCGTTCAGCTATTGCGCGTGCTTTCGCATCCAACAACCAAGGCTCTAAAGTATTCCGCGCATCACTTTGCAAAAGCTCTGATAACGCATCCGCAGTTTTCACCGCCGCGATAATGTCCCGGTCATTTAAATGGGCCTCAATATTTGCAACAGCATCTTCAACGGGATCGCCCGATGATCCGTCCGTGCGACGCAAGGCAACCAAGGCCGAAATTTTTCCAGCAGCTTGATCGAGCCAATCGCCGCCATTAATACGCGCAAGCGACACAATATCACCTGCAATCGATGAAAACTGTGTTTGCAGATGATGAAGCGTTGGCAGTCCACTGTCAGCATTTGTTGTGAGCTGGGTGGCAGCACCAATGACATCCGGACTATTAGTGCCAATCGACTGTAATGCTAATAATTGAGCTGAATAAGGGCGTCCAGACATCACAGCATCACGAAGCTGCGCGACCGCCAGAACAACGCCTTGTCTCGATGCACCGCCCGTACTGTTCGTCTCAATACTTTGAAGCTTTTGATTAAGTGAGGCGACTTCGCTATTTCTGGATTGGTCTCTTTGCTCCAACTCATCAATCCGCGACAACATAGGGCCCAGATCAATATCTCCACCCGTGCTAGATGTGACGGCGCTTGCAAGGGCGCGAACCTCAGAGAGCTTCCGCTCAAGATCATCAATGCGTGCCAGAGCCTTGTTCAGTTCTGATTGTGCGCGGACACTTTCTTGCTTCAATACCGCCATCGGCGCGTCACTATTCAATCCCGCCAAGGTCTCTTCAAGAGATGCGACCCGGCTGGCCAATACATCTACTACGGAAACTGTTTCGCTCGTTGATTTAGCCGTTCCCGTCATAAACGCTGGCAGACGCGACTGAACTTCGGGCATCCAGACGTCACGCGTTGTATAAGCACCGCCACCGATAAGAATAATCACAATAATAAATGTCAAGAACCCACGGCCACCACCGTCGGTTTTATCTGTGGATGCGACAGGCGCAGAGGGCTCTGCGCTACCACCACTTGGTACCGTGCTGGACTTTGCAGGCGACGATGTCTCAGCAGTCTTCTTCGCTTCAGCGCTTTTGGCTGGCGTTACCAGCGGTGTTGCAGCCGATGCCTTTTTGTCCGTTTTGCTCTTGGAACCTGCTTTTGCAGATTTGGCATCCGGTTTTTTCGCCGGATCCGATGGTTCAGCCATCTGAAGTCCCTCTCAATTATCCGCGTCTGCGGTTTCTCAGTAATAACAAGTCCGGACTGCTTCCAGCAAGGACTCCTGACAAGGATGTGCCGCAATAATTCGTTCATGCCATGCGCTGGTTGATGCTTTACTTGCATTCTGGCTCAGCGCAAATAGCTTCATTTCAGCGACCGCCGTCGATAAGCCAGCGTCCACTATCAATGTATCCAGAATATGTGCCGTTCTTGGCGAATACACAATCATCCCATCGACTTTCTTAGCACGGATCGCCTCAATCACTTCAACCGGCAATTCTTGTGCGGCCGTTGCTTGATAAAGCACATGGCGCACAACACGAAAGCCATTCGTCGTCAATATACCAGACAGGTCACCTGCAACAACAGACGCACAGGCATGTACTAGATCACCATTATCAGGATCACATGACCTGCTCACCAACCCAGCTAAATCGTCAACGTCACCACTCGCTGTCGTGACGTTCTTGAATTTTAGGTCTTTCAACGCACGTGCCGTTGCATCACCAACCGCATAAACGGGTATATCTCGATCAGATGATCGCACAGCGAAGGCGCGCGCGCCGTTCGCACTGGTAAATAGCACCCCCTGCACACCCTTAAGGTCAACTTCAGAGCCAAGAATAGCATCTATGAGCATCAAGGGCGCAGCAATCGTCTCAATGCCTAAATCAGCAAGTGCTGACGCCAAAGAGGCTGCATCTTCAAGCGGCCGCGTGATGGCAAGCATCGGCATTATATGGCCTCGTCAAAAAAACTCGCACCTGCACGCTGTTTCAACTCGAGCCCGGCGTCGCGCCCAAGGGCTTCAGCGTCACCAACGGCACCTGTCACATCAGTATGCAAAAGCTCTGAACCATCTGGGCGTGCGATCAGTCCTCGCAGGCGCATCTGATCTCCATTAATCTCAGCAAGTCCAGCGATGGGTGTTTGGCACGAGCCATCAAGCGCATCAAGCATTGCGCGTTCACACATCACTGTTTGCCGTGTCGGTGCATCATCCAATGCGCTCAGGAATGCCAGCGTGCGTTCGTCATCAGCCCGGCACGTAATACCCACAGCGCCTTGCGCGCAGGCTGGCAAAAAATCCTCAGGAAATAAAATCTCAGTTGCAACATCGCGCTGACCCAATCGGTCCAATCCAGCCAGAGCCAAAAACGTTGCATCAAACTCACCTGCGGCGAGCTTGCCCAATCGCGTTTGCACATTGCCTCGGATAATATCCACGTCCAAGTCCGGACGTTTATTCAAAAGAATAGCTTTACGACGCAATGATGCGGTTCCAACGCGGGCACTTTGAGGTAAATATTTAAGGCATGGGAATGTCAGACTAATAAATGCATCCCTAGGATCGGCACGGGGCAAAATACAACCAATTGCCATACCTTCAGGTAACCATGTCTCAAGATCTTTCATTGAATGAACGGCGATATCGATACGCTTGTCCATCAGGGCAAGGTCCAATTCCTTCGTGAACAGTCCTTTACCACCAATCTCAGACAATGGCCGGTCGAGAACCAGATCACCCGTCGTCTTCACAGCATCAACTTTTAACTGCCCTTCAAGCTCGGGGTGCGCCGCACGCAGCAAGTCAGCAGCTGTCTCCGTCTGCACCATCGCCAAGGGGCTTGAGCGTGTACCTATAATAAGTGGGGTCGATTGCGCCGTCATGAGAACCTTATATATCAGTATCAATATTAGACGCCCTTGGCGTCGGTTTCCCGCAAGAGTAAAGTCCCGGACTTGGAAGCGAAAGGGCTTTGACGTGATTGTTTTGGGAATTGAAACGAGTTGTGATGAAACGGCTGCTGCCGTTGTCGACGATGCACGGGTCATTCACGCAAACGTCGTCCTGTCGCAAATTGAAGAACACCGCCTATATGGTGGTGTCGTGCCTGAAGTCGCGGCGCGCTCGCACCTTGAACATGCGGATTCCGTGATCGCTCAGGCCATGCAAGACGCCAATATGTCTTTTAAAGACCTGGACTGCATTGCCGCAACAACCGGGCCCGGCCTCATCGGCGGCGTTCTTGTGGGTGCGATGTCCGCTAAAGCCATCGCCTTGGCGAGCGGCAAACCCTTTGTCGCTGTTAATCATCTTGAAGGCCACGCCTTAACCGTGCGCTTAACCAATGACGTGCCGTTTCCCTATCTGCTGCTGCTCGTCTCAGGCGGGCACTGTCAGCTACTGATTTGTGAAGGCGTTGGTCAGTATAAACGTTTGGGCACGACCATCGACGACGCTGCAGGGGAAGCCTTTGATAAAACCGCAAAGATGTTAGGGCTCGGATATCCGGGCGGCCCTCTTGTTGAAAAAGCCGCCGTAGGCGGCGACGCAAAACGCTTTAATCTGCCTCGTCCTATGAAAGGCCGTCCGGGGTGTGATTTTTCATTCTCAGGCCTCAAGACAAGCGTTCGGCGGGCGGTTGAAACGCTTGATGGTCCCCTGGGTCTAGACGCAACACGTGACCTGGCCGCGTCTTTTCAATTAGCTGTCGCAGAGACCTTGGTCACCCGCACCAAGAACGCCATCAAGATGGCCAAAGATATTCACCCAAACATTAAGCATCTTGTCGTCGCAGGTGGCGTTGCCGCCAATCAGGCGATTGGCACGGCACTGACCGAGCTTGCCGAAAAATCCAACATGTCATTGGTAAAACCCGCGCCAGCACTTTGCACCGACAACGGCGCAATGATTGCCTGGGCCGGCCTTGAACGATTCCGTTTAGGCCATAGCGACCCCCTGGATTTCAAAGCACGCCCGCGCTGGCCGCTCGACCCCGACGCCCCGTCCGCCGCCTATGCAGGGGCCAAGGCGTAAAACACCACAGCAAGATAAAGAGCCTGCCTATTAAATCTGCAGGCATTCAATTCAAGCCTAATGAAACGAGTTGGCCGTCATCTTTAGTAACGGTATAGCGGTCGTGGAATAGTGAGAACGATGACTTCTCAGTGAAATACTGAACCCGAAAAACGAATAACTGGATCAAACAAGAAACGGTATTCGATAAGGGTAAAAGCATTCTCAACTAAACCGGTAATTGCACGTGACAATCAAGCGTAAGCTGACCTAGAGTTATCATATGAAAATTGCCGCACGATCCTTACTGCTGCTTCTCCTTGGGGTGTCTGTCCTCACAACCGGTTGCGTTCAAAAATCTAGAACCACGCACATCACAACGACAAACACGACCAATCTCCCAAAGGGCATCAAATCCAAAATCTTTGCAGTTGCCGCAATGAAGAAAACTAAGGACGCAAATAAAAGCTTCAAAAAAAAGATTTCGACGATGCAGAAAAGAAATGCAAATTCCGATTTATACTTATCAATAAAATAGACCTCGATACTATTGATCTGAAATCTCGGGACTTGCTAGCTTCTGATTTGCTGTTGCTAAAAACTTCTTGCTTACACCTTTTAGGTAGAATCGCAGGCAAGAAAGAAAACTGGCCAGAAGCCATCCAATTTCATAACTAGGCCCTTAATGCGATCAAAGAAGGCTCTCCCCTTACGCCTGAAAAACCAGCTTGGAATGAATTTGGAGGTGATGCTTATTGGTGGCTCACCGTCGCATATCAGAGCATTAAAAGCCGTGATGACGTTAAAAAATATATCCAGCTCGTCATAAAGGAATCTGAAGTGCTGATCACGAAAAGCGCATACCCACAGAAATGGCGTGCCATTAACTTGCTCGCTAGCTGGGAATTAAAGCGCCAAGATTTGAAGCGTCAGATAACCAATAACTTTGCTATAGACGTTACAAATTTCCAACTGATGGTCGACGACATACAAAAAGAAGCAAAGGCCTATCGTGAAAAATTTCCAGGTGATGACAAAGCTTCAAAGCTTGCCGATCATCTCGACAGAATCGTTCTCAATTTCCAAAGTCGGCTGGATAAAATTTACGATCAGGGCATTTTCAATCTTCGCATCGCTTCCTGAACTAAGACTGCGCACAAACTTTTAATCCATTGCTATCCATGCACAGGTGACAGTCTCGACCCTATCATTTAAAATCACCGCATGAAAAATATTACAGTCATTGGCGGCGGCGCCTGGGGAACGGCATTGGCAACGGCGGCATGCCGCGCCAAGTGCTCGACAAAATTATATGCGCGCGAAACCGAGATCGTCGACGCGATCAATGCGGGCGAGGGCAATCCGGTTTTCCTGCCCAATGTATCTTTAAGCAAAGACATCCGTGCGACAGCTGATCTGAACGACGCTGTTAAAGATGCGGATGCGTTATTGATTGTCGTCCCCGCACAGTTTCTGCGCGCGACAGCTAAAGCATTATCCGACATAACACCTATGCATGTCCCAATTGTTCTTGCCGCCAAGGGAATTGAGCAAGGCACGCTCGCCTTGATGAGCGAGATCGTTGAAGAAACCATGCCACAGCATTCAATGGCCGCGATTTCAGGGCCCTCGTTCGCGGCTGAAGTGGCGCGCGGCCTGCCGGTTGCGCTGACGTTAGCGTGCACCGACGACGTGCTAGGTCAAAAACTTATCAATGCCCTCGCCAGTCCCATGTTCCGCATTTATCAGTCTGATGACTTGATCGGTGCCGAGATCGGTGGCGCGGTCAAAAACGTTCTCGCCATCGCCTGCGGAGTCGTTGAAGGGCGCGGCCTTGGCAACAATGCACGCGCCGCACTTATCACACGCGGCCTTGCTGAACTCATGCGCCTTGGCCATGTCAAAGGCGCGTCTACAGGCACCATGATGGGTCTAGCTGGGCTTGGTGATTTGGTTTTGACGTGTAACGCCATGCAGTCTCGGAACTTCTCGTTCGGGCACGCGCTGGGTCAGGGGAAATCCGTTGCCGAAATTCTGGCCTCCCGGGTTGCTGTCACCGAAGGCGTGACCAGCTCAACGTCCGTTAAAGAGCTCGCGGATAAACACAACGTCGAGATGCCAATCTCGGCCAGTGTTCACGCGATTATTCATGAGAACAAAGATATCGATGTCGCTATCGCTGAATTGATGGAACGACCACTCAGACCTGAAACCACATAAACCTTCCAACCTCAAAGACTAAGGATTCCTTCATGCATTTTGTCATTTATTGTCTGGATAAGCCAAACCACGGACATGTCCGCGCAGAAAGCCGCCCCGCCCACGTTGAATATTTAAAGGCGAGCGCCGCAAAAATTATCGCTGCGGGCCCGATGCTCAGCGATGACGGCGAAGGTATGATCGGATCAACATTGATTATGACATTCACAGATCGTAGCGAAGCCGAGGCGTGGGCCGCAAACGACCCATACGCGCAAGCGGGCCTTTTTGAGAGCGTCGACATTCGCGCATGGAAAAAAGTATTTCCAGCGGATTAATGCGAGGAGGGCGTCATGAAGTATTGGCTGATTAAATCTGAACCTGGATCGTGGTCATGGGATGACCAGGTCCGCGTGGGTGTCGAGCCCTGGGATGGTGTCAGGAATTATCAGGCGACCAATAACATGAAAGCCATGGAGATCGGCGACCGCGCGTTCTTTTATCATTCGGTCAAAGAAAAGTGCATCGTCGGTATCGTTGAAGTCGCGTCGGATTATTATCCAGATCACACAGACCCAAAGGGCCGGTTTGGTATGGTTGATTTCAAGGCGCTCAAGCCTGTACCCAAGCCCGTATCATTGGCGGATATCAAGGCTGACGAGCGCTTGTCAGAGCTTGCACTTATGAAACAATCGCGATTATCGGTGGTGCCCATCGATGCCAAATCCTGGAAAATTATCTGCAAAATGGGTCGGGTCGACGCATGAGCGACGTTCGTTTGTGTGCACTGGACGATATAGCCGACGGCACCTCTGCCGGGTTTATTGCTGAATTCAAAGATAAACGCATCGCCGTCCTTGCCGTACGCCAGGGTGACACCATTTTTGTTTATGAAAACAATTGCCCGCACATCGGCTCGCCGCTGGATTTTAAACCTGGACAGTTTCTGAATATTGAGCGAACGCACATCATCTGCTCGACCCACGGGGCCTTGTTCGAAATCAATGACGGCCGTTGCATTTCCGGTCCTTGCGAAGGCGATCAGCTAACTTCGCTGGACGCATTTATTCGAGACGGCAGCATCTATGTTTCTGCGCGCGGGGCTTGAAAAGCTAAAATCACTGATATCCACTTGGCAACGTTCGCATATTGTCGATAATCGTCTTTAAAGTGGGGAAACCACACGATCGCTGAAAAACAGCAGGCATTAGGGAGACGTTCAGATGAGTGAAGCACACGTATATCCGGTCACGGCCGAATTCGCCAAAAACGCGCATATTGATAAAGCCAAGTATGAAGATATGTATGGCGCTTCAATCGATGATTCTGAGGCCTTTTGGGCTGAGCACGGCAAGCGTATCGACTGGATCAAGCCATATACAAAGGTCCGGGACGTAAACTTCAAAACACCGGGCGTATCGATTAAATGGTTTTACGATGGCACATTGAACGCATCCGCGAACTGCCTCGACCGTCACCTTGAAACACGTGGAGACCATACGGCGATTATCTGGGAAGGCGACGACCCGGCTGATTCTGAGCACGTTACCTACCGTGACCTGCATGAGCGTGTCTGCCGCCTATCCAATGCGATAAAAGCGCGCGGCGTTAAAAAGGGCGACCGCGTTACTTTATATATGCCGATGGTTGTCGAAGCCGCTGTTGCAATGCTGGCCTGTACGCGGATTGGCGCTGTCCATTCAATCGTATTTGGCGGGTTCTCCCCTGACAGCTTGTCTGCGCGTATTATTGGTTGTGATTCAAACTGTGTCATTACAGCCGACGAAGGCTTACGTGGCGGCAAAAAGGTTCCCCTTAAAGCCAACACAGACGAAGCCCTGAAAGACTGCCCTAGCGTTGAGACCGTGATCGTCGTCAACCGCACAGGTGGCGATGTAAATATGCAAGAAGGCCGCGACGTTTGGTATGAAGACATCTGCGCAGAAGCATCACCCGACTGCCCGCCAGAAGAAATGAACGCTGAAGATCCGATGTTCATTCTCTATACATCGGGCTCAACCGGCGCGCCGAAGGGTGTTTTACACACAACAGGCGGCTATATGGTTTATGCCTCCATGACCCACGAATACATCTTCGATTATAAAGATGGCGAAGTGTATTGGTGTACTGCTGACGTGGGTTGGGTCACGGGTCACAGCTATATCGTCTATGGCCCACTGGCGAATGGCGCGACCACTTTGATGTTTGAAGGGGTGCCAAATTATCCGTCAATTTCACGGTTCTGGGATGTTTGTGATAAGCACAACGTCAATATCTTTTACACCGCGCCAACCGCTATTCGTGCGCTCATGCGCGAAGGTGATGAGCCTGTTAAACGCACATCCAGAAAATCTCTGCGTGTGCTGGGCTCCGTCGGCGAGCCGATTAACCCGGAAGCATGGGAATGGTATTACAACGTTGTCGGCGACGGGCGCTGCCCGATTGTCGATACATGGTGGCAAACTGAGACAGGCGGCATTTTAATCACGCCGCTGCCGGGTGCCATTGATCTGAAGCCTGGGTCTGCGACCAAGCCATTCTTTGGCGTCCAGCCTCAACTCGTCGATGGTGACGGCAAGATTCTCGATGGCGCAACCGAAGGCAACTTATGTCTTCCCGATAGTTGGCCTGGTCAGATGCGATCCGTTTACGGTGACCATGACCGCTTCGAGCTTACATATTTCTCGACCTATCACGGCAAGTACTTCACTGGTGATGGCTGCCGACGTGACGAAGATGGGTATTACTGGATCACAGGTCGCGTCGACGATGTTATCAACGTCTCCGGCCACCGGATGGGAACAGCAGAAGTCGAAAGCGCCCTCGTCGCACATCCAAAAGTCGCCGAGGCTGCCGTTGTTGGCGCACCGCATGACATCAAAGGTCAGGGCATCTATGCCTATGTCACGTTGAACGCCGGCGAACCATCCACTGATGAATTGAAAAAAGAACTCGTAGGATGGGTCCGCAAGGAAATTGGCCCGATTGCTTCACCTGACTGGGTTCAGTGGGCGCCCGGATTACCAAAAACCCGATCCGGTAAAATCATGCGTCGAATTTTGCGGAAGATCGCTGAGGATGATTTCTCAAACCTTGGGGATACATCAACGCTTGCTGATCCTGCCGTTGTCGATGACCTGGTTGAGAACCGACAAAACAAACAGAGTTAATTTGGAACCAGTGATTTGGATATTTTTGGGGCCCCGTTAGGGGGTTCAAATTTTTTTTAAGCGGCATCTTCATCTTCGTTCAGCATTTGCTCAACGCGCAGCAAATTTTGAGCAATGACCTTCGCGCGTTTCTTTTGTCCGCGTAATTGCCTGAATACTTGAATAGCCCCTTGGAAACAGGCTGCAGCTTCTTGCAGCAAGTAATCTTCATTCGTGCGTTTCGCCAAGGCGAAACATGCCGCACCCAGATTGTTTGACGTCTGGGCCCATAACAATGGTGTCACGTTCCGACGACGAATTTCGAGAACTTTTCTAAATATCGAGATCGACTGTTAAAGGATAGCCTCGGCATTGCCGTGACCACCAAGCGCCATTTGCACAACACCATAATGATTCATCACCTCAGCCCAGCGGAGCGGCATTTGAGCCTTATCATAAACGGTCAGAGATTCTTCAAACGCAGAGGCGGCTGTCTTTAAATACTCTGTCGATTTTTCTGGCACCATGGTCGCCATTTTATATAACACCATGGCCCGCCTCACATGCGCCAGCGCCCAATCGTAGCCATGCTCATCACGTCCAAGCGAATCTGCAACCCCTTTGTAGCGTGCAATCGCCGCCTCGAGCGCCAACGGATCTTTTCTGAGTCGTGCGTCAGCTTCAAGGATAGCCCCCAAATGCGTTTGAATGAGTGCCCACATCAAAGGCGATTGCTTGGCCTCGATCAACGCGTCCGCAGCTTCATAGATTTTCACCGCACCTTTAAGTGCCCGCTTATTACCAAACCGAACAGCGGTCGCGAATGCATTACCAACGACGTTCAGCGCCGTGACTCTTGTGTCGAGTGGGACCGATTTAGCAAGCTCTTCAATCGCTTTTTGCGCACCAACCATCACTTCGCTCATTCGGTCAGCAAGCTCTTTTTTTGATCCAGATGTAACGGGAAGCAATGCTGCCATGGTCGCAGCGCGAACAATATCGCCAACTCCATCTGGAATTGGAACAGGTAAGTCCAACGTATCTGCCATCCCAAAAGTTCCAGGCTGACCATCCGCACTTGCCCCAAAAGATAAAAACCGAAGCCGGGCAACCGTACCCATATCTTCCATTTCGCCCCAAATCATGAGATCTGCTTGCTCGTCCATGATCCAGTTACTGCCTTCATCAGACGCAAGCAAAAGGCGCTCGAGAAGGCCCACACGAAGATTGAGCTTTAAGGTTCTTTCTAACCGTAAAGTTTGAAACGACCCTTCGGTGCTAAGCATATTCGCAATATAGTCAGATATTTCTTTGCCGCCGCTGCCAAACAAGCTCGCGACCTGCACCGAACCTTCGGCACCGCCATCACTGGGGCGGAATCCATTACCAGAACGCTTAGCACCCCGGCGCCGTTTCTTTTTACGCACCCCTTTCTTTGAAAAAAGGTCGCCAAAAATTCCAGAAAAATCCCCATGCCGACAATTTGCGCTTTCGTCTTAAAATAGCCCCTACCCGCATGATAATCCTGCCTTTGGGACTCCGCAAATCATTGGTAATAAACTGAGAATTTAAAAGTCGATACAACGGCCCTTCTTTTCCCAATCACCATAACGCGTCGGCTCAGGCCCTTTTGGGCCACCTGTCTCACCTACCTTGCCTTCAATGATCACTTTGGTCTCCACATCCGGTTTCGGCGCAGGCTCGTCATTTAATCCTGATGCTTTCGGTGTATTGTCATTCATTAATTATTCTCTCATTTATATCAGCAGTGATTGCAATTGCTTACATTTGAGATAATTCAATAATACAGAGACCACAAGGTTTCGGTATGGAGGATCACACATGAACCATATAAAAACAGGTATATTGCTGGCTGGATTAACGGCCTTGTTCATGGGCGCAGGCTTCATGCTTGCCGGTGAAGGTGGGATAATCATTGCGCTCGTCGTCGCAATTGGTATGAACGCCTTTGCCTATTGGAACTCTGATAGTCTTGTGCTGAAGATGTACAAGGCCCGTGAAGTGACGGCGCAAAGCTCGCCGGGGTTCTATGGTATTATCGAGCAATTGGCCCGCCGCGCTGAATTACCGATGCCCCGCGCTTATATCATCGAAAATCCGCAACCCACGCCTTTGCAACGGGCAGGAACCCTGAAAATGCGGTCGTCGCAGCAACGACAGGTTTACTAAAGCTTCTCAACCATGAAGAGATCGCAGGCGTCATGGCGCACGAACTCGCACACGTAAAAAATCGCGATACACTGATCATGACCGTCACAGCAACAATCGCTGGCGCCCTTTCAATGCTTGCGAATTTTGCTCTGTTCTTTGGCAATAATCGTAATAATCCACTTGGGATTATTGGTACGATTGCGGTGATGATACTGGCACCGTTTGCCGCGATGCTCGTGCAAATGGCGATTTCAAGAACCCGTGAATACGGCGCAGACGCCGGAGGGGCTGAAATATGTGGTAATCCAATGTGGCTTGCCAGCGCGCTAAAGAAACTCGAACAAGGTGCGACGACGATCGACAACGACGTTGCCGAAGATAATCCATCGACAGCACATATGTTTATCGTTAATCCGCTGCATACGCGGAAAACAGATAGTCTGTTTTCGACCCACCCAAAAACGGCAAACCGTGTTCAGAAGTTACGTGATCTTGCGGGTATTGTCGGCAGGCCCTGGGGCTAGGGCCAACACTTAACGAGGCAGGAGCGCGATAATTTTATCTGCTGCAGTTTCAGGATCCATAATATCTGTATCAATCCGAAGCTCAGGCTCTAGAGGCGCTTCATAGGGTGAATCGATCCCCGTAAAATTCGCGATTTCTCCTGCGCGCGCACGTGAATAAAGTCCCTTAGGATCCCGTTGTTCGCATGTCTCAAGCGACGCATCAATGTGAAATTCAAAGAATTCACCATCGTCCATCAGGGCGCGCGCCATATCCCGGTCACCTCTGAACGGCGAGATCGCAGAGACAAGAACAATTATCCCAGCATCAACAAACAATTTGGCAACCTCTGAAATCCGGCGGATATTTTCAACCCTGTCCGCATCTGTGAAACCTAAATCTCTATTGAGGCCATGGCGAACGTTGTCACCATCAAGCATGTACGTGCGTCGTCCCATATGATGGAGTTTAGCTTCGACAACATTAGCGACGGTTGATTTTCCTGACCCTGACAATCCAGTAAACCACAGCAAGGCTGGCGCTTGGCCCATTGCTTTCGCACGTTCAACTTTATCGAGCGTCAATTTCTGACGCGTTAAATTCCGCGCGCGGCGCAAAGCATAATCGATCATCCCTGCACCAACTGTCTCGTTGGTGTACCGATCAATGAGAATAAAGCCGCCCGTTTCTTTGCACATCGTATAAGGCTCGCACGCCAACCGACGATCAAAACTCAGATTGCAGACACCAACATCATTAAGCTCTAACGATTTCGTCGCCGTCTGCTCCAGCGTATTTACATTCACTTTATATTTTAACTCGCTGACCCATGCGAGTGCAGAACTTGTCGCCAGTTTTATCTCATACTGACGTCCCGGGATCATTTCTATATCGGACATCCAAATCAGATGTACCTGCACTTGATCCGTAGGTTCCATCTCTGATTCAGAATGACAAATAACGTTGCCGCGGCTGACATCAATATTATCGTTCAGCACGACCGTGATACTTTGTCCGATCAATGCTGTTTCTATTGCGCCATCGTAAGTTGAAATTTCGGCGACCGTCGATTGCGCTCCGTCAGGCTCCACCGTGACGGGATCACCAACGTTTAAAGGGGCGCCCGCAACAGTTCCGGAAAATCCTCTAAAATCTGCATTTGGTCGGCTAACGCGCTGCACAGGCAGTCGAGCACCACACCCACTCGACAGTTCAACAATCTCAACTGTTTCCAAATGCTCAAGAATGCATAGACCTTTGTACCAAGGCATCTGCTCACCCAGAGACGAAATATTTTCACCATGCAAAGCGGATACTGGAATGGCCGTTATGTTAGAAACACCAATTTGATCCGAAAATTCTTTATACGCACTGACAATACTCAGAAAAACATCTTCATTATAATCAACCAGATCCATCTTGTTGATCGCGAGAGTGATCGATTTTATCCCTAGAAGATGCGCGATATACGTATGTCGTTTTGTCTGTATCACAACACCTTGGCGCGCGTCTACCAGAATAACCGCAAGGTCAGCCGTCGATGCACCTGTCGCCATATTACGTGTGTATTGTTCGTGGCCGGGCGTGTCTGCGACGATGAAACTGCGGTTTGGCGTCGCAAAGTATCGGTACGCAACATCGATCGTAATGCCTTGCTCGCGTTCGGCTTGAAGCCCATCTACAAGCAGCGCGAAATCAATCCCATTATCAACCGTTCCAAATTTTTTGCTGTCAGATTGCAAAGCATCTTGCTGGTCATCAAAGATCGCTTTCGCATCATACAAAAGTCGACCAATCAAAGTAGACTTACCATCATCAACACTTCCGCATGTCAAAAAGCGAAGCTGCGTCATTTGTTCTGTCGTTGCGCTCATCAAAAATACCCCGCGCGTTTTCTCTTTTCCATGGAGCCTGATTGATCGTGATCAATGACCCGCCCATGACGTTCGGATGTTCGCGTAACCTGAGTCTCCGAAATAATATCATCGATGGTTGTTGCTGTAGACGGGATGGCCGCCGTCAGTGGATAACAACCAAGCGTACGAAAACGGACCATTTTCATCATCGGGGTTTCGCCGTCGTGTAATGGGAACCTATCATCATCAACCATAAACAACTGGCCATCGCGAGCCACCACGGGCCTCTCTTTGGCAAAGTATAAAGGCACGATGGGAATATTCTCAGATTTGATGTAATTCCAAATATCTAATTCTGTCCAATCCGATAACGGGAATGCACGCACACTCTCGCCGGGTTGAACGCGACAGTTGAAAAGATTCCAAAGTTCTGGGCGCTGACGTTTGGGCTCCCAATTATGGCTCTCGTTTCTAAATGACATAACGCGTTCTTTGGCTCGGGACTTTTCTTCGTCGCGCCGGGCGCCCCCAATCGCGCAGTCAAATTTATGTGCATCCAGGGCTTGTTTCAGGGCGTCCGTCTTCATCACATCTGTGTGTAATGATGACCCGCTATCAATCGGATTGATCCCTTTCGCGAGACCATCGGCATTGGTGTGAACGATGAGATCCAGTCCCTGCTTAGCAGTGAGCTGATCACGAAACTCAATCATCTCTTTAAATTTCCACGTCGTATCAACGTGCAACAAAGGGAACGGCACGAGACCTGGATGAAATGCTTTCATCGCCAGATGCAGAAGAACAGCGGAATCCTTGCCAATTGAATACATCAGAACCGGACGTTCAAACTCTGCCACCACTTCACGAAGGATGTGGATGGATTGAGATTCCAAGCGTTGCAGGTTGCTGAGTCCGGTCATGGCTGAGTTTTCTTTTTAAACAATTTTTGTCCGTTTCTGATACACGCAATCGCGACGCACGCTATCTTATTTATGTGTCATAAAAGAACAATGGTCAGGTGGTTATATATTTCTTTTGCCGTTAAGGACACAAAGACATATGAGTGACACTCGTGTATCGCTTTATAATAGCTATGTGTATTGAGGCTCATGTCACAAAACCGAAAATCAAAGAATGTAGACGCAAGCATGATTGTCGCCAGACGCGCTGCATTTGAAGTCCTGCGCAACGTGATATTCAAGAAGCGTGCCTTGGATGACGCATTTGGATTTATCCCCCAGTTTTTGGCGTTAACCGGCGCTGACAGAGGGTTCGCAAGCTATATTGTGCGCACTGCTCTCAGACGCCTGGGCCAAATTGACGCATTGATTGATCATTGCGTGCCAGATTCTTTGCCTAGAAAGGCTCGCCCTGTACGTGACGTTTTACGCATTGGTATTACGCAACTGCTGTTTTCAGCCACAGCGCCACATGCAGCCGTGTCGACGACCGTTGATTTGTGCCGGGATGTTGAACAGGTTCCTTTTGCAAAACTGGTCAATGCCGTCATGCGTCGGATACAGCGTGAAGGCGCGCAGTTACTTGAAGCGCAAGACCCCGCTCGCCTCAATACCTCAGACTGGCTCTGGGAGAGCTGGGTTAAGGCATACGGCGAAGAAACGGCCCGCGCAATCGCCGCTATTCATCTTGAAACGCCGCCTCTTGATCTGACCCCAAAGTCAGACCCAGAAATGTGGGCAGAGCAACTTGGCGGCACCGTCATTCTAGATGGGACTGTGCGCCTGAGCGAAGCATCTGATGTCACAATGCTCGATGGGTTCGAAGACGGTCATTGGTGGGTTCAAGACGCCGCGGCACGCCTCGCCGTCATACTTTTAGGTGACCTGCAGGATAAACATGTCATCGATCTTTGCGCCGCACCCGGCGGCAAAACGATGGAGTTACTCTCGCTTGGCGCCAGCGTCACGGCCGTTGATATCTCTGAACGTCGCATGGGCCGCGTTCGAGAGAACCTTCAACGCACAGGCTATCCGGCAACGTTAGTTACAGAAGATACACGAACGTGGGAGCCAAATACACTGGCTGACATCGTCTTGCTCGACGCGCCTTGTTCGTCGACAGGCACACTGCGTAGACACCCGGATATTGCACATCTCAAATCAATGGACGATGTGACGAAGCTTTCTGGCATTCAGGATCAACTTTTAGACCGTGCGGCAGTCTACATTAAACCGGGTGGTATGTTGATGTTTGTGACGTGTTCTCTTCAACCCCAAGAAGGGCTTGAACGGGTGACTGCATTTCTTGATCGTCACACCGATTTCGCCCGTGTCGGCATCCAAAAAGCGGAACTGCCTGGGCTTGAAGATGCCATCACACCTGACGGTGATCTCCAAACCTTGCCACATTTACTTGGCGATCAAGGCGGTATGGATGGTTTTTTTGTCGCACGGCTGGTCAAAACAACGCATAATCTATTGCCATTAAATTGACAGATTTTTGCCCGATTTTAAATTTTGATGTTTGTACGTACGTGCATGCCAATAGCAATCGATAGTCATGACCCTTAGCCTACCTGCTTCCGTCCAAACAATGATCTACGGCTCCGGTATCTATGATTTGATACTTGGTCGAAAAGCACCAAAGACGGTTCGCGTCCCAAAGGGCATTCACGGCCTCAGCGCACAAGCAGAAACTTATGCCATGCTGCGCCGCCCTTCTTTCGAACTGCCGACACGCGAGATCAAAGGTGATTTCTTATGGCTTGCAGGCAACACCCATAATGCACCTTCTGCATGGGCCGTTATCGCTGAATGGCTGTCATACAACGATAAGTGGCATGCGGAAAGTTGGCGCGGAGATATCCTTGGCGCACGGATCACAAACTGGTTAAGCGCTTTCGACTACATTAGTCCACATATTGACGCCGTTGACCAACAGCGCTGGGCAACATCTATCCTCCGCCAAGCACTTCATTTGCAACGCGTCCCGATAGTAGACATTCATCCCTGGCAGAAATTCATCGTCCACCAAGCGCGGATCAATGCATCATTGGCACTGCCTAATCTTGAGGCAAAACTGCAAGGGCATTTGAACTCACTCGGCGTCGATGTTGACCAACAAATCCTGAGCGACGGCGGCCATATCGAACGTTCTCCTAGTCGCGCGCTCGCCGTCCTTGCGATCTTGTCGGAAATTCAGGACGCCCTCGTCGGACATCACATCGAGCCCCCTAACGAGCTTATTTCTGCGATGGACCGAATGGTGCCTTTCATCAAAGCGCTTCGCCATGGCGACGGTGGGTTTGCGTTAATGGGGGGTGCCAGCGGCGATACCAGCTCCTTGATTGATGCGGTACTGAAATCATCCGGCGGCAAAGGCAAGGCGATGACTTCGGCGCCGCATACGGGATTTCATCGATTGCGGGCAGGGCAAACGACACTCATCGTTGATTGCGGCGAAACACGCATTCCAGATCCGAAAAGCTATAAAGGCCCTGGGTCTTTTGAGTTAAGCGTTGGCAAGGTTCGCATCATTAGCAACTGCGGTGCCAGGCTCGCCAACGACACACAACAGGCGACATGGGCAAACGCCCTCACACAAACGGCAGCGCACTCATCGCTCGTGATGAACGATAAAGATGCGGGGGCTTTGCAATCCGTGACCGTTAATCAGCGCGATCATGAGGGTGCCCGACTGATCGAAATGTCCCACGATGGGTATTTAGCTGCGTTTGATATGCTCCATCATCGTGCCATATATCTAGATGCGAGTGGCAGTGACCTACGGGGCGAAGACATCGTGACCGGTAGCCGCTCCCAACCGTTTTCTATCCGATTTCATATCTTTCCGAATGTCCGTGCATCGATGGTGTCTGGAGGGGGTGAAGTGATTTTAAAACCGCCAAAGGGCCGCGGATGGCGCTTCACGTGTCGCTATCCTGTCATGCTCGAAGAGAGCGTCTGCTTCTTTGATGGTCAGCAACATCGTGCCCAGCAAATCGTTATACTGGGGAACCACAAACCCGATGAAACAACCATCAAATGGCGCTTTAAAATGGAAGGCTGACCCCCTCATAAGGCCTGGTCAATCTGTCAGATAAACGCGCAAATCAATCTCGGCATTGTTAAGAAGTAACGAGACCGGGCATTGCGATGTCGGTGTAATAGTTCTGGCATAGTCAAATGTCTCGCGCTTGGCACTCCCTGTTACATGAAGGAATAAATGCCGCGTCTTCCGAATCGTTGATAAACTGAGACTAATCCGCTGATGCGGCACTGATGGCGCACGTCTAGAAACCACAGGGCTATCATCATTATCAAAACCAGCCACATCATCGCTTGGGAACAGGGATGCAAAGTGGCCGTCTTCACCCATGCCAAGATAAATCACATCGAGGGGCCACGGAAATATACTCAGCTTACGTTTTGCGGTTTTAAGACCACCTGCAATATCTAAATCTTCTGTCCACAACGGATGAAATGACGCGTCTTTTGCGCCTTGCTCCAGAAAACTCGATTGCACCATTGCGGCGTTGCTATCTTTATCAGATGGCAGGACACAGCGTTCATCGCTGAGTGTCACATCGACATCTGACCAGCGCAGCGGCATCGATGCCAAATTTGGTAAAACCATTTTTGGCGATCGTCCGCCAGACAAAGCAAGTGAGGCATGCTCATTTTCTGCAAGAGCGGCGTTTAATACGATTCCAAGATCATCGCTAAGCACGCGAGCGCAATCGTCTCGTGTTTGAAAGGTCTTAATAATCATATCGGCCACTCAAGACTGAAAGCAAATGTAAGAGGCTATATGCGCTTACAAATTCCAACGGATATATTTTGGCGGCATGTCGATATCTCGCCACATGCCTTTAAGGTCAGCAATCAGCCCGCCCTTGGTAAGCAATGATTCCAGCGTGCCACTCGTGAAGTCACTGTAAGCATCATGCCGAACGGCACCAACGATACAATCTACAGGCTCGATACCCTCTAAAGTGTCCCTTAGATTTAAGTCGTACTCGGCCTTGGCCTGTAACGGATCAGCACATGGATCATGCACTTCAACTTGATGCCCGAGGTCACTCAAGGCATGAACAAGGTCTGCAGATTTTGAGTTTCTGAGGTCTGGTACATTTTCTTTAAATGTAAGGCCCAACAACAAAATCTGCGCAGATTTTTTTCCAAGATTCCGGTCAATTTCCTGAGCAATAAATCCGGCCATGCCTTCATTTATACGTCGTCCAGAAAGAATAACCTCGGGTTCATGACCTAAGCTTCTGGCCAGGTGCGCGAGATAATACGGGTCGACACCAATGCAATGCCCGCCAACCAATCCTGGCGTAAAGGGAAGGAAATTCCATTTCGTATTTGCGGCTTCCAAAACATCATGCGTGTTGAGGCCAATCTTTTTAAAGATCATCGCCAATTCGTTCACGAAGGCTATATTGATATCGCGCTGTGCATTCTCGATAACTTTTGCGGCTTCTGCTGTTTTGATGTCTTTCGCAACAAAAACGCCACCCGACGTGACCCGGCTATAAATCTCTACGAGCTTTGCAGTAACGGTTTCGTTTTGCCCCGCAACAACTTTTGTAATCTTGTCGACGGTATATGTTTTGTCGCCAGGATTAATGCGTTCAGGCGAATACCCAATGAAGAACTCTTCACCACACCGAAGCCCAGACGCCGCTTCGAGTGCAGGCCCACAGAAATCTTCTGTGATACCCGGGTATACGGTACTTTCAAAAACAACAATGTTTCCAGGTTGAATAATTTTTCCAAGGCTTGAACACGCCGCGATCATCGCGCCGAGGTCAGGCAAATTTTCCGCATCAACAGGTGTTGGAACCGTGACGATGAAAATATCGGACCCCGTGATATCGTCGATCTGATCTGTAAATGACATTGTCGTCGTGCGAAGTGTTGCAGGCTCCACTTCGCCAGAGCGATCTTCGAAAGCTTTGAGACCGGTAATCCGTTGTGACGATATATCAAACCCAACGACGGCATAATGACGCGACAGGACGAGGGCAAGTGGCAGCCCTACATAGCCCAAACCGACAACGGCAATTTTCTCACCCGCAGAGGAGGTCATTCATTGATATCCTAAAAAGTACCTGCAAACGCTTGGTATGCCCAATATAGCGTGCAGTCAAATTGCGAAATCGCGAACAATGAAAAATATCTGTCTCACATCGTCAATTTTGATTGATTATTAGCACCATCTATTCCTCGCTACATCCCTGCATATCCAAGCTGTTCATAAAATGAATCCTTGACGTTCATCAAATGAACGCGGTACTGTTCGATTCATGAACACTGTATGCTGCATGAGGATATAACTGCCCTTAATGCATGAGTATTCCGGTGTTTTTAGCTTTCTTGGCGCGATCCATAGGATGAACGGATTTGTCGAAGACTAAGGCCAATACTTCTGAGATGGACAACGAAGCTAAAATTACGCTTGGCTTGTTAAACATGGTCCATGACAACGCTCAAGCATCTCAGCGCTCAATGGCTGACGATCTTGGAATTGCCCTCGGCCTTGCCAACGCTTATTTGAAACGTTGTGTGAAAAAAGGGCTGATCAAGATCAGCCAAGCACCTGCAAATCGATACGCCTACTATCTCACGCCTCAAGGATTCTCTGAAAAGGGCCGCCTGACAGCCGAATTCCTATCGCAATCGCTAAATCTTTTTCGCCATGCCCGCACTCAAAGCGCCACGTTGTTTGATCAATGCCAGCAAAACAACTGGCAACGCATTGTGTTTTTCGGCGCCAGTGACCTGAATGAAATTTTCACATTGTCAGCTCGGGATTATGACGTCGAATTACTGGCGGTCATAACGCATACACCGGGCGTTGATGAATATGCGGGCTTGCCTGCAACGTCTGATCCAACCGCGATCAAAGACGTTGATGCAGTCATAATATGCGATATTACGGACCCGCAAGGGGCCTTTGAAGAAGCCAGTCACCATTATCCTCAAGAGCGTATTTTGGCGCCAAAATTTCTCGGTGTCGTCAAGAACATGAGCATGTCCCCTGACGCCGATGAGGTCGTAAGCTCATGACGTATTGGTGTGTCGCAAATACGCATCCAAATGGTGAGGACAAAGCCTTGATGCATCTGGTTCGCCAGGGCTTTCATGTATTATTACCAAAACATCTGAAGCGCCGCAGCCATGCGCGCAAAGTAGACTGGGTACCAAGGCCGCTTTTCCCTGGATACATTTTTATAGAAATCGATCCGGAACATTCTCCGTGGCGCGCTATTCGTTCAACTGTCGGAATTTTTGACGTTGTTAGGTTTGGCAACAAACCCGCGCCCATTCCGGATATTGTGATCGACGAAATTCAAGCCCGTCAAGATGAGCGCGGCCTTGTTAAAACGCATGCCGGTTCATCCTTCAAGCCGGGCGATGCCGTGCGCGTTTTGCGCGGCGCATTAGGTGAGTTCGAAGCACTGTTTGAAAGTTCTGACGACCGTGACCGTGTCACGGTCTTGTTAAGTATTCTTGGGCGACAGGTCCGCGCCCGGGTTGAAAAGGACGCTGTATTCGCCGCCGTTTAAACGCGAAGCACAGCGCATTTAGAAAATTCCGCACTTTGGGTGATTTCACCCAAAGTGCGGTAGCATGCAAACTTTACGTTGATTGGCTTTCCGTATGACAAATAAAGCATGGACAGGGCGTCGCGTTTTTATAACCGGGGCTGATGGGTTTATTGGGTCTCATCTGACAGAAGCATTGGTTCGAGCCGGGGCAGAAGTCACTGCTTTAGCGTGCTATAACTCTTTCGACAGTCACGGCTGGCTCGATGATTTATCACCAGATGTGCTCGGATCAATTCAGCTTGCACGCGGAGATATTCGCGACCCTCATCAGATGGCACCGTTGTCAAAAAACCAGGACGTGATTTTTCATCTGGCTGCTCTGATAGCGATCCCCTATTCCTATGAAGCACCAAGAAGTTATATTGAGACTAATATTCACGGCACCGTTAACGTATTGATGGCCGCACGAGAAGCCGACGTTGGGCGCGTTGTTCATACATCGACCAGCGAGATTTATGGCACCGCAATCTATACGCCAATTGACGAAGCCCATCCCTTGCAAGGCCAGTCCCCATATTCTGCGAGCAAAGCGGCGGGCGATCTAATGGCTGAGTCTTTTTACAAAAGCTTCGAGCTGCCAGTTGTCACCTTGCGTCCTTTTAATACATACGGACCAAGGCAGAGTGAACGCGCCGTTATCCCAACCATCATTCGTCAGGTTATTGATCCAGCATGCGACGTCATTAGCGTCGGTGATTTATCTCCTAAGCGGGATTTCAATTTTGTCGAGGATACCGTCGCTGCGTTTATGGCCGCTGCAACGTTGCCTGATACAGCCAATGGTGAAGTGTTTAATGCCGGGTCTGGCCATATGGTCACAATCGAAGAAACGCTGGCCCAAATTATTGAGCTCACCAGATGCACCAAGAACGTTGTTCGTGAAGAAAAGCGTGTTCGCCCAGAAAAAAGTGAAGTGCTGACACTGATGGCAAATGCTGAAAAGTTAAAAGCGGCATCCTCATGGCGTCCCGAAACGGATCTTTCACAAGGGCTTCAAAAAACCATCGATTGGTGGTCCAAAAGAACAAACAATCTCCGCCCTTCGTCCGAATACATGCGGTGATACGATCCGATGACGCAAAAAAATACTGACAAAAGCATCGCAACTGAGATTGTGCAAAAGCTCGCTGAGGTTCTCGGTCCTGATGCGACGTCACTGCACGAACCATGCTTTGAAGGCAATGAGTGGGCTTATGTAAAAGACTGCATCGATACCGGATGGGTATCCACTGCAGGCAGCTACGTTAATCGATTTGAAGAAATGATCGCGAGCTATACCGGATCAGAGAATGTGATCGCGACAGGCACCGGGACGCAGGCATTACATGCCGCATTGATCGTCGCAAATGTTCAGCATGGTGATGAAGTCATCATCCCGGCTCTTACCTTTGTTGCCACGGCAAATGCCGTCGCTCAAATCGGTGCCATACCACACATAGCAGATATCGAAGCAGGGACACTTGGCCTCGATCCAACAAAGTTACGTTCACACCTGGAAGCAATCGCCGACAACGGTCCAGACGGCCTTATAAACACAGCCACTGGGCGCAAAATTTCTGGCGTTATTTGCATGCATACTTTTGGTCATCCGTGTGATCTCGAGGGTCTTCTTAATGTCTGCCAGCAGTTCAACATTCCTTTGATTGAAGATGCCGCCGAGTCACTTGGATCGTTTTACAAAGATCAACATACGGGCAACTTTGGCTTGATTTCCACATTGAGTTTTAATGGCAACAAGACCATCACGACGGGTGGTGGCGGTGCCATCATGACCAACGATCGCACATTAGCTGATCGCGTTCGCCATCTGACACGTACCGCTAAACAAGCCCACAGCTGGGAGTTCATTCACGACGAGCTTGGATATAACTATCGTTTGCCTAACCTGAACGCGGCTCTTGGTTGCGCCCAGATGGAAGCGCTCCCCGAGTATCTTTCACGCAAACGCACTTTGGCAGATCGCTATCATGCCGCGTTTGCCGAAATGCCTAGCGTAGAAAGTTTTGCTGAACCTGATGGCTGCAAAAGCAACTATTGGCTCAACGCAATATTGCTTGATCCCGCAGATGCCGGGATGCGGGATGATGTGTTACAGGCGACGAATGATGCTGGATACATGACACGTCCGGCGTGGCGTCCGATGCATATGCTCCCAATATTTGCCGATTGTCCTCGCACAAGCCTGGATGTGTCCGAAGATATATATACACGACTGATCAACATTCCTTCCAGCAGCCAGTTAGCACAGCGCACATGACTGATGATGTGAAAAAAATCTGCGTCATTACAGGCACCCGTGCGGAATACGGACTTTTATATTGGCTGATGAAAGAAATCGATGCTGACCCGGCATTGGAACTTCAATTGATCGTCACAGGAAGCCATCTATCCAATAAGTACGGACACACCGTCGATATAATTGAGAAGGACGGTTTCAACATCACAGCGCGCGTTGATATTGATCTCAATGATGACAGCCCAGCCGGCATCGCTCAGTCCATGGGCCGCTGCATCGACGGCGTATCTGGCGTACTTGAAAATCTCAAGCCCGATATTTTTGTTGTCCTTGGAGACCGTTATGAAGTTCTGGCTGCAGTCCAAGCAGCGATGCTGCATGGTCTTCCCATTGCACATATCCATGGCGGCGAAGTAACCGAAGGCGCAATGGACGATGCGATGCGTCATGCAATAACAAAGTTATCTACACTCCATTTCGCAGCGGCAGAACCGTATCGCGAACGCATTATTCAAATGGGAGAACAGCCTGACCACGTCTTTACGGTTGGCGCCCCCGGTCTGGACCAAATCAACCAAACACAAATGCTGTCTCGTACAGAAATTTCATCTGCACTCAACATTGATGCCGACACCCCTTACTTTCTTATTACGATGCATCCGGCAACCCGAAGCGATCAACCCGCGGAGGCAGAAGTCATGTCTTTGCTATCCGCTCTTAAATCATTCCCCGATCACGCCATGATCTTTACAGGCGTTAATGCTGACACCGGGAACGACGCCATTACGGCACAAATTAAAAAATTCGTCTCAGACAGCAAAACGATTGCACATATGTTTACGTCTCTTGGGCAGCTTCGTTATCTTAGCGCAGCAAAATATGCAGATGCTGTCCTTGGCAATTCTTCCAGCGGAATTATCGAAGCCCCCGCATTAGGCGTGCCAACCGTTAATATCGGGGATCGGCAAAAGGGGCGTTTGCGCGCGACGTCAGTCATCGATTGCATCGCCGAGCCATCCGCCATCGTATCCACCATCACAAAAGCACTGAATCCTTCATTCCGTGAAATCAGCCTGGGGGCGCCTTCTCCGTACGGCAACTCTGGTGCATCAAAACGTATCAAGAACGTGCTCACAAAATTTGACGCGCAGCCGTTCCAACAAAAAACCTTTTATGATCTATCTGAAATGGAAGCCAGATCTTGAGCGTTTATCTGATTGCCGAAGCCGGGGTTAATCACAACGGTAACAAAGACCTGGCCATACAACTTATTGATGCCGCTTGTGCGGCCAATGCCGACGCCGTCAAATTTCAAACTTTTGATGCAAACGCACTCGCCGCCAAAGACGCACCAAAAGCCGCGTACCAAAAAGAAACGACCGGCACGTCTGAAACGCAGCTTGAAATGCTGAAACGACTTGAACTCCCCAAAGACTGGCATTTTGAACTAAAAGATTATTGCGCTACCAAGGGTATCGATTTTCTATCAACACCATTTGATACAGGAAGCTTGAAGTTTCTTATCGAAACAATCGGCATGAAAACCATCAAGGTCCCCTCCGGGGAAATGACCAATGGTCCGTTTTTATTGGAAATCGCAAAGGTCGCAGAAAAAATATTTTTATCGACGGGAATGTCGACAATAGATGATATTCGATCCGCACTGGGCGTCCTTGCGTTTGGATTGTCTGTGCATGACACGCAACCATCTATGCAAGCGTTTGAAGATGCATTTGCGTCTGAGGCCGGACAGGCGGCACTGAAAAATAATGTCTACATTTTACAATGTACCAGTGCATACCCAACGCCATTGGATCAGGCGAACATAAAAGCCATATCAACATTAAAAGATACTTTTGGATTTCGTACTGGATTTTCCGATCACACTGAAGGAACAATCGCTAGCCTTGCCGCCGTTGCACTCGGCGCTGAAGTTATTGAAAAGCACTTTACCCTCGATCGAGCTTTGCCAGGACCTGACCACAAGGCATCGCTGGAACCAGATGAACTTTGCCGTTTATTTTTGAATATCCGTGCCGTCGAAAAATCCCTCGGCACTGGCGAGAAAATTCAGCAGCCGGCCGAGGTTGATACAGCTAACGTTGCCCGCAAGAGTTTGTTCACAACCCGCCCCATTACCAAAGGAGACGTTTTCTCACAAGACTCTCTTGTTGCGCAACGACCAGGCGACGGCGTGTCGCCCATGCAGTTTTGGGATCAAATAGGAGCCCCGGCCAAGCGCTCCTATAAGATAGGAGAGAAAATATGACAGACCGACCAATTATCATTATCGGTGCAGGCGGGCATTTAAAAGTCATCATCGACGTTGCTCGACTGCTTGGTTATGAAATTCTCTTTGCCACAGATATTGATGCAAGCTTGCACGGCACAACAATCATGGGTGTAAAAATTGCAGGGGATGACGACAGCATATCGGCATTCGATCCGTCCGATGTTTATCTCGCAAACGGTGTTGGTATCGTAAACGGTACGGGCCCTCGGCGCCGAATTTTCGAAGAGTGGACCACTTCTGGATACCAGTTTCCATCATTGCTTCACCCTAACGCTGTGGTTGCTGATACTGTCATCATCGAAGAAGGGGTGCAGTGCATGGCGGGGAGCGTCGTTCAGCCAGGTGTCCGGCTGGGCAAAAATACAGTGATTAACACACGTGCGAGTATTGATCATGATTGCCGCATAGGTGAGCATTGTTTTATTGGGCCAGGCGTCATCACTGGTGGAGGCGTTAACATTCAAGCAGGATCCTTTATTGGAACCGGCGCTACGATATCACCCAATGTTGTCATCGGTGAAGACAGTTTCGTCGGTGCTGGCTCAGTGGTTATCAGAAACCTTGAAGTTGGTTCCAAAGCCGTCGGCAATCCGGCACGGCTATTAGAGAAGAAATCATAAAACTGTGACTTGGGAATCAACACTGATTGCATTGAATGCAACCCTTGCTGATGCTATTCGTGTCATTAACGAAAGCCGGTATCAAATTTGCCTTGTAACTGACACTGATGAAAAATTAGCCGGGACGATCACCGATGGGGATGTTCGGCGCGCCTTACTCCAGAGTGCATCAATGACGGCACTTGCTAGCGACGTCATGAATGCTCAGCCATTCTCAGTTACACCAGATATACATCAAAGCAATGTGCTCGCGCTATGCCGTGAAAAAATGTTACGCCAAATCCCTATTGTTGATATCAATGGACAGATAATTGGCCTGCATCATATTGACGAATTCAGTTCACCTACCCAAACGCAAGAAAACTGGGTCGTCTTGATGGCGGGTGGAACCGGCACTCGATTACGCCCACTCACTGAGAATAGCCCAAAGCCATTGTTGACCGTCGGCGACAAACCATTGCTTGAAGCAATTATAGACAATTTTGTGCAGCAAGGATTCTCTCAGTTTTTTATTTCCGTCAATTATCTTGCTGAGTCGATCAAAGACCATTTTAGGGATGGTGAAAAATGGGGTGCGCACATTGTTTACCTTAATGAGGACAAGCCATTGGGCACTGCTGGCGCTCTGAAATTACTGCCGGAAAAACCTACAGCACCCGTCATTGTTATGAATGGCGACTTAGTCACCAAAATCGATTTTCGTGATGTTCTTGATTTTCATTCTACCCAATCTTCAGTCGCGACTATGTGTGTTCGAGAATATGATTTCCAAGTGCCTTTCGGCGTCGTTGAAACACAAGGTGCGATGATTCAAAGTATTGATGAAAAGCCCGTGCATAAGTTTTTTATCAATGCAGGCATCTATGTCATTGACCCTGATGCTCTTGAAATTATTCCCAACGATCAGAAATTTGATATGACCGAATTGTTTGACCAACTTGTTCAGGAATCACAGCCAGCAGCGGCATTTCCCGTTCATGAATATTGGATGGATATTGGGCGCCTTGATGATTTTCACCGCGCCAATAAGGACGCTAAGGTGCTAAAATCATGAAACGTATTGCTGTCATTTGCGCCCGCAAAGGGTCTAAAGGCGTCGCTGGAAAAAACTGGCGCCTACTCGCAGGCAAACCTCTTATCAAGCATACTATTGAACATGCAATAGAGGCTGAAATTTTCGACGCGATTGCTGTCTCCAGTGATTCTCCAGAAATTCTAGAATTCATAAAGCAATGGGAAAACATTATCGCTATAGAACGTCCCGCAAAATTGGCGACGGATGCGGCTGGCAAAGTACCTGCGATTGGCCATTGTGTGACAGAAACCGAGCATCGGACAGGCATTGAATTTGATACTGTCGTCGACTTGGATGTTACGGCACCACTCCGTCAGGTCGAGCAAATCCGCGAAGCTGTTCGCCTTTTCGAATTAAGTGATGCAGACAACATGCTCAGTGGTAGCTTATCTCGAAAATCTCCATATTTTAACATCGTGGAACGAGACGAAAATAAACGAATTAAATTGTCAAAACCACAAAATCATAGCGTGCTGAGCCGGCAGGCCAGCCCAACTTGTTTTGACTTAAATGGTGCTATTTATATTTGGCGACGAGGCATATTGTCATCAAACCCTGAAACACCCATGGGTCCTAACACAATATTATACGAAATGTCAGAACACACAGGTATCGATATTGATACTCCAACTGATTTTTCTTTTGCAGAATTTCTCCTCGTACAACGATCATAGAATTTAACGACGCCTACGAGACAAAGGATATAAACCTTCGATAATACGCATCCCCCGCCCTAGCCCTTTTGATCCATCTGCTGACAATTGGAAAAAACGGAAGACCCTCTATGGCCTTCCTGATGAAATTGAATTCTGCAAAAGGTACGTGATTTCAAATCAAAGCCTAATTCCAGTGTTGAGTTTGAATCCGCTTCAGAAACACCAAAATCAACAATCAACTTTGATGCTGATGGTATTTGTGATGCGTGTCGAGCACGTGATGAGAAAAACAGCATCGACTGGAAAATGCGCGACAAAAAATTGCGTGACTTGTGTGACCGCCACCAGCGCACCGATGGACATTACGATTGCATCGTTCCAAGTTCTGGGGGAAAAATAAAACTCGGCGGTGTATCACTACGAGAGTATAATGAAGATTATGGCGTCGAAGATGTCGAACTTGCGCCCTACCTGCCCGTCGATCACGACGATTTGGGACGGGCAATAACAGGAGCGCATTACCTTGGTTACTATTTAAAATTGCATCCACAGAGTTGTTATTATCACGCGCAAGAGAATGGAGGATTCAATTCTTTTCCAGAACGCACATCCGGCACTTATAGTAAGTATAACTCCATCGACGACCGGATCGATGACTTCCACTATTACACAACCTTCATGAAATTCGGTATTGGGCGCGAGCGCAAAGGCCGCGACGTATTGGACTGGATTTTACAAGTTCAGGAGCGAGGAGCAGGACAGGTGTTAATGACTTCGATTGATCGCGAAGGAACTCGTAAAGGGTATGATATTCAACTTACCCAAAAAGGTTTTTGACGCTTCAAAAATCCCCGTCATTGCAAGTGATGGCATGAGGACGTTCGACCACTTTCGCGATGTTATTGACGCAGGACATGCTGTTGCTATTGCACACGTGTTTCATTATGATCAAATGATAATTGATGAATTGCGTGCCAAAGCCAGAGACGCAGGCATTAATGTGAGGCCCCCTCAATGACAAGCGTGTTTATTGTCGATTATGATCACGGCAATCTATTTAGCGGTGCACAAGCATTCAGACATTGTGGCGCCGATGTTAATTCCATTACTACGCCACAAGAGATTGAAAATTCTGATCATTTGGTTCTTCTTGGTGTCGGTGCATTCGGCGATGCAATGGGAGAAATAAACAAGCGTAGATTATCTAAAGATTTACGAGACTGGTCCTCCCCCCTTGAGTTGGTCCACCTTTATAGTTAGTTGAGGAGGATCAAGTTATGGCTATCAAACGACATAAACCGGAAGAGATCGTCACGAAGTTACGCCAAGTTGAAGTACTTGTTGGTCAAGGTGTGGCGCGTATTGATGCAATCAGGGAAGTCCAGATTACAGAGCAGACCTTTTACCGCTGGCGCAAGCAGTATGGTGGTATGGGAACCGCTCAACTCAGGGAACTCAAACGTCTTCAGAAGGAGAATGAACGGCTGAGAAGAGCTGTATCTGATCTGACTTTGGACAAGTTAATTCTGAGTGAGGCCGCAAGGGGAAACTTCTAAGCCCCGCTCGTCGTCGGGTCTGTATTGATCAAGTGCGTGACAAGTTGGACGTATCTGAACGTCGTATCTGTCGCGTCTTTGGCCAACATCGATCGACACAACGACGTCGACCACGGGGCTATGCAGATGAAGAACAGCTTGTAGCGGACATGATTGAACTCACTCGGCAGTACGGTCGATATGGTTATAGCCGGATTGCTGCTTTGCTGAAAGATGCTGGCTGGCAGGTCAATGACAAGCGTATTGAACGGTTATGGCGACGTGAGGGGCAGAAAGTTTCCATGAAGCAGCCGAAGAAAGGACGGCTCTGGTTGAATGATGGGTCATGCATAAGGTTGCGTCCAGAATACCGCGACCGTGTCTGGTCTTATGACTTTGTCCACCACAGAACTGATGACGGAAGCTCAACTCGATAGATGTCATAGATGTGCTAACAGACTTATTCATCTTGCATGGGGTACCTGACTTTATCAGATCAGACAACGGTCCAGAGTTCGTTGCTAAGATCGTTAGAGACTGGATCAATGCTGTTGGTGCGAAGACGGCCTATATCGTACCAGGGTCACCATGGGAGAATGGGTATTGTGAAAGCTTTAATGCCCGGCTCAGGGATTAACTTCTGAATGGAGAGATATTCTAAAGCCTAAAAGAGGCGCAAATCATCATTGAACAATGGAGGAAACACTACAACATGAAGAGGCCACACAGTGCATTGGGATATCGACCACCGGCCTCGGAGACCATCGTTCCCATGGACCACTCAAGTGGGGCAGGTCAGTTTTTCATCCCAGAACATTGGGAAATGCTAGGATGCGGTCAAAGGGTCGTTTCCTCTGACAGAACCCCAAGGCTGTGTTCGAGCCCAGAAACAATACGCCTTGCTGGTATGGGTGGCATGATCGGAAATTTATAAAGAAAAAGGGCAGCACCTGTTGGTGCAGCCCTCAATCTCAATGGTCAGATAGGTTTTTTCTTAGAAACCCATGCCACTCATATCGCCACCACCAGCGGGTGATCCCTCAGGTGCAGGCTTATCAGCAACCATCGCTTCCGTGGTGATCAAAAGACCAGCCACTGATGATGCGTCCTGAAGGGCTGTGCGGACAACCTTGGTCGGGTCGATAATACCCGCAGCAACCATGTCTACGTATTCCCCGGTTTGAGCATTGAAACCAAAGTTTTTGTTTTTCTGTTCCGTCAATGTACCTGCGATGACGGCTCCGTCATGACCGGCGTTTTCAGCGATTTGACGGATAGGTGCCTGGAGCGCACGACAAATGATATTAACACCGACCCGTTGGTCACCATTTTCAACTTCGGTTTTGTCCAAAGCTTTGATGGCAAAAAGAAGTGCAGAGCCACCACCGGCAACAACGCCTTCTTCAATAGCCGCCCGAGTCGAATTGAGAGCATCGTCAACGCGATCTTTGCGTTCCTTGACCTCGATTTCACTGCCACCGCCAACACTGATGATGGCAACACCACCGGCCAGTTTGGCGAGACGTTCCTGGAGCTTCTCGCGGTCATAGTCAGACGTTGTGTCTTCGACCTGTTTGCGGATCTGCGAGCAGCGAGCCTGAATGTTCTTCTTCTCACCGAGGCCGTCGACAATGGTCGTTTCTTCCTTGGTGATGGAAACCCTTTTGGCCGACCCAAGCATCTCGATCGTGACGTTTTCGAGTTTGATGCCGATGTCTTCAGAAATCACCTGCGCCTTGGTCAGAACGGCAATGTCTTCCAGCATGGCTTTACGGCGATCACCGAAGCCAGGTGCCTTGACCGCAGCAACCTTGAGGCCGCCACGGAGCTTGTTAACAACAAGCGTCGCCAGCGCTTCACCTTCGATGTCTTCAGCAATGATCAGCAGCGGACGACCGGATTGAACAATCTGTTCAAGAACCGGAAGCAGCGGCTGAAGACCGGAGAGTTTCTTCTCATGGATGAGAATATAGGGGTTTTCCATTTCACAGGTCATTTTTTCGGCATTGGTGACAAAGTAGGGCGACGTATAACCGCGATCAAACTGCATACCTTCGACAACGTCGAGTTCAGTATTCAGACCTTTGGCTTCTTCAACGGTAATCACACCTTCGTTGCCGACGCGTTCCATGGCCTCAGCGATCATGTTGCCTATTTCGGTGTCGCCGTTTGCGGAAATGGTGCCGACCTGGGCGATTTCATCATTCGTGGAAACCTTGTGTGAGGCTTTGTGCAGCGCTGTCACGACATCCGTAACGGCGATATCGATACCGCGTTTGAGGTCCATCGGGTTCATTCCGGCGGCGACGGCCTTGCAGCCTTCGCGAACGATGGATTGCGCCAGAACTGTCGCCGTCGTGGTGCCGTCTCCGGCTTCGTCATTGGTTCTGGAAGCAACTTCCTTAACCATCTGAGCGCCCATGTTTTCGAACTTGTCTGAAAGCTCGATGTCTTTGGCAACCGTAACACCATCCTTGGTGATACGCGGTGCGCCAAAGGATTTATTTAGAACGACGTTGCGGCCTTTCGGGCCAAGCGTAACTTTGACCGCATTGGCCAAGGTATCAACTCCGGCGAGCATGCGTGTGCGAGCGTCGGAGCCAAATTTTACTTCTTTTGCAGGCATAATATTATTCCTTACTTTTCGATGATGCCGAGAATATCGGATTCTTTCATGATCAACAGGTCATCCCCGTCAACCTTGACTTCGGTGCCGGACCACTTGCCGAAAAGGATACGATCACCCTTTTTGACATCAAGCGGCGTTACTTTACCGTCGTCAGCCTTTGCGCCAGAACCGGCAGCAACGACTTTGCCTTCCATAGGCTTTTCCTGTGCAGTATCCGGAATAATAATCCCGCCTGCCGTTTTTTCTTCCTGATCTACGCGCTTGACAAGCACGCGGTCGTGAAGGGGTCTGAATTGCATTGTCCACACTCCATGATTATTTGAATTTTATGAATAATATTGCCGGAATTAGCACTCTACAAATGAGAGTGCTAATGAAGTGGACTTGTATTGTTGCGATGTCAATAGCGCCTAAATCTCGTTGGTCCTAGCTGGGTATAATTAATGATTTTATTTGGCTAGCGGTGATAAATTTGGATCAAATTCGGCAACTATTTTCTATATTTTAGAGAAGAACTCGAGATAATTTCCCTGAATTCTGCCATAAATCTGCAGATATGGAACTATTGAAAATAAAATTGTTAACACGCAAAAATATCGTTTTGAATTTTTTAATTATAGGCCCACTGATAGGCTGAATTTGTTAATACCCTATCGATAAATATCATAGCGATAGCAACGAAAATTTTTCCGATAAATTGAAATGCAGGACTTTATGAGAACAGAACTCGCGCAGCTGGCGGATCTCGTCCCGATTACCCCCTACAAGTCGACAAAGGAAATCGCCACAATATACATAGGCAACCCTGGTCTTGATCTCGTTGCGCTTCCTATTCAGGAAGAGGCGAGGAGGACTTCCATTTCCATGTTACCCGATATAAAATCTCAGAGGGCACGAGGCGACGCCGGGGTTCTTCAGAAAATTCAAGCATAATGCTTCCTATTCTATTTTCCATTGCCGCAATTGTATTTAGCACGGTTATTTTGCAACTCGGAAATAACATGATTGCGCCCCTATTGGTTCTGCGGGCAAGTAACGCAGGCGAGAATCTTGGGTATGTAGGCCTGATCCCTACAGCTTATGGAATTGGGTTCGTATTCGGATGCTTTTGGGGACAAAAACTGATTAACCACGTCGGTCTTATTCGGGCCTTTGCGGTCGCTGCCGCTCTTTTAGCTTCGCTAGCCATCATCATGCATTTAACGTCAAATACAGCGGGGTGGATCGCCATACGCGGTATTATGGGGTGTTCAATCGCAATTGTTTCAACCTGCGCCGATAGTTGGGTCGGACGGGGAACCCCAACGGCTATGCGTGGTCAGGTTATGGGGCTTTACGCTGCTGTCACAAAATTAGCGCACGTCAGCGCACCAACCTTACTGGCAGCTTCAATTTATGTGAGCGATCAAGGGATCCTTATTGCGGCTTCCTTGTTTGCTTTATCACTGGTTCCCGTGGCGATGGCAAAAATGCCTGCACCTGAAGAAATGATGGAAAAGAACGGGTTGTCATTTCGGGCATTATTTATTGCCGCCCCCAGTTCTATAGCCGCAGCATCTGCGGTCGGACTGGCAAACGGTGCCGTATTAAACTTTTTACCTATTTACGGACTTAGTATAAATTTTCCAATTTCAGAGGCAGTGGCGCTCCTCGCCTATGCGCATTTTGGTGGTTTATTGATGCAATGGCCATTGGGTTTGATATCTGATGTGGTAGGACGTCGGGCAGTAATGGCGACCGGATTGATCGTTGCTTCGGCTATCGCCATTATCATTTCAATGCAAACGACAAGTGCAGGGAACTTGATTTTTTGGCTCGTCTTCATTTGGGGAGGGTCCGCTTTGTCGATATATTCAATTGCCTTGTCGCACGCTATTGATCATTTCGAAGGGGATAATCTAGTAAGCATTTGTGCAACCATGTTAGTCACTTGGTCTACAGCTTCGGTTATGGGGCCGGTATTGGCCGGTCTGGTCATGGAATCATTCGGGCCAACTGCTATGTTCTCATTCAGTGCAACCTGTCAGGCGCTTGCCGGTTTGTTTATCATTGCGCGTATGCTGAATACAAAACGGCGCAAGAGTAAAAAGGGGTTCGTCAATGTTCCAATTTCCAGTGGCTTGCTACATTCCCTCGATCCGCGACGCAAATAGAATGACGAGAATTATTTTCCTAACACGCCCGAGACATGCACAATACCAACCTAGTTAATCTAGAACGAAAAGGAGAAATATTGATTCGTAAAGTCATGCTTCGCAGCAACATTAATTTTCGTAAAATAAATTATTCCACTATTGGAACGGGCGAATTATTAACCAAAATAATGACAACTAGTAACAAATTCATTCGACTGTTAATATTTGTTATATCGATATTATTATTGAGGACTTATATCATTATCACTGACTTTTGAAGAGGCTGTCATGGATATTACGCTTGCCCGCACATTCCTAGCTATTTGTGAAACTGGAAACTTTGTTAAAGCTGCAGAACGGATTTATGTAACCCAGTCCACGGTCAGCTCGAGGGTAAAACTTCTTGAAGACTTGCTAAGTCAGCAATTATTCACACGAACAAAAGCCGGTGCCTCGATGACGACTGCAGGTGTAAATTTCAAACCGTTCGCTGAAAAACTTGTCCAAACCTGGGAGCAGGCACGCCATGATGTGGGGCTGCCGGAAGATTTCGCCCGGGTATTCACCATGGGTGCTGAATTTGCACTTTGGGAACGCCTGCTGATCAACTGGATTCCATGGATCAGAAAGTCGGTACCAGATTTGGCGATTAGTGCTGATGTGGGGTCATCCGCCTATTTAATGCGCCAGTTAATTGATGGAATGTTAGATCTAGTAGTCACTTACACGCCTCAACATCGCACCGGGCTGGTTATTGAAACCCTTATGGAGGAAAAACTGGTCCTGGTATCCACTGAAAAACTCCGGGCGGGCAATTTGGGTTCAGGGTATGTCTATGTGGATTGGGGGCCAGAGTTCCGAATTGAACATATGGAAGCATTTCCAGACCAGGATACACCAATTATCTCCGTCACCTATGGCCCATTGGCGTTGCAGCTTATTCTCGCTAACGGCGGTGCCGCCTACCTGCCCTTAAGGATTGCTCGCCCGATGTTAAAGAATAAACAACTGCATATAATAAAAACTGCTCCTGTATTCCCGCGCCCTGTATTTACGGTCCATTTGGAGGGAGACGAGGGTCAGCGCTTCAAGACGGCAATGCAGGGATTGCGCTACGTTGCGAGCTTAGAATCCGAGGCCTGAGAGTGTAGCTATAAAGTTTTTTATCTATTGAATTTTCCATATTATACATTGAAAAAATTCGTTTTAATGTTTTTAAAAACAAGCGTATGGATCTATGTTCAACACTTTGTTGTCGTGATCCTAATTATGGGAATTTTGGAAATGATGAGAGAAGGAAAAACCAAAGATTCAAGACGCGAGCTTTTAATATTGTGGTCCCGCGCCAAGCGACAAGCCAGAAGCCAAAAACAATTCCCCTTGCCAATATTCAGCAATACTGATCAAAAAGTCTACGTAAGGAAAAGTTCAATAAACCTCACCGTAAATTCAAAAGCGGCCTAAAGCTCAGAAGCTTATTGAACTTCAATAAAATTTTATCTAGGTCGGAAACTACGAAACCCCGACTTTCTACTTTCGTGCAGTATAGATATTTCCTCATGCCTAAATTTCGTGTTGCGTCGTGCGTTTGTAATACGAGATTGATATTGGAAATATGTGGTTCGCGGTAAGTTTCCGTCTTCAATTACCATCAAAAAATTGATTTGGTACGATTTGATAATGCCTTTGTTGCGACCATATTATAGTGCCTGTGGGCTTTAATATTTGGTGCTACACAACGAGATTTTGATTGTTCTCCAAATCAACATCACCGAAACGTCAGCAGAGCGTTCTCTATTTATGTTGGGTCACATTTCACGACACGACTGCTGCTTAATAACCACGCAGCTGGGGTCTTAGTCGACCCAAAAAAAGTATTTTTTAATTTTACAAGGAACACCTATATGGACAAACATTTTCTTTTCACGCCTGGACCTGTGAATGTCGCAGATAACCTGCGTATTGCTATTGCGAGAAAAGACATTTGCCATCGTGAGATTGAATTTGATCGGCTCCTCCTCAGCATTGAGAGAAAATTACTTAGCCTGTTTCAAATAAGAAATAAGAACAACTATCGCGCCGTTGTGATCACAGGCTCGGGAACAGCTGCCAATGAAGCAATTCTTTCCTCAGCTGTTGGCGATAAGAACATACTTATCCTGTCAAATGGCGAATTCGGTGAACGACTACACGCCATCTCAAAAATACATAACACCAACACATTTTTATTGGAATTCCCTTGGGGGTCGTGTCTGGACCTTGACGTTATTGGAGCGTTCCTCCAACGCCACCCCATCGATGTCATTGCCATGGTGCATCATGAAACAAGCTCCGGGATGTTAAATTCTCTCGAAGACATTGGTGCATTATCCAAATCAAATGGTTCTCTGTTTATTGTTGATTGCGTGAGCAGTGCTGGCGCTGAGCCAATTGACATGGAAAGAGACAACATCGCCTTTTGTTCAAGTTCAAGTTCTAAAGCTATAGGCTCCTATGCGGGTTTGTCGTTTGTTATTGGTGAAACGGCTGAGTTTGAGAAGCTGAAGACACTGCCCGTCAAATCAGCCTATCTAAATCTGTACAAATTTTATGACTTCCTAAAAACTTATTCACAAACACCGAACACTCCAGCGGTTCCCCTGTTTTTTGCGTTCGAACAGGCGTTGACAAATATTCTAAAAGAAGGTGTTGCCAGCCAGCACGCCAAGATCAAGCGCAAAGCGGCCTTACTGAGGAAAGGCATGTCAAAACTGGGGCTCAATTTCTTGCTTGATCCAAAAGATATGTGCTCGGTATTAACGACAGTTTTTATACCGCCCCATATTAGCGTCGCACACTTTCAGCAAAAATTACGCAAGAAATCCATTATCATCTATGAAGGCAAGGGGTGCTTTAAAGGCCGGGTATTTCAGGTCGGCAATATTGGCGAATTGTCCAACAGGGATATCCGCTTTTTCCTGGCCGCTCAAAAAGAAATTCTAGAGGGTTTTAAAAGACAGGCACCTACGCAGGTCGCTTCAGTCCGCGATCACATTCAGCGGCTGCCGATTTTCAACGAGCAAGGACCTCTGGTCCGGGGGGGCATTCTATGAACGCAAAATCTATTCGTTTGTGGAACACCAAGAATAAAAACGACGAATGGTGGTCCTCATTTGTTACCGCCCCTATAGCGATTTTATTCACCTATGCGGTTGTAGATATCAGATGGTTGACACCGAACCTGATAACATTGTTGTCATTCGTAACGGCAATCATTTCCGCCCTGTTCATTATCGCCGGAGGATCAACAAACTTTATCATCGCGGCTATCTTGATACACCTGAGTCATGTGTTCGATTGCATGGATGGACAAGTGGCGCGTTACAGGCAGACGCCGACTGCGTCAGGCAGTTATTTTGACCGGGTGACCGATCAGATCCAGGTCGCCATCTGGTTCTGTGCTGTTGGTTATGCGGCTTACTTGCAGTCTAGCTCAGTGTTACCTGTTTTTCTTTCTTTTATAGGTGTCGCTTTCTATTCCTTGCGTGGATATGTGAAATACGTTGCAATAAATGTCGAGATGTCCCGTGATCATCGCTATCTGGAAAAGATGGCACAGCGCCGTCTGGTAGAAAATTCCGGGAATGTCGCGGGCCTTGGATTTTCATTTTCAGATAACGCCCGATGGTTTTTATCTGAGCAACGAAAACTTCTTGAGTTCGATGAAGGTGTGTTCATTTTCATGTTATCGCTCGCATTGGTGCTCAATCAGCTCATGCCAATGCTTTGGCTTTTTGCCGCCAGTCAGCTGTTCTACGGACTTTTTCGAAGTTGGCAGCGCGGTCAGCAGATTGACCGTAACCAACAAACGCCCATCGATAAATGACCTCAAATATGGAACGAAATCACAAAATGAAAGCAATCATTCTGGCCGCCGGCGTGGGATCAAGAATAAGGCCCTTGACGGATAACTGCCCAAAAAGTCTGCTAAAAGTTGGAGGTGTGACGATCCTTGAGCGAATGCTCACCCATATTCAGGCATGTGGCATCACTGACGTGGTTTTTGTGCTTGGGTATTTACAAGAGCAAGTCGAGGATTTTGTAAAAACGTCATTCCCTGAACTCAACGCGCACTTCATCGTCAATGATCGCTACAGGAAAACTAATACCGGATTTTCTCTGATGTTGACCGAAGATTTTGTGCAGGGATCATCCTTTGTAAAGTTTGATGCAGATGTGGTCTTTGATAAAAAAATCCTGAAAAACCTTCTGGCGTCTGATGACCTGAATGTTTTGTGCATCGACAAAGAAATTCATCTTGATGCCGAAGAAATTAAAGTGATTGTGAATGATGATAATCGCGTTTTGAAAGCCAGTAAAACGATAGCGCCCGCTCACGCGATGGGTGAATCAATAGGCATTGAAAAAATATGTCCTGATACGGCAATTCTATTGTTTGCAGAGCTTAAGACAATGATGGCACAGGATCAAAACCATCAGGAATATTACGAGGGGGCTTATGAGCGGCTGATGGAGAAGGACGTGCCGTTCCACGCTTTGGATATCACCGGCCTGAAGTGGTCCGAAATTGATACTAAACAAGATTTTGATGCTGCCGAGAAAATTTTTGCCTGAACAGATAGAACTTATACATGGCAGAGTTCCTTAACCGAACGCCTTTAAACTGCCTGAATGCGTATTATCATTTGCGGCAGCGGGTATCACCTTGGAGTTAGTTGTTATGTTTGAGCTATGCTCAATGGAAATGGCATGAAACTCTATCTCATCCGCCATGGGGAATCCGAGAATAACGCTCTCTGGTCCAGTACCGGCACCACGAAGGGCAGGGTTCCAGACCCGGAACTTACAGAAACGGGCCATAAACAGGCACAATTGCTCGCAGACCATCTGGCGGATTCACAGGGAGAACCGCTACATCATCCATGGGTAGCCGGGGAGAACGGACGGCGAGGTTTCGCCTTGACGCATGTGTACTGCAGTTTGATGACCCGATCCATTCTTACTGCCCAATACGTTTCCCGGTCATGTAATCTACCTCTGCTAGCTGATGCCGATATTTTCGAGAAATGTGGAATTTATGAGGAAACCGTTGACGAAACGAAAGCCGGCTTACCCGGGCCTGATCGAGAGTACTTCGAAAAGCGGTTTCCAAAACTCAAGTTGCCGGCGGTCCTGGGACACGGGGGATGGTACAATCGTCCATATGAGACAGAAGTGAAATTTCTTCAACGATCTATCCAAGTCGCACTAGATTTGAGACGCCGCCACGAAAATACCGATGACTGTGTCGCCATGGTCATACACGGGGACCTCATTGATCAGCTGATCAATGAGGTTACTGGGGCTGGGCGTCATCCTGAAAACCATGCAAACTATTGGGACGCCAACTGGGTTTTTCACAATACCTCACTCACTCGCATCGACTTTATCTATGGATCGCGGGTTGTAGTTTACACAAACCGACTTCAACATCTCCCCCCTGAACTGGTAACGTGGTAGAGTATACATTGCCCCAGGAGACAAAGGACAAGCGGGTGCTGTCAGACGAATGCGAACTCGTCTCAGTTTACCGACAGGTAGGACGATTTACGCAGCATAAAGTTGCTGCCATTCGATTAGTGCAGCGTTGCGTTTTGTTTTGTAATCGTCTCGGGTGATGAGGTGGCGTTGGAGATTAAAGTGGTTCGTTACGGATGAATGGATTGAGGTGAATTTCTGCAAACTTCGAGTTGTTCGAAATCTCTGCATGGCGCGTTCTCGTCGCCGGAACGGAAGGTGAGAATTCTCCGCACGGTTATTCAACCAGCGTCCAGTATTTTACTTAGTGGCATTGCCCAATTCCGACATGGCGGCCCGGTATGAGCGTAAACGATCGGTCACAATCATTTTTGGTGCACCATATTGTTTCATCAATTTTTTGAGAAAACGTTGAGCAGCCCTACGATCGCGACGCATGGTGACAATGGATTCAAGCACTTCGCCTTCGTGATCGACAGCCCGCCAGAGATAGTGTGTCTCCCCATTGATCTTCACGAAAACCTCGTCGAGATGCCATCGCCAATTAGAATATGCATGGGACTGAACTCGCCGCTTTCGTATCTCCGCTGCGAACATGGGACCGAAACGGTTCCACCAATATCTAATCGTTTCATGGCAAATATTGATGCCACGTTCGTGCAGCAGATCTTCAACGTTGCGAAGCGATAGCGGAAACCAGACGTACATCATGACGGCTAGGCGGATGATCTCAGGCGAGGTCTTGAAATAGCGAAAGGGATTATGATTTTTCATCCCAGAATATCAGGGAAATCTCCGGATCAGGTCAAAGCTAAGTTTCCTCTGACAGAATCCTTCAGTGAAACGGATGCTGTGAATGTTTTTAATTCGACGACATCTGAATTTCTTACTTGTCGGTAACAACCACGTGAGGCATAAGCGCAAATAGTCGCAATCGGGGCGGTGGGGGGGTGTAAAAATGCTCAAGGTCGTCTCAAGTTGCTGGGCCCTTTTTCTTGGTTTAGGTTTGATTATGTTTGGGAACGGGCTGCAGGGTTCGTTGCTGGCGCTGCATGCGTCCTCCAAGGGGTTTAGCATTTTCACAACCGGTCTTGTTATGTCTGGCTATTTTATCGGCATAGTCATCGGGGCGACGGTAGTACCAAAAATTGTTCAACCATGTTGGCATGTTCGATGTTTTGGTGCTTTAGCATCTTTGGCCTCTACCTCAATTCTTGTTCATTTGACAATTGTTGAACCTTTGGTTTGGTGGGTGTTGCGAATCATTACAGGCTTCGCCTATGCGGGTATTTACGTTGTTACCGAGAGCTGGCTCAATAATATTTCTAAAAATGAAACACGAGGACAATTGTTGAGTTTTTATATGCTGGTTTCGTTGGGTGGTCTGGCAGGCGGACAATTTATGCTGAACATCGCAAGCCCGGAAGGTTCTCTGCTGTTTATCCTGATATCAGTCCTAGTCAGCTTTGCAGTTATACCAATTCTTATTTCGGTCAGTCCGGCTCCCGCCTTTGAAGCAACGGAATTAGTCAGTATTCGCCAACTAATACAGGTTTCGCCGTTGGGAGTATTCGGAACATTTTCCAGTGGTATTGCATCAGGTGCCGTTTTTGGCATCGGGGCGGTATATGCATCGATTATTGGTTTAGGTACAGAAGAGATTTCATTTTTTATGGGTAGCCTGATAATTGGTGGGGTAGTTATGCAGTATCCGATCGGGCGGCTGTCTGATGTTTTCGGGCGACGTAGAATGATAATTTTGACGTGTTTTATAGGTGCTGTGGTGTCTTTTTACGCCTCGATGGTTGTCGCGGAAGGTCTATTGATTTACGTGCAAGCTGCCCTGATTGGCGGACTAAGCTTCCCACTTTACTCTTTGTGTACGGCTCATACTAATGATTATTTGAATCCCAGCCAGATGGTTGCGGCTAGTGGCACACTGGTCATGGCCAACGGGTTGGGGGCAACCATGGGAGCACCTGTGGCGGCTTACGCAATGGAGCTGACCGGACAACACGCACTATTTAAGACAATTGGTATATCATTTGCCATTGTTTGCATATTTGCGATTATTCGGACGACGCAGCGTTCATCGGTATCCGTTGAAGACCAGGGTGACTTTGTGCCTCTCGCCCCGACACCGACCAGCGCTGGCTTCAATCCTGATCTGGAACTTGAAGAGATCGAAGCGGCATTGAATTTGGGTAAAGAAGAAATTCACGAGAGTTTTGAAGAACTTGTCGAGGAACTAAAGTCAAACGATGAGGGCGGATAAATTATTTCTTGCTATGCCGACAAAGTTCGGCGCACGGACCTTCTATGGGTATCGCTTGAAAGCCACATCCTGCTGTTTCTGGATCAGATATCACTGGCGGATATCGCGCAGCAGAGCACCGTTGAACTGGCCAAGGACGAACCCCAGTCACGCGCATTGCCATTGATATGAAGGCTAACTGATAGCTCCGAACTATGGTAAAACCTTTGCTCGGTGGCGCAAAGGGGCTGCAGGTCCGTGGCAGGATTATACCCACCATAGTTTTGTTGAAGGCTTGCGTGACGGTTCTTTGCCGCGCAGAGCATTTCTGCATTATCTCGTTCAAGACTATGTTTTTCTGGTGCATTTCTCCCGCGCATGGTCGCTAGGTGTGGTGAAGTCCGAAACACTTGAGGAAATGAAGGTCTGTGCAGGGACCGTTGACGCGCTCGTCAATCATGAAATGTCACTGCATGTAAAGATTTGCGCAGAGGAGGGCATTGATGAGACGACGCTGTTTGGCGCAACGGAGGCGGTCGAGAACCTTACCTATACCCGCTATGTCATGGATGCGGGCCTACAAGGTGATTTTCTTGATCTGATGGCGACGTTGGCGCCTTGCGTTATGGGATATGGTGAAATTGGTCTGCGTTTGGCGAACAGCAGAGCCACCGATACGCCTTACGCCAATTGGATCAACACATATGCTGATCCCGACTATCAATCAGTCTGTACCACCGTTGGTGCGATGATTGATACAGCAGTAGCATGTCGGATCGGAGATCTATCAAGCTCAACGCGTAGTCGCAAGCTACAGGGTCGTTTTACAATGGCTACAAGCCTTGAGGTTGGTTTTTGGCAAATGGGTCTCAACGGTCAATTGCTCTGAGCCCATTCTTTGAGGCGAACAAAAGCCGCGTAGATTTACCTCAAGACTGGAAACCCACAAGCTGTTCAATTATTGCTCGGCCACTCAAAGATAGAGAGTACCGTCAAATATCTCGGAATTGAGGTCGATGATGCGAAAGAACACGCTGAGCGAATAGATATCTAATCTAGATGGGGCAGGGTCATTGTGCCCTGCCACACTTGGTTTCGAACCGACTTCAGATGCAAATCTGAATTGTAGGAGCTTGAATAAATCTAGCTTCCGCAGCCATAAAAAAAGCCCTTAACTCAATGAGTTAGGGGTTTTTTGCATTTAAAGCTAATCTCGCTAGCTACAAAATTGCCGCGTTCGTTGCCGCGTGATGTGGCCTTTTGATGTTCTAATTCCTTTGTTATTAATTCAATCTGCCTATTTAAACCTTATAAATGACGAATGCGAACTCGTCTCAGTTTACCATCTGATAGGCCGATTTTTGCAGCATAAAGTTGCTGCCATTCGATGAGTGCAGCTTCGCGTTTTGTTTTGTAATCGTCTCGGGTGATGAGGTGGCGTTGGAGATTAAAGTGGTTCGTTACGGATGAATGGATTGGGGTGAATTTCTGCAAACTTCGAGTTGATCGAAATCTCTGCATGGCGCGTTCACGTCGCCGGAACGGAAGGTGAGAATTCTCTGCGCAGTTATTCAACCAGCGTCCAATATTTTGCTTAGTGGCACTGCCCAATTCCGACATGCCGGACATAACCATTGGAACGTCCTCTGGCAAAGCGGCAAAATATAACTCGGTCTCTTTGCCAAAGCGCTTTTCGTATCTCAGGCGTCATAATTCCTAACGGCTCAATCGTGAGAACACTTTAAATCTGTTGCGTTTTTAAACGCTCTAAAGAAGCCTCTATCGACCGTTTTTTGGACCAAGCTACCCTTAACATCACCAAAACAATAAGGGATGCGGCTATGATCGGGACAGGAAACCCGTAAACTTCCGCAATTGCGCCGATCCCCAGCGCGCCGAGTGCAGGACCACCCATAAAACAAATGCCATATAGGCTTAACACTCGGCCTCGGAAGTTTTCGGGAATGGCCATTTGTAAGGTCGACTGGATGCCTATGCCGGTGATGACCATGCCGCTTCCCAGAATAAAGGCAAAGGGCAGTGCCCATAAGAGAGACCACATGAGCAGAAGCCCAGCGTTGCCTATGAGTGAAATCAAGATGCCAATAAGCGCCATGTGAAAATTTTGCTGGCTGGCTCTTTGTGCCATCCAATAGCCACCTAGAATAGCACCACCGCCAATTGCCGCAGTTAAATAGGCATATCCGTCCACTCCAGCTCTAAAAAACTCATCAGAGATACCGGGCAAGAGCTGGACGATGGGTCGCAATAGCAGTGCCGTAAACATCATGATGATCATGATCGTTTTGCTACCAGAATTGGTAAAAACGATAGCTATTCCTTCTCGGATTTCAAATAAAAGATTGGCATGCTCTTTTCTACTGCCCGGAGCAGTGCCTAGTTTAGTTTTGATCGACCAAAGCGCCCATATTAGTGCCAGATAGCTCAAGGCATTGAAGGCAAAGGCAAGCTCGACCCCCCAGAATTTAATGACAACCCCAGCCATAGCTGGCCCGATAAATCGCGCTGTGTTAAAAACCATTGAATTCATTGCAATGGCTGTAATCAGGTCTTCTTTTGGTACCAGACTGGGTGCAAGGGCTAGGCGGGAAGCAGAATTCAAACCGGATGCAATGCCAACAATCAAAGTTAACGCCGTCAGGGTCCAAATGTTTATGTGGCCCATTATGACCAACAAACATAGTCCCGCACTTGCAATCATGGCGATGGACTGGAATAGGATCATATTGGTAGCGCGATCAAATCGATCTGCCAGAACGCCCCCAATTGGCCCCATGATGACAACTGGGGAAAACTCTGCCATAGCAATCAAGCCAAGCCAAGTGGGTGAATGGGTTAATTCCCAGGTCAACCAGCCTACACCAACCCGTTGCATCCATAGCCCTATAAGAGAAAGACTATTTCCAGCTGTATACTTTGTATAATCGCGATGCTGAAAGACCCGGACAACGCGACGGAAGCCACCACCCATTACCATTAAATTTGCTCCAATGAAGGCGCAGATCTAAAAGCGTGTATCTTTGCACCATTTATGTCGGTTAATTATAGTCGTGTCTGTTCGCTCTTTTCCGAAACATCCCATCCAGTGCCACCGACGTGCGTGTGTTCTTTTTGGAACATAATCCTTCACACTATTCCGTCTGATTTGCTCATCGTTATATAAATAATGGTATAGCTCAGTGGTCGTTATAACTTGTATACGCGTTTTGCCGTATCGTGATACAAACTGGCTTTTTCGTCATCTGAATAGTTTGCGGTCAAATGCTTGAAGGAATTCCAGCAGACTGCATAGCTGCAACTGACCTTATCGACAGGAAAGTTTGATTCAAAAAGACACCGTTCAGGGCCGAACTGTTCGATTGTGTATTCAAAGTATCTTCGGGTCGCTTCACAGAGTTCTTCGTTGCTCGGTGGCCTTGGGTTCTTATGCCAGTCGTAGCCGTTAACTTCCATATTCAAGCCGCCAAGTTTTGCCACCACGTTTTCGCATTTTGCCAATTCAGCAATACTTTTCTTCCAATCTTCAAAAACATCGTCCTGTCGCCTTGCATATGGCCCGATGCCAAGCGGTCCCCCAAAATGATTAAGGACAATGCTATTGTTTGGAAACTTTTGGGCAAGATCCGTAACTTCGGGAATTTGTGGATGATAACACCATGCCTCAAAGCTGAGATCGTAAATAGCTAATTGGGCAAAGCCTTCGCGAAATTTATCACTCATTACTATACTGGCCCCGGGCTCAGTCCGGTGGTTGCCGACTTCTGGGCTGGAATCCCAACTCATGCCGAGGCGAATGCCTTTGAAACGACCACCGCCAAGTTCGATATGTTTCTCTAAAACATCAATGACGGGCTTACCTAAAGTAAGATCTGCAGTGCCAACAATGCCCGCCGCGACCCGGGTGTCGCCATAAAGCCCAGAAGCACTCATCGCTGCGATACCATTTGCAAACTCAGTTTCGCCCAAAGGTTTGAACCTTTCTGGTCCATCTGATTTGAACATAGCACCGCATTCGATGAAGACAGTTGAGACAATGTTATGTCCCGCGTTTATATCTATTAACATCTCATCAAGAAAATACCGGGGATTTACGCGCTCATGTTTGAAATCCCATAGATGATGATGCGGATCGATGATGGGAAGATTTGGCTCAAGAGCCTCTTCGACCACAAGATCGAGCCACTCTTGGTTTGTTGCAGGGCGTGTCATGTTTGTCATTCCTTTCAAAAACGTGGATCTCAGTTGCGGAGCCCAAACGCCAGCAATGCTTGTGATCAACCTTGTATGCTTCGATTTCGATTGCAGGTTCTGATTAGACTGATGGTTATATATTACCAATGTACTAAATATCAGTAATTATAAGGGTGGACCCGCTTAGTGGGGGAGGATCATGAGTGCCGACCTCCCGCTACTCATGCGCTCACGCCAGTGGCACGCTTCGATGAAATTTCTGTATTTGTATCAGTCTGTTGAGGGTTTATGTTTGGTGCTGTTGGCCGACACCGTCAAAGGCCTTTCTAAATATTATAGACAGATTGAGGTGCTCCCACATTACCATTGAGTTTCACTTCAAAAATTGGGAGTGTCTGATCAGTGTTTGAATTCAGTGGAAGACGAATATGGGGCTGCTCCATGCTTGGAAACCATCTTCGGTGGTGACGCAAACCCACAGAGGATTATCGCCGACTGACGAAAGGGGAATTTCAACCTCCCTAGTGATCTCTCGATGAGTGTTATTTTCTGGGAGCCGGAAAACGCTAATCTTCCGGTCCAATCCGCCGGCCTCCATAACGGTATCTTCGAAGCCGATTTCGGAGAATGGGACGGACAGAGAACCGTGGTTGGTTACGATGTCCAGCTGCCCAGACACTCCAGTTTCGAGCCAAGCATCGAAGCCACCGAAGTTGCCTGTAGTAACGGCCTCCCAAAGCACCGTATCAGCATTGTGTTGCTCAAGCTTTCGTTCTGGATTCCAAGCATTAATCTTTTCAATTTTACGGATTTTTGCCCCTGCAAACTGAGCCCTCCCTTTCCAGTTTGTATCGCGGCCTCGGCCTCGGTATTCGGCTCCGCTCCAGACCACGCGAACACGTTCACCAAGATCATCAACATCATAACCACGTAGCGTTTCTACCACCTCAGTGCCGTTTCGAACTTCGATACGTTCAATAGCTGACTGAGCAACGCCCTCAATACGCAGGGTGATGGATTTAGCATCGCTTTGCACAATGTCTCCCATTATGGCCTCGCGTACCGGTTTGCTAGACGTGTCGGGGAAGGCGTTCGGGTCCTGATCGAACAGGGTCGCGTCATCCGAGAAGACTGCGCGCACGTCCAAATGCATGCGTGTACCTGTGGTTCCATAGTGATGGCGGCGGCGCATACAATCGAGGATGGAGTCACGGGTTAATTTCTCAGTTAAAAAACAAGTTAGGCCGCCATAGGCGCCGAAATTGCTGGCCCCGGGATAGCTGGCCCCAGGTCGCCCTTTGTGGCCATCGCTGTTGCAGACTACACCGGAGCGGTGGCCTAAAGGAAACCCGTCTGTGAGCAACCATTCGAAAGAGCCCCAAGCGGAATGAATTTCCATCACCGCTTCGATACGCGGATCATGGGCGTATTCAATGTCAGCGTAGCGCCCCCCTACATGTGCGCCGATTACGCAGTCTTGGTCTTTCAATTTATCAAATAAAATATTGGCATTTGGCGCATCTGTATCAAGATCACTGCGATCCGTGAGCAATGCATGAGAAGAGCGATGAATTTGTTGTCCCTCATTGCGAAAATAAACATTGCGATCACCGCCGACGGCTGTGTTCCCCGACCATTCATATCCAGGGAAGACTACGAAGCGATGATCTTCATTATACTCAGCTGTTAACTCGTTCAAGTAGGCCCAAAAGGCATTATTAACCTGAAAATCATTTGCCTGATGGCTGGTCACGTCCAAGAAGGAGCAATTGCGAGCAAACTCGAAATATTCCCGAGACGTGGAGACCCCAATGGACTCGCCGCTTTGCCCATGCAAATCACCCCAATAACCGCCATAAACTCCTTTACGTATAACCAATGGATGCGATTCAGCCACAACCTCACCGGCCTCATCTTTGACCGTGATTCTCAGCGTGCCTTCCTCGTCGATACTCAGATCATCAAAAGTTACCGAACGCTCACCCTGGAGATAATCAAACTTCGCCGGCAAGCCGTTCACTTGAATGGTTGTCTCAAAAGTAAATCGCCCTTCTGCTAGATGAGAAGGATTTCCCCATGCATCCTCAGCTTTGATGCCAAAATGAAAACGTTCTCCGGGGCGGCGCAACGAAGGAAGCGCGGCTTTCCATTTTACGGGCTCCCCGGGCACGACTGAAATGTAGGGTGTGTTTGGAATCGGCACAAAATGACCAACGGAGCAGACATCGGCGATAACCTTGAACTCGAAAGCCTGTTCAACGAAAGTCTGCATTTTCATACCAGGCGAACCCTCGGAGGTATCTCCAAACACAATAGTGATGATATCGCCTTCGCGTAGATATCCACCAGATACTCGGACAGTCAGGCTTTTCCAACGTGGACGTGGTGTTATTCCGTAAGGGGCATAGTCAACAAGTAACGGTACGCCAGTATTGGTGGTGGCGGTAACGTAATTGGCGATTGTAGAGTCGACTGTCTGCAACCCTCCCCAATCACCAAGAGCACGAAACACAACCCTGATTGCGCCCGTATCGTCTAGACCGAAGCGACCGACCGTATAGGTCAAGCGAAAAGTTTGATAACTACGCACCGGAAATTCGCCCTTTGGCTCAAAGTCTACATGACCATAAAGCACGGGATCTTCTCCGGGTTGGGCAGAGGGCCAAACCTCGCTTACTAGTTTGGAGTCAGTTAAATTTTTGGTGTCGGAAGATTTTTTTTCAGTCATTATATGCTTGCCGTTTTAATTTATGATATGATGGAGTTAACACTGTAGTATAGTTAATAATTTTTACTTATTTCACAATATTTTTTATATATCATTATTTTATTGTATTTTTACAATGGTTTATAAATAAACAATTAGGTCTATTGACGTAAAAAATTACTGTATAGTATATTTTTGTGATATTCATGCCGAAGCGTTACTGTGCATCGGGATTTTTAGAAACAATTCACCGGAGATAACAATGCTCACTCACCAGATTAAATTACGAATCCACAAGCTTAGCATAGCCGCAATAGTCGCCACAGCGGCGATAATCGCGAGCGGCAGCCAAATGGTATTAGCAGCCAGCTTCCCATCTAAGCCGGTAACGTTGATCGTACCGTTCAAGGCCGGCGGCAGCACTGAGACCATGGCTCAGGTGCTATCAAAAGCGTTGGCCAAACAGTTAGGAACTAAGGTTATAGTAAAAACCCGGCCCGGCGGCGGTGGTGCAGTCGGATCAACTTTCGTCTCACAGCAAAAACCTGATGGCTATACTGTAATTTTCACAACACTGGTCAGCGTCACCGCTGAGCCTATGTTAAAGCCGCAATTGACCTACACCCACGACAGCTTCACTTTTTTGGCTGGTGTTACCGAGTATCAGATGGCGTTCATCACGACACCGGACAAACCTTACAAGACATTTGCCGAAATGGTCGCGTATTCAAAGAAGGGCAACGCACTAAACGTCGCTGATCAAAGCGGTTTGTCACGGGTTGTTATCAACTATATGGCTAAGCAGGAAGGTGTTTCTTGGACCGCGATCCCGACACGTGGCGGTGGTGAAATGGTGCCATTCATATTAGGCAATAAGGTTGATTTTGCTTGGAGTGGTGGTATTCATCAAAAGTACGGCGATAAGATGTTGGTTCTAGCTTCGGCTCTGCCGCATCGACTTGCAGCAGCGCCAGATGCGCCTAGCTTAAAGGAAATCTACGGTATCTCCATGCCGGGGAATGCGATTATTGCAGGTCCTAAGGGTATGCCAGCAGATGTTATCGCAAAATGGGAAGCTGCCATTAAGGGTGCTATCGACGATCCTGACTTCACCAAAATATTAGGCAAACTCAAGTTCCCTAAAGCATTTGTCTCGAGCCAAGACATGAAAGGTGTTGTGGCTGATACTATCAAAGTCCTGAAAGACACCGTAGCAGCAGCTAATTGACAAAGAATGAAAAGGCGGCGGCATGAGAATAACTGATCTTATTGCTGCCGCTATACTCATAACGCTTTCTCTGGTGTGCCTGGTTTGGCTGATCCCTAGCTTTACCGCGCCACCAGAGAGCGCTCTTGATTTGCGACCATCTTTTATGCCGAACTTAGCTATGGGGAGTATATTTCTCCTCGCCGGGCTGATGTTTTATCTAAGTCTTAAAAAACAGGAAATTGGCGAACAACCTTTAGATGACGAAGAGTTCGGCGGCGAGGCATCCGGATTTGGTGTCACAGAACTGGTCTATCTCGCGACTTGGGTATTTGCTTCAATGGTCATTATGGTCTCGATGAAGTTTTTTGGTTACCAAATTATCGCCAGCCTTTTTCTAATAAGTATGATGTTTTATTGCGGCCAGCGCCGTCTGCTAATCCTTGCACTGGTGGGCGTCGGTATGCCCGTCTTGATCTGGCAAATCACCTGGCATGCATTTTCTATCCAGTTGCCGATGATAAAACTGTATTGAGGGGCGAAAACTCTATGTTGTCTGATCTTCTAGGCGGTTTTGAAAATGCAATCACCCTTTATAACCTTATGTTCATCACGATGGGCATTGTTATCGGCATCATCTTTGGCGTCCTGCCTGGCATGGGTAGTATCACCGCTCTAGCCATTCTGATCCCTGTTACCTTTTATATGTCCCCAGTGGCTGCCATCGGGTTTCTGGTAGGAGTCAACAAAGGGGGGACTTCTGGTGGCGCTATACCTGCCATTCTACTCAATGCACCGGGGACACCTGAATCAGCAGCAACGGCCCGCGACGGCTACCCGCTAACGAAAGCTGGGAAGTCAATTAAAGCCATGAAAATGTCCCTTTATTCCTCGGTATTTGGTGATCTGTTCTCCGATTGTGTTCTAATTTTACTTGCCGCGCCTTTTGCCGCCATCGCGCTTAGATTCGGGCCCCCCGAGTTCACCTCTATCATCTTATTCTCCTTCACCTTGATCGCAGCGTTGGCTGGAAAATCCTTAATTAAGGGTTTGCTTGCAGCTGCCTTAGGCGTATTCCTTAGTACCATCGGTCTCGACCCCGTAGACAGTACGCAACGCATGACCTTCGGCGAAGTAGAGTTGTTTGACGGTATGAACATAAATGCGATGGCGATCGGCACACTGGCATTGAGTTCCGTTATCTCGCAGATTTTTGATCTTCGAAGAAACGGGAAAGATGCCACAAATGTTGATGCTTGTCAGGATACTGTAGCGAACACCCTGAGCCCTGCCGAGTATTGGTCCACGTGGAAGACTTTGCTGCGATCCTCATGTATTGGGTCCGCCGTCGGGATGCTCCCGGGACTGGGCGTTTCTTTGGCAGCCTTTCTTGGGTACGGCGCAGCTAAGCGTATGTCTAAGACGCCAGAGAAATTTGGCACCGGGCATCTGGAAGGTATCGCCGCAACGGAAGCCGCAAATAGTGCTGTCGTCGGTGCAAACCTGATCCCAACCATTACACTGGGTATTCCTGGCAACCTTGCTGCCGCATTGATGGTTGGTGCTTTTATGATCCACGGCGTCGTCCCCGGACCAATGATGATGGTCGACCATGGCGAGCTCGTCTACAGCATATTCGCTTGTATGTTGATGGCCAATCTCATTCACATTATAATTGGCCGCATTGGCATTCGGTTCTGGGTTGTATTCATGAATGTGCCCAAAAGTATTATCCTGCCCGTGGTCGTGGTTTTATGTATTGCTGGGGTCTACATACCGACCAATTCGATGTTTCAAGTTGGCTTGATGCTGGCATTTGCAGGTCTCGGGTATGCTATGCGCAAATCCGGCTTTTCCATTGTTTGTCTGGTTATTGGGTTTCTACTGGGACCGATGTTCGAAATGGCTCTGCGCCAAACCATGCTCATGTATAAGTCCGATCTGACGATCATGTTTAGTAGTCCGATCTCTCTGGCATTCTTAGTCCTTACATTGTTCTTTTGCTGGCGTTTTGGTCCAGCTGCTTGGCTCAAGTCGAGAAATAAAACTTGATCAGGGATCAAAATTTATGACCCTTAGCGACATTCGACTACATGCTCTTCTCAACGGGTATGAAAATTCCGATGGGGCTAAAGCTGATCGTATATATAATGCTTTCCTAAAAACCGTCGATGCTGGGTATTGGCGTCCAGGAGACAAACTTCCGGCTGAACGCGAAATGGCAAGAGCATTGCCAGTCAGCGAGGGTACGATCCAGGCCGTTATGCGCCGCCTTGTCGATGCGGGAATCGTTCACCGTAGCCGAGGGCGAGGTACTTTCATATCTGAAATTAATGAGGGAGACTACATCTTCATTCGCTTCTTCGATGATGAGGCACCCGATTCCGGCAAGATCAAAACTCTAAATATTGAAATTGATAAAGTGGAAATCATGGAAATTAGTGATGACGGCCCATGGGGAAAATTTCTGAAACCTCGACGCTCCTATATCCGGATTGTGCGCCATCTTTCGATTGGAAATACTTTTAAGATTTTCAGTGAGTTTGTTTTAGATGGCGGGCGCTTTCGTCCGCTTCTCGATATTGATCCTGATACCTTAGGCATGGTTCATATTCGTAACATCATTAATGACCGATTTAATGCACCAATCCTAAGGGTTATCCGTAACCTGCAACTTGTCGCTGCAACGGAGGAAGCCGCTTATAGTATTGACGTTAAGCCGGGTGATATGATGATGCTGTTAGAGGTATTGAACTTCACTCTCCGTGATGAACCTATTATCTATCAGCGGTTTTTCATTCCCCCTAACGACATGAAGCTTAATGTCTGGGATGGATGATCGCAGAGTAATTATTGTTTGAAACATTATTTTGCGTCAATACGCCAGTTCGCCCGAGACCTAAATTGAACCGTAGTCCTATAGCACCTTTGCTTTTGTGCAGTATGGGCGTGCTGGCTGATATAATCACTGCCAGATATCAACGGGTTCTGAAAGTTGGCAACTTCTGTTTATGGCACATAGCAGGCTAGAACTGTTCCGTTAAAGTGGAGAGTTACCTTCTCATTTGGCTTGCCAAACTTCTATACTCCACCTGACTGATGCTGCCCAGATATCAATGGCGATGACGTGGATATGTATCGAGAGGGCCTTGGATGGGAACGTGGCGGCCTTAAGGCTTTTGATGCCAACACCTTTGCCCATCAAGAAAAGTCGCGCCTGTGGCCTTTAAAATGCCCTCCTGTCAGCAATGCCTATGATGCCGCCTTTGCTAACAAGGCCCTCACATGTTCTGCGACGCCTGTAAGCGCGTTGCAGACGTTGACGTTGATGTTCCGACACTGATTAGGCGCATGGGTATATGAGCAATGATTTGCTCACGCGCACTTACCCCATGCTTACTCATAAAGAAGCGTGGTAACATTCAACTTGGCTAACGTATTGAAATCGTTAGTGCACCCGACAGGAGTCGAACCTGTGACCTCAGCCTATGGAGGGCATGGAGGGTATCTACGATAGTTCAACTAAATTTAGGTGCAAACAATGTCGGTTTCGTGCCCTCGGATCAAAGCACTGCCAAAGTTCGATAAAGGTGCTTGCGAGCTCCCGTAACCACTAAAAAAGCCCTTAACTCAATGAGTTAGGGGCTTTTTGTTTGTCTGGGGTGCAGAGGCCAGCGTCACGTTGGGACGAACTGGGGG
>Ga0209308_10000225_pt1 | contig 54634 bp, 56 predicted proteins | sample COGITO_mtgs_1204_3_FD_184806 | JGI IMG/M metagenome (GOLD analysis project Ga0209308, IMG submission 184806) | Pelagic marine microbial communities from North Sea - COGITO_mtgs_120405 (SPAdes) (version 2) | ecosystem: Environmental > Aquatic > Marine > Epipelagic ... | reverse complement strand
CCCACTACCTCACAGTCTTCAAAGTCTTCAAAGTCTTCCTTGGTTTGGATAAGATTCTTTGTTTAGCTAGTGTTTGTTTATCAGGCATCAGTAAGGCATCTTAAAAGGGAGGTTTATACCATAAGGCATCATAAAGGCATCATGATTAAACGTATAATACGTTGTTAAATCAATAATCAAGTTGATACTTAAGGACTGAAAATCCTTGTGTCGGTGGTTCGATTCCACCTCTGGGCACCACTTAAACCCCTGCCAGATTTAGAAGAGGCATCAGTTAATGTATAGTTAACTATGAATCTGGAGAGTCGATAAGAGAAAAACTTAATATTTAAAAATGGTTGGTTTTTGGTGGGTCATGGGGAAGCTTGAGAATATATTTGTTGATTCTATGGTTTTCTATTCTTACAAATACCATATAGTATTAATGGTTAGCATGGCGTCTAGCACTACTCAAGAGAAGATTCGGTAATATCAGAATATGCTTTTTCATAAATTTTACCTTCGTTAGTTAATTCTAATATCCTAGAACAGTTTTTCAATGTTGTAATTCTATGAGCAATAATTATAAGGGTTACGTTATTGCCTAACTTTTCAATAGCTTTCATAATACTTGACTCAGTTGTACTATCCACCGAACTGGTTGCCTCATCTAAAAATAAAACATCGGCTTGTTTATAAAGCGCGCGAGCAATTCCTATTCGTTGTCTTTGCCCTCCAGATAATCTTATACCGCGCTCTCCTAGTATAGTCTTGTATTTAAGGGGCCATTCGTTTACAACTGAGTCTATATTGGCACTTATTGCTGCACGCTTAACAAGGCTACTGTCAATTTCTTCTACAGGAATTCCGAAAGCGATATTTTCTTCTATTGTACTATCAGATAAGTATATATTCTGAGGCACATGTGCAATCCGAGATTGCCATGCTCTTCGGTTGCTACTTGTTATAACATTTTCATCAACTTCTAATGTGCCGTGTGTTGGATCCAGTAACCCCATCATAATATCAATAAGTGTACTCTTTCCACTTCCCGTCTTGCCAATCACTCCTATACAATCGCCTTTTTTAATGTCTATATTTATTTTATTTATTGCTGGTAAGGAGTTTTCATCGTACCCAAATGACACGTCTTTCAATCTTATATTTTTTTCAAAAGCACAGTTATTATTAATCACATTCATCGTCTTACCGTCATTAATATTTAAAAAAAACAATACCTCTTCTAAAACAAAATGTGTGCCCTTAATGTTTCCCCATGAATTATAAAATATTTGCATTACTGGCAACAATCTCTGAGCCCCTAACGCCAAAGCACCAAGAACAGGAATTCCATCAGCAAAACTCTTTTCACCCTGAGTGGACAACATGTATGCCAACAATACAATAAGAAGAACACCAAATGTTTCCATAAAATAACGAGGACTATTAGTAATAAAGAGATTGTTACCTAGTGATTTTCTAAAAACAAGATCAGCTCTCCAAAAGATGCTGCGATAGAAATCCTGGTTACCATCAATAATAATGTCACGTATTCCACCTAGGCCTTCTTGCAATATTTTGATCAAACTACTTGATTCACGAGTAATATTCGAACTGTTTACTTTTAGTTTTTGCTTCACATATAAGTAAAAAAATAAATATAACAATGAAAAAAATAAAATTGCAATTAATGATGCGCCTGGATTAATTACCAGCAAAATAGTAATAATTGCAATAAAAATTATGAAAGAGCTGATCATATTTAGCACAGATAGCACTACGCCATTAATAACCTGAGCAATTTTTATTGAAATAGCACTTATAATGTCACTGCTATTTTGTTTTGTGTGTGCAATGTAAGGTTGGTTAATAACTTGGGTAAAAATACCAACACTCAAATCCACACCTAAAATAAATGAAAACTTAACTGATGCCCATAATAATAACACTCTCATTGCGCCTGACATCAATACTGCGATGGCAAATAGAGCTGAAATTGGGAATATGATTTGGGTTGGCTCATCTACTCCAAGAAACTGGATGAATGATTGTGCGGCAGGAAGTTCAAAAATATTAGATGGTTCAATCAACACTCCTAAAAATGGTATAACCGCACCAATACTAATAACCTCAAACATTGAGGTTAATATCATCAATGTTAGCAATATTAGGAATTGGTAACGCCTTCTGCGCTCCATTAATAAGAAAAGCTTTTTGGTTAGATGGATTGTAGAGTGGTCTTTAGATGTCATGAGGTTTTTCTATACAAAGAATTAGTTTCTATTTGGGCTAATTCATACGATCTAATATTACCAATATCACGATGATAGAAGCCATTATAATATGTAAAAATTCTTCCCATGTAATATGGCAAAACATCCACACTAAAGTCCACTTTTACTTTCTTTAACCTTTCCATATAACTAATAACACTGGCCTCAACAATATAAACAGCTCCATTTGCTGTTGTAGACGGAGGATTTTGAACCTTCTCATGGAATTCTTGAACAATGCCAGAATTATCTATTTTAACAACGCCACAGCTTTTAGGATCATCAGTTGTAAAAGTCATCATCGTTATTTCTGTATTAGCGGGTCTATTTTTATGTGCATTGATAAATTCTCTATAATCACAAATAGAAAGATTATCAGCATGAACCAACATAAATGGCTCGTCACTAATAAAATTTTTGTTCGCAATAACTGTTCCACCTGTTAAAAGTAACTCTTTCTCATAAACCAAATCTACCATACCCACAAATTTGGATTGCTCTATATATGACTCAACCTGTTCATGAAGATAGTGGGTATTAATCAAAAATTTTTCTATACCAGCCTTTGTCAATTGCTCTAACCAATAATCGATAAGTGGTTTACCATTTATTGGCACAAGACATTTAGGAATTGTATCAGTAATCGGTCGTAACCGAGTGCCAAGACCCGCTGCTAACAATATTGCACGCATTTAAGTTAGCTCTTTCAATAGCTCTTTACTTTGTAATGGGGTATTTCCCACTCTGCCTACTTGGATTGCAGCAGCAAGAGATCCGATAAGTGCTGCCTCCCATATTGTTCCACCTCTCGCCATAGTTAACGCACAACTGATTAACAGGCTATCTCCTGCACCTGCAACATCTCTTGGGTTAGAGTTTAAGGCTCCAATACGATCAGTTAACCACGGGTCATCTCCATTACTATCATTGGCGTGAATTAAAACCCCTTCTTCGCCAATTTTAAGTAGGATGTTTTCTGCAGATGATTGCCGGCGCAACTGTTCTGCCAAAACTACTAAACCATCCTCATTGTTACGTGTACTAACTCTTGCTTCTCTCTCGGTAGGCGTAATTAGATCTATATTTTTAAAACGGGAAATATCGCCAATCTGAGATGATGACTGGCTATCTGCGGCTAGCATTACATTGTTTTCTTTTGCTAAAGTTACTATTTGATCAACTAAATCTTGCGGAAGACATCCATAATTAAAGTCTGAAAACACTAATAAATCAACTTTTTCAATTATTGATTTTACATTCTTTAAAAAAATACTTTGAAAGCTAGGGCTAATTGTGGATTGATGAAGATGACTAACACGTAATAAAGTTTTTCCCTTGCTCCGAAAGCGCTGTTTAACTGTCGTTGGTCGACTATCATCTACAATAAGCGATGTAGTGACGCCAAATTCACTTAACTTATTTTCAGCAAAGGTATGGGAGCTATCATTACCAACAACAGTGATAAGCTCAACCTCAGCACCAAGTCCTGCAGCGTGTGCAGCAACAATCCCGGCGCCGCCTATAAATCGTGTAGTATCCACGGGCGTAACAACAATAGTTGGATCCTCTTGTGACATCCCCAACGGCTCACAGGTGATATATTCATCCAGAATTAGATCACCAACCACACAAACTCTAAGTGATGAAAAATCATCAATAATACTTTTTATTCTTCCACTACTAATCTCATGCCTTTTCATGTACTTAGAAGGCAAAATAATGTCGTCCTTAATAGTTTGAGAGAACTCTTTACGCAATAGATCAAGAGATGAAAATTTAATCTCACCAGAACTAAACCTAAGCTTTCCTCCATAGGAGTCCAACACGGCCTGTTCAAGATTAAATTTATCTTGATGCTCTTTGCCCTTTATGACAACATCAGGTTGCAATCTTTTAATAAGATCGCCCAAAGGCTCGTCGAGCAAAATTGTTTCATTTACCCAACTGTTACTCTTAATCCCTTCAATTCTTAAATCTTCTGGCACATGCGCTGCGCCTCCTGCAATACGGTCACTCTCAACTGCAACAATTAAATAATCGCCGCTTTCTTTTGCAAATCTCAACAACCTAATATGCCCGGGATGCAATACATTAAAATTACCAGAGACTAATACGGTTGTTAATTTATTCTTATTCTCCATAATCGATCACAATTAGCGGCCTAAATACTCTACCTGATTTAAGGTCATTTAATGCCGCATTAATCTCATCCAACTTATAGTGTTTACTTAATATATTTGAACCAACTTTTCGTTGCTTTAGCAATAGATTTCTCGTCCCATAATGGAGCATCAGCCCAATACTCGATATTATTAAGCAATACATCAACACCCTCTTCTAAACTAACTTTGGGCTCCCAATCTAATAATTGAGTTGCTTTTGTAATATCTGCCCAAGTACAGTCAGGCTCTCCAGGGCGCTTTGGAATATAAGTTATTTCGCCTCCAAGAAGTTCCACTAATCGATTAATACTATAAGTATTATTTGATCCAATATTAATAACCTCTCCACTTAAATCACTGTCTGCGGCAGCAATAATAGCATTCACGACGTCCGAAACAAAAGTAAAGTCACGAGTCTGATTTCCATCACCTACAACAGTAAATGGCTTATTAGCAAGTTTTTGAGCTAAGAAAACCCCAAAGACAGCGCCATAAGTTCCTGATGTCCTTGCTCTGGGACCATAAACATTAAAAAAGCGAAGAGATATTGCTGGCAAATTGTATAATTTGCACCAGTGCATAACTAGCTGTTCACCTAAGTTTTTGGTTAGAGCGTATGGATACTCAGGACGAATTGATGCTATTTCTTTAGTAGGATACTCATCAGGAATGCCATAACAAGAAGAGGAGCCAGCATAAATTATTTTTTTAACTTTATGTTTTCTGCAAGCTTGCAAGACATTAAAGGTACCCGTAACATTCGATTTGTAATATTCAGTTGGATTTTCTATTGAAGGCACAATATCTGCTAATGCTGCAAGATGAAAAACCAAATCAGCACCCCTAAAAATAGGCTCTATCAGATCAAAATTTGATATATCAGCATCTACAAAGGTAAATTTAGAATTTTCATTTAGGTGGCTAATGTTTTCTCTTCTTCCAACGCTCAGATTGTCAATAACAACAACTTCAAAATTTAATTTTATTAAATTATCAGCTAAATGACTCCCTATAAAACCACATCCTCCAGTAACAATTGCAATAGATTTTTTCATACATTATTTAGTACAAATTGCTATAAAGTACCATGCCATGTTTGGAAATGAGGTAGAAACAACTTCATCAGTCATGCTAAAAATAAAAACATTTTTAAATTTCTTTAACAAAGTTTCTTCAAATTCATCGCGCGTAAATTCAAATGGATGAGTATCTAGACGATTTTGCGACGCATAAGGTCTAGAGGCGATATTAGGCGTTCCTATAATAGCAAAACCGTCAGAATTCAGAAGATTATAATAACTGTCAACAACTGTATCTATTTTTCTTTTAGTAAAATGCTCAATGACATCCAGTGATACGACCACATCAAATTCATTAACAAAAGATTTGGAAGGTTTGAGTAGATCAAACTCCTTAAATTGTAAATTTTTTATTTCTTTGTAATTAGAACTATTTGTTTTAACCAACTCTTTATCCAGATCAACCCCTGTAATTTCATTAGCATATTTTGATAGAAAGACAGAGCCCAAACCATGACCGCATCCAACATCAATTACTTTATGAGTTTTTTTTATAAATCTAGTGCCAAATTTATATCTGGCTAAAATAATAAAAACATCAAGAGGATTTTCATTAAAGGTTATACCCTCTATATTTTCTAATATGTTTCTAACTGAACCATCTGGATTCCTAAAAAGATTTTGACTCATTGTTACTGCTCCTATTTTTCTACTAACTATTTTCTTAAAAGAAGATCATCTTTTATAATAAAATGCTCTTCATATCTTCTTTTGCCCCACATAATTCTTAATAATTTGACTAATTGCCAGTTATATACGTATAGATATGTAAGAGACTTAAAAATAATTTCAACTAGCTTAAATTGAAGAAACATATATTTTTTATCATGAAAAAATCTTCTATTTAAGTAAAAATATTTCTTAGATGTAATCATATCCTTTAAAAGGCTTTTGGGAACTAAATCATTGAACTTTATGGAAGAACATAATTTATCAAATTTTAAGAATAATTCATTATCAATGTTTTTATTTGAAAAATGTTGCTCTGCATACCCAGAGTAGTATCTCCAACTTGCCAATGTCTTGGGAGTAAAGCATGCTCCAAACTTCAAGGAAATTATTAAAGGAACAAAAGCATCAGAATAGTGCTCAAGGCTAGGATCAAATTTAATATCTAATTTCTTAAATGCGCTTTTATTAAAAATCATTGTTTGTCCAACTATCCAGAAACCATATTGCACAAAGCACTTTTTAACTTTTTCAGGACTTAGATAGACTGATTTTGAGCTAACAAGAGGGCTTCTAATCAAATTTTGGAATTTCCCATTCTTCTCCATCTGGTACGCTAACGCACAAAACATCCCAGCATTCGGATTAAGTTTAAATTGTTTAGCAGCTTCCTCATATAAGTTTGAACACATCCTGTCATCTGCAGATGGAAATTGAACATAATCGCCAGAAGCAATATCAAGTCCAAGATTCATAATATTGAGTGGACCTATATTTTTTTTATTTTGAATAAGCTTAATAAAAGGGTATTTATCAATTATCTTATTGATTATTTCAACACTATTATCAGTTGATTTGTCGTCAATAATAATAATTTCATGGCATTTATAAGTTTGGTTTACTATAGCCTCAATTTGCTCATTAATAAAATGACCGTGATTATAATGAGGAATTATTACGCTAAGTTTCATTGAAATAGAATATTTATAAAGATTTGTTGGTTAAATTATAATTCTTTAATATTCCTAATAAAGATAAATCAGTTAATTTGAAGAACGCCATGATTAAAAAGTGAGATTAGGGTCGATTCTTATGGCACAAATATTTAATTTAGAACGCTCTATATGCATTTTCTGAGTTTGATTTTCTGAGTTTGATTTTCTGACTTTGATTTATGTAAAGCTGTGTGTCAGCCACAATCTCTATAATATAATCAACAACGGAAAGTAGCAATACGCCGTGAGTCATTTCTACTATATTGTAAGCCTTTTAGACTTATACTAGTTGCGTAATAGTGATATTGTTTCTCCAATACCACGCCTTAGACTTCCAGAGAAATTAAACCCTTTGCCTTTAAACTTATCACATAGCACTTCATAAGATAGTTGGTTCATGATTTTATTGTCTACAAACTCAACTCTCAAATCTGGGACAGATTCTCTAATTATGTCTACTACTTGATGTACAGTTGCATTTTCAGTAAGCACATTGTAAATTCCTCCATCAAACAAGTTGTTTCTTATAATGAACTCTATCGATCTTGATGCATCAAATAAGTCTAAATATGGTCTCTTTTGATCATATGCTGTTGACCAAACAGTAATAGGCTGCCCCATCGCCGCCTGCCAACAAAACTTGTTAACCGCAGTATGAAATCTCATACCTGCTGAAGCGCCAAATATTGTTCCAAAACGACAATGGATTGCTTGCAATCCTTTCTCTTGACACAGCTTAGTAATTAACACTTCTTCTTTAAGTTTTGTAGTTGCATATGGGCTTTGCGGCTGTAACTCTTCTTCCGAACAATCTTCATCTACCACATCATTCTGTGTGCCATAAACACTGGTTGATGATAATGCAATTAATGACGATCCGGTTTCTATACAAGCATTAGCAACTTTTACAGTGGATTGGTAATTATTATTTTCCAACTCTTCTGCGTGATCAAAACTTCCGGCCGCATCTGTAATTGCAGCAAGATGTATCACTACATTTGCATCAGAAAATACTGACTTTAAATCTATACTATTTACATCGCCCTCAATGAAATGGTAATTCCCTAAAGTCGGAAGGTTAAATAAAGAGGGATAGCGTTGTGTCATCATATTATCAATCATGGCAATTTCTGCATTTGGAAACTGAATACCTAAATCTCTCACAACATAAGATCCTATATGCCCAATTGCCCCAGTTACTACTATTTTCACTCTATTCTTTTTCCATTTTTATTTTTGTGTAAGTCTTAAACTCATTATAACTATGTATATAGTCCTCTTTTTCATAATGCCTATCACAAAGAACCAAAAGCACGGCATTCTCTGTTAAATATTTTTCTTTAGCCCATACGCCAGGCTCAACATTAAGGCCAGCAGAAGGGCTGTCTAATTGATAAGTAGTTTCTTCAATCCCATTGTCACATGTTACTTCAATAGCCCCAGACACGCAGACCATGAATTGAGAACATTTTTTATGAGCATGCTCTCCACGAATAGATCCTTTCAATGCACTAACGGTAAATACTCTCAATATATCAAAAGGAGCATCAATGCCCCCTTCTATCGCGCACAATCCTCCCGTCTGATCAGTGCGGTAAGTTAAATCCATTAACAATTCTTTTCCCTCCAAAATCCTTCTACAATAATATCTACACCCTCTTCAAAGAGGGTATTAGGCTGCCATTTCGTAATCCTTTTTAATTCATCAGCGTTGCCTATAAAGTTTCTGCGTTCAATCATGCTTATTCCTTTAGGCCATTCAATGTGATTTATTTTCACTTTTTTACCTGTTAACTTGGCCACATGGTCGGATACTAAACTAAATGCGTCCTTTATAGTATGGCCCACCCCACTGGTAACATTTAAAACCTTCCCTATTGTATTATCAGTGATGGCTGTATATATGAAAGCTGAAACAACATCATCTATATAAATATAATCCCGCATATAATTCCCTTCACCATAAATAGTGATATCTTTTCCATTGATGGCTGACTCTGTCACTTTGTTTAGAATACCTCTGTCATTTGCAGAGCTTCTGCCCAAGCTTGGGCCGTAAACATTTGACAATCTTAATGATGTTGCACTAATAATCTTATTTTTAGTTGCCATTTCTAGATGCTGCTCTATAAATAATTTATGCAAATCATATGTTGTGATCGGGTCAGGTTTTACTTCTTCACTCACTGGTAAAATTTCAGTTAGACCATACAAGGTAACAGTAGAGGCGAATACTACTCTCGAGGTTTTCTTGCTATCTTTTGCAGCATGGATAAGATTAATTATTGGGGTTAATGAGTCTATTAAATTTAACTTAGGGTCTTGATCTGCAACGGGAATACTTGTATTTCCAGATAAATGAAATATTACATCTGCATAATCTACAATTTCTTTCCAGCTGCTTTCCTTCGTTAAGTCCAGAGTCCAGCTTCTAACTCCTTGTTTCTCTGGCACATTGCTCCTACTGACACATACTATGTTACATTCGTAATGTTGCAGATGGTCTACTAAAGCTGATCCTATATAACCAAAACCACCTGTAATGATAATATTTTTATCATTAAGATTGCTATTTATAATATCATCCAAAATCTATTTCCTTTAAAAAGGGGAAATTTTTATCTCTTTGCTTAACGTGAAAATCTGAGTCGGGCCATGCAATCCCGATCTGCGGATCGCTCCAATTAAGCCCACCCTCGTCATCTGGATTATATTGCCCAGATGCTTTGTAATGTAAATCAGCAGAGTCGCTAAGCACACAAAAACCATGTGCAAATCCAGGAGACATATAAACCTGTCTTTGCTGAGTATTAGCATCTAGTATAACTCCGTGCCATTTACCGAATGTTCTGGAATTTTTACGTACATCGACAACGGCGTCAAAAATTTTACCCTGTATTACGGTAACAATCTGTGCTTGAGGTTTTTGTATTTGGAAATGCATACCTCTCAACACTCCTTTTGCTGAACGTGAATGATTCTCTTGTACAAATTTATCAGTGATTCCAGCCTGATTGTAACGCTCCTCCCGGTAGGTCTCTAAAAAGAATCCCCTGTCGTCTTCATACACATCGGGCTCTATTAAGAGAAATCCCTCTAATGGCGTTTGGATAATTTCCATAACTCAACAACCCTGTTCCTCAAAGAAGCTCTTTACAGTGTTAATAACTTCAGCAGCCTCCTGTATAGATAATTCTGGATACATTGGCAGTGAAACTATTTTATCACTTAGATTTTCAGTTACTCTCATGTTGCTCGCCAATTTAACTCTATTTTTATATGCTGGCTGCAAGTGCACCGGCACCGGATAATGAATACCGGCTTGAATACCTTTAGATAAAAGATAATCCAATAGTTCCTGACGTTTTTCTACCTGTATAACAAAAAGGTGAAAAACAGACTCGTTATCTAAACGAATAAGTGGGAGACTAGCCTGGCTATCTGATAAATTAGCCATATAGTATTGGGCTATTTGACGTCTTTTTTCATTATCAGAATCCAAATACTTCAATTTTATTCGCAGAACGGCGGCTTGTATTTCATCAAGCCTAGAGTTTCTACCTGGATATTCACTGATACGATCATTCCACCCATATTCCCTAAGCATGCGAATCTTTGTTGCTAGATCGATATCCTTGGTAGTTATTAATCCGGCATCACCAATGGCGCCCAAATTTTTTGTTGGGTAACAACTAAAGCAACCAATATCCCCAATACTGCCCAATCGCTTGCCCTTGTACTTGGCACCATGAGCTTGAGATGCATCTTCAATCAAAAAAATATTTTTTATTTTACAAAAATCTGTGATTACATCTAAATTTACAGATTGGCCATATAGGTGGACAGCAATAATTGCCCTAGTTTTGACAGAAAATACCTCTTCCAGTTGATTTGGGTTTAAAGTGTAATATTCCGGCTCCACATCAACCAATACAGCATCAGCCCCTGTAGCTTCAATTGCAGCTATTGTTGCTACCGCAGTATGTGATACTGTTATGACCTCATCACCCACGCCTATACCTAAAGCCCGTAAAGCTAATTCAATAGCATCCGTACCGTTAGCCACCCCAATGGCTGAAGTGGTTTCAATATAATCTGCAAACTCTTTTTCAAGTGAGGCCACCTCTTCACCTAAAACATATCGATTGCCACGCATTACTGCAAGAACTGCTTCTTCTATTTCAGTTTGGTAGCTGTCAAATTGAGCAGATGGATCAGCACAAAGTATCATGATTAATTAATTTCAACTTCAGGAATGTATGTAATCCAATGTTTGCCATTAGACATGTAATCTTTTTCTTTTTTCATAATTTCAACTGCATGATTCCAAGCAAAAAGTAACACGTAATCTGGATTACTTTCATGAAATTGCTCATATGGCAAAACTGGAATATGTACCCCTGGAGAGTATTTATTCTGTTTAATTGGTGTTGTGTCATAAATACACTCAACCAAATCTGGTGTAATTCCAAAATAATTAGCTACTGTAGTACTTTTAGAGGTTGCACCATAGGCAACAATTTTCTTGCCTTCAGCCTTTAATTTTGTAAGTAACGCAATCAAATCATTCTTTATTTTGTCCACATCATCAGAAAAACTAGAATATGCCTCCTGGTTATCAAGGCCTAATTTTCTTTCCTTATCAATTAAGTTAACTACATTTTCAGAAACTTTTTTTGCACCTTTATGTGCAATAGTATATCTCATCGACCCGCCATGAGTGATCTGATGCTCTACGTCGATAAGCTCTAAATCATGCATATTTGCCAAATGACTAATAGACAAAGCAGAGAATAGAAAAACATGCTCGTCATATATTTGATCAAATGATGATTTTTCAATCACCTCGCCCAAATAGGGATCCTCAAAAATAAAGACGCCATCATCTGCTAATAGCGCCTTAACGCCATCATAGATTGAGTGCATATAGGGAATATGGCACATTACATTTGCACTGAGAATAGCATCTGCCTTCTGATGTGTAGCAATAATATTTTCTGCCAAGTTTTGGTCAAAAAATTCTGTTATAACCTCTATTCCTTTTTCTCGTGCAACTTGCGCAACATTTTTAGATGGCTCAACTCCAAGACAAGGAATATCGTCAGTCACAAAATTCTGCAACATAATGCCATCATTGCTACCCACCTCTACTACAAATGAACTTGCGTCTAAATTTTGCAACTCAGAAACTGAATTGGCAAATTTCTTAAAATGCTCTTTCATGTAATTTGAAGTTGAAGAGAAAAATGCATAATTTTCATGAAACATTCTTTCTCTTTCAGGTTGTTCGACTAGTTGTACCATGTTGCAACTATCACAAAAACCTACCTTCATAGGAAACGTGTACTCGTCATTTAACTCTTCTTTTTTTGCAAACGCATTGGCAATTGGCATGTCACCAAAATCTACGAATGGTTGATATTCGCTTTCACATATTAAACACTTACTCATTAATACTCCTTAGTTAAAATAATTGTAATAGATAGATAGCCAAATCTGTCTAGGATTTGATGTGCGATAGACAAGCCCACCTTTCCTCAGCCAATTATGCAGATATCTGCAGTCATTGTACAATCTACAATGCGTTTATCACTGATCTGTTATCCTGCTTCAAAAGGTTTAGTAGATATTGGCCATATTCATTTTTAGACAAGCTATTTGCTTGTGCTTTTAACTGCTCAGATGTAATCCATTTTTGTCTCCAAGCTATCTCTTCAAGACAGGCAATTTTAAGTCCTTGTCGCTTTTCGAGGGTCTGTACAAATTGCGACGCCTCTAACATAGACTCATGCGTGCCTGTATCTAGCCATGCAAACCCACGACCCATTACTTGGACATTCAACTCCCCTCTTTCTAAATAAGCATCATTTATAGCGCTAATCTCCAACTCACCACGCGCTGAAGGCTTAATCGATTTAGCAATTTTAATTACATTATTATCATAAAAATACAAACCGGTTACAGCATAATTAGATTTTGGAGTGCTAGGCTTTTCTTCTATTGATAGCACCTGACCCGTTGAATTAATTTCAACAACGCCAAATCTTTCAGGATCAAGAACTTGATGCGCATATATTATGCTGCCACTTGTTAATTTTGCTGACCGCTCTATATTTTCACTAAAACCCTGGCCGTAAAAAATATTATCCCCAAGAATTAGACATACATTATCACTACCAATAAAATCTTCTCCAATGATAAATGCCTGTGCCAAGCCGTCAGGAGACGGTTGTTCTGCATAGGAAAAACTTACTCCAAACTTGGACCCATCTCCTAACAACTTGCGATATAAAGGCAGATCATGCGGTGTACTAATGATCAAGATTTCTTTAATTCCTGATAACATAAGTACAGAAATCGGGTAATAAATCATTGGCTTATCATATATAGGCATAAGCTGCTTACTAACAGCTATAGTTAGCGGGTAAAGTCGCGTACCTGAACCGCCAGCTAGAATTATTCCCTTCATGATTTAATTACCCCCAGCCTTTCACCTTGATAGCTGCCGTCTTTAACTCTATTACACCAAATGCTATTTTCTAAATACCATTCAACAGTTTTACGAATTCCTGTTGCAAAAGTTTCGTCTGGAGTCCAGCTAAGTTCATTTGCTATTTTGGTGGCATCAATTGCATATCTTATATCATGTCCCGCCCTATCAGTTACATAAACAATCAATTGCTCATATTTATCAATACCATCTATTTTACTTGGAGATAATTCATCCAATATAGAGCATGCTGTTTTCACTACATCGATATTTTTTATTTCATTATGCCCACCTATATTATAGGTTTCTCCAACTTCACCATAAAACGCTACATGCAATAAAGCTCTTGCATGATCATCCACATAAAGCCAATCACGAATCTGCTTGCCATTGCCATAGATTGGCAAGTCTTTGCCTTCTAATGCATTTAGAATAATAAGCGGAATAAGCTTCTCAGGGAACTGATAGGGGCCATAATTGTTAGAGCAATTAGTAATTAATGTTGGCAATTTATACGTACGATGCCATGCTCTAACCAAATGATCAGAGCTTGCTTTCGCTGCTGAATATGGTGAGCTAGGAGCGTAAGAAGTTTCTTCGGTAAATAGACCCTCATCATCTTCCAAATCACCATATACTTCATCAGTAGAAACATGGTGAAATCTAAAGTTTTGTTTTTTTTTATCATTCAAGCTAAACCAGTAATTTCTTGCTTCTTCAAGCAGTGCATAGGTGCCGACAATATTGGTCTGAATAAATTCTCCAGGTCCATCGATAGATCTATCAACATGTGATTCAGCTGCAAGATGCATTACTATATCAGGTTTAAATCTTGCAAAAATATTACCAAGGAGAGCTCTATCACAGACATCTCCACGAACAAATTCGTACCTTTTGCTGACGCTCACATCAGCTAATGATTCTAAGTTCCCAGCATAAGTCAACTTGTCTAAATTTAATACACTGTCAGATGTATTGTTAATAATATTTCTTATGACAGCTGAGCCAATAAAACCTGCACCACCCGTAATAAGAAATTTCATGATAAATACATATTAATTTTAGTGTTAACGGGTTTTACCTCGTTTCTTCGGACAGGCTGGTTGAGGATAAATCTTTCTGTTTGTTAACTTCAAGTTGGCGTCTCCGGCGCGGAATATGAAATCGCTCGATGTCTTCAAATAAATCATCCCACAATGATATTATTCTCTCTTCACTATTTACACTTGATGCATAAGCAAAGCCTTTTTTTGCATATTCATCTCTTTTTGTTTTATTATCCACTATATCCTTTATTGTACTTACCCAATCATTTGTACTGCTACACGCCATTGACATTCCGGCACCTTTCATTGCCCTTAAGTGCGCTGGAGTTTCCGAAACAACTACAGGCAATCCCATTAACCAAAATATTAACAATTTATCTTCGGGCTTCCCCTTGTCCATTGTGTCATTTGAGTTAATAGGAATGACTGCAAAATCACAAGCACTGGAAATATGCGAAACTGTTAGTTCATTCCATTGGTACAAATGTACATTATTAATATCTATATATTTCTTAACTTCATTTATAGTGTGTTTTGTTACATACTTATTCATGTATTTCTTGTATTTTAATGCAGTCATTAAATGCAAGTTTATTCGATACTGTTTACTTAAAATTGAGAGAGCATCTCTAATAACTGTGAATGATTTTATGTTATGTGGAACACCTTCCCATGCTATATTTAGCTCATTATTCTTGAGCTCAGGCTTTAGAGTCATTCTGTGGTTATGGTACATACTCTTAACATCAAGAATAATACGTACATCGTCACAATAACGCCTTATGTGATTTTTTTGCTCTTCAGTGCTGCATATTACAATATCTGCCCTTTTGCACATCGACTCAATAGATTTTTTTTGATTGAGCTGACAGTACTTATGCTTTCCAGAAAGGTATTTCGCAAGTCCTCTAAATAAACCGTAAAATGATAATACAGGTGTTGCCAAATAAGAATCTATAAGGTCGTATACAATTACGGACTTTGATTTATCATATCTACTCCAAAGTGTTATATCTGCACCATCAGTAACGTAGACTATGTCGTATTCACTCTCTGGTTTGGCAATTTCAAAATCAATTGCCTTGCTATTGGCATAATATACAAATCTTCTCCTGTCCCCTGGGGCAGAAAAATCCGATGAATAAGGCGCATAACCAATAGAAAGATTATCAACCGCACTCATAAACTCTTTTTTCTAATAACTTTATTGTACAAATCGCTAGAAGTTAAAACACCTTTTAATTGTTGGGGGCCATAATAAAATGTATCTATTTTTGATGGATTCGGCGTCTTAAACATAGCATATAAAGCTAAAATACTTCTTTTATCCCAAATAGCAGAAATAAGACCGAGTTTATCTTTTAAAGTTAGAAGTCCAAGCCGATGAAATAAATCTTTGCGTTCTATACTTCCGTGTCTGTATTGTGAGATCCAATAATGTAACTGATGCCTAACATAACCATTTCTAGATATCTGAACACTACCTAAGTAATCAGGGTAATTATTCTTAAGCAACTGTAACCATACATACATATTATTTATTAATGCACTACCTGGAAGCTGTCCGGGAAAATCACCAGAAATACCTAAATAATCCTCGCCTCCTTTCTGGTCATCATCACTGAAAACATAATGGCCGTAAGACTTTGGGGTTACCCCAATTATATATAATTTTTCTTTGCTAAAAACCCATGTATTTGCCTTTAAAAAGATTGCATTGAGTGCAAAGTGGTCTGGATACGGCGGTCTAAAAAGCTCACCATCTACGCGATTAATCACTTTTCTTGACCAGATGTGCGGCAAAGTATTCAATGGGACCCTATTCTTGAATTTAAACATATCGTAAACAATTGACTTCAATTGATTCTTGGTCGTTTTTCCACTATTAATCAATTTCTTTTCATAATCATAGTGCGGATCAGAGTAGTAGCCCACCGTATTATCAACTGCATCTGGATATATAAAAGAATAGCCAAAATAGCTTATCCCATCTGGAAAATCATTCTCTTTTATTGTTTTATCTAGGGTATCGAAATATCCAGGCAATAGAAAATCATCATCACCCATCATGAGTACATAATCACCAGAGCTGTTCTTTAACGCATTATTCCAATTGTCAGTAACAGATACCACGCTATCGGTTCTGTAATACTTTAGTCTTTTGTCATTAGAGTATGAATTAACTACTTCAGCAGTGTTGTCGGTATTAGCATTATCAAAAACAATAAGCTCCATGTCCTTATAATCTTGACTAAGTACAGATTCAATACAAGATTCTAAATATTTTCCACCGTTTCTTGTTGGCAATAAAACTGAAAATTTCATAATTTTATATTAACAATAAACTATTTAGACTTTTTATAAACAACTGTATAAGCACTACCGTTATAATCTATGTTTTCAATAATAGATATCGGTATGCTAACTATCCAACCAATAACAAATGCAACTCTCTCCATTGTTTTTGAAGAAAACTGATTTCTTATTATTCTTTGCCAAGAGAACCTATTCCATGATCGCCCCCCTTTGTCATTTGTTGTCTTCATAACCAAATCAAACCCAAGATCTTTAAGCTTAGTTGTTAATAGAGATTCTGGAATAAGGTTAATATGACGCGGCGCATCAATATGTGGCCAAAAACGCCCTAATAATCTAAATGCAAATGAATGAGGATTGGGAGTCGCTATTAATATAATGCCTCCTGGGTTAATCTTTTTTGAGGCCTCTTCTAACACTTTCCATGGCTCTAAGAGATGCTCAATATTGTGCCAGAATGTAATAACATCATAATTGTCTAATGTAGGGATAATGCTTTCTGGCTTATCACCTTGAAAAACTTTCACCCCAACCTCATCTGACAAATACTCACAACATAGTGAACTCATTTCTATTGCACTAACATCAAATCCAAGGCTTTTTGCTTTATATGCAAAAACACCAAACGCTGCCCCCACATCAAGGAGCTTGCCTTTAGGGATGTGGTTTTTTATCATTTTAACCTGATATTCAATTTTATCGGCTATTTTAATTAACCTGCTTTTGGAGGGTATCTCATAATAGTCTTCTTGATAATAATCTCCCAAATTACTTGGAATATTAGATAAAAAAATTAATGCACACTTATCGCACCTTCTGTATGAAAAAAAATCATTTGTTATTTTACGATTATAATCCTTAGTTATAAATGAAACAGAAGAGTCGCTATCGCATTTTGGACAATTAGATAATGTAGAGGGCATAGTTTTTAACGAAAATCCTTTAGATTTTTTACTATTTTAGCTAGATATAAATTTGGAACTAAATCATTGAACTTTTCAGAAGATGATACTTTATCAAATTTTAAGAATAATTCATTATTTAAGTTTTTATTTATAGAGTCATGGACTTAAAATCCTTGTGTCGGTGGTTCGATTCCACCTCTGGCACCACTTCACAAGCATGGTTCAGGAAAAATAACCTTATCTAAGAATTATATCCAGACTTCATTCCCTCATTCTTTCCCATTCTTCCCAGCCCAAATAGTTAGTAAAATTATTATCATCAAAAAAGATGACGGGCCCATTACTAATAAAAAGGTATTCTGTGTCCTCTAAAGCTGTTGTTTTATCGTGCAACATCCCATTAGGCTCATAAACATAATCCCCAGCATTTAATAGACCATCTCTTACTTGTAATTTTCCTGAAAGGATAAAAGTGTGTGAACCTGCTAAATGCTTGTGAGGGTCTGCTGAAAACCCTTTTAGCCACCTGAACAATACTGCCCAACTACCACTTTCTGAGCCGGTATAAAGTATCTTTACAAATGCCCTATCCTCGCCTTCCACATACTGCATCCAATCCATCTTTGATGCTTCCACCAAAGTATCCATTAATTCAGCATTAACTGGTCTTATTTCTTGAGATAAACCCATAATAAACCTCCCCAATTTATTATATTTAACTAATTTACGGTAAACTTAAAATATATATATATCAAGTTCCATAATGAAGTTTTTTAATAAAGAAAATAAATTATTTCCTCCAATTGAGCCCTTTGATTCTGGTTTTATAGAGAAAGGGGTTCATGAAATTTACTATGAACAATGTGGCAACCCTAAGGGTAAACCTGCAATATTTTTGCACGGGGGCCCTGGCGGTGGGGCAGGAAAATTATCAAGACGTTTTTTTGATCCTAAAAAATATAGAATTGTACTTTTTGACCAGAGAGGTTGCGGAAATAGCAAGCCCCATACTTGTTTGGAAGATAATACCACTTGGCATCTTATTGAAGATATTGAGTCGATAAGGGAAAAACTCAATATTAAAAAATGGTTAGTTTTTGGTGGGTCATGGGGAAGCACACTTGCTATAGCCTACGCTCAAAAACATCCAGACAGAGTGAGTGAAATGGTTCTTAGAGGTATTTTTATGTTGAGGCAAAAAGAGCTTCAATGGTTTTATCAGTATGGGGCCAGCGAGCTGTACCCTGAAGCATGGAAAGGTTTCATCGAAGAAATTTCTGAAGAAAAGAGGTCTGATCTTATTGAAGCTTATAGACATATTTTTAATGGTGAAGACAAAGAAAAAAAACTATCTGCAGCAAAAGCATGGTCAAAATGGGAAGCATCAACTAGTTTTATAAACCACAACCCTGAAGCTGTGAAAGATTCTATTGGAGCAGAATTCGCATTGGCTTTTGCACTTATCGAGAACCATTACTTTATTAATAAAGGATTTTTAGAAAACGAAAATCAACTTCTAGATAATGTTGATAAAATTAGGCATATTCCCACAGTAATTATTCAAGGAAGATATGACGCAGTGTGCCCAGCCACTACTGCCTATGAACTCCATTCCAAGTGGCCTGAATCTGAATTAATAATTGCACCTTTCTCTGGGCATTCAGCCTTTGAAAAAGAAATAACAAATGAATTGATAAAAGCCACAAATCAATTTGTAAAACATAAACCCAATTAAATTATTCTTTTTACAAGAGATTTATCATAAACTCGTTATATGGGGATAAAACATCTAAATTCAGATGCGCATGTTGATGAGATTCTAGAAATTCTTGAAGAAGATGCTGGTGTGATAATCGATAATGTCCTTACCAAGGATCAGCTTAATAATATCACCCAAGATATACATCCTTTCTTGGGAAACACCAGAGAAGGAAAAGACGAGTTTACAGGCTTCAAAACTAAGCGAGTGGGAGCATTGATAGCCAGATCGCCAGAATGCAGGAATTTAGCACTTGATCCATTAATCAATGAAGTTTCAAAAAGATTTTTAGAGCCTCACGGTGAAGGATACCAATTGCATTTTACTTCAGCGATTAATATAGGTCCCGGTGAGACTCAACAAATCTTGCATAGAGACAGAGGGGTTTGGGGCGGCTATATTCCAAGAAAAATTGAAACTCAACTAAGTACGGTTTGGGCGATAACGGATTTTACAAAAGAGAACGGAGCCACCCAACTAGTTCCTGGTTCTCATAAGTGGAATAAGGATCGAGAACCTACTGATGAAGAAATTGATTACGCAGAAATGAATGCTGGTTCTGTCTTTATTTACACTGGCTCAGTTATGCATGCAGGCGGCAATAATATTTCTGATGAAAACAGAATGGGGGTCTTCATCCACTATGCACCCTCATGGCTTAGACAAGAAGAAAATCAGTATTTGTCCTGTCCGCCTGAAATAGCAAAAACCCTAGACCCCAAGCTCAGATCTTTGATGGGATATTCAAAAGGTGGCTATGTGTTAGGCTTTTTTACTGACCCGTATGATAAGGAAGGAAAACTTGAATCAGTTTCTCCTGAAAAGATTTTTGGAGGCTCTGCTGACAAATTTGAAAACCTAACGACTCCAGATAAGCTTGTAAAAGAATCATCGTAGTATTTATTTTATAAAAACTAATAGATACAAAAATTAAGGAAGCTGGTGGACACGAGAACACAAGAATTCCTTAATAATCCTATACTTCCATTGCTTGTTAGGATGGCTGCACCTAATACAATAGCTTTTTTTATACAGGCAATTGTCGTGCTGACTGAGGTCTGGTTTATTAGTAAATTAGGAACCACTTCACTTGCAGCTGTTGCTTTGGCTTTCCCTATTCTAATGATAACTCAGCAAATGGCTTTTGGCGCCTTAGGGGGAGCCGTTACATCTTCTATAGCCAGAAGTATTGGTGCCGGGGATACAGAAAGGGCTGAAAAATTACTATGGCACTCTTTGTTAATAGCCAGCTGTGGAGCTCTTATTTTTCTATTGGCTTTCCTTCTTGGAGGGGAATCTTTACTGAAAATTCTTGGAGGAAGAGGTCCTTTATTAGAAGAATCATTATCTTATTCTATGATCTTTTTGACTGGAGGGATTCTAATATGGCTATCAGGGAGTTTAAGTGCTGCTTTGAGGGGGATGGGCAATATGCGTTACCCCGCTATGTTAATGAGCATAAGTTCTGGAATGCAAGTCATCCTTTCTGGAGGATTTATTCTCGGGTGGTTTGGTTTTCCTAAACTGGGAATAGCAGGTGCTGCTGTTTCAGCACTGGCTAGTGGAGGGTTTATGTCTTTAATGATGTTTTTTAAACTTTCAAGCTCATCTAGCAAGATCAATTTAAAAATCTCTAGGTTCTCTTTTGAAAAAGAATTGTTTAAAGATATTCTTGATGTCTTTTTACCTGCGTCTTTGGCCCCTGTGTTTACTGTTGGAACCGTTCTAGTGTTAACCGGTCTTGTTGGTCAATTTGGAACTACGGCTTTAGCAGGTTATGGAATAGGTTCTAGAGTTGAATTCTTAATGATTCCCTTGGTATTCGGAATTGGCACTGCCATGACTGCTATGGTGGGAACAAATATCGGTGCTAAGAATATTGAACGGGCTGAAAGAATTGGTTGGCTTGGGGGTATTTCTGCAGGATTCTTTGCGGGGATAATTGGAATAGTTCTCGCACTCACTCCCGAGCTTTGGATAAATTTTTTCGCTTCAGATGAAGCCACTTATCTGGTGACTAAAAAATATATTCAAGCCGTAGGATTTTGTTATGGCTTTCAGGGACTGGGGCTATCTCTTTACTTTGCCTCTCAAGGAGCCAGTGCCATGAAATGGCCTATTATAGCTACAGTTACTCGATTTACTGTTGCTGCACTGGGAGGGTGGATGTCTGTCTATTGGTTCTCAGGCGGTCTAATAGGAATCTTTTATTCTGCTGCCATCGCCATGACTCTCTTTGGATTGATGTTGTTAATTTCTTTAAAAATGGGAGCGTGGAGAAAATCTTAACGGACTCTTATATTCTCAATTTCTCCGGATTTAAGTGAAGGAAGTCCTCCTGGTTGATAGGTGATAATGTATGCCCTTCTCTGAGTATTTGTAGAGTTTGGCTCTGAGCCATGAACAATGTGAGGGTTAAAAAAGACTAAAGATCCGGCATTTATTTCAAGAGACACCTCATCAGTTTTATCAAATGCATTAGGGTCGGTATAAAAACCACCTAACTGCGTCCCATCATTTGTACCTGGTAGACATCCGCTTGTATGACTCCCTCTTATAACCTTAAAACACCCATTTTTTAAAGTTGCATTGTCTAAAGATAAGTAGACATTGGGCAAAAGGTCAACATTTTCGCTGTCATGCACCCAGTACGGCGAATCCTGGTGCCAACCAAAACCTGTGCCCTCTTTTGGTCTCTTAAGATTCAGTTTATCAGTCCACAGACTGATCAACTTCTTGCCCATAATGTCTTGAATTGGATTAACCAATCTTGGATCTCTTATTAGCTTTCTCAGCTCTTCATCCAGCTGGTGAGCTGGCTCAATCACCCTTATTGTTTCAGAATCTAAACCTGGTTCGAACTGAACGGTTAGGTAATCAGAATCTACAAATCTTTTTCCATCTAAATGATACGCAGTGCCTTTCTGGCTTAGGGTTAGAGCTTTTGAAGCAGCGCGTTCCAATGCCTCATTTATTTTAAAGACTTCAGATTTAGAAAAAATATTATCTCTTACTAAAAAGCCTTCTGTTTTATAGAAAAATTTTTCTTTGGGTGTTAAGTTGGTTTCTATGATCAAGTTACTTAAAGGTTTTGCTTATCTTTGTATATGGACTACCCCAATACAGATATTATTTATCTTATGGGGTCTTTGGATAATAGTAAATTCTAACTATAGCCTTATTTCATTCACAAATTTTGAGTTTTTTAACAATTATCTATTTTTCTTTATGGTGATCTTTGATTGGCTATATGGTTGGCTTTGGAATCCATTACTAGATTTTGTACTTTCCCTTCCCATGGTCTTACACCAAACAATAAAAGCTATTTTCAGTACCTGGCTGGGACTTTGGATACTAAAAAAACTAAACTAAAGAAACTGCCATCAGCACTAAACAAATTGTTGATGCCATCCAAGTCAACGATCTTATATAAGTTACATTAAAAACATAAAGAGGAACATAGAGGCATCTCAAACCAAGCCAGTAAGTAGCTAAATCGTAGTTATCGACTTCAGGATTGATGATTGTAAGCACAGCCAGAACTAAAAAAATTGGTAAGCTTTCCATGAGATTTAAATGGGCTCTATTGGCTCTTCCTACAAAAGGCGCAACTTCTATTGGTTCATCTCGACTGGAAAGTAAATATTGTAAATTTTTTGCGTTCAACAAGGTGGGTAGCATTGCCTGCGCGAATGCAAGTAATGCAGATAATAAGATTAATGATGTCATGTTTTTCCTATGTAAAAATTAATAATTCTAATCAACGTATTACAATACTAGACAAATGAATCTTTTAAAAACGATCTTTTCCATCAAAACTATACCCATTGTTTTGTGGAGCTCTAGCTACCCTCTGAATTACAAGCCAAGACCTAAGACGATGTTTTATCTGGTCTTAGGATTATTTCTATTTGGTCTTGGAGATGCAATTATCATAGGAAGTGGTGCGGGAGTAAGTCCTTGGACCGTATTGGCACAAGGGATTTCATATTCAACGAATTGGACGATTGGTTTCTCAACTTTCATTGTAAGTTTGAGTGTTCTGATTCTCTGGTTTCCCTTAAAGCAACAGCCTGGAATAGGCACTATATTAAATGTATTCATTATCGCCGGAACCATAGACTTGACCTTGCCTTATCTTCCTTCGCCTACTGAATACCCAAACCAAATTCTTCAAGCGGCTATAGGAATAATGACGATTGGCCTAGGAAGTGGCTTCTATCTAACAGCAAACCTTGGTCCTGGTCCAAGAGATGGGTTAATGGTTGGACTTCAAAGAGTAACAGACCTTCCTGTCATTACGGTGAGAACCGCACTTGAACTAATGGTTGTTATCACAGGATGGTTAATGGGGGGGCTGGTTGGCCTTGGAACTATAATGTTTGTTTTTGGAATAGGCCCTGCCGTAGCAGGCGGTCTATACTTTGTTGGCGTACTATTTAAAAGGCAGTAAATTATTTACCAAATTTTTACTCTGTCTTTTGGATCTCTGTACATCTTATCTGACTCCTTAAGATCGTAAGCTTCCACAAACTCCGGCATATTCATTAAAGTTCCATTACAACGATATGGTGCTGGGGAATGTGAGTCCGTTAGCAGTCTATTTCTCAACGCTTCTTCTCTAAATTTATAAGCCCAAACCTGTGCCCAGCCCATGAAAAATCTTTCCTCCCCTCTCAGTCCATCAATTATTTTCGATTCTTGATCATTCAAAGATAGCATGTAAGCTTTATGAGCTATGGTCAGTCCACCTAAGTCGCCTATATTTTCACCCAAGGTCATCTCTCCGTTAATAAATTCCCCCGGCAAAGGTTCAAATTTGCTGTACTGATCAGCCAATTTCCCAGTACGTAACTTAAACTCCTCCAAATCATTCTCAGTCCACCAATTCCTTAATACACCATCGCCATCTGACTTGGCACCTTGGTCATCAAAACCATGGCCCATCTCATGACCAATAACTCCACCAATAGCCCCATAATTCACAGCATCATCAGCCTGCATATTAAAAAAAGGAGGTTGTAAGATAGCTGCAGGGAAGACTATTTCATTCATCGTGGGGTTGTAATAAGCATTAACCGTCTGAGGAGTCATAAACCACTCATCTCGATCAATGGGTTTGCCTAGTTTATCGATTTGTTGTTGATGGCTAAAAAGGGCTGCTTGTCTTAGGTTATTTATTAAATTATTACCCACCTCAAGACCACTATAGTCTTTCCATTTATCCGGATAACCTATCTTAGGTTGAAACTTTGAAAGTTTATCGAGAGCTTGTTTTTTAGTCTCGTCGCTCATCCAGTCTAAATCGATTATTGCTTCTTTATAAGCTACTCTTAAGTTCTCAACCAGTTCAATCATTCTGTCTTTTGCCTCTGGTTTAAAATGTCTTTCCACATATATCTTTCCAATCACTTCTCCTAAAACCCCACTGATCAGAGCAGTGCCTCTTTTCCATCTTTCTTCTTGGATAGGCGTACCGTTAAGTGTTCGCCCATAAAAGGCAAAATTCTGTTTGTCTATTTCTGCATTTAGAGAGCCCGCTGATGAATTTATTAGTTTCCATTTTAGATATAATTTCCAGTCTTCAAGGGGTATTAATTTAAAAAGGTTAGAAAAATCTGAGAAGTAACTTTTTTCTCTGACTACAAAGTATTCTTGATTAGCTAAACCGGCTTCCTCTAGATAAAAGGACCAATTAAGATTTGGAGCTAACTTCCTTAAATCTTTCTTGCTCAGCTTATTGTAAGTCTTGTCTCGATCTCTTCGATCTACCATTGTCCAGTGAATCTTTGCTATTGAAGTCTCAATTGCCATGACCTTTGAAGCGATAGATTCCACTTCTTTAAACCCAAAGAGCTCAAACATTTTCTCTAAGTGACCGACGTATTCAGACCTTAAGTCCTTCGATTTATCATCTTCATTTAAATAATAGGCTCTTTCAGGCAGGCCTAGCCCTGATTGACCAAAGTAAGCGATGTATTCAGTTGGGTTCTTAGAATCGTTACTAACACCAAATCCATAAGGTGAGTCTACTCTGGTTTTTTGCATTCGTGCAAAATGCACTGCCAAAGAGTCATGATCTAAAATTTTATCTATCTCTTCTAAGTCCGATTTAACTGGAGAAACCCCAAGAATCTCAAGGCTTTCCTCGTCCATAAAGCTGTTGTATAAATCGCCTACTTTCTGAGAATCCGATCCTTCTAAAAGATTTTTTTGTTTTGAGGATTCTTCTATAATTACCCTAACATCGTCACGAGCTTTATCCCTTAAGGCATTAAAAGAACCATAAGTGGACTGATCTTCAGGTATCTTTGTGTTGTCTAGCCAAGTGCCGTTTACATATCTGTAGAAATCATCTTGTGGACGAACTGTAATATCAAAATTATTTCTATCTATACCTGATTCAAGATTCGAATCAGTTGCAGAACAAGAAAAAAGTAAACAAAAGCTAAGTAGAATTATTGAATGATGGAGATGCATAAACGCTTCCTATTAAAGATTTAAAAATATCACTTTAATGCATTTAAAATTAAAAAACGAAGATCTTATTTAGATTTCTCCACGAACAACTGTATAAATAGTAAAATAATTTATTAAACTTACATTAAATAGAAATGAGTAAAAAAATAACCATCCCCGCAATCCTTGCTAGTTTAATAATTGGCTACTTAATGGCTTTGGCAGGCAGTCAAGGCTCTGTGGAATTTAATGGATGGCCTCTCTTTGCAGTTTGCGCATCAATCAGCTTCTTATTGCACTGGTTAATATTTATTCCATCTTATGGTTTTCAAACAGAACATTATTTTGATTTGACGGGGTCTATTTCATATTTAGCCGCAGTAACCATTGGCTTCACACTCAATCCATCTTCAGATCCGAGAGACTTAATTATAGGATTATTGATAGTTGTATGGGCAATGCGCTTAGGTACTTTTCTATTCATGAGGGTGAAGATAGACGGAAAAGATAAACGCTTTACGGTTATGAAAACTGAATTTATTTGGTATTTAATGACTTGGACTATTGGCGGTTTATGGGTTTTTATCACCATGGCTGCTGGACTGGCTGCGATTACATCAAACGAAACAACAGCTCTTAGCTGGCCAGCTTTTATAGGCATTGCCCTTTGGGTCTTTGGTTTTATGATTGAAATCATAGCAGATAAACAAAAACGTGATTTCAAAAAGGATGCCAATAAAAAGCATGCCTTCATAACAACTGGTTTGTGGGCTTGGTCTCGCCATCCAAACTATTTTGGTGAAATAGTATTGTGGATAGGGATAACATTAATAGCGCTGCCTGTTTTATCTGGCTGGCAATTAGCCACTTTATTATCTCCAGTGTTCGTTTATGTTCTCCTGACAAGGATAAGCGGCATCCCCATGCTTGAAAATAGAGCTCAAAAAAAATGGGGCTCCGATCCTGATTACATTGCCTATCTTGAAAGAACTCCACAATTAATACTTAAAAAACCTAAAGCATAATTAAGGTAGGAAGAAATATGATAGAAGAAATACAAAAAGGAGGCTGCTTATGTGGAAATGTAAGCTATGAATTTAATAAGTCGTCTTCTATGACTACACACCACTGCCACTGTAAGGATTGTCAAAAATCTACTGGCAGTGGGAAAGCAACTATTATGCTGATCCCCAAGGATGAGTTAAAGATTTCCGGTGAGTTAAAATTCTATACCGTTACCGGCAGTGCCGGATCACATGTAACCAGAGGGTTTTGCGAGAATTGTGGCTCTCCTCTAGTCAGTTTTGTAGAAGAAAATGCAGACATAAGATTTATTAAACTGGGAAGCCTTAATGATTCCTCATGGGTTAATGTTGAATCCAATTTCTGGAGCTCAACGGCTAATTCTTGGTCTCCTGCAGATGAAGAAATCTTCAGTTTTACTCATAACCCTGAATTCCCTTAAATAGACCTCTTAAAAAATTGAAGCCTTCTGAGATATATCTGTCTAAGGTCGAAAAAAAAGAATTAACTCTTGATGAAAATCAACTTGCCTTGCTTCAGGATATGGACATTCTGCAAGATCAAATCATAAGAAGATCAGCCAGATGGTTTTATAAAGAACGCATCAAAGGCCTCTACATCAAAGGTGAAGTAGGAAGAGGGAAAACACAGCTTATGGATATTTTCTTTGAGAGCTTGAACATGAAGAAGAAGAAGAGGCTGCACTTTCATAGGTTTATGAAAAAATTGCATCAGGATCTAGATGATCTTTCTGGGCAAGTAGATCCGGTTCAATTGGCTGCTATTAATCTAGCAAAAGAGACAGAAGTTCTGTGTTTTGATGAATTCTTTGTAGAAGAAATAGGCGATGCAATGCTACTAGCAAGGTTCATGGAAAAACTTTTTCACCTGCCAGTCTCATTAGTGGCAACATCGAACACCTTGCCTGATGACCTTTATGAGAACGGTCTTCATAGGAATCGATTCCTACCTGCCATAAAAGCTATAAATGATAACTGTAAAGTGTACGAACTTAACTCTAATCAAGATTACAGGCTGAGAACTCTTGAGCAGCAAGATATTTTTATTATTTCAAAAGATGGTTTAGGTAATGAAAAGATTAAAAAAACATTTGATGAATTAACCCAAAATTTATACGAGGAAGGAAGGAATGTTGAAGTGCTTGGAAGAAAGATCAAAACCGTAAGATTATCAAAAGGCCTTGTCTGGTTTTCTTTCAAAGAATTGTGTGAAGGCTTTAGAAGCTCAAAAGACTATATTGAACTTTGCGTGGAGTTTCATACTATTTTTGTATCGGGAATTCCTTTACTAGATTCCAATAATGATGACAGCACGAGAAGGTTTATAGCACTTGTGGATGAATGCTATGAAAGAAACGTAAATCTCATACTATCCTCAGAGGCCCTAACAAAAGACCTATACTCAGGACAAAAGATGAAGGAACCTTTTAAGAGGACAATCAGTCGTTTAGAAGAAATGAGGTCCAGAGATTATTTATCCAAACCTCACCTGGCTTAGTTCTTAGACAGCGGCAAGAACTTTTATTTCAGGGGCTCCTGCCATAAATGCTCCCATCTCAGCTCCAAGAGCCCTAAAGTAATCAGTCTTTCCATGAGCATCTTGAGCCTCTTGATCTTTATACCTCTCAAGAAAAACATAAGTTGTTTCATTTTCTTTGTATAAATCGTAATAAACAACACCTTCTTCATTGGCGTTTACTTTTTCAACCAGTTGCTTAGCTACTGCTTCAAAATCAGCTCCAGAACCTTCTTTAATATTTAATGTGGCCACAATTCCTATCATTTTATTTCTCCCTTTTTAGAATAGGATGTAGACTTTATTTCTATTTTAAAAAATTATCGAGCACTTTCTAATATGAATGAAATTGTAGTTATAGGATCTGGTCAAGCTGCCATCCAAACTGTGATGTCTTTAAAGAGGAATAAATTCACAGGTTCCATTAAAGTCATTGGAGAAGAAGACCACCTTCCTTATCAGCGACCTCCTCTATCAAAAGATTTTTTGTTAGAAGAATATAAGCCCGAGCGTGTTTCTTTAAAGAAAAAAGAATTTTATGAAGAGAATGAAGTTGATTTAATTCTTGGTAAACGAGCTGAATCAATTGATACGATCTTAAAAGAAATAACTCTTAGTGATGAAAATAAAATTCGTTATGACCAGCTTATAATTGCCACGGGAAGCAGGGTAAGAAAACTCAACGTACCAGGTTCCGATAAAAAAGGGATTTATTATCTTAGAGACTTAGACGATGCCAATGCACTAAAGCAAAGACTAAAAAAGAATAAGAAAATGGTTATAGTCGGTGCGGGATACATCGGCCTGGAAGTCGCTTCAGTAGCTGCAAGTCTTGGAGTAGAAGTAACTGTCATTGAAATGGCCAATCGAGTCATGAACAGGACTGTTGATCCTATAATTTCTTCTTATTATCAAAAATTGCATGAAAGTAACGGAGTAAAAATACATTTGGACAATGGACTAAAGGCATTTGAAGGCGGTGATTCTGTGAATGCAGTTCTTTGCTCTGACGGGCTTATGCTAGAAGCCGACCTGGTTGTCATAGGAGCAGGTGTCTTGCCTAACCAAGAAATAGCTATAGAGGCAGGCCTGGAATGTAATAACGGCATAATGGTAAATGAGTTTGGAGAAACTTCTACTGCACATGTCTATGCCTGTGGTGATTGCACCAATCATCCCAATAAAGGTTTGAACACAAGGCTAAGACTTGAATCGGTTCATAATGCCATGGAGCAATCTAAAACAGTAGCAAACACCATAATGGGAAACAAAGAGCCGTATGATCAAGTACCATGGTTTTGGTCTGATCAATACGACCACAAATTACAATTGGTTGGCATCTCTGGCGATCATGATGAGGTGGTCATGAGAGGCTTGGAGTCTGAACAAAAATTTCTTCTTTTCTACTTAAAGAATTCTGAATTAATAGCTGTTAATGCCATTAATTCTTCAAAAGAGTTTCTTATTTGTAGAAAGCTGGTTGCAAATAAAGTTAAAATAAGTTCTGATGTTATTAAAGACCAATCTGTAAATTTAAATGATCTATTATTATGAAAAAAACGGTTGAAACAGAATACTCCTTAGGCCAAATAGTGAAACATAAGTACCTTGAGTTCAGAGGGGTAATTTATGATGTTGATCCTGAATTTAGCAACACTGAAGAATGGTATGAATCGATTCCTTTGGCAATCAGGCCCATCAAAGAACAGCCTTTTTACCATGTATTTGCTGAAAATGATCAGGTTTTCTATTCAGCTTATGTTTCGCAGCAAAACTTATTAGTTGACGATAGCAATACCCCGATAGAGCATCCAGATGTGCCGGTTTTCTTTGGGGGGTTTGACGGTGCTTCTTACGAGCTTCTGGAAAATAGTAAAAATTAAGAATTTCTTAGAGTAGCAAGCGCTACACAACAAACAAATATCTCCATTGCCGTATCCAATTCCTTGATATTGCAAGCTGTTGGGGCCAATCTTATTATGTTGTCTTTTGGATCAACTCCATAGGGAAATGTTGCGCCAGCCGGTGTAAGTTTCAGACCCAAACCAGAAGCTAAATTAATTATTTCTTTAGCCAACCCTTCTTGAGAAGTAAAAGAGACAAAATAACCACCCGTGGGTTTAGTCCAAGAACCGTAGTCCTGTTTTGAAAGCCAACTATCAACTAAATCAAATTTAGGTTTCAATATTTCCGCATGTTTTTTCATATGTGAAATCACACCGCCATTTTTTTTAAAAAATTTAACATGCTTTGCTTGATTAACTTTATCGGGTCCAATTATAAGAGCCAAGTAGTGCTTAAGAAAAAGATCAAGGTTGAATTCTGAAAGGGCTAAAAATCCAATTCCACTTCCTGCGTAGGTCATCTTAGAAGTCGAAGCAAATGCAACTATTGAGTCAAGAGCATCAATATCTTTCGCTAGGCTAAAGATATCTTCTAATGGAATAGAATCTTTAAAATCATGCATGGCATAGGCGTTGTCCCAAAAAATCTTAAAGTTCTGTTTTGCCTCTTTAGAAATCTTCAATAGACCTTCGGTAATTTTTTTAGAGTATATTTCTCCGGTTGGATTAGAGTGCTTTGGAACACACCAGATTCCCCTTATTGATTGATCTTGCTTAACTAATTCTCTAACAGATTCTAAATCAGGCCCTTCTCCAGTAAGTTCAACAGGTATCATGTTTATACCAAACTCTTCGCTCAGTCTAAAATGTCGATCATAGCCCGGCACAGGACATAAGAAAGATATTCTTTCTTTAGAAGACCAAGGCCCATCTCCTGATCCATGGAAGAACAGACTTGAAATATACTGGGACATTAAGTTGAGACTACTATTTCCTCCCGCCAGAACGTAATCCTTATCACAACCTAAAATTTCAGCTCCTAATTCTCTACAAGAATCCAAGCCTCGAGGCTCTCCATAGTTTCTTATATCTACTCCGTCTACAATTGTTTGACCTTGTAATATGCCCTCTAAACCTGAGGATAAATCTAATTGAGATTCATCTGGTTTTCCCCTAGTAAGATCAACTTTTAACTGCCTTGTCTTGAGATCCAAGTACAGAGCTTCAGCTTCTTCAATTTCGGTAATTAAATTATTCAATGTTTTATAAAAAAATGATTTTATCATTCACCAAGAATTCTTCACAGCATTACAAGTATTGTTTAAAGCTTAAAACGTATATACGTCGGTGTTAACAAAAATTTTATATATTTATTCCCTTTTTTTGGGATAAATAAAATCTTTTAAAAGACGAATTATATAAATTTAGTTAAAATCCTTGCATTAAAAATTCTTCGTCACAAAAAACGCCTTTATATAGCCTTCATGTCCAAGCATCAGCAAAGATGGTTGATTTTCATGGGTGGGCAATGCCTATCAATTATGGATCTCAAATTGCAGAGCATCAATCCGTAAGAGACAACTGCGGAATCTTTGATGTATCTCACATGACGATCTTAGATTTTAAAGGTGAGCAAGCCAGAGATTTTATTAGGTACATGATCTCTAATGATGTAGACAGCTTAAAAGAAGATTGTGATGGACTCTACTCTGCTATGCTCAATGAATCGGGCGGTGTCATAGATGATCTTATAGCTTACAAAATGCCATTTGGTTATCGATTGGTTGTTAATTGTGCTACTAGAGGAGAAGATCTCAAATGGCTTTCATCTCATTTAGATGGATTTGAAGTAAAAATGATAGAAAGGGATGACTTATCCATGCTTGCCATTCAAGGTCCCAGGTCTGAGCAAGTTATTTCTCTTTGCTCAAACTTGCCCATAAGCCTTTTAAAAAATAAGAAAAGACAACAAGGTGCCGTCAATGGTGAAACTTTTATAGCCAAAACTGGTTATACGGGTGAACTGGGATTCGAAGTTATTCTACCCAATGCAAATGCCCAAGACTTATGGCAAGAAGCCGTCGATGCTGGAGCTAAACCTGTTGGTTTAGGTGCAAGAGACACTTTAAGATTGGAAGCTGGGATGAATCTTTACGGCTATGAGATGGATGAATCTATTTCCCCCTTAGAATGCAACATGGGATGGGCCGTTTCTTTGGAAGACAGTGCAAGAGAGTTTTTGGGAAAAGAAGCATTTCTTGCTAAAAAAGATTCTAATAATAACCTTATTCTTGTTGGCCTGCTTTTAAAAGAAAGAGCTATAATAAGAAGTGGTCATGAAGTTTATCTAGATGCTGAAAAAACTATTAAAGGAATCGTAACAAGCGGTACTTACTCACCAACTCTAAAACAATCTATAGCCCTTGCTAGAGTGCCTAGATCAAATAAAGAAATTTGCTACGCAGAGGTACGGGGTAAACTTTTAGAGGCCAGAATTGGAAAGCCAAGATTTATTAAAGAAGGAAAATTTATTTTTTAAAGGATTAATATGAGTGAATCACCTGAAAACCTAAAATACTTGTCCAGTCATGAATGGGTAAAACTCGAAGATGATGGCATTGTAACAGTTGGAATTAGCGACCATGCGCAAGATCTCTTAGGAGATATTGTTTTTGTAGAATTGCCAGAGGTTGGTCAAGAACTTGGGGCAGAAGAAGAAGCTGCAGTTGTTGAATCCGTCAAAGCTGCTTCCGATATTTTTTCTCCAATAGGCGGAAAGGTTACAGAGATAAATGAAAAACTTCTAGACGAACCTGACCTGGTCAACAGTTCTCCATATGAGGATGGTTGGTTCTTCAAAATGCAGCCAGACGATCTAGAGAGTTTAAAGAGCCTTCTTACGTCAGAAGAATATACTAACTCTCAAGAATCCTAATAATTTTATAAATTAATGTCAGATAAAGAGAATAGTCTTCTAGATAACGAATTCTTCAGCAGAAGACACATAGGCCCAAATAAAGATGAGACCGCATCTATGCTCAAGGAAGTAGGATTCAATAACTTGGATGAATTTATTTCAGCTGTTGTACCTGAAAACATCTTATTAAGATCTAAATTATCGATAGGAACAGAAAAAAAAGAGCAAGAAGCATTAATCGAATTGCAGAGAGTAGCAACTAAAAATGACTCTTTTAATTCCTATATAGGACAGGGTTATTACAACACTATTACGCCCGGCGTTATTCTTAGGAATGTTTTTGAAAATCCAGGATGGTACACATCTTACACTCCTTATCAATCCGAAATTTCACAGGGTAGACTTGAGGCTTTGATTAACTTCCAAACAATGGTCTGTGATCTTACGGCAATGGAAATAGCAAATGCATCATTGTTGGATGAAGCCACTGCAGCAGCTGAAGCCATGTCTTTGTCTAGGAGAATATCTAAATCTAAATCAAATACTTTTTTTGTAGATGAGCAATGTTTTCCTCAGACCATTAATGTTCTCAAAACTAGAGCAAAACCACTAGACATAAATATTAAAATAGGGACTCCTGAAGATAGTTCAAGTGAAGATTATTTTGGAATTATTCTTCAATACCCTTCAACAGAAGGGAACATAAATGATTACACGTCGGTAGTGACGGAGGCTCATGAAAAGAAAGCCTTAACAATTTTTGCTACGGATTTGTTGGCTCTTACTTTAATTAAAGCGCCCGGAGAATTTGGAGCAGATATTGTCATAGGGTCTTCTCAGCGGTTTGGCGTCCCAATGGGGTTTGGAGGGCCTCATGCTGCATTCATGGCAACCAAAGAAGATCACCGCAGGTCTCTACCAGGAAGAATAGTGGGGGCTTCTGTAGATAATCATGGAAATACAGCTTATAGATTAGCTCTACAAACTCGTGAGCAGCACATAAGAAGAGAGAAGGCTACAAGCAATATATGTACTGCACAGGCCCTATTAGCGATTATGGCTGGCTTCTACGCGGTATACCATGGAGCAGAAGGCCTTAAAACCATCGCCTTGAGGGTGAATGAAAATACAAAAAAACTGGCTAAAATTATTCAAGATAATGGTTATCAAATAAAATCTAATTCTTTCTTTGATACTTTCATCGTGATGACGGGAGATAAAACAGAAACTATCTTCAGTCAGGCCTTAACAAAAAAAATAAATTTAAGAAAAGTGTCTGGAAACAGTATTGGGGTCTCTTTAGATGAAACGGTTACTGCTGAAGATGTAAATGCATTGGCATCTCTCTTTTGCGACGAGTATTCTGTATCCGACGAACCATTGGCTGGCTCTATCCCGGATGATCTAATTAGAAAATCAAATTACCTTCAACATCCGGTCTTTAAAAGACATCAAACAGAAACAGAAATGCTGAGATACATTAGAAAGCTATGTGATAAAGACATAGCCCTAGATAGAGCGATGATTCCTCTTGGTTCTTGCACAATGAAACTTAATGCGACTTCAGAGATGTTGCCTGTTAGTTGGCCAGAATTTTCTTCAATTCACCCTCTTGCTCCACTTGAACAAGTAAGTGGCTATATGGAACTTATCTCAGAATTAGAAGAAATGCTTATAGATATCACTGGTTATTCAGCTATTTCATTACAACCCAATGCAGGATCACAAGGGGAATATGCGGGTCTGTTGGCAATAGATGCATACCATAAAGATCGAGGAGATGATGAAAGAAATATTTGCCTTATACCTAAATCTGCCCATGGTACAAATCCGGCCTCCGCTCAAATGGTGGGAATGAAGGTTGTTGCTGTCGAGTGTGATAAAGATGGAAATATTGATATAGATGACCTAACAGCAAAAGCAAAATTGCATTCAAAAAATCTGTCTGCACTAATGATTACCTATCCTTCAACACATGGCGTCTTTGAAACAACGGTTAGGGAAGTCTGTTCTTTGATTCACGAATACGGCGGTATGGTATATATCGACGGGGCAAATTTTAATGCAATGGTAGGTTTGTGTTACCCGGGGGAATTTGGTGGAGATGTTTCTCACCTTAATCTGCATAAGACTTTCTGCATACCTCATGGAGGAGGAGGTCCGGGTATCGGTCCCATTGGAGTTGTAAAAAAATTAGAGAAGTTCCTTCCAGGGAATCATAACCAAGCAGACTCTCCGCTTGGTCCAGTCTCTGCCACAGACTGGGGAAGTGCAAGCTTGCTGCCTATTAGTTGGATGTACATAAAGATGATGGGTTCGGAAGGATTAAAGAGGTCTACAGAAATGGCGATCCTCAATACAAACTATATTGCCTCCAGGTTACAAGGGCATTACAAAGTCCTTTACAGAGGAGAAACAGGCTTGGTGGCCCATGAATGCATACTCGATGTAAGACCTCTCAAAGAAAGTGCAGGAGTTGAAGTTGAAGATATTGCTAAAAGATTAATTGATTATGGTTTCCATGCTCCCACTATGTCTTGGCCAGTTGCCGGAACTCTTATGATTGAACCTACAGAGAGTGAATCGAAGCATGAAATAGATAGATTCTGTGATGCAATGATCAGCATCAGAGAGGAAATAAGAAAAATAGAATCGGGAGTCATGGATCAAGAAGACAACGTGTTAAAGAATGCACCTCACACAGCAAAACATGTCACTGGAGATTCTTGGGAACATTCTTACTCAAGACAACTAGCAGCCTACCCCATAAAAAATCTTGAAGAAAACAAATACTGGCCACCAGTTGGACGAGTTGATAATGTCTATGGCGACAAGAACCTCATGTGCAGCTGTCCTTCCATGGATGACTTTGATTAAACGGTTATCCTAGAATCATCTATTTCCCAACCTAATGACACTGCAACTTCTCTAAGCTTGCTGTCTGGATTTAAAACTACTGCTTTTGAAGAAAAATTAAGTAATGGCAGGTCATTAATGGAATCCGAGTAGGCAACAGTCTCAATTAAGCTTCTATCACCAAGCCAATTTTCTATCTTCCTTACTTTTTCTTCGCCGAAATTAGGTTTCCCCAATACTTTACCTGTGTAGCAACCCTCTTGAACCTCTGGATCAGTTCCAAAAAAAGTTTCGATTCCTAACAAGCTGGCGACCTCTTTTACTATAAAACTTAAAGTGCCTGAGGTAATTAAACACTCATCCAACAAATGTTTTTCTAATAAGCCTTTGCTTGTGGTGTCTTTGAACTCTTCAACAATGGTCACACAAAAAGGTTTTACAATATCTTGGACCTCTTCAACTGTCATTCCTTTGATTGGAGCCAATAGGAATTCTGTATAAACAGAAAAATCCAGTTCGCCTCGTCTATAATCTTCATCAAATTTTCTAATTTTTTCTTTACAACCTTCTTCTTTCATTAGACCATTTTTTGCCATGTAGTTAGCCCAAGCGGCCTCAGCATCTCCAGCCAATAAAGTGTCATCCATATCAAAAAAAACTAAAGTCATTGATCATATCTATTAAGAAAGTGCATTATACAAGGTAAGTTGAAGTATTTAAGGAGGATGTTAATTGCCAAACAACGAAATATATAGACCTAACGTGGCTATAGTTATACTTAGTCAAAAAGGTGGTCTTCTTTGGTGCAGAAGAAAAAATCATGATGGGTGGCAATTTCCTCAAGGAGGCATAGATTCTGGCGAATCTCCAGAAGAGGCAATCATCAGAGAAACCAAAGAAGAAGTTGGTCTTAATTCAGAAGACTTTAAAATTATTTATGAAAATAAAGAGTGGATAAACTACGAGGTGCCTAAGGCAAGGAGATCCAGTTATTTTTTTCAAAAAAAGAAGTTTATAGGTCAAAGTCAAAAATGGTTCTTAGCTGAATTGAAGTGTGATGAGAGTAAAATTGACCTTAACTCCTCTCAACCAGCTGAATTTGATGACTGGATCTGGACAAAGTATTGGTACCCACTAGGAGCAACTGTTACTTTTAAATCAGAAGCCTACAGAAGAGCTCTGATTGATATGATGCCAACATACTCGGCATTTCTTAAAAGATTAAGTGGCTGAAAATTGAAAGCTTTTTCGCTCGCCTAACATACCTCCCTCTAGATAGTTTTGTTCGCTAACGCTAATTTTTTTTGAACTATCTATTCTAAGAAGAGTTGTGCATCTTGTCCCGTATAATTTAGATTTTATAAATCTGTAAGGTATTTCTTCATAATCTCTTTTTATTAGATCTTCTTTAGTTTCTGATTCTAAATTTCCTGAATCTTTCAACATCATATTAAAAGCACTATCTAGGCTATTGAGACTCTTTTGATACTCTTTAAAATCCTCCTTAATTTTATTGACTTTTTTAGTGTCTGAGTTCAGAAAACGATTGCCTAAAGCATGAACTCCCTCAGTTATTGTAATTATTCCTTCTTTCCTATTAGAGTAAGAATGCACACCTTCTCCATCGCTGACCAACAAATTAAATCCTGCAAAACTTTTTCCTTCCAAAGATGACAAATAATCTGGACCTGTAAAACTATCGGATTCTAAATAGTCAGTAATAAGCTTTCCTCTCGATAAATCATATGTCTTTTGTTCACTATCTTCTTTGTAATTAGTTAGTGCAGCAAATCTTCCATTTTTACTAACCCCCAGCCAAGTGCCCCCAGCAAGTAAATCTTTGCCCGCAAGAATAGGTTTATCATTCCACCAGTCTATTGAAGTAGTTGGTCTTTCATAATACTCATCTCTATTCGCCATTAAAGTTATAGAGAATTCTGAGTTAGTATCGATGGGGTCAATTTTTTTTGAAATGGAAAAAACAATTAAGCACATATGGTTTTAATAATAAATTATTTAGATTGAGTTAATGATAAAGTAGCTTTGTTGGAAATCTTTTTATACCTCATTCTTGGAGTTTTCTCTGGTGTTTTAGCCGGTCTGTTTGGAATTGGCGGTGGAATTGTAATAATTCCTACTTTCTTCTATATCTTCTCTTTTCTTGGATTCCCGAGTGAAATATTATCTCACATGGTGCTTGGAAGTTCACTTGGAGTAATTGTCTTTAGTTCAATTTCTTCTACTTTTTCACACAGTAACAGAGGTGTGGTCAACTGGAAATTAATTAGAATGGTTGCGCCCAGTATTTGTGTTGGATCTGCCTTAGGTGGACTTACTGCAGGCAATATAGATAGTAATACCTTGCAGGGGCTTGTATCTCTTTTCCTTTTAATAGCCTCCATTCAACTTATCTTTGAATTTCCTCCACCAAAACAAAATCCCCGCACTTCTACTTTGGGACCTGTCATTGCAGGAGGAGGCATTGGCTGGTTATCTGGTATCTTTGGAATTGGTGGAGGTATATTCTCAGTTCCTTATTTTTACCACAGGGGACTTAAAATGATGAATGCCATAGGAACTTCAGCTGCTTGTGGAATTCCTATAGCTTTATCGGGAACGATTACCTATATTTACATTGGATATGATGAAGTAATATTACCAGATAATTCTTGGGGGTATGTTTATCTCCCTGCTGCGCTTACGGTGGGCATAGTAAGCTCTTTGACAGCCCGTTTTGGCGTAAAAATTGCTCATAGAATGAAACAAAAAAAGCTAAGGATTGCCTTTGCATTTTTAGTTATGATTATGGCTCTAAACTTATTAACTCGTTAAATGAACAAAGAATTGGACAGAAATAAATCTTACTGGAGAGCCAATCTAAAGATTGTTTCATGGTTAATGGTGTTTTGGTTTCTTTGCTCCTTTGGTTTTGGAATAATCTTCTCAGACACATTAGATCAATATAGGGTGGGAGGTTTTAAATTAGGGTTCTGGTTTGCTCAGCAAGGGAGCATATATATATTTATAGTATTGGTTTTTGTATACGTTCATCTCATGAATAAGCTGGACAGAAAATATGCAAAAATAGAAGAGAAGGATTGATTTTGGAAGTTCAAGAACTTACTTATTTATTTGTTGGCTTATCTTTTGCGGTTTATATTGGAATTGCAATATGGTCACGTGCTGAATCAACCAATGATTTTTATGTCGCGGGTAAAGGAGTTCATCCTGTAGCTAATGGTATGGCCACTGCGGCTGATTGGATGTCTGCAGCATCCTTTCTATCTATGGCAGGATTAATTGCATTTTTAGGTAAAGATGGCTCTGTCTACCTAATGGGATGGACGGGAGGATATGTTCTGCTTGCACTTTTTCTTGCGCCCTATTTAAGAAAATTTGGAAAATTTACTGTTCCTGATTTTATAGGCGAAAGATACTATTCAAGTTTTGCTAGAAAAGTTGCAGTTTTGTGCCTTATCTTTATATCTTTTACATACATAGCCGGTCAAATGCGGGGAGTAGGAATTGTCTTTTCAAGGTTTCTGGAAGTGGACATCAATACAGGCGTTGTTATTGGCATGGGGATCGTGTTTTTTTATGCCGTATTAGGGGGCATGAAGGGCATAACCTACACTCAAGTAGCCCAATACTGTGTATTAATCTTTGCCTACCTTGTTCCGGCAATATTTATTTCTATATTGATGACCGGTAACCCCGTCCCTCAGCTTGGCTTTGGAAGTACTCTGGTTGATAGTCCTGTCTACTTACTGGATAAACTTGATCAAGTTACCGTTGATCTGGGTTTTGATGAATACACACAAAATTCAAAAAGTGTAATTGATATTTTCTGTATAACGGCTGCTCTCATGTTTGGTACAGCGGGGTTGCCGCATGTTATTGTTAGGTTTTTTACAGTGCCAACTGTGGCAGATGCTAGAAAATCGGCTGGATATGCACTAATCTTTATAGCCCTCCTTTACACAACCGCTCCAGCAGTTTCTGCTTTTGCAAGGATGAATCTTATAGATTCAATACAAGACAAGGAGTATTCAAGTGCGCCGAGTTGGTTTAAGAACTGGGAAGAAATTGGATTGATAGCTTGGAAAGACAAAAATCTAGATGGGGCTATACGTTATTCATCGGGGGATGCTGTAAAAGGAAGGCCTGTTTATGATACTGAAAGAGGTCCTTCTGGAGAAAGAATTGTTTTAAATAGTCCTAATTTTGATAATGAGAATGAAGTTTATATAGACCGAGATATTATTGTCTTAGCCAACCCTGAGATAGCTGAACTTCCTGGCTGGGTTATTGCGCTTGTTGCTGCCGGAGGTCTTGCCGCAGCACTTTCCACGGCAGCTGGTCTATTGCTGGTGATATCATCTTCAATTTCTCATGACCTACTCAAGAAGACTTACATGCCGAAAATTACCGAAAGACAAGAGCTGTTTTTTGCAAGGGTCTCTGCTGCAGTAGCAATTGCTATAGCGGGATTGTTTGGTATCTATCCTCCTGCATTTGTAGCTCAAGTAGTTGCTTTTGCATTTGGGTTAGCCGCTGCTACCTTTTTTCCAGTTCTATTTATGGGAATTTTTTCAAAGAGGCTTAATAAAGAAGGAGCAATAGCAGGTATGTTGGTGGGCTTAATCTTTACAGCAACTTACATTATCTTCTTTAAATTTCTTTATGTAGACTTGAATACTTCAGAGAACTGGCTCATGTCAATTTCTCCAGAAGGAATAGGTTTTATAGGTATGATATTAAATTTTGTTGTCGCTGTTCTGGTTTCTTCTGCCACTAAGCCCCCTCCTCAAGAAGTTCTTGATATGGTAGAAATGATAAGAAAGCCAGAATGATCTTACCTGAAATAGATCCTGTTGCTCTTCAAATTGGTCCTTTAGCCATTAGATGGTATTCATTAACCTGGATGGCAGCTTTTATTGGTATATATTCAGTAGCAAAATATAGATTAAAGGTATTCTCAACTGAACAACTCAGTGACCTTATGTTCTATGGCTTATTAGGAGCCATGTTAGGTGGAAGAACAGGGTATTGTTTTTTTTATGGCATAGATCAATTAAGTGAAGACCCTCTATGGCTTTTTAGAGTTTGGGAAGGTGGATTATCTTTTCATGGTGGCCTTCTAGGAGTCTTTGTAGCAGTCTATTTTCTTGCAAGTTCATGGGGGAACAAATTTTTTGAAGTACTGGATTTTATAGCACCTTCGGTTCCCATCGGTCTTGGCACCGTAAGAATTGGTAATTTTTTAAATTCTGAACTGCTTGGTCGCCCCACCGATCAGAGCTGGGGTGTTATCTTTCCTTCAGATCCTTCTGGACTATTAAGACATCCTTCACAGCTGTACCAGGCGTTCTGCGAGGGAATAGTGCTTTTAATTTTTTTATTATGGATTGCCAAAAAACCTAAACCTCCTATGGCAATTTCTGCTTATTTTCTAATTGGTTATGGAACTTTGAGAACAGCTACGGAATTCTTCAGGGAGCCGGATGCTCATATAGGCCTTAGTGCCTTTGATTTTTTAACCAGAGGACAAATGTTATCCTTACCAATGGTATTAGCAGGGCTTCTATTATTGTTTTTTTCTTATAAAATTATCAAAAAATGAAACAATACCTTGATCTAATGAAACACATTCGAGACGAAGGTGTGAAAAAAGAAGACAGAACTGGAACAGGAACTGTCAGTGTTTTTGGTTACCAAATGCGTTTTGATCTAGAGGACAGCTTTCCGCTCCTAACAACAAAGAAAGTAAATCTTGATTCAATTATTCATGAACTTCTTTGGTTTATTAGTGGCGATACGAACATTTCTTACTTGGTTAAAAATGGTGTCAATATATGGAATGATTGGCCTTATCAAAGTTATCTAAAACAAACAGACCAAGAAGAAAACTTCCCGATGCATTCAAAAGAGTGGAAAGGTAAGATGAAAGAATTCATAGAAAAAATAAAGAATGATAATGATTTTGCAAAAGTTTATGGTGATCTGGGGCCTGTTTATGGAAGGCAATGGAGAGATTTTGAAGGTGTTGATCAACTGAATCAAGTTGTTGAAGATATTAAATCTTCTCCTGATTCCAGAAGGCTGATTGTTTCAGCATGGAATCCTAAAGACATCCCTGTAATGGTTAAGTCAGGATTGCCACCTTGTCACACGCTGTTCCAGTTTTACGTAAGTGAAGGCAGGTTATCTTGTCAACTCTATCAGCGCAGTGCAGATGTTTTCCTTGGTGTCCCTTACAATATTGCTTCCTATGCTATTTTAACGATGATGATTGCACAAGCCACAGGACTGAAACCTGGAGAATTTATTCATACTCTTGGTGATGCCCACTTGTACAGCAATCACCTTGATCAGGTCGAAGAACAGCTTGCTCGTGTGCCTTTCTCTAGCCCTACACTCTCTATAAATAAAGAAAAAGATACTATCTTCGATTTTTCCATAAGCGACTTTGAACTAATAAACTATAAAGCACACGCACACATACCAGCACCCATAGCCGTCTAATGGAAATCATACTAATTGCAGCTGTGTCGAAAGATAAAGTAATCGGTAAGCAAGGTGGTATTCCTTGGAAGATAAAAGAAGACCTTAGTTTTTTTAAAGAGAGGACCTTAAATTCTCCAATAATAATGGGGAGAACAACTTATAACTCAATAGGACGGCCTTTGCCCAATAGACTAAATATAGTTATGACCAGATCGGCAAAAAATACTGAAGGAGTAACAGAAGTAACATCCGTGGAAAAAGCTATTGAAGCTGCTTCAAAAAATAAAGATTCATCAAAGGTGTATGTAATCGGAGGTGAAAATATTTATAAAGAATTTCTACCTATCGCTCAAAAAATGATTATTACGGAAGTTGATCTATATATAAAAGATGGAGATACTTTTTTTCCTGAGTGGAATATTAGCGAATGGGAAGAACAAAGCAGAGATCAGAGAGAAGAAAACGGTATAAGATTTAGCTTCGTCGAGTATACGAAAAATTAGATTCCTAAGGCCTTCCTTTTAAGCTTTAAGGCCTCAACCCTTTCCTCTTCTCCTTCAGTATAGGTTATCCATTTTCTGGCTTGGTCTTGGGCTTTCTTCTTTTTATCTTTCTGTTTATCTATGTCCTTTTGTTTCTTCTTTTTAACGCTGTATTGCTTTTCAGCTACATCAATGCACTTCCTAAAAGAAAGAATTGCGTTATCCCATTCTTGGTTTTCAAAAAGAATTTGTCCAAGTAGCATGTGTGCTCCTGCTTCATCTTTAAGCTTTCCTTTTTTTAGACCTAGTTTTATAGCCTCTCTAGCATCTGAGAACTCATCCAACCCAAAATGAACTTGGCCTAGGAAAATATAAAGCTCACCTTTCTTAGATAGTTTCGCTGCTTTCTTATAGTAAGGTTTAGCCTTAGAAAGTTCTTTTGACGCATGCCAATATTGAGCTAAAGCTTTTAATGTCTTCTCTTCTTCTTTAATGAACTTCCTATTAAAACCGTCTTGAAGAACATTAGCTGCCTTCCTAGGATTCTCGAACATAAATAATAGTTGAGATAGGGCAGTAAATTCTCTTTGTTTGTCTAAAAGGCCATCATCATAAGCAGCTTCTAAAGCACCCATTTGATCCATTGGTCTTTCTTTTTGACCATAAAGACCTGAAAGTTGTGTCCAGTATTGTTTCTTCGGATAGTGTTGTACTAGAATCTCATAAATAGGTAAGACGTCTAAATCTCTTTTTAATTCACTAAAGAGAGCCATTTTTAGTAAGTAATGATTTTCTTTCGCAACCCCCTTCTTAGTTTCGCCTGTTTCTTCTGTTAAGCCAGTTTCATTCCCTTCGCTATCTAAAACAGGAACAGTAATAGGGATATCTCTACTTTCTTGCATTTCTATTGCAATTTCTATGTTCTTTACAGAGTTCTTAAAATCTTCTAACTGGTAGTAAGTTTGTGATAATAATGCGTAACCTTCTGAACTCGGAATTTCTTCAAGGTCTAACCATCTCAGGAGGTAATCTACAGAGCCTCTGTAATCCTCTCTTATATATGAAAGTTGAGCCAAAGAGTAAAGAGCATTTAATCTTTCTTGATCGTTTGAATCCTCCTCTGCCATAAGATCTTTATAGGCTTTTTCGGCCAAAAGATAATTCTCGCTAGAAAAATGAATATAGCCATAATAATAGTACATTTTTGATCTATCCGTACTTGTGAACTTAGACTCGGGGTTTTCAATTGGAGCTAAGACTGCAAGAGCTTCATCCCAAAGTTCAGCTTCCAATAATGGTTGCAACTGCTGGAGAACTCTTTGGGCTTTTTTAGTAGGAAGCTTAGTCCTACGTCTTTTCTTTTTCTTTTTATCATCGTCTTCTGCCTGTAAAGAGGCACCACTATATTCAACTGAAGAAACTTCTACCAACAAAGGTAAAAGACTAAAGACTAAAGAAAATACTAAAATTCTGAGAGGTAATTGGGATAAATTTAAATTCATAATCTTAATCACACCCTTCAGGAGTGTAATCCATATTTTTTCCAGGAGCGTCCATCTTAAATATTACAATTGTTTTGACATTCGGAACTTCAGTAGCTTGCCCATCCCGAATTTGAGGCTTGTACTTATACTTCAAAGCCGAGCGCATGGCAGATCTATCAAATATACCTGATGGTATTGACCAAAGCACTTCTGGATCTCTAGTTGAACCAACTTTAGTAACAGTAAATTGCAACATAACACATCCTTCGATTTCCCTTTCCTGGGCTCTTCTTGGATAAACAGGCGGAACTTGAAATATCGGTACATATGATCCGTCAGCAAAAACCCCAGCTTTTTTTCCTTTAAAGCTTAGGTTAGGTCTTGCTGTTGAATTATCTAAATCAGCTGGAGGGGTCATATCGAACTCTGGAGGCATAGTCTCAGGGGGTGGCTCTTCTTCTTGAGGTCTCTCCATGTCTTGAATTAATTCAAGTTCTCGCTCTGGCATAGTAACGTCAGCAATTTTAAATATGTCCTTATTCAACTCGACATCCTCAACGGCAATGAGTAACTGCATGCCATAGAAAATACCAATCGTTAGGATAAAAGAAGCTGTTAAAGATGCTCCTATCTTTTTTAAACTTGCTTCAGCAAAAAAACCCATTTTTTACTAAAATTTAGGCTCTGAGGCCAGTGAGATTTGATAAACTCCTGCATCTCTCGATTGATCCATGACCGCAATGATGCTGTCAGCGGTTGCTTTCTCGTCTGCTTGAATAACGACCGTTCCTTGAGGGTTGTCTGCTAACAATTTAGTTATATTAGCTTTTACCTGCCTCACATCAATTCTTCTGCCATCTATCCAGATATCGTTGGTGGCTCCTATTGCTATCAAAATAGCTGCGTTTTCTTGAATATTGGAAGTTTCTGCGTCAGGGCGATTAACTTCTAAACCAGGCTCTTTTATAAAATTTGCAGTAACAATAAAGAAAATTAAAAGAATAAACACTACGTCCAACATTGGCGTTAAATTTATATCCTCTTCTTCTGCTACAGCATTACTGATTGGCGATCTTCTCATAATTTAACCTTCCTATTCTGATACCAAATGATCCACTAAGAGATCTTCTTCTTTTTGGGCTTTATTAACTAAATATTGATTCGCAAAAGTCCCTGTAAGGGCTACGGCCAAACCAGCCATTGCGGGTATTGTAGATCTAGATACTCCTCCGGCCATCGCTTTCGCATCCCCTCCGCCTGTTACTGCAAGAAGATGAAAAACTTCTATCATTCCCGTGATAGTTCCAAAGAGTCCGAACAGTGGTGCAATTCCTACACACATCTTTATCAATGATAGATTTTGATTGATGCTAGACTTGGATTCAGAGACCAGCATATCTCTAATGGCTGAAGAATTCCAAGATAACTTATCGGGCCTGCTATCCCATTGTGCAATAGCTTTGTCTATAAGGGTATCGTGTATGAAAGTGAAATACCAAAGCCTCTCGAAAATAAGAAACCACATGAAGAAAGCTAATAAACCAATTAAATACAGCACGTCTCCTCCTCTTTGCATAAATGCAAAAAGGGCATCTTGAGCGTCGTATATAAAAAACATTTATTTCTTTAAGCTTTGCCTTCAGAACGTTTAGCTGCCATACCCGTACTAGACTCTTCTATAGTTCCTAAAATTCCCTTAGAAAAATTATTAACTGTTGCATACATAAAAGTTGTTGGAATAGCTACCATCAGTCCTAACCAAGTTGTTACTAATGCAACAGAAATACCACTGGCCATTGTCTTAGGATCCCCGGTGCCAAACAAAGTAATCATGGTAAAAGTTTCTATCATTCCAATAATGGTTCCAAAAAGACCCATCAATGGTGCTACTACTGAAACTATCTTTAAGACCCAATTCAGACCTTCAATTGTCGGCCTTTCTTTGAGTATTTGCTCAGCCATCTTCAATTCTAAAGTTTCTGTGCTAGATGTAGAATCTTCTTCAGCTATCTTAAGTATTCTACCCAGAGCATTATCCTCTGATAAAGTTGATGATTCAGCTTGCGCTTGAACACCCTGTCTCAGTCCCCACAGAGAATAGAATCTCCATACGAAAAGAAGTGTCGCTAAAACTCCAATAGTCATAATTATAAAGCCCACCGGTCCACCCAGAGTCATTCTCTCTAAGGTACTAGGCATAGAAATCAGACTTGCCAATAAAGACCCTCCTTGAGGTCCTGTAGGATCTACAGCAAATTGAACAGGGAAGGTCTCACCTACCATGATATCACTGGTTGTTCCTGTAAATCTTCCGGCTGGCTGAGATGGCAGTTCCGTGTACATTCCTCTGGAAGGAGAGTAAGTAAGATACTGTCCATCTGAGACAGCATTGAAATTACCAACACGGACCACTTCCCTAGAATCTACCGTTCCGTCATTTGCAATCACTTCAGCAGTGAATTTAGAAACTTCTCCAGATGCATTGATCTCTCTTTGAAGCTCAAACCATAGCTGCTCTAATTCACCAATTGTCGCTAGCTTGATTCCTTCGCTCATCTTCTTACCAAGATCAACTAAAAAAGTTTCTCTGTCTTTACCAAATTCAGCGGCAGTTATAGAGGACTCAAAAATTTGTCTTGATTCTGTAGACGTTCCTGCGAGATGACCAAATATTTCGTTTAGAGAACCCAATCTCTCACGCAACTGCTCTTCAGCTACAACCAAAAGTGCTTCATTGGCCTCAAATCTTTGTTCTAGCCTTGCAGCTTCTCTTTCTAATCTGGCTCTTTCTGTTTTAGCATCTGCCAAGAGTTTTGATTGCTTATTCTTCTCGTTTCTAAATTTTGCTTCTCTTTGACGTTGTGCTCTGGTGTCAGCAAACTGACCTTGGCGCACTACCTCTAATAATTCTTGAGGATTAGAAGGCACTACCTCCGCTTCATCATCTTCAGCAGCATTTATAGAAAAAGAAGTTCCAAATGCTAGAAAAAATGCTAAAAGGCTAGGTAATAAATATAATTTTAAATTCTTCATTTTGCTTCCCCTGCGTTTTGCAATGGCAATTCAAGTAAATCTACCGTTGCCAATCTATTAGCAATCCTAATACCTTTTCTTGTAGGATTTCTATAACTACCGTCTAACTCTTCCCAAGACCTAGTTTTGTTATTCCAACCGTGTGTTTGAGTCTCGTCAGCTGTCTGGAAAACCATTGCCAACCTTCCTACTCTAAGAATGTTCCCTTCTCGTAGCTCACCATCAATCATGATGCTGTCCTTATAAGAGTCTAATTTTCTTCCGTACTCTCCCTCTACTTCAAATGCTTCAAGTACCTGTCTAAGTCCTTCTGCAGGAGAAACGGTAGGGTTGTCTAAAGCCGCTTTAGCGAAAGCAATTCTTTCTTTTCTTTCTGATAGATGGAAAGGTAGGTCAAGTTCTATAGAAGTTTCAATTCCAGATAACATCCTTCTTGTGAAAGGTGGAATCTGTCTTTGCATAACTTGAGCTTCTTTCATGGTTTTGTCGATTTCTTTAAGCCTTTCTTCTTGACGGTCAATTTGTTGTTTCATTTGAGCGTTATAAACTCTTAAACCTTCGATTTGCTTAGACACTGTTTTAAATTCATTTACGATCAGCGAAGTATCATCATCCATCTGGTCAATCTTAGCTTGAGATGATTTTTCAGCTTTTTGACGCTTCTCACCCACGTCCAGTAAAGGCTGTATTTGATCGCTTATAACGATAGAAGAGCCTAATACAAGACCCATAGTTAAGATAATAGTTTTCCAAAGACGCTTCATCGCGTGTCTCCTGTTTTAAATAAAATTCTTTTTTCGCCTGTAAATTGTAAATTAACCTATAGTTAATCTTATCAGGTGTTATACCAAACTATAACACCTAATAAAGCAGAAATATTCCTTTATTTGCACTTCATCCCCATGCGAGCGAGTAAACTATACATTAACTTTATTCAATAAAGCAACAAAGGGATCAGAGAATGATTCCTTGACAGAAATATGAATTTAATACAACTAGTCCTCACTCTAACCACAATCAATATTGTGCTTATATTTATTATTATTTATACGTCAGCGCAATTAAAGAAATTAAAGATTTTATTGGTCGCAATGCCTTTATTACTTGCAATCACTGCATGGTCCGGGATGTTATTCCAAAGCATTTTTGGGATTGCTGATTTTGCTGATCGACAGATTCTAGCGAATATTCTCTTAACCCTATGGGGCTTTAAATTTTCTGCTTATAACAAGAATTTAAAAATTCAAATTTTAAAATATTTACTTAATAAAGATTTTCGTATAGTTGGTTCTGGGTTTTTTGAACAAGCTAGCACCTTACTTCGTTTCGTCAGCTGTTTTATGATCATACTAACGCCTGTAATATCTCTAAATTTTTTATCTGGTAATTCTGATTTAGGATTCCTTGATGCCTTTGCTGCTTTGGTTTTTATCATGGGAGCAAGTTATGAGTTTAAAGCTTTAAATGAATTAAAAAAATTATCATCAAATAATAATGACCATCTTAATCGAGTGGGCTTGTGGTTTTTCTCTAGGCACCCTGACTTACTCGGACAACTTATTTCTTGGTGGGGCTTATATTTACTAGCTCTAGGGGCTTACGGAGGCGAATGGAGCATTTTTGGCCCCTTACTAGTAACTTTCCTCTATTTAAGAAATTTTCTTTTAAAAGTGGAAGAAAGGCTTGCTAAAAAATATAATGACTATAACGAATATAAGTTATCAACACCCGGTATCTTCCCAAAAGTGTCTTTCCTTAAATCTTAAGCTATGAGTATCTTGCGGAACTTAATTCCCCATCATTTTCTAACTTTTTGTGTTGGAAAACTTGCTGGTTCTGAAAACAAAACTCTTAAAAATATTCTCATCAGGATTTTTATAAAACTATATAAGCCAGATCTTAGTCTCGCTAAATTGAAGAGACCGGAAGACTACAAGACCTACAATGATTTTTTTATAAGGGAGCTCGAAGATTTCGTCAGACCACTAGATACTTCAATAAATGCTGTTTGTTCTCCTGTAGATGGATCCATAGTAGATTATGGATTAATTGATAGTGGCCAGCTAATACAGGCAAAAAGATTTAAATATGAGTTAACAGACTTAATGGGAGACCCTATGCTTACAGAAGAGCTGGACGGTGGTGTTTTTATTACCATTTATTTAGCTCCTACAGATTACCATAGAATTCATTGCCCTCTTGAAGGGACAATAATCAAAAGCAACCACATGGGCGAAAACTTATACAGCGTTAATTTAAATGCGCAGACTTCCATTCCGTCTCTGTACATTAGAAATGAAAGGGCAAGCATGGTTATTCAATCAAGAGGATTCTCTTATGGCCTTGTTTCAGTAGGTGCTTCAATTGTAGGAAGCATAGTCCCTTTTTGGGAGAAAAAAGATCTTGTGAAAAGATCATCTTTTAAAGAATCTTGGAATAACGGTCCCAAAGAAGATTCAAAAATGGTAAGTAAAGGTCAGGAGTTGGCCTATTTTAGAATGGGGTCTACGGTCATCCTTTTATTTCCTAAAGTTGCAAAATTGAATATTGATTCCTTGTATCAAAATAAGACTGTAAAATTTGGCGAAAGGCTGGCGGAATTAGAGTCAGACTAACTAAACTTTAAAAAGGAGAGATTTTGGTTTCATATTCAACAAGTGATTTTCGCACAGGTCTAAAAGTTATCATTGAAAATGACCCTTGCATCATAATTGAAGAGGACTTTGTTAAACCTGGCAAAGGGCAGGCGTTTAATAAAATTAAATTCAGGAATTTATTAACAGGTAGAGTTGTTGAAAGGACTGTTAAGGTTGGTGAATCACTGGAAGCTGCAGATATTGCTGAGTTTGAAATGCAATACCTTTACAGTGATGGAGGAGATTGGTATTTCATGCATCCGGAGACTTACGAGCAAATAGCGATCTCAGATAAAATGATTAGCTCATTAAAAGACTGGGTAACTGAAGAAGATTTTTGCAAGATTCTGCTGTGGAATGACGAGCCAATTTCAGTCATAGCTCCAAATTTTGTTGACCTAGAGATTGTAGAAACGGATCCAGGTGTTAAAGGAGATACTGTTTCAGGAGGCTCAAAGCCTGCGACTCTGTCTACAGGTGCCATCATCAAAGTCCCTCTTTTTCTTTCTAAAGGAGAAATAGTAACTGTTGATACCAGAAATGGTCAGTATCAGGGGAGAAAGTAGCCCTAAAATCATGAAAAATGATCTGATAAGAACCCTTGAAACGGTTCTGGAACAAATAGGTGAAGAGAACGGTATTGATTTCTCTAACAAAAAGGTTTCGATACAAGAGAACAAAGAGAAGTCTCATGGCGATTATGCAAGTAATCTAGCAATGGTGGTTGCTAAAGACTTATCTCAAACGCCAAGAGAGGTTGCTGAAAATATAATATCTCTGCTGCCATCAGAAGACTGGATACAAAAAGTTAATATAGCAGGTCCAGGTTTTATAAACTTTTACTTAAAGAAAGATACACACAATGAAATTCTTCTGATTATTGAAGAGAGAGGCAGAGACTTTGGTAGAAATAATTCTGGTAATGGAGAAAGGGTCCTAATTGAATATGTGTCCAGCAATCCAACCGGACCTTTGCATGTGGGACACGGCCGAGGAGCTGCTTTTGGATCCGTTCTTTCTGAGCTCTTAAGGATTGTAGGCTACAAAGTAGACGAAGAATACTATGTAAATGATCACGGCCGTCAGATGAATATTCTGACCATTAGCATTTGGCTCAGATACTTACTTCAAAATGGCCAAGAGTTAAAATTTTCAAAAAAAGGTTACCAAGGAGTTTATGTAGAACAACTGGCTAAACTACTTGCAGAAGAAGAAGGGAGTAGATATAACTTAAAAGAAAGTGAGTCGGACCTTCTGGAATTACTCGAAGTACAAGAAACAGAAGAAGACCTAGATAGACTAATAGAGTGGGGAAAATTATTCCTTAAAGAGAATTTTGAAAAGATAAGGGAGTTTTCTCTTAGAGAGATCATGCGCTCCATAAGAGAAGACTTAAAGCTTTTCGGAGTAAACCATAACCTTTGGTTTAATGAATCAAGCATGTACTCTAATAAAATTGGCTTACCTGATATCAGTAAATCAATAAAACTTCTTTCTGAATCGGGTTTTCTCTATGAAAAAGAAGAAGCCTTATGGTTTAAATCCACGGAATTTGGTGACGATAAAGACAGAGTTGTCAAAAGAGCTAATAGTGACAACACCTATTTTGCTTCTGATATTGCATACCATTTAGATAAGTACGATAGAGGCTATGACAGAATCATCAATATCTGGGGAGCAGACCATCACGGCTATCTTCCGCGGGTTTCTGCTGCCATGGAGGCTCTAGGAAAAAGCCGAGAAAAGCTAGAAGTGGTATTTATCCAGTTTGCTAATCTTCTTAGAAATGGAGAGAAAGTATCCATGTCTACAAGAGGAGGAGAATTTATACCCCTCATTGAGTTAATTGAAGAAGTATCTTCTGAAGCTGCTAGATTTTTTTACATCAACAGAAAGGCAGATCAGCATCTAGACTTTGATCTGGATTTAGCTAAATCTCAAACGAAAGATAACCCTCTTTATTATATTCAATATGCGCATGCGCGGATTTGCGGTGTATTCGAAACTTTGAAGAAAGAAGGAATGAAATTAAACCAAGAGCTTGGCTTAGATAATTTAAATTTATTAAACCTGGACAAAGAAATAGAAATACAAAAAATGTTACTTCAGTACCCAGAAGTTATTTCTAGGGCAGCGAAAAATTCTGAACCTCATCTAATCTGCTATTACCTCAAGGATTTATCTGGACTTTTTCATAGCTATTACAACAGCGAAAGGTTCTTAGTGGATGATGAAAAACTAATGAATTCAAGGTTATTTCTGCTTAAAGGAACTAAGCAAGTCATTTCTAATGGTCTTGAAATTCTTGGCATAGGTGCACCAGAGTCAATGTAAATAGGCTGTGAAAAATATAAAAGAAGCAACGAAACAATTCTTAGAGCTGAAGCAAAAAGCTTGTAATGAGTTGGGGCGCGAGAACTCTGAAGTTATTGCCATAGGTGCATCAAAAACTCAAAGCATTCAGTCCATCCTTAAAGCCTATGAAGGTGGTATTAGAGATTTTGGTGAAAACTATCTTCAAGAGGCAGAGGAAAAAATGAGCCAACTTCCCTCGGATATCACTTGGCACTTTATCGGTTCAATTCAAAGAAAAAAGTCAAAAAAAATTGCCTGTTTGTTTGATTGGGTTCATACAATTGACAGGATTGAGGTCGCTGAATCATTAAATAACGCAAGACCCAAGGAGCTAGGGCAATTAAACGTTTGCGTCCAAGTTAACTTAGACAATGAAGAATCAAAATCGGGTATCGCTCTCGAAGAGGTGGATAACTTTCTACTGGATATTCAAAACCTAGATAATCTCAACCTACGAGGTCTAATGGTTATCCCAAGGCCAAAAGACAATGATATTCAAAGACTCTCCTTTGAAAAAATAAAAAATAAATTCAACGAACTCAAAAAAATTTATAATGGAATGGATTCCCTCTCCATGGGCATGTCTGCTGACTTCCAAGAAGCCATAGCAGAAGGTTCGACAATGATTAGGATAGGGACGAACTTATTTGGGCCAAGACAATGAACTCTTTAAAGAATGATATTGGATTTATAGGTGCTGGGAACATGGCTGGTGCTCTTATTGCAGGATTAATTAACGACGGACTAAATCCAAAAGAAATCATTGCAAGTTCTCCTGAAGATTCACATCTCTTAGCTCTAAATACGGAATTCGGCATAAAAACTACGAAAGATAATTTAGAAATTGGGAGAAACTGCAACATAATCGTGATAGCCGTAAAGCCCCATATAGTTAATTCTGTTCTTAAAGAACTCTCTGATTTAATTAACGCTAAACAACACCTCATAATATCTATAGCAGCAGGCATTAGAATTAAAGACATTCAGAAACATTTAAAAGGGGGTCAACGTATAGTAAGGGCGATGCCGAATACTCCTGCAAGTATTGGAAAGGGCGTCTCTGCTCTTTGTGCTAATGGAAATTGTTCTGATGAAGACTTGAAAATATCTAAAGGTGTCTTTGAATCCGTCGGTGCTACCTGCGTATTAGAAGAAAAATCATTAGACCTTTACACATCACTAATAGGCTCTGGACCGGCTTATATATTTTACTTAGTTGAGGCGCTAATGGAGTCTTCTAAGGAATTAAATTTTGAAGAGAGTGAAATTAAAAACTTATTACTCGACATGATTATTGGCTCAGCTGAGTTAGCAAAACGAAGTTCAGATAGCCCAAATACTCTTCGAAAGAAAGTGACTTCGCCCCGAGGAGTTACAGAGAGGGCACTAGAGATATTTGAAGAAGAAAAATTAAAATCTATTATCCAAAAAGCAATGAAAGCGGCCACAAAAAGATCTATTGAATTGGGTGATAAATAGTGTCTGAAGCTACTTTTTATCTTTTTAAAGCACTGCTGGATGTTTTTACAATCGGTGTAGTTTTAAATTTTTTGTTTAGACTTTTTAAAGTAGACTACTTTAACCCTATAGTTCAGGGCATTGTCAGGGCAGTTGACTACCCTAGCCAATTTTTAAGGTCATTCTTAAGGCCTATCTATAGCATTGATTTTGCTACACTAATAGTAGCTATCTTAATTCAATCCGCTGCATTTTATTTAGCAGTTGTTGCCGGCTCAATAACTTATGATCCTGTAAAAATTACTATCTGGTCTTTATACTCCGTAATCATACTTTGCTTAAAAGTTTCATTTTGGTTAATGCTTGGTGGA
>Ga0209308_10000221_pt1 | contig 54984 bp, 61 predicted proteins | sample COGITO_mtgs_1204_3_FD_184806 | JGI IMG/M metagenome (GOLD analysis project Ga0209308, IMG submission 184806) | Pelagic marine microbial communities from North Sea - COGITO_mtgs_120405 (SPAdes) (version 2) | ecosystem: Environmental > Aquatic > Marine > Epipelagic ... | reverse complement strand
TGTAAATACTCCAGATGCCAGAACTATAAGTATTCAACCATGGGAGAAACAAATGTTAGCAGAAATTGAAAAGGCTATTATGAAAGCTAATATTGGTTTTAACCCAATGAATAATGGTGAAAATATTATTATAAATGTTCCTCCTTTAACAGAAGAAAGAAGAAAAAACCTAGTCAAACAAGCCAAAGGAGAAGCAGAACATTCTAAAGTTGGCATAAGAAATGCAAGAAAAGAGGCAAACAATGAAGTAAAAAAATTAGAGGTCTCTGATGATATGAAAAAAAATATAGAAGTAGACATTCAACAACTTACTGATGACTTTGTAAAAAAGACTGAAGAACTTTTAGCTTCGAAAGAAAAAGAAATTATGACTGTTTAAAAATTATTTTTGAAGCAGATCATAGATATTTATGAGACAAATCTTACAATTTAACATTCATCAGTAATGAACTTCTGGACTAGAGTATCAAGAATTATCTTAAAAAACAGATACTTGATACTTACTTTAATTGCCATTGCCACTACTTTTTTAGTTTTTCAAATGAAAAACATGAGATTTTCTTATACAGAAGCAAACCTTTTGCCTGAAAATCATGAAGTAAATATACAGTACAATAAATTTCTTGAAATTTTTGGTGAGGAAGGAAATTTAGTTCTGCTTGCCGTAAAAGATTCTTCTGTTTTTACAACTGATAAGTTTAATGCCTGGAATTCCCTTGCAAAATCTTTTGACTCTTTACCTGAAGTAGAATTTACATTGTCTATAGCCGATGTGAAAAAATTAAAAAAAGACACAAAAAATAGAAAGTTTGTTTTAGAGTCTATTTATGGAGAAAAAATTACTTCTCAAGAAGAAGTAAATTCGATTAAGAAGGAGCTATTTGAAAAGCTTCCATTTTATGATAATCTTCTGTACAATAAGAAAACTGGAACCATACAAACAGCTATATATATTAACAAAGAAATTGTAAATACCCCTGTTAGAAAAGCTTTTGTATTTGATAAGTTAATACCCATTATTGATCGATTTGAAAAAGAAAACAACTTAAATGTTCGTGTTTCTGGAATGCCTTATATAAGAACAATAAATGCTCAAAATATTATTGATGAAATACAATTATTTGTACTAGGAGCACTTCTTATAACAGGAATTATTTTCTTTTTCTTTTTTCGCTCTTACAGAGCAACATTTATTACGCTTTTAGTTGTAACTATTGGTGTTACATGGGCCTTTGGTTTTATTGGACTATTTGGATATGAAATTACTGTTTTAACAGCATTAATACCACCATTAATTATTGTTATTGGGGTTCCAAATGCTGTGTTTTTAATCAATAAATATCAGCAGGAAATAAAATTACACGGGCAACAAGCAAAAGCATTACAACGTGTAATTTCTAAAATTGGTAATGCCACATTAATGACTAATATCACTACCGCATCTGGTTTTGCCACTTTTGTTTTTGTGAAAAGTCAACTCCTAAGAGAGTTTGGTATTCTTGCTTCGATAAATATCTTAAGCATCTTTGTTTTAGCTCTTTTAATAATTCCAATTATTTATAGTTTCATGGAGCCTCCTAAAAAGAAACATCTAAATCATTTAGAAAGACGATGGATGGAAAACGTAGTAGATTGGATGGAAAAAATGGTAAGAGAGCAAAGAATAACTGTCTATATAACTACAGTTATTATTATCATTTTAGGAATTATTGGGCTATATCAAATACGTGTTTCTGGAAGTCTCATAGAAGATATGCCAAAAACAAAAGCCTTCTACAAAGACATTAAATTTTTTGAAAATGAGTTTGGAGGAATCATGCCTTTAGAGATTTTAGTTGACTCAAAAAAAGAGAAAGGTGTTATGAAGCTATCTACGCTAAAAAGGATGGATAAAATTAATGAAGTAATAGAATCTTTTCCAGAATTATCTAAACCTGTTTCTATTGTTAACCTCGTCAAATACTCTAAACAAGCATACTATAAAGGGAAACCTAAATACTATCAACTTCCTACATCACAAGAGCAAAATTACATCTTTGAATACACTAAAAACTCTGACGGAAATTCCGATATGTTAAACAACTTTGTTGATTCTACTGGGCAATTTGCTCGTATTACTACTTTTATGAAGGACATTGGCACAGACAAAATGAATGTGATACAGGAACGGTTAAGACAGATAGTAGAAAAGGAATTTCCTGCCGAACTTTATAATGTTTCTTTTACAGGAAAAGCATTGGTATTCTTAAAAGGAACCAATTATTTAATTGGGAATCTTGTTTTTTCATTATCCTTAGCAATCTTTTTGATTGCTTTGTTTATGGCCTGGATGTTTAGATCTTTTAGAATGATATTAATTTCTATCATTCCAAATATGCTGCCATTATTAATTACTGCCGGTTTAATGGGATTTTTTGGGATTCCAATAAAACCCTCTACTATTCTAGTATTTAGTATTGCTTTTGGGATATCAGTAGACGATACCATTCATTTTTTAGCAAAATATAGACAGGAATTAATTGCTAATAATTGGAAAATTAGAAAGTCTGTATATGCGGCTCTAAGAGAGACAGGAGTTAGTATGTTTTATACTTCCATAGTGCTTTTCTTTGGATTTTTAGTGTTTACTGTATCTAGTTTTGGAGGAACAATTGCTTTAGGAGGTTTAGTTTCTATTACTTTATTACTTGCAATGGTTTCTAACCTACTACTATTACCCTCGTTATTACTAACTTTTGAGGATAAAATTGCCAACAAAGAAGTTTTGAAAGAGCCATCTATAAAAATTATTCCTCAGGAAGAAAAATAGCCCCTTAAATAAACTAGTAGGATTACTAATGTATTCATTGGTGAATGTTTTTCAAAAAAGTATCTTTGCTTTTTTGTATTTAGGATAACATAAAATTAGAGTGAATAATGAAAACAAGTAGTGTAGCCGAATTATTACAATCAGATATAACTTTACAAGAAGTTACATTAAAAGGATGGGTAAGAACATTTAGAAGCAATCGATTTATTGCTCTAAATGATGGTTCTACAATTCATAACATTCAATGTGTTGTTGATTTTGAAAAAACAAAAGAAGAGACCTTAAAAAGAATTACAACTGGAGCTTCAGTTTGTATTACTGGCACGCTAGTAGAGAGTCTAGGAAAAGGACAAACTGTAGAAATACAAGTTTCTACATTACAGATATTAGGAGATTCAAACCCAGATGAATATCCAATTCAACCTAAAAAACATAGTCTTGAATTTTTAAGAGAACAGGCCCATTTAAGAGTTCGTACAAATACGTTTAGTGCGGTTATGAGAGTTCGTTCTAAATTATCTTTTGCTGTTCACAAGTATTTTCAAGAAAATGGTTTCAACTATGTTAATACACCTATTATTACAGGGTCAGATGCAGAAGGTGCTGGAGAAATGTTTGGTGTTTCAAATTTTGAAACAAACAAAGCACCTCTAAATGAAGATGGAAGTATCGATTACAAACAAGACTTTTTTGGGAAAGAAACTAACCTAACTGTTTCTGGACAACTTGAGGCAGAAACCTATGCAATGGCATTAGGTAAAGTGTATACTTTTGGACCTACTTTTAGAGCTGAGAACTCGAACACAACTCGTCATTTAGCGGAGTTTTGGATGATTGAGCCAGAGGTAGCGTTTATGGACTTAGATGGTAATATGGATTTATCTGAAGACTTTATTAAATCTGTACTAAGATATGTTTTAGAGCATTGTAAAGACGATTTAGCATTTTTAGATAAGCGATTTGCAGATGAAGAAAAAACAAAACCACAATTGCAGAGAAGTGAAATGACATTGCTAGAAAAATTAAATTTTGTTGTAGAGAATAACTTTAAAAGGGTAAGTTATACAGAAGCAATTGATATTTTACGAAACTGCAAACCTAATAAGAAGAAAAAATTTCAATTTTTAATAAATGAATGGGGTGCAGATTTACAATCTGAACACGAACGTTTTTTAGTAGAAAAATATTTTAAATGTCCAGTAATTTTATTTGATTATCCAGCTAATATAAAAGCATTTTATATGCGTTTAAATGAGGATGGAAAAACAGTAAGAGCTATGGACGTTTTGTTTCCTGGAATTGGTGAAATTGTTGGAGGAGCTCAACGTGAGGAACGCTTAGACGTGTTAAAAGAAAAAATGGCTGCTCTAGATATAGACGAAAAAGAATTATGGTGGTATTTAGACACCAGAAAATTTGGAACCGCTGTTCATTCTGGTTTTGGACTTGGGTTTGAAAGGTTGGTGCAATTTGCTACAGGTATGGGTAATATTAGAGATGTAATCCCATTCCCTAGAACTCCACAAAATGCTGAGTTTTAATTCAGTTCTTTTTGTACCTTTAGAACATGCTAAAACAAAGTCTAAACTTTAAGCTTTCCCAAAAGCTATCTCCTCAGCAGATTCAATTAATGAAAATGATTCAATTGCCAACTCAGGCATTTGAAGAACGCCTAAAGCAAGAAATTGAAGAAAACCCTGCACTTGATACTGGAAAAGAAAAAACAGATGATTTTGAAGAGAATTTAGATAATGAGTTTGATGATGATGGAACAGAAAAAATAGATGCTGAAGACATCAATATTGATGATTATCTAAGTGATGATGAAATTCCAAACTACAAAACACAAGCGAATAATTATTCTTCAGATGATGAAGAGAAACATGTTCCATATGCAGCAGGAAAAACATTTCATCAATCTTTACGAGAGCAGTTAAATACATGTAGACTTCGCGATGAAGAAAACGCTATTGCAGAATTTTTATTAGGGAGCATAGATGATAGTGGCTATATACGAAGAGATTTAGCAGATTTAGTAGATGATTTAGCTTTTACTCAAAACATATTTACAACAGAAGAAAAAGTTGAAAAAGTTCTTTTAAATGTAGTTCACACACTAGATCCCATTGGAGTTGGTGCTAGAAACCTAAAAGAGTGTTTAATCATACAATTAAAATCAAAAAAAGAAACAACTACCAGAGTATTAGCTATTCAAATTTTAGAATTGGCCTTTGATCACTTCGTTAAAAAACACTATAAGAAACTACTTGAAAAATTTAATATTGACGAAGAAACTCTTAAAGATTCAATAACAGAAATCTCTAAATTAAATCCAAAACCAGGGAGCTCTTATGCTGGTAACAATAAAATTGCAGAACAAATTGTTCCAGACTTTAGCATTAAAATTTTAGATGGCGAATTAGATTTAACTCTTAATTCAAGAAACGCACCAGAACTTCATGTGTCTAGAGAATACCATAATATGCTAAAGGGGTATCAAGAATCTACTGAAAAAAGTAAGTCTCAAAAAGATGCAGTCCTTTTTATTAAACAAAAATTAGATGCTGCTAAATGGTTTATTGATGCCATCAAACAACGTCAACAAACGCTATTAATTTCTATGAACGCCATTATGCAATATCAATATGATTATTTTTTAACTGGTGATGAGCGAAAGTTGAGGCCCATGATTTTGAAAGATATCGCAGACATTATAAATATGGATGTTTCTACAATCTCTAGAGTTGCCAACAGTAAATATGTCTCAACTCCTTACGGCACAAAATTAATAAAAGAATTCTTTTCTGAATCTATGAAAAATGACCAAGGAGAAGATGTTTCTACTAGAGAAATTAAAAAAATATTGGAAACAGTTATACATAAAGAAGATAAAAGGAAACCCTACACAGATGATAAATTATCTGCTCTTTTAAAAGAGAAAGGATATCCTATAGCCAGAAGAACAGTAGCCAAATACAGAGAGCAATTAGATATCCCTGTAGCTCGTTTGAGAAAGGAAATATAAATGAGGTTACATAAAATTATATCTACCATTCTACATCCCATTGTCTTACCAACTATAGGTGTTTTATTATACTTCACTTTTATTTCACAATCCCTTGAAAAGAGAATACAACTAATTGTATTGGGGTTAGTTTTTGTGCTTACCTATCTAGTTCCATTGTTATTATTGGTTTTTTTAAAAAGATTCATGATGATAAATGATTATGAAGTTTCAACCATAAAAGAAAGACGTTTCCCTGTTATTTTTATGATTGTAGTTTTATATTTTTTAGGAAGTACTGTCATACAGATTCCAACAATAAGAAATTTAGGCATCTTGTTTTTTGGAACTTCGCTAAGCTTAGCGTGTATTTATATCCTTTTTAGTATAAAATTAAAATCTAGCTTACATCTAGTATCTATGGGTAATATGCTAGGTTTTTTTTTAATTATGACAAATTTTAATAATTTGCCTTTACTACCTATCATAATTGTATTTGTTATTTTATCTGGAATTTTAGCAAGTTCTAGATTGTATTTGAAAGCACACACACCAATAGAACTTATTGTAGGTTTTTCGCTTGGTTTAGTATGTCAGTTTGTTTTATTCTTCTCTGAAGTGATCTAAATAAAAAAGAGATATTACTTTGTCTTAGAGTAAATAAAAAATCAATCCTATTCTCATTGTCTTAGAGGAAATATCGGTTGTTCCAAGCATAGTGTTTTTTAACATGGGTGTTAATCCATAATACATATGTGCTGTAAAAACATCATATCCAACAGAGAGCGTTAGCCCATATTGCCATGAATTAAATCTAGATACATTTTTATAGGAAAAAGAATTTGATTGGTCTGTAAATTTAAAATTATTAGATACATTGTAGCTTGCCTTTACTCCCATATAAACTCTCCAAAACTTATAGGTTTGTGCATCCGAATTTCTCCATCTAAATTCAAATGGAAATTCTAAATTATGGATAGTAAGTGTGTTTATGGAACCAGAATTATCTACTTGAAAAGTAACTTCATTATTATCCTCAGTAATGGTAAGTCCATGATTTAATAAATCATAATTGTAGCCAAACCCAAGAGCCATAGAAACACTCCCCTTTTTATTTAATATAAGGTCTTTCATAAAACCTCCAGATAAACCGTAGGAAAAACCACTTCCTTTAACAAGTGATGGCTGATCAAACAATTGATTATAAGAAATTAAAAAATACAACTGATCCTCTGCATATTTAGAACCAAGCTGCAAAGAATCTTTTTGAGAAAATACGATGCTTGAACATCCAATAAAAAAAAAGAAAAGTAGTTTCTTCATAAATAGCTATTCGAATTTTTTAAAATTAGGACATAAAAAAGGGAATACAAAAAATTGTATTCCCTTTTTTAATATAATTTTCAAATCCTGTTAGTTATCAGCTCCAGTTTGAGTAGAATAACTCAGTTTTAAAGCATTTACATCTCTTAGTTTTATTCTAATGTCTGTAATCGTTCCAACACTAGATTCTTTATCAGCTTTAATAGAAGTAGTCATAAAAGGAATTTCACCTTCTGAGACCTCTTCTCTTGCTCTTAAAATGAATGATGGCACATCTTCAGGTGTTGCTATCTTATCATTTAATTGAATTCTATTGTAGGCTGTACCATACTTTGCATCTTTAGCTTTACCAACATATATAGTACTCACTAAACTTTTATGTTCTAATTTCTTTATCTCTGTAGCACTTGGTAATCTTGGTGCTTCAATTTGTAAAGAAGTTTCTCTCATTGTAGTAGTTACCATAAAGAAAAATAACAACATAAAAACAATATCTGGTAATGAAGCTGTATTTACAGCAGGCATCCCTTTTTTCTTCTTTTTAAACTTAGACATCTATCGAAGGTTTTTAAATTAATTAGCAGAAGTTGGTTCAGCATCAGAAATAATTTGAGGGAAACTAGTTTTAATATCCTCTACTTTTTTCTTAAATTCTTCCTTATCTGATCCTCTACTATCTTTATATCTTTTTTCTAACTCTGTATACAAAATTCCATAACGTTGTTGAGATAGTCTATTTCTCAAAATAGTATATGCTTTTAACAACTCGTTTTGAACTTCAATGTACGTACCATACTCAGTACCTCTATCACTTTGAACAGAAATAATTGCTTTGTTAGGATGATCTGAAGAAGACGGGCTTCTTTCACCTTCACAATAGTCACATGGAGTTCCTGGGGTTCCATCTTCACCTGGTTTTCCATCACCTCCACCATTGTCAATAAATTTGACAGCAGCTTCTTTTAATTCATCAATAACCATTATTTCACCCTCTACAAGTAAATCATTATTTCTATTGATGTTTACTTCAAAGATATTTTTCTCCTTGATAATAGGTGGTTTATAATCTGGTGGTGGTTTCTCTGATAATTTCTTAGAAATACCTGAATCTACATTCATGGTGGTAGTTACTAAGAAGAAAATTAATAACAAGAAGGCAATATCTGCCATAGACCCTGCATTAATTTCCGGTGTCTCTCTTCTTGCCATATATTAATTTTTTACAAGTCCTTTTGCTAGATCATATACAAAAAATATGCCACCAATTAGAACTAGGATTGAACTATACCATATTAAGCTACCTACCCATTGGTTTGAAGAAGATCCTAATTCCCCTCCTTTTAACACATTTCCTTGAGCATCTAATACTGCCTCACTATCACCTAAAATATAGGCTATCACTAACAGAACACCCATAGCACCAAGGCCAATCATTGTTTTCTTTAAGTTTTCTGGATTTTTCACCAACCCTCTTATAGATAATACTACAGTAATAAGAACTGATGCATAAAATAAGTACAATGAAAAACCAATTAAAGGTCCAACGGCTCCGCTTATAGATTCTGGAACATCATCAGTAATTGAAACATTAATAAATAATGCGATACCTATAACAGATATAACAGCCACTATGATGGTAAGTATTTTTGAAAATTTACTATTCATAAGGCGTCTTATTTTTTATATTTAACTAATAAATCTATTAAAGTGATAGAAGCATCTTCCATATTATTTACAATACTATCTACTTTAGAGATGATGTAATTGTAAAAAACTTGAAGAATAATCGCTACAACTAATCCAAATACAGTTGTTAATAAGGCAACTTTAATACCTACAGCTACAACTCCTGGAGAAATATCATTGGCTACAGCAATGGCATCAAAAGCTCCAATCATACCAATTACAGTTCCCATAAATCCTAACATCGGTGCTAATGCAATAAAAAGTGATAACCAAGAAATATTTTTTTCTAATAATCCCATTTGAACTCCTCCATAACCGATTACAGCTTTTTCAGCAGACTCGATACCTTCATCAACTCTGTCTAAACCTTGGTAAAAAATAGACGCTACTGGCCCTTTAGAGTTTCTACAAACTTCTTTTGCTGCTTCTACACCACCAGAACTTAAAGCCTCATCTACGCTCGCCATCAACTTCTTAGTGTTGGTAGTAGCCATGTTTAAATAAATAATTCTTTCAATTGCAATTGCAAGACCTAAGATAAGGGCTACCAATACAATTCCCATAAAAAATGGACCACCTTCAATAAAACGTTGTTTTAATACTTGGTGAAAAGTTTGTTCAGCGACCTCAGCCTCTTGTGCAAATACTGATTGAATAGCTCCAAAAAACATGAACCCTGTTACTGTAAGGATATTTACTACTTTTTTCATCATCTTTGTAATTAATTTTTAATAATTTTAGTGTTAAAAGTTGTAACTAGTTGTTACATAAAAACAAAATTTTAGCTAGAAAAATTAATTTTAATATTATTTAATCTTCGCTATTTTTTATTTCGACGACCAAGTAACAAAAAATAGTTGGTTTCTTAAAAAATTTTAAAAAGTTTTTGCAAACGAAATGCCAAAAACAAAAAGATTTAACATAAAGACTACTTATTTGTTATTTCACCTCTTAAAGATTGCTTAAAATAATGTGCAAACTTATCCTTTTCAACACCTACACCCAAAAGATACATCAATTTGGCAATAGCAGATTCTGTAGTGATATCTTTAGCGTCTATAACCCCAATGTTTTTTAATAAAGAACTTGTTTCATAATGACCTGGCAAAACAGATCCGCCAACGCATTGGGTAACATTTACAATGAAAAGACCCTTAGTTATAGCGTCAGAAAGTAAGTCTATAAATTCTTTATTATTTGGAGCATTCCCAGCCCCATAGGTCTCCATAACAATTCCCTTAAGATTGTTTATAGTTAAAATACTTTTTACAACAGCCATTGGAATTCCTGGAAAAAGTTTTAAAATAGCAATATCTGAACACAAGTTCTTCCTAACTATTAATTTTTTGTCATAAGTGGGCTCTTCTATGAAATCTTGATTAAAATTAAGGTGAACACCACTCTCTGCCAATGGAGGATAATTCATAGAGGTAAATGCTTCAAATTGTTCTGCACTTAACTTGGTTGTTCTGTTGGCTCTGTATAGTTTGTATTCAAAATACAAACAGACTTCACTTACTATTGGAAGACCATCTTCGTAGGCACTTGCAATTTCTATGGAAGTAATTAAATTTTCTTTTGCATCCGTTCTCAAATAGCCTATAGGCAATTGTGAGCCAGTGAAGATCACTGGTTTTGTTAAATACTCTAGCATAAAACTAATGGCAGAGGAAATATAAGACATGGTATCTGACCCTGTTAAAACAACAAATCCATCATGCTGTTCGTAATTCTGCTCAATTATCTCTGCAATTTGAACATAATATTGTGTGTTCATATTTGAGGAATCTATGGGTTCATCAAATGAAATAGAGGTGATTTCACAGTCTAATTGTTTTAACTCAGGTATATTTTCTAAAATCTGACTAAAATCAAATGCTTTTAAGGCTTTTGATGCATGATCTTTTACCATCCCGATGGTACCTCCAGTATAAATGAGTAGTATTTTTCGTTTACTTGTCATTTTGTCACTATTTTTATGAAAAAATTTAATTGGAATACTTTGTGATGTAAAAGTATCAAAGAAAATTGAATACTCATTTTTAATAGTAAAAATATGATAGAATTTTATATAATCATCGGTGCTATAGCTCTTGCAAGCTGGGCGGTAAGCAATACTCTGAAGAATAAATTTAAAAAATACTCCAAAGTTCATTTAAGAAATGGCATGTCTGGTGCTGAGATTGCAGAAAAAATGTTAGCAGATCATGGCATTAGAGATGTTAAAGTGGTTTCTACTGCAGGAATGCTAACCGATCATTACGATCCTAGAAATAAAACTGTAAATCTTAGTGCAAGTGTGTATAGCCAGCGAAACGCTGCTGCTGCTGCAGTAGCAGCTCATGAGGTGGGACATGCTGTGCAACATGCTCAAGCTTATGAATGGTTAACCATGCGATCTAAATTGGTTCCTATGGTTAGCGTTTCTTCAAGATTTTCACAGTGGCTTGTTTTTGGTGGCTTAATTTTAGGAGCTGCTTCAGACAATACTGGAATTGGGTTTTATATAGCTATCGTTGGTTTGGGTTTTATGGCTTTAGCAACCGCATTTAGTTTTATTACATTACCTGTAGAATATGATGCAAGTAACAGAGCGTTAGCTTGGTTAAAAAACAAAAATATGGTAAGTCAGCAAGAATATGCTGGATCTAAAGATGCTTTAAAGTGGGCAGCCAGAACCTATCTAGTAGCTGCTTTAGGTTCTTTGGCGATGCTATTGTATTGGGGGCTTCAAGTCCTAGGCGGAAGAGATTAACCATGCTATTAAATAAAGAAAGCTTCGATTTCTCGAAACTTTCTTTATTTAATCATTTAACTTTAAAACAGCCATAAACGCTTCTTGAGGAATTTCTACATTTCCAACCTGACGCATTCTTTTCTTTCCTTTCTTCTGCTTTTCCAATAATTTTCGTTTTCTAGAGATATCACCTCCATAACATTTAGCAGTTACATCTTTACGTAATGCTTTAGTGGTTTCTCTAGCTATAATTTTTGCCCCAATAGCTGCTTGAATTGGAATATCAAACTGTTGTCTTGGTATTAATTGTTTTAGTTTTTCAACAATCTTCTTTCCAATTGTATAGGCGTTGTCTGCATGCAATAAAGCAGAAAGCGCATCTACTGGTTGACCGTTTAATAAAATATCTACACGCACCAACTTAGATGTTTTCATTCCTATTGGATTGTAATCAAAAGAGGCATACCCTTTGGAAACAGTTTTTAAACGATCATAAAAATCAAATACAATTTCTGCCAACGGCATGTTAAAAGTTAACTCAACTCGTTCTGTTGTTAAATAGGTTTGATTGGTAATCTCTCCACGTTTCTCAATACACAAACTCATAACTTGTCCAACAAAATCTGATTTGGTGATAATAGAGGCTTTAATATATGGCTCCTCCACTCTTTCTAGCCTTGAAGGCTCTGGTAAATCTGAAGGGTTATTTAATAAAACAATATCAGTTGGGTTCTTTTTTGTGTAGGCATGATATGACACATTGGGAACTGTTGTAATCACTGTCATGTTAAATTCACGCTCTAGACGTTCTTGGATAATCTCCATATGCAGCATTCCAAGGAATCCACATCTGAAACCAAAACCTAATGCAGCAGAACTTTCTGGAACAAATACAAGGGAGGCATCATTTAATTGTAATTTTTCCATTGAATACCTTAACTCCTCGTAATCTTCTGTATCTACTGGATAAATTCCTGCAAAAACCATGGGTTTTACATCTTCAAAACCGTCTATAGTCTCTGTAGTAGGGTTTTGAGCATCTGTAATGGTATCTCCAACCTTTACTTCTTTAGCTGTTTTAATACCTGTGATTAAATAACCTACATCACCTGTTTTTACAGATTTTTTTACAACTTGATTCAGTTTTAAAGTTCCTACCTCATCGGCAAAATACTCATTGTCTGTAGCCATAAACTTAATCCGCTGCCCTTTTTTAATTTCACCGTTTAGAATTCTAAAATAAGTTTCAATTCCTCTGTAAGAATTATATACTGAATCAAAAATTAAGGCTTGTAATGGTGCTTCAGGGTCTCCCTTTGGTGCTGGAATTCTATCTATAATAGCTGTTAAAATATTATCAACTCCAAAACCAGTTTTTCCACTCGCGTGGATTACCTCTTCTGGATTACAGCCTAAAAGATCTACAATATCATCTGTTACCTCCTCTGGATTTGCTGAAGGTAAATCTACTTTATTCAAAATTGGAATAATCTCTAAATCATTCTCTAAAGCCAAATACAAATTTGATATGGTTTGTGCTTGAATGCTTTGTGCTGCGTCTACTATTAATAGTGCTCCTTCACAAGCTGCTATAGAACGAGAAACTTCATAGGAAAAATCTACATGGCCAGGCGTATCAATAAGGTTTAAAATATAATCTTCCCCATTGTGTTTGTAGTCCATTTGGATGGCATGAGATTTAATGGTGATTCCACGCTCACGCTCAAGATCCATATTGTCTAGTAACTGATTTTGCTTTTCTCTATCGGTTACTGAACCTGTATAATCTAACAATCTATCTGCCAACGTACTTTTACCATGATCGATATGAGCGATAATGCAAAAGTTTCTAATATTCTTCATGCGTTACATTATTTTTAAGGGTGCAAATATAAGTGATTTAGAAAGTTGACGCAATAAAAACATTTTCTGAAATACATTCAGATTTAAAAATATAGCCCTCATATTTAAATAAAAAATAAGATCTTAGTGATTATATTTTAAATTAACTGAAAATACGCTAATAAAAACAATTATGAAGATGAAAATAATCTTATCAATTTTTGGAATTATTTTAGTACTATTTGTTATTTCTCAACTCTTTTTTTTAAACAGTCAACGAAATATTGAAACCTATGCTTTTACAATAATTGACTCTTATGAAACCATTGAAATAAGACAATATGAGGCATCGTTATTTACTTCAGTTCAAATGCCTTCAAACAATTATCGTAAAACTTCTAGTAAAGGTTTTTCTGTTTTAGCAGGGTATATTTTTGGAGGTAATGACAAAGAAGAAAAAATAGCCATGACCTCACCAGTAGCCATGTCTTTGAAAGATTCTACTACAATGCTATTTTTAGTTCCAAAAAAATACACAAGAGATAATCTACCAGTACCTAATGACTCAAGCATAGAGTTTAAAGATATCCCTGAAAAAAGAGTGGCTGCAATTTCTTTTGGTGGTTGGGCTAGTGATTCAAAAATAGCATCCTTTAAAAGCAAATTAATTACCGCTTTAAATACTAAAGGGATAGAATATACTGATAACTTTTATTTTTTAGGATACAATGCCCCAATGGAAGTTTTTAACAGGAAGAATGAGGTAATTGTTGAGTTAAAATAATCTACTCTACTCTTGCCACTCAGCTATAAATAAATTGGTGTCTCTTCCTCCTCCATTATTTCTATTAGAGGAGAATGCTAGCCATTTCCCATCGTTTGAAAATACAGGGAAAGCATCAAAAGTTTCACCATGGGTAATTCTTTTTAAATTTTTTCCATCCAAATCAATCATGTATAAATTAAATGGAAACCCTCTTTCTGCCTCAAAATTTGATGAAAATAAAATTTTCTCTCCAGAAGGGTGAAAAAATGGACTCCAATTCGCATTTCCTAAATTGGTTAATTTTTTAAGGTTTGAGCCATCTGAATTACAGATGTATAATTCCATCTCCGTTGGTTCAACTAAACCTTCAGCTAATAAATCTTTGTAAGCCTTTATCTCCTCTTCAGATTTAGGCCTAGATGATCTAAAAATTAATTTCGTTCCATCTGGCGAGAAAAATGCACCTCCATCATATCCCAATTCATCCGTAATCTGTTTCACATCTGTTCCGTCTATATTCATGGTATACAACTCAAGATCTCCACTTCTGGTGGATGTGAACACTATCTTATCTCCTTTTGGAGACACTGTAGCTTCGGCATCGTATCCTTTTTCATTTGTTAGTTGATTTACAATATTCCCTTCTAAATCAGAAACAAAAATATCATAGCTGTCATAAATTGGCCACACATAACGCCCATTTTTCCGAAGTGGTGCCGGCGGACATTCTTCACCTCCTAAGTGAGTAGAACCGTATACATAATGCTTGTTATCTGGTAGAAAATAAGCACAAGTAGTTCGCCCTTTTCCAGTACTTATCATAGGCGGTACTTTTTCTGAAAAATTCTCATTAATATTCATCAAAAACATTTGATCGCATTCAACATCCCATTCTTTATTATTAGATTGAAATATTAATTGTTGATCATCGAAACTCCAGTAAGCCTCAGCATTATCTCCTCCAAATGTAATTTGACGAATACTCTTAAAATGTACTTCTTCAGCAAAAATGAGTGAATCATTGCCAGCTACTAGCTTAGCTGACTTTTTAGAATTTGTATGGGTGCAGCTTATACTAAAAATAGTAATTAATAAAAGTGATAATACTCTAAATTTCATATCGTTGTTTTTAATGCTTAATTTTGAGCAAAAATAATACTAATTCTTATGAGAAACTTTCCAATTTTATTCTTTTTAATTTTATGTAGTTCTTGTTCAGAGGAAGTTTTGAATAAAAGTCAAATAAAAACTGATGTAGTTTATTTAGCAGACGATTTATTAGAGGGAAGGCAGACAGGAACTGAAGGTGAGAAGAAAGCGGCAACCTATATAGCCCAGCGCTATAAACAGTTGGGACTAATTGCTAAAGGAACAAAGAATTTTGAACAAGAATTTTCTTTTATCCCAAAAACAAACCCTCATTCTGAGGTAAGGTTTGCAAAAAATGAAGACGGAACTATAACTGGAAGAAATGTGATCGGATTCATAGATAACGATGTTCAAAACACGGTTATTATAGGTGCGCATTTTGACCATCTAGGATATGGTGGGGACGGTTCTCTTTATAGAGATTCTATAAAAGCAATTCATAATGGAGCTGATGACAATGCAAGCGGAACAGCTGTTATGATAGATTTAGCAAGAAGGTTAAAAAACAAAAACACCAATAATAATTATTTGTTTATTGCTTTTTCTGGAGAAGAGATGGGATTACTGGGCTCTAACTACTTTGTAAAAAATCCTACAATTAACACCAAGGCTGTATCCTATATGATTAATATGGATATGGTTGGTAGATTAAAAAAAGATAGTGCCTTAGCAGTTTATGGCACAGGTACGTCTCCAATGTTTAAACAGGTTTTGAAGGCTCATAATAACAAATTTAAATTGATTGAAAACGAGTCTGGAGTTGGCCCAAGTGATCATACGAGTTTTTATTTAGCCAACATCCCTGTATTACATTTTTTCACAGGACAACACGAAGACTATCACAAACCTGGTGATGACGCAGAGAAATTAAACTATCAAGGCATGGAGACCATCTCTGATTATATTTTTGATATTATTTCTGATCTTGATGACAATGGAAAATTAGCCTTTAGAAAGACAAAAAACGAAAGTGAAAGTACTCCAAGATTCAAAGTTGGCTTGGGGGTAATTCCAGACTACTTGTTCGATGGAAAAGGCATGCGAATTGATGGTGTTTCTGAGGGAAGGCCTGCTGAAAACGGAGGACTTCTGAAGGGTGATATCGTAATTCAACTCGGAGACAGCATCGTTACAGACATGATGAGTTATATGAGAGCCTTATCTGTTTTTGATACAGGAGATAAAACCACTGTTGTGGTAAAACGAGGAAATAAAGAGGTTCGTTCAGTCATAGAGTTTTAATCTTAAAAATTTTTACACTAAATTGCAGTAGCTCAATGTGCTATTATTTATTAATAACTCAAAGTAGTTGAATTTATGAAATTTAAATACCCTATTATAAGTTTTTTAATCCTTGTCCTCTGTCTAAGCAATTGCTCAACAGCTACTATTGAAGAAGTAATCATAACAGAACCTGTTACCTTTGATACTGACGTAAGTATTATTATAACTAATAATTGTCTTCCATGTCATGCCGGTGGATTTCCTTCTGCAGGTTTAAATCTTGAAGGGTATTTAAATGTAAGGTCATCAACTGAAAATGGAAATTTGTTGAGTAGAATTAATAGTATTTCCAACCCAATGCCACAGAGTGGTCCAATGGCGCCAGATTTAATTGCTACTATAGAGCAATGGGCTGAGGACGGTTTCATTGAAAACTAATCATATAATCTCATGAAAAAAGTAGCGATTACACTATTTTTATTAGTAAGTTTTTCAACTTTTGCTCAAAAATATTATACAAAAACAGGAAATACTAAATTCAAAGCTTCGGTAGAAGCTTTTGAGCCAGTAGAGGCAACAAACAATAGTACTACTGCAATTATAAATGTAACTTCTGGAGAAATTGCCTCCTTGCTTTTTATAAAAGCTTTTAATTTTAGAGTAGCACTAATGCAAGAGCATTTTAATGAAAACTACATGGATTCTGGCACTTTTCCGAAAGCGACTTTTAAGGGACTGATCTCTGATTTTGATCTCTCAAAAATTTCAAGCACTGAGGAAAAACTTCTCCTTAAAGGAATATTAACCGTAAGAGGAGTTGAAAAAGAAATTGAAACACTTGCAACGTTTTCAAAAAAAGAAGATAAATTGCTTATGGTAACTTCATTTGGGGTTAAACCAGAAGATTTTAATATTAAAATACCCAAAATTGTAAGTAATAAAATAGCAGGAACAATTAATATCTCTTTAGTCTATGAGTTTATCGAAAAAAAATAAGTTAATCATTACTTTTCTTCTCGTTTTCAGCGTTATTGGTTTTGCCATTTATACCTATGCTATGCAGCCCCCTACTGCAATTGAAAACAAAAAAATAGACTTTAGCGGTTCTTCAGATGAATTACTTCTCAAAATCATAGATCATACTGAAGAGTGGCAAGATAAAATAGTTGTTGTATCTGGAGAAGTAACTAATATAGATGAGAATGGAGTTATGCTATCAAGTAAAATTTACTGTCAACTAAAACAAGTGTCTGACCTTCAGAAAATAAATCCTTCAAATAATATCTCTTTAAAAGGAAGAATTATCGGATATGACGATTTATTGGAAGAACTAAAATTAGATCAATGTATTATTCAATAAGCAACATCATCATGTTTAAAAAAAACCTACTTATTTTTTGTGCCTTTTTGTTAGTATTCTCTAGCCTGTCTGCTCAAGACGATTTACTAGATGAATTAAACGAGAATGCTACAGACAGCTCCTATGAAATGCCTGCATTTAAGGCTATGAAAATTGGAAATCTTCAATCTACAAAAATGGCAGACCAAGGAGATTTTTATTTAATTGTTTCACACAGATTTGGTCCTTTGAAAGATGGATTTGATACTTTTTTAGGCTTAGATGAAGCCAGTACTAAAATTCAATTACTTTACTCTTTCTGGGAAGGTGTTCAATTTAGTATTAGTAGAGAATCTTACAACAGAACCTTAGCTGCATCAGCAAAAATACGTTTGGCAAGACAATCTAAAGACTTCCCTGTAAATCTCGTAACCTACGCTACGGTAAATAGAAATACATTAATTGATGAAACTATTTTCCCAGATTTAAAATCTAGTGATCGTCAAAGTTATGCAACCCAATTATTAGTGTCTAGACGGTTTTCTGATAAATTTTCTTTTCAACTTGCTCCAACATATATCAGAGAAAATCTTCAAAATTTAAATGTAGTGCCAGAAGAAAAATTTAATCAATTTGCGCTTGGTTTTGGTGGACGATATAAGTTGAGCAAACGTGTTAGCTTTAATGCAGAATATGTTTATAATGCGAGTAGAGCAGAAAGCTCTCCTTTTGATAATTCGTATGCTTTTGGTCTAGATATTGAAACTGGTGGACATGTATTTCAATTATTATTTACCAACTCACAATCTAGTAACGAACCAGGATTTATGAGTAGCGCAGAAGGAGATATGGTTTTTGGATTTAATGTAGTTAGAGTTTTTTAATTATTTTTTGAATTCATCAGTTTTGGACTCTGACTAATAAAAACACTAATTTTGCAAAAAAAATAATGTAGCTTGGTAAAAATAGACACCATAGAACTTCCAGATTTTCCACTATTATTAGCACCTATGGAAGATGTTAGTGATCCACCTTTCCGTGCTTTATGTAAGGAAAATGGTGCTGATGTTGTGTATACTGAGTTTATCTCTTCTGAAGGATTAATACGTGACGCTGCAAAAAGTGTTATGAAATTAGATATTTATGAAAAAGAACGTCCTGTAGGAATTCAAATTTTTGGAGCCAATTTAGATTCGATGTTACGCTCTGTTGAAATTGTAGAGAAAACAAATCCAGACATTATAGATATTAATTTTGGCTGTCCTGTTAAAAAAGTGGTCTCTAAAGGTGCTGGTGCTGGAATATTAAAAGATATTGACTTGATGGTTTCTCTCACAGAAGCCATGGTAAAACATACCAATTTACCAATTACAGTAAAAACTCGCTTGGGTTGGGATCATGACTCTATAAAAATTGTAGAAGTTGCAGAAAGATTGCAAGATGTAGGTTGTAAAGCTATTTCTATTCATGGAAGAACACGTGCTCAAATGTATAAGGGAGACGCAGACTGGAAACCCATAGCTGAGGTAAAAAATAATCCTAGAATGCATATCCCTGTGTTTGGAAATGGTGATGTAACTACCCCAGAAAAAGCTAAAGAAATGCGTGATGTTTATGGTTTAGACGGAGCGATGATCGGAAGAGCTTCTATTGGATATCCTTGGTTTTTCAACGAAGTAAAGCATTATTTTAAAACAGGTGAGCATCTCGCTGGGCCAACAATTTCTGAAAGAACAGAAATGGCACGACGTCATTTACAAATGGCGATAGATTGGAAAGGAGAACATTTAGGAGTGGTAGAAACTAGAAGACACTATACCAATTATTTTAAAGGAATTCCTCATTTTAAAGAACATCGTTTAAAAATGGTTACCTCAGATGACCCAAAAGATGTATTTGCAGCTTTTGACGTGGTTCAAGAAATCTTTGGCAATGCAATGATTCCAGCATTTAAATAGTATTATTCTTTTACTACAATACTATTTTTAATTGCAGCTATCTCTGTTAACTTTTTGGAAGATATATTAATTGGGTAGGTTATACCTATATACAACCACTTTCTTTCAAATAAATAATACATTTTTATTCTTTGAAACCTTTTCTTATTTCTTGTAAAAGAATATGATTTTTTTTCAAAGTCACCTAATCTATCTTTTCCTTTACTTTTTTTTATTGAAGACATCAACTTTTCATTAAAATTTGGTGAGCGAAAAGATCGTAATCTTAGATTGAGATCTCTTTTAGGGTTTTCTGAGTTGTGAACATACATAACAATAGATGTCTCAGATTTGACTTCGTTATTTTTAAATGGGGAATGATAAATCACCTCCTTTGCAATAGGCTCTAGATAACTACGCCAACTGTAAGGAAAATTTACTAGAAAATCATTAGTGTCAAAAACGTAAAAATCTTCTTTTTCAACTATGGATACTCCTAAATTTTTTAGCAAATTTTCACCATTATTTGGGTACAACTTAGTGCTAGTGGTATTTTTAGAGGAAGCACAAGAAAAAAAGATAATAAACAGAAATAGATAAGGAGTTTTCAAAGATTCCAATTTAATTTCAATATAGCTAAAAGTATTTTATTTATCAATAAAACCTAATGAAATTCTACTACTAGCTACCTTTGCTGCTAAAAAACCTAATACTGTAATAGTGGCAATTACAATCAAAAAATTTGAAACCCTCAACTCTACTGGATAAGGAATTGAAGATGTGATCATAAAAATTTGAAATTTTTGTTGAATAATTACTATGATCACTGATAAAAATAATCCAACAGCCATAGATATGGTTGTCAATAAAAACCCTTGTAGCACAAAAATCTTCTTTATTTCAGATAGTGTAGCACCTAGGCTTAACAATGTTTTTAAATTCTTTTTTTTATCAATTATCATCATAATAATAGAACCAACTATATTAAACATAGCTATAATAACAATCAACGTGAAAATTAAGTACGAGACAAAATTTTCTGTATTAATTACTTTATAAAAAAGCTCATTCAGCTGAGCTTTGGTTTTAACTTTATATTTACTTCCAAGTTTCTCTTGCATTGACGCTGCAAAATTAGCTGGGTTACTATCTGGTCTTAATTTTATTTCTATCCCTGTAAACTGATTTTCCTTATAGTTTACTAATTGTTGTGCTTGAAAATTGGACACAAAAACATAGGTATTCTCAAACTCTTCTGTCCCAAAATACGTGCCCACTATTTGGGTTTTAATACTTCTAAAGCTTCGTGCAGGATTTATAAATCCAGTTCCTTTTTTTGGGACTAAAATTTCCAGATATTCTCCAAAATTTTCAACTCCAGCAGCTAATTTATAGGCTAAACTGTTTCCTATCACACTAGTATTAGTGTATTCTTTTTGCAACCATGTACCCATCTGAATTGCATCATCTAGCGGCACTACATTGGTGTAGGTTTCATCAACTCCTTTAATAAATGCTATTTGTTGTTTTTCACCGTTTTTTATAAATACTCTTTCTTCTATTACATTGGAAAAAGCAACAATGTCTGTTGAAGACAATACAACGTTTTTGATGGCATTTTCGTAAAAAAAACTTTTCCCTTTCGTTGCGGTAATTTTAATATCTGGGTCAGAACTATCTAAAAGAGCATAATTAAATGTTCGTAAACCAGAAAACCCAGAAAGAATGATAAACAATGCAGCAGTTCCTAGAATAACTCCAATAGATGCAATAATGGTTATAATATTAATTGCGTTATTTCCACTTTTAGCAAATAGATATCTTTTGGCTATGTATAATGGAAAATTCAAATGAAATGATAGTTATTGTTTTTTTCGTTTTGGCAAGATACTAGGGTCTTCAATAGGGTTTACATCTTCTCCTCGTAGAGACTTATCTATTTCTTCAATATAATCTAAAGAATCATCGCCAAAAAAAAGTAATTCTGGCATTCTTCTAAGTTGATTTCGTGTTCTTTTAGCTAGTTCATGTCTAATGAGTGGTGAATTAGATTTTACACCTTCAATAATAGCCTTCCTTTTGTCTGAGGGAAAAACGCTTAGATATACTTTTGCGACTCCTAAATCTGGGGTTACAGAAACTTTTGAAACAGATATAATAACACCTTGCATTCCATCTTGAGCAGCTTTTTGCAAAACCTCTACCAAATCTTTTTGTAAAACACCCGCAATTTTTCGTTGTCTGTTTGTTTCTTCCATGCTGCAAATCTACAATAATTAACAAAACATTCATTACTTTTGAAAGAAGCAGTATCTATGAAGTATTATTTGGTTGAATCTGTTTTTTAAATAATGAATCCTATCTAAAGACTAATGAATAAAATAGAGCACATTGGAATAGCCGTAAAAAATTTAGAAGCATCAAATGAATTATTTACAAGTCTACTAGGTACTAATCATTATAAAATTGAAGAGGTGCTTAGTGAGGGGGTAACTACCTCTTTTTTTAAGGCTGGGCCAAATAAAATTGAATTACTTGAAGCTACAAACCCAAACAGCCCTATTGCTAAGTTCATTGAAAAGAAGGGAGAAGGCATCCACCATATTGCATTTGCAGTTACCGATATTTATTCAGAAATAACTAGGCTTAAAAGCGAGGGGTTTCTTGTTTTAAATGATACTCCCAAAAAAGGAGCAGACAATAAACTTGTTGTTTTTTTACATCCAAAATCTAGCAATGGTGTTTTGGTTGAACTCTGTCAAGATATTGAATAATTTTAGATAGTTTTATTCAGTTTTTTTAGAAAAAAGAATATTGTTTTTGGGATAAAATTAAGTTTTTCCATTTTTAAATAGTGAAATTTTTAAGTGCTAATTTGTATCTTGCAAGCCTACATGCTTTAATTATGTCATCGAAATTTGAATCTTACCAAAATCGCCGTTTACGATCTTCTTACTTTTCTGTAGTAATAAGTATTGCTTTAGTGTTATTTATGGTGGGTTTTTTAGGTCTTGTACTCTTGAAGTCATCTCAAGTTGCCAACCATTTTAAGGAAGAAATTGTTATTACATTGTTTCTTAAAAATGAAACATCAAAAGAACAGATAAAAAACTTAAGAAATTCTTTAAAAAAGGAGGAGTTTGTTAGTAACATTGTGTTTATAGATAAAGAAGAGGCTGCAAAGTTTTATGCCAAAGACCTAGGAGAAGATTTTATCGCTTACCTAGGTACAAATCCACTAAAAAACAGCATAGACATCTATTTGAAACCAGATTTTGTAACTCCATTAAAAATGGAGCAAATTTCAAAAAGATTTGAAAAAAATAGTTTTGTGTTTGAGGTTTCATATGATAAAACTCTAGTTACTTTTTTAACACAAAATATTCAGAAAGTAAGCTTTTGGTTATTTATCATTAGTTCTTTCTTTGGTCTAATTGCATTAATTTTAATCAATAGTTCTATAAGGCTCTCTATATACTCAAAAAGATTTAATATTAAGACCATGCAAATGGTTGGTGCTACTAAAAGATTTATCAGAAAACCATTTCTTTGGAGAAGTGTTAAATTAGGGTTTCTTGGAGCACTTATTTCATTTCTTGGTCTGGGAATTGTAATCTATTACATAGATAAAAAAATACCAACATTAGAATTATTGTCAGATTATTCCGTTATGATCTATGTAAGTAGTGGAATAGTAATTGTTGCATTTATTATTTCATGGTTGAGTACGTTTTTTGCTACGCAACGTTTTTTAAATTTACAAACAGAAGAACTTTATTATTAGTTATATTATGAGTAAAGACAAACACACCTCCAAACCCGTTTTCCTTTTTGGAAAGAAAAATTATCTTTTCATGTTTATTGGAATTGCTTTTATAGCTGTTGGATTTATTATGATGTCCGGAGGAGGCAGTGATGATCCTGCGGTTTTTAATGAAGCGATGTATAATTTTCAAAGAATTAGGCTTGCACCAACTTTAGTTATTATTGGCCTAGGAATAGAAATTTACGCCATACTCCTTAACCCTCAGAAATAAATATGAGCATTATTGAAGCTACTATTCTTGGTATTATCCAGGGACTTACCGAATTTTTACCTGTATCATCTAGTGGTCATTTAGAATTAGCAAAAGTTATCTTAGGAGATAACTCTATTCCTAAAGAAAGTCTTTTATTTACAATAGTATTACACTTTGCCACAGCATTAAGTACATTTGTAATCTTTAGAAAAGAAATCTTTGAAATCTTTGAAGGATTATTTAAATTTCAATGGAATGAAGAGACTCAGTTCTCTTTGAAAATTATTGTTTCAATGATTCCTACCGTTTTTATTGGTCTTTTTTTTGAGGAAGAAATTGCTTCTTTGTTTGGTGGGCAAATTCTTTTGGTAGGATTTATGTTACTTATAACAGCTCTACTTCTTTTATTTGCAGACAAAGCAAAAGACACCACAAAAAACGTAACTTTTAAAAATGCAATTGTGGTTGGAATATCTCAAGCTATAGCCATTTTACCAGGAATATCTAGATCTGGAGCTACAATTTCTACATCTGTTTTATTAGGAATAGACAGAACAAAAGCTGCTAAGTTTTCATTTTTAATGGTAGTTCCTTTAATTGTTGGCAAATTGATTAAAGACATATCTAGTGGAGAAATTAACAGTATTTCATCAAATATAACTCCAATGATTATTGGTTTTTTTGCTGCATTTGTAGCAGGATTACTAGCATGTAAATGGATGATCGCTTTAGTTAAAAAAAGTAAACTAATCTATTTTTCTATGTACTGTGCAATTGCCGGAACTATTGCGATTATATATGCCTTTTAACCATGAATAAAGAAGACTACTTAAATGGTCAAGTATTGCTAATAGATAAGCCTTTAGAATGGACTTCTTTCCAAGCTGTAAATAAAATACGTTGGCACATCAAGCAAAAATTTGGATTAAAAAAAATAAAAGTTGGGCATGCAGGAACTTTAGACCCTTTAGCATCTGGCTTACTCATAATTTGTACTGGAAAAGAAACTAAAAATATTGCTACCTATCAAGGACAAATTAAAGAATATACGGGAACATTTACCATTGGTGCTACCACACCAAGCTATGACTTAGAGACTGCAATAAATGAAAGGTTTCCTACAAATCATATCACAGGCGGAGTCTTAACAAAAGCCGCCCAAAAATTTATTGGTGAAATAGATCAAAAGCCTCCTATATTTTCAGCGATAAAAAAAGATGGAAAACGATTGTATGAATTGGCAAGAAAAGGTGAAACAACCGAAATAGCCACAAGAAAAGTATCAATTTCTGAGTTTGAACTTACAAAAACCACATTACCAGAAGTAGACTTTAGGGTAGTTTGTAGCAAAGGAACTTACATAAGATCTTTAGCGTACGACTTTGGTTTATCTGTAAACTCTGGTGCGCACCTTTCTAGTTTAAGGAGAACTAAAATTGGTGAATTTTCTGTTGACAATTCACTTTCTATTGATGATTTTATTAAAAAATTAGAATTGGACTAATTATTGTAACCATAGGTTAAACCAATTTTATGAAGAAATTTATTTTTCTATTCCTTACTGTTTTTAATATTTTAATTTCATTCTCCCAGCAAAAAAATGGAGTCTCTTTTTTTGATACCAATGCTAATTTGACATTTAAATTAAATGAAAATTTTGAATTTGGTAATACTAATGATGAACCTTTCTTTGTGCCCTCAGAAATACTAATTCGTTTTGGTATTGGTTATGAATATAAGAAGAAAATCGCCATAAGTTTTAATACAGGTTTCGATTACCATTTTGATTATTTCATAGGAACAATTCCAACATATTTTACTTTTCAATACAATCTTTGGACAAAAGAAGACGATGCATTTTATGTGCTTTTTAATACAGGAAGATTATGGAGGCTGGCTGAGCGATTTTCAGACGGTGACTATAGAGCATTAGGAGTTGGGTGGAGATTTGAATCGGGCAGCAAATTAAAACCAACATTTAAAATTATTTACCATAGCAAGAAAATTAAAAATTTTGAAAATGGCAATTATGATAATATATCACTAGGAATTGGGTTTACTGTTTTTAACTAGAAAAACCTATTGTACCAACTTTCTGCTATGGGGATCTCCCAAAAGTTTTCAAAATCGTGTTTATTTGTTATTAAATTATCAAAAATGATGGTTTTGGCAGTTACAGCCTTATTCTTAACAAGCTTTTTAAAATCTTTTAATTCTTTATACTGAACGTATTCTCCTTGTTTAAAACAAACATTCATTTTGTCTAATAAGGATACCTTATAAATATTTTGAAGATCAATAATAAATTTTACTTGAGAATCCATGTCTAAATTAGTAACTGAAAAAGTCTCATCTTCTGCAGCAATGATTATAAATCTATTGTATAAAAATTGATAGGAGCATTTAAAATTTATAGCCTCTTTTTTCCAACTACCTACAAAATTTTTGACTTTTAACTCAATTTCATCAATTTCATTGGCATAAAATTTTCTGCTAGATGGATATATCCAAATTTTTGCTTCCTCAGATAATAAATTAAATTCTGTAATCATAGCGCAAATATAGTGAAAGAAAGAACCCCTTGGGACGAATTAATTTGATAGTAAACCTACCATGTTTTCTTGAATATTAATACCTTTATTTTTATTGTACCATACTTGTAACTGTTGTTTGAAAGCTGCATCTAAATGCCCATGTGTATTTTTATAATCCTGTACCATTTTTGTTGCTATATTGGGTCTCGGCCCCCAAGTGTTAAGTACATCATTTTCAGAATTTAAAACAAGTAGTTTGGGGATCGATCTTCCTCCATTGGTTAGAAAATGACCCATTAACTCCTCATGCTCGTCTCTAAAAATAATTTTTAAAGTAATTAAATCACTTTCATTAGCAATTTTATTAATAACAGGAAGTGCTTGTGCAGCATCTCCGCACCAGCCCTCTGTTAATACCAACCAAGTAATTGGTATATCATTTTTTTTTAATGCAAGAAGTGTTTCATGACTAAGTTGTATTGTTTTATCAAGTCTCGTCATTCTTCGATCATTTAACTTACTGTAATTCAATAAATCTTCAGACTGTATCGGTCCACTTGATTTACCGGATGCTATTAAATCACTTACAAGTGTTCTGTAGGATGAATAAGAAATTGCTTTTTGAAGCCCTTCCTTAATATATTTTTTCATTAGTTTTTTTTATAGCAATTGAAAGTAATCTTAAATTTTTGATTATAAACTTATTGAGTCAATAAATTTTCAAGAATATCTTTTGTCATTTTAGAAAGCGTGTAATTTGGAGACCAACCCCAGTCTTCTCTAGCTTTACTATCGTCTATTGAATCAGGCCAACTATCAGCAATAGCTTGCCTATAATCAGTCTTATAGGTAATTGAAAATTTTGGGAGATGTTGTTGTATCTCTTTGGCTAATTCTTTTGGTGTAAAATTCATAGCTGATACATTATAAGAAGTTCTAATTTTTATTTGCTCAGATTTTGCTTGCATAATCTGAACAGTTGCACTAACAGCATCTTCCATATACATCATAGGCAAACAAGAATCTTTACTTAAAAAACATTCAAAATTTGTTTGCTCTATGGCACTAAAAAATATATCCACTGCATAGTCAGTAGTTCCTCCTCCCGGTTTTGTTTTCCAACTAATAATTCCAGGATACCTGAGACTTCTTACATCTACTCCATATTTTTCATGATAATAATTACACCAAAACTCTCCCGAAAGCTTACTAATTCCATAAACAGTAGAAGGCTCCATAATAGTTTGTTGTGGGGTATTTATTTTTGGAGTTGTTGGCCCAAATGCAGCAATGGAGCTTGGCCAATAAACCTGATTAATGTGTTTTTCTTTTGCAATATCTAACACCGCCAATAAAGAAGTCATATTTAAATTCCAAGCTTTTTGAGGAAATTTTTCTCCTACAGCCGAAAGCATGGCTGCTAAGAGGTATATCTGAGTAACTCCATACTTTTTAACAATGGTTAAAATGGCTTCCTTATCTGTTGCATCTATGATTTCAAAAGGTCCAGAATTCACCAATTGAGTGTTATTATTTCTAATATCTGAAGCGATAACATGATTACTTCCATAGATAGTGCGAAGCTTTTCCGTTAATTCACTTCCAATTTGACCACCAGCACCCAAAATAAGTATAGTTGGAATCATATTTATTTTATAATTTTCATAAAATCAAAGGTAAATAATTTAACTATTCATAAAAAACAAATATTTGAAAACAATTATTTAAACTATCCTTAAAAAAAATAAAAAAATACAGACGTCTCTTCTTCTATTATTTATAATCTATTTTATGTATTTTTAAATATTCTTTTAACAAACAATGAAATATATTATTTACAGTATTTGTACTATATTTTTTATATCATGTAATGATGGTAAAAAAAAGTCTGAGCAAGTATTTAAAAAACCTCAATCTAGTCAAATTAAAAAACATGAAAAACCTTCTAAAGTACAAGCCAAATATCAACCTGAAATTGAAGAATGGCAAGAGTATGAAGATCTAAGTGTTTTTTTACATCAATACACCTCCATATCACCAAATGATGCATTAAATAATTCCAGAGAATTAAATGAAATTTCAAAAAGGGTTGTCGATAGTCTTAAACCAGCAATTTTTGAAACACCTGCTTTTAATGCTAGAGTGAATTTATTGTATAACGAAACACTCAGGTTATTTGATATGTCTTCGATTCCAGCAATTAAAGCCAATGAAGTAAACAATCACGTAGATAAAATTTTAACCGCATTTTCATCCATAAATTCAAAGATTAATACGACTCTAAAACAACTGGAATTAGAACTAACAGTTGAAGATATTAGTTTTAAAAAAAAGATTCCAAAAAAGAACACAAATACTGAGTTTGACATTAAAAAATTTACTCCTAAATCAAAAAAGAAGACCATATCAAATGGAAACTTGAAAAATAATTTCTCAAAAAAATCTCAAAAAATAATGCTTTTTGAAGAAGATTTACTGAAGGAGAAAAAAAATAGTAACCGCAAAAGAAAAAAAGATGGTAAGAAAAAAAATAATTAAACAGATTTCAATATTACTAATTTTGGTTACTGGTACTTATTCCTGTATAAAAGGTGGCTTAAAAAACATAGATGTAAATAAGCAAGTTAGTACAGAAAATATTGACATATTTTTAAATGATTGGCATAACGCAGCATCAAAAGCAAATTACAAGGATTACTTCAGTAAAATGGATAGTATTTCAGTATTTATTGGAACAGACGCAACTGAAAACTGGTCTAAGAGTGAATTTCAAAAGTTTAGTAAACCTTATTTTGATGAAGGGAAAGCATGGGATTTTAAACCTTTAGAACGACATATTTACACAAGTAAATCTGGAGATTTAATTTGGTTTGATGAGTTATTAGATACCTGGATGGGTGTTTGTAGAGGATCGGGTGTAATTGAACTGGTAGGTAAACAATTAAAAATAAAACATTATGTACTTTCGCTTACTGTTCCAAACGATATTATTGATGATGTAATAAAGATTAATAGTAAAAAAGAGTCTATTAGTATAGATTAAATTCAAATATAATTATATATAAAGGAATCTTATTTCCTTCATCAAGTATAAAATGAGGGAAAACTATTAAATTTTTTATTTTAATAGTTTTTGAATTGTTTCTTGAATTAGAGAGGATTCATACCCTTTTCTATAGAGATAATCGTAAATTTTTTTCTTCTTTTTAAATAAATTAGACTCTTTAATTGTGTTTTTTTTTGAAGCGGCTATTTTTTCTATTGTTTTAACATACAATTCTTCGTCAATTTCTTTCAAAGCTGTTTTGATATTATAACTAGATATATTTTTAATTTTTAACTCTCTAATTATTCGTTGTTTCCCCCAATTTTTAATTCTAAATTTTCCCCTAGCAAAACTTTTTGAAAACCGTTCTTCATTCAAAAAATCATGACGCATCAGATGTAAAAGAATTTTTTCTTTGGCCTCAGGGATCATTTGGTACTCTTTCATTTTTCTCTCAATTTCTTGATGGCACCTGTCTTGGTATACACAATAATGCTCCATTTTACTTTGAAGCTCATCTACGGTAAAAGATTTTTTATTTTGAAACATTGATGTCGAAAATACAAAAAAGAGGATAATTTCATATTGAAATACCCTCTTTTAAATTTAATTTTAAAATGAAAAATAATTTATGTGGTTTTTAACAAACCTTTCATCCTCATTTTAAATTTAGTGATTAAATAAAATAAAATTGGGACAACAATTAGTGTTAAGAATGTTGCTATTAATAGACCGTAAATTACTGTTTTAGCAAGTGGACCCCAGAAAACAACATTATCTCCTCCCATATAAATATTTGCATCAAAATTTGAAAATAATGTGAAAAAATTAATGTTTAATCCAATAGCTAGAGGTATCAGCCCTAAAATGGTAGTAATTGCTGTTAGCAAAACTGGTCGTAAACGTGCTTTCCCTGCTTTTACCACCGTTTCAAATAAACTTTCTAATGGTAAATAGTCTTTTTCATATACTCCATCTTGTAATTTTCTTCTACTGATTAATAATTCAGCATAATCTAACAATACAACTCCATTATTAACTACAATTCCTGCTAGAGCAATAATTCCAACCATAGTCATCATGATAACAAAAGGTGCTCCAGAAATTACCAATCCTCCAAAAACTCCAATGAGACTTAAAAAAATTGCCAACATAATAATACCTGGCTTGGAAACTGAATTAAACTGAAAAATTAAAATAAAGAAAATTAACAGTAATCCAGTAAGAAATGCCCCTACTAAAAAGTTCATTTGTTTTTTCTCTTCTTCTATTTGACCGGTAAAATCTATGTTAACACCTTTAGGAAAGTTTTTGAAATTTTTCATAGAGTTTTGAATCCTAGAAACAACTGCTCCTGCATCTGTTTCACCTGGTGATAAAGCAGAGTAAACTGTTACTACTCTTTTTACATTTCTGTGTTTAATGGCACTAAACCCAGAGCTATTCATTTGAGAGGCAACTACAGAAACAGGAATCTCTTTAATTTTACCTGTTGCTTGATCACGGAAAGTCACTTTTTGATTAAAAACAGCACTTTTGTTGTATCTATCTTCTTTATTGAAGCGAACATAGATATCATAATCTTCTCCTTTTTCTTTATAAATACCAGCTTTATTCCCAAAAATGGAAGCTCTTAGCTGTTGACCAATCTGACCTGTAGAAACCCCTAGTTCTCCAGCTTTTTTTCTATCCACTAAAACCTGCATTCCTGGCTTAGATTTATTTACATCTATCTTTAATTCATCTACTCCAGATATGCTTTGTGTATTTAAGTAATCTCGCATTCTTTCGGCAGTTAAAATTAGCTCTTCATAATCTTCACCATTTAGTTCAATATTAATTGGAGATCCTGCAGGAGGTCCATTCGCATCTTTCTCAACAGAAATTAGAACACCAGGGTAAATTCCAACTAATGCTGCTTGTACTTTTTGACGTAATATTTCACTGTCTTCTCCTCTTCTGTATTTAAATTCACGCATAGAAGCAGTAATTTTTCCTTTGTGTGGCATTTCTGCAGAAGAACCCCCATCTTTTTCTGGATTTCCTGCACCTTCTCCTACCTGAGAAACAGTACTCTCTACTAGAAAATTATACCCATCATCGGTATATTTCTTTTGATTTAATACCTCATATACCTTTTGCTCAATCTCTAAGGTTATTTCATTTGTTTTTTCAATATCAGTACCCTCCGGATATTCAATGTATACAATAATTTGATTGGGTTTGTTGTCAGGAAAAAATTCTACTTTGGTTCTTTGTTCTGCAAGAGACCATCCAAAACCTACAAAAGCAACAATTAAAATTGCAAATGTTGCTATTACCACCACATAAGGTCTCCAACTAGTTAAAGCTCTTTTTAATTGTCTCTCGTACCAATTTTCTAAAAATACTAATGTGTTTTTTTGAAAATAATTTGCTGCTTTTCTCAACACAAATCTATAGACCCAAAACATAACAGCTGTAAATAGAATTAATGTTCCTATCCCCCTATACTCACCTCCTAAGAAAAATATAAGGAGTCCAATAACCGCCATAATACTTGTTATTCTAATAATATTTTTTAGAGGCATATTTTTATCTTCTATACTCATAAATTGAGAAACTAAGACAGAGTTGAAAAAAATGGCAACAAATAGAGAAGAACCTAAAACAACCGATAAGGTTATAGGAAGAATCACCATGAATTGCCCCATAATTCCTGGCCAAAGACCTAAGGGAATAAAAGCAGCAACTGTTGTTGCAGTTGAGATAATAATAGGAAAAGCTATTTCACCAATCCCTTTTTTAGCCGCTTCTATTCTTGTTAACCCTTCCTCATCCATTAAACGGTACACATTTTCTACCACTACAATCCCGTTGTCAACCAACATTCCTAGCCCCATAATTAAACCAAATAGCACCATGGTATTTAAGGTATATCCTAGGGCTCCTAAAATCATTAGTGACATAAACATAGACATTGGTATTGCAAAACCAACGAAAATTGCATTTTTGAATCCTAGAAAAAACATTAAGACAATAACTACTAAAACAACACCAAAAATGATATTATTTACCAAATCGTCTACTTGACCAATTGTTTTTGGAGATTGGTCATTGGTGATGGTAACATCTAGGTCTTGAGGAAAGTTATTCTTTTTTGCTAATCTTACAATTTCTCCTACTTTATCTGCAGCAGCCACCATATTTTCGCCACCTCTTTTTTTAACATCAAGCATTACAACGGCAGACCCTCTTTCTCTAGCATAGGTTGTTTTGTCTTTATCTTTAAAAGAAATTTTTGCGACATCTTTTAAGTAGATTGAATTCCCTTTCTCTGATTTTATTACAAAATCAAGCAACTCTTCTGGAGAATCTATTTCCCCAATTATTCTTACTGTTCTCCTTTGCTGGCTTGTCACAAAGTTTCCAGCTGACATGGTTACATTCCCTCGATTAATTGAATTGGTAATATCATCAAAGCTAACTTTTGCAGACATCATTTTAAAGATATCAACAGCTACTTCAATTTCCTTATCTTGAGCTCCACGTATATCTACTTTTTTAATTTCTGATAAATCCTCAATTTCATCCTGTAAATACTCTCCAAATTCCTTCAATTTAGAGACTGGGTAATTACCAGAAATATTGATGTTTAGAATAGGTACTTCCTCAGACATACTTAATTCAAAAACATTGGGCGTAACTTTTGCACCATTAAATGTTGGCCAATCTTCACCAGCAACCTCTTGATCTATTTCATCTTTAACCTTTTGTTTTGCCTTTTCTACAGGAATATTCTCGTCAAACTCTACGGTTATAATAGAATAATCTTCCTGAGATGTTGAAGTAATTTCAACTACGTTACTTACAGACTTTAACTTATCTTCTAAAGGGTTCGTAATTAGTTTTTCAACATCTTCTGCTGTATTTCCAGGATAAACTGAGCTGATATATATTTTTGTTTCATTTATCTCAGGAAAATTCTCTCTAGGCATTGTGAAATATGATGTAATACCTAAATAAAGAATTAAAAACATCAATACATAAATAGTAGTTTTGTTATTAATTGCCCACGAGGAAAGTCTAAACTCTTTATCTATTTTTTTATTATTCTTAGACATTTTTAATTACTTTTTATTTATGACTTTTACAACCTGACCATTATTCACGCTTCTTGCTCCCTCCAAAATAACCTCTACATTAGCATCCAGATTTTTAGTTACTTCAATAAAATCTCCATCAGTTTTTCCAGTTTCAATAACCAGCCTTTCTGCATAAACTTGTCTATTTTCTTTATCGTCTTTAACAACATAGATAAACTGCTGACCATTTGCATTTTCTGAAATAATTGATTGAGGTATCAAAATTGCATTTAAATTTGAGTAATCATTTAATTTTAATTTAGCTGTAAGATTTGGTTTTATTTCACCATCTATATTTGGAATTCCTACTTCTATTTTAAAAGTTCTATTACTTGGGTTGATGAAATTTCCAACCTGTCTAATGCTAGAATCATATGACCTCTCAAGTATTGGGAAATTTACTTCTACCATTTTATTTTTTTTAATACTAGAGATATAACTCTCAGGCACATCTGTTTCAATATACATATTGGAGAGATTTATAATTCTAAATATTTCTGCTCCTGGTCCTGGAGCTACCACTGTTCCTTTTTCTTTAAAAACATCATCTATAATCCCAGAAAAAGGAGCTCTAATTGTAAACTTATCTAACTGCTTTTTAAGTTGTCTTGTGGCATTTTTTTGTGAATCATATGAAGTTTTAGCCTGTAAATATTGTATTTCTGAACCGATTTGCTGATCCCATAATCTTTTTTGACGTTCAAATGTTGTTTTTGCTAATTGTTCATTTGATTCTAATAACATCAATTGTTGAGACAAGCCTCCATCATCTATAGTGGCTAAAATCTGATCTTTTTTGACTTTCTGACCTTCTTTTACATAAACTTTATTTAAGATCCCAGGCATTTCTGGGTACACCAAAACATTTTGTTTTGTTTTTACATTTCCTTGTAGCTCTATAAAGTGGTTAAATTGCTGTTCACTAGTTGTAATCGTTGTAATTAAAGGAGTATTTCTATCTTTATTAAGAACATTTAATTTATTATTCAGTTGGTTTAAGTCTAACGATAGCTCTTCTAACTTCGCATCTATCTCAGATTTTCTAGATTTTAATAATTCTACATCATTAGTTGCTAAAATCTCCTCTAATGATGGTTCTTTTTTATTACTGCATGAATTTAAGAAGACAGTGATTATAATTAGTAAGTATGTATTTTTCATGATTTTTTATTTAATGGGTATATTTAATGCGGTTTCTAAAGCTGCTTTTTTGGCTATTAAATCTAGCATAGATTGAACGTAATTTTGCTGTTGTGCATACAATTGATTTTGAGCTTGTAATAAATCAAAGCTTGAAGAAATTCCCTCAAAAAATTTAGTGCGTTGCTTTTTCTCAATTCGTTCAGATAAATCTACATTTCTTCTTGCAGTGTTATAATTTTGAATACTTAGTTGATATTCATTTTTTGCTTTCTGAGCATTTAAATTTAGACGTTGCTTAATTTCAATTAATTTGACATCTGCAGATTCTAATGCTATTCTTGCTTGAGCTGTTTTAGACTTTCTTCCTAAACTACTAAAAATAGGTACATTTAAACTCACTCCTAATAACGATGAGCCAAACCACTGCTGGTTTCCTCTCAAAAAGGTAAATGAATCTGAATAAGCTTGTTTTCCGTAATTTACAAAAGCAGATAAGCTAGGTAACGCCTTACTTTTTTCTAATTGCATCATTAATCTTTTAGACTCTCTATCATTTTCAGCAATTTTAAGATCAATGTGATTGGATAGGTTAAATGATTCTGAAATAAGTCCTAAATCAATGTTTTTTTCTGCTAATGAATCTAAACTATCAGTCAAAATAAGTTCAGTATCTATAGATAGCCCCATCGATAAGTTTAGCATTTGATATGCAATAATTTTCATTCTTTGCATATTATTTAACTGATTTTTTAGGGTTCCATAAGTAATTTCCAATTGCTCAACATCTTCTTGTTCATTAAAACCATTTTCATAAATCTTTTTAGCATCATTTAAATTCTTTTCTAAAATCTTAAGATTACTTTTAAGAATAGCGATACTTTTTTCTGTTACCAAGACACTACCATAGGTATTAATTACAGCTTCTCTTGTTAAAATTTCTGTTTTTTCATTGGCTTGTTCTGAAATTTTTAAATAGGCTCTAGATGCCTGTAAACCAACAAGATAAGAGCCGTCAAACAGGAGTTGGGTTAGCGTTACAGAAGCATTTAAGTTTTGTTGAGTTCCAAAAACTACAGGAATAAAGCCCTGAGGTAATGTTGGATCTCTATTAGATTGTATGTCAAAATAATCTTCAACAGTCTGAACAACTGAAACTGTATTATCAAAGGCTGCCGCTGGCAACAATGAAACAGGTTGTTTTATAAAGTTTTCATAATTTATGGTAGCATTAATTTGAGGCAGACCAGTCGCTGTTGTCTCCCATACAGTTTCCTTTGCCGATAGAACACTATTTTTTGATTCTTTGATATTGTAATTATTTTCTAATGCAAAGATTACAGCTTCTTCAAGAGAGATAATCATACTTTTTTCTTGTCCATGAATAACTAAACTTTGAAAAAGAATGGAGGTTAATATGATATATTTTTTCATTTTTATTTTTTTGTAAATTTTTTAAAATTATTTTATGTGTTTAGATCTACAGGAATCAGCTTTTTCATTTTAGAGGTATTTTTTGATAAATGGTTTTATTTATTTTTTAATTGTTTATTTAATTCTTCAAGACCTTTAGAAGTACATATTCCTCTTAAATGATATTCTAAATGATAATTTGTTAATGTTAACATTGAATAATTATTTAAGGGAAATAAATCTTTATTCTTTATTCCGGTCATCCCTTGAAAATAAATTCTACCAATAAAATCTATATCAATTGTTTTTCTGTACAGATTTTGCTTGATTCCTTTCATTAAATTTTCTTTAATGAGTCCTTGCATAACCTCAAATTGTTTGATTTTTAAGTTCTTGAAAATTTTAGGATAATATTTTTGTAATTGGTATTGTGGTGATGATTTTTCATCTTTTAAATGTTCCATTACAAATCTTTTAATTTCAAATAACTCAATAATTGGATTCTGTTGTTGTTCATGAATTACATCTATTCCTTTCTTTACAACATCGAATATATTAAGTGTAACCGCAACTACTAATTCTGTTTTATTTTTAAAATGAGCATAAATTGTTTTTTTTGAAATTCCAGAATTATTAGCAATATCATCCATGGTAACACTTTTAAAACCTAGGTTCAAAAACATTTCTGATGCGTTAAATAAAATTTTCTCTTTCATAATTTAAGTTGTGCAAATTTATAAAGGAAACTTTAGAAACAAAAATAGTTTCCTAAGTTTAATCATTTTTTAACATTCTTAACATTTAAACAAATCTTAAATCTTATTTTTGTTAAAATTTATGGAGACTTTGGATTTAACATCATATCAAACGGAGTTTGAAGAATATTTAGACAAGAAAAATTGGATTAGAGAACCTAAGAATCTTTATGAACCAATAGAGTATATTATCCAACTTTCGGGGAAGCGTATTCGTCCAATTTTGACTTTAATGGCAGCTGATATTTTGTCTGGAAACTTTACAAAAGCACTACCTGCCGCATTAGCAGTTGAAGTTTTTCACAACTTTACTCTTGTCCACGATGACATCATGGATGATGCCCCTTTAAGGAGAGGTAAAAAAACTGTTCATGAAAAATGGGACTTAAACAGAGGGATACTCTCAGGAGACGCCATGTTAATTTTAGCTTATCAATATTTTGAAAATTATCCTCCAAAGGTTTTTCAAAAACTAGCAATCCTTTTTAGTAAAACTGCCCTAGAAGTTTGCGATGGTCAACAGTTAGATATAGACTTTGAAACTAGAAAAGAAGTTACAATTAATGAATACTTAAACATGATACGCTTAAAAACCTCTGTCTTAGTTGCTGCTGCATTAAAAATGGGGGCCATAGTAGCAGAGTCATCAGAAAAAAATGCGGAACTATTATATGAATATGGTTTAAATTTAGGACTCGCTTTTCAACTACAGGACGATTATCTCGACACATTTGGTGACCCTGAGACGTTTGGAAAACAAGTGGGTGGTGATATTATTGAAAACAAAAAAACATTTCTGTACATCAAGGCTATGGAGTTGTCAAGCCCTGAGGATAAGAAAAAATTAGAATTTTTCTACAAACAAAAACTAGAAGATAATTCTATTAAAATTTATGAAGTAAAAAGAATTTTTGAAAGATGTGATATTCCTCTATTAATTCAAAAATTAATTGAAGATTATACTACATCTTCATTTAATTTGTTAGAAAAAATGAGCATCAGTGAATCCAATAAAGAAAAGCTCATTTCATTTGGAGCTTTTTTAATGGGTAGAAATAAATAAAATTTATTTTTTGGTGTTATAAAATTGCAAAAAAGTATTACATTTGCCGTCCATATTTATGGACCCATAGCTCAGTTGGTTAGAGCACCTGACTCATAATCAGGGGGTCGAAGGTTCGAGCCCTTCTGGGTCCACATTAAAAAAAAATTTTTTATATTTACCATTATTAATTCTAAACCCTAATTTAGATAAAAATGAGAAAAATAGTAGCTATAATACTATTACTTCTATTCCCCCTTATAACAATGGCGCAAGGACCACCTCCACCGCCACCTCCACCGCCACCTGGTTTACCAATTGATAGTGGAATTGTTTATTTATTGTTGCTTGGTGTAGCTTATGGAATAAGAAAAGTTAAAGACTAGTTTTGTAAATTATGAAGTCTAGCTACATATTTACCTATGACATCAAATTCTAGATTAACAACAGAGCCTTGCTCTAGTTTACAAAAGTTAGTATTTTCAAAAGTATATGGGATAATTGCTACACTAAATTGATTTGATTTGGATCCTACCACAGTAAGACTTACTCCGTTAACAGTTATAGAACCTTTCTCAATAGTAATATTATTGGCATTAGAATCGTAAGAAAAAGTAAAAATCCAACTTCCATCATTTTCAATAATTTCAGTACAAACAGCAATTTGATCTACATGGCCCTGAACAATATGACCATCTAATCTGTCTCCTAATTTCATAGCTCTTTCAATATTTACCTCCTCGTTTACAGATAGCTTATCAAGATTTGTTTTATCTAGAGTTTCCTTTATAGCAGTAACTACATAGTTGTCATCAAAAATTTCCACAACTGTTAAGCAAACACCATTGTGTGCAACACTTTGATCAATTTTCAACTCATTAGTAATAGTTGTTTGAATTGTAAAATGAGTATTCCCTTGATCTTTTTTAATCTTTTTAACACGACCTAATGTCTCGATAATTCCAGTAAACATGAATATAAATTTAGTTACTTTTGTGATAAACAAAAATAGACATATTAAGCTTTAGAAATGAATAAAAAAGATAAAATAGTAGTTGGCATATCTTTAGGTGATGTAAATGGTGTTGGTATTGAAGTTATATTAAAAACATTTGAAGATAAGAGAATGTTAGAATTTTGCACGCCAGTTTTATTCGGTTCTAAAAAAATAATTTCTATACACAAAAAAATATTGAACATAGAGACAACTGTTCAAGAGATTCATTCTGTTGATCAACTAATTCATGGAAAAATAAATGTTTTAACCATTTGGAAAGAGGATGTAGTAGTTGAAATTGGAAGTGCTACAAAAACCGGAGGTCTATATGCTCATAAATCATTAAACCAAGCCACTCAAGCATTAAAAAAAGAAAAGATTGATGTATTGATAACTGCACCAATTAATAAAGAAACTATCCAATCTGATGAATTTAACTTTTCTGGCCACACTGAATTCTTGGAGCATAATTTAGAAGGAGAGAGCTTAATGATACTCATGAATGATTTTTTAAGAATTGGGCTCATTACTGGTCATATTCCAATTTCTAAAATTACTGAAACAATTACACCTGAATTAATTGAAAGCAAGGTTAAAATACTTAATCAATCCTTAAAAAAGGATTTTAACATTAATAAACCAAAAATAGCAGTCCTTGGGTTAAATCCTCATTCTGGAGATAACGGAATAATAGGTAAAGAAGAAAATGATCTTATTAAGCCTACTATTAAATCTATAAATGAAAATGGAATACTAGTTTTTGGACCCTATGCTGCTGATGGTTTTTTTGGGTCCGAAACTTACAAGCAATTTGATGGGGTGTTAGCAATGTATCATGATCAAGGCTTGGCTCCTTTTAAAGCACTAACTTTTGGAAATGGAGTAAATTTTACTGCTGGATTGAGTCATGTAAGAACATCTCCAGACCATGGAACTGCATTTGACATATCCGGTAAAGGCGTTGCTAACCCAGATTCATTCAAAGAAGCTGTTTTTACAGGCATTAAAATATTCAAAAACAGAAAAGAGTATAAAGAACTAACACAAAATGTTTTAAAGCAAAAAAAACAGTCTAGAAATTGATAAAAAAATAATAGTTAATTAAAACATTTTCATATCTTTGCACGCTCAAATTCATTAGCTGATAATGTCAAACTTGAAACAATATATTATTCCTTTTATAGGATTAAAGCAAGGAAAGCATTTATTTAATTATGAAATTGACAACACGTTCTTTGAAGCTTTTGGCTTTAATGAGTTTAACAATAGCAACTTACAAGTAACCCTAGTTTTTGATAAAAAAACAACTTTCTTTGAATTAAATTTTGAAGTAATCGGAACTGTAAATGTTGCTTGCGACACCTCTTTAGAACCATTCAATCAAAAAATCAATGGAAATTTACCTTTGGTTATTAAGTTTGGACAGAAATACAATGACGATAATGATGAAATGATTATTATTCCTCATGAATATTATGAATTAGATGTAAGTCAATTTATCTATGAATTAATAATACTTTCTGTACCAACTAAAAAAGTTCATCCTAAAGTACTAGATGGTACTATGAACTCTGAAGCTTTAAATAAATTAAGAGAATTAGAAATTAAAAAAAACAAGTCTTCGTCAAATGAAGATGTTATAGATCCTAGATGGGATAAATTAAAAAGTTTAATCACAGAAAAAAAGACATAAAATGGCACATCCTAAAAGAAAAATATCTAAAACAAGAAGAGATAAAAGGAGAACACATTATAAAGCTGCTGACCAACAAATAGCTACAGATCCAACAACTGGAGAAGCTCATTTATACCATAGAGCTCACTGGCATGAAGGAAAACTATACTATAGAGGTCAAATAGTATTAGAATCTACTGCTGCAGAAGCATAGTTTTTTATTAAAAAACACAAAAAAAGCCCTCTTTTTGAGGGTTTTTTTATGTTTTTTGCCAAAAAATCGCCTTTTTGAGGTGTTTTATTAAAAAAAACTAAAATAATTTTTACTACTTTAGTCAGCCGATTAGAGGAAGGTTACAAAAATTAAAAATCCTCCTTATAATAAGTTATAATATGTCTAAAATAACTGCAGCTATAACAGCAGTTGGGAAGTATCTTCCTGATTACATTTTAACCAATAAAGAACTGGAAACTCTTGTTGAAACAAATGATGACTGGATTACTACAAGAACAGGAATCAAAGAAAGAAGAATTTTAAAAGAGCCAAATCAAGGTACCTCCTACATGGCCATAAGAGCAGCTCAAGACTTATTAAGTAAATCAAAAATTAATCCAGAAGATATAGACATGGTCATAGTTGCTTCCGCAACTCCTGACTTACCAGTAGCCTCAACAGCAGTTTATACTGCAACAGAAATTGGAGCTACAAATGCTTTTGCATACGATCTTCAAGCAGCTTGCTCTAGCTTTCTATATGGTATGTCTACAGCAGCCTCCTACATAGAATCCGGTAGATATAAAAAAGTTTTACTTATTGGAGCTGATAAGATGTCCTCTATTATTGACTATTCAGACAGGGCTACATGTATTATTTTTGGCGACGGGGCTGGTGCAGTTCTTTTTGAACCAAATTCAGACGGGTTAGGGCTTCAGGATGAGTACCTAAGAAGTGACGGTTCTGGGAGAGAATTTCTCAAAATTGAAGCAGGTGGCTCTATACTTCCTCCCTCAGAGAGTACCTTAAAAAATGGGCAACATTTTGTTCATCAAGAGGGTAAAACAGTCTTTAAATTTGCTGTATCTAATATGGCAGATGTAGCTGAAAAAATGTTACTAAGAAACAGCCTTTCTAATGACGATATTAATTGGCTAGTTCCGCATCAAGCGAACAAAAGAATTATTGAAGCTACAGCAAAAAGAGTAAATTTAGATAGTTCAAAAGTAATGATGAATATTCACAAATACGGAAACACTACTTCTGCTACTCTACCGCTATTACTAGCAGATTATGAAAATCAATTAAAAAAAGGAGATAATTTAATATTTGCCGCATTTGGTGGAGGCTTCACTTGGGGAGCTATTTACTTAAAATGGGCTTATAATTCATAAAATAAAAAATTAAAACTAAGTATAATGGATATTAAAGAAATTCAAAGTCTTATCAAATTTGTTGCTAAGTCAGGCGCTAATGAAGTTAAGTTAGAAATGGAAGATATAAAAATCACCATTAAAACTGGTTCTGAGAGAACTGAAGTTACCTATACCCAGCCAGCTCCAATCATGGCAGCTCCTCAGGTTATTCAAGCTACTAGTCCACAAGTGGTAACTGAAACACCTTTAACTCCAGCTCCAGAGAGCAAAAATGATGACTCTAAGTATGTAACTATAAAGTCTCCAATCATTGGAACGCTTTATAGAAAACCCGCTCCAGACAAACCTTTATTTGTTGAAGTTGGTAGCACCATAAATGTTGGAGACACAGTATGTATTATAGAAGCAATGAAACTCTTCAATGAAATTGAATCTGAAGTGTCTGGAACTATCGTAAAAGTTCTTATAGACGACTCATCTCCTGTAGAGTTTGACCAACCTTTATTTTTGGTAGATCCTTCTTAATTTTTTAGTTAAAAGATATACTAACATCTTTTAACATTAAGAATAAAATAATACAATTATGTTTAAAAAAATATTGATTGCAAATAGAGGAGAAATTGCTTTAAGAGTAATTAGAACCTGTAAAGAAATGGGGATAAAAAGTGTAGCTGTTTATTCTACAGCAGATGCTGAAAGTTTACATGTTAAGTTTGCAGATGAAGCTGTATGTATAGGACCAGCACCTAGCTCAGACTCCTATTTAAAAATGTCTAATATCATTGCAGCAGCAGAAATTACAAACGCAGATGCTATTCACCCAGGTTATGGATTTTTATCTGAAAATGCAAAATTCTCCAAATTATGCGAAGAACATGATATTAAATTTATTGGGGCTACTGGAGAAATGATTGATCAAATGGGAGATAAAGCCTCTGCAAAATCTACTATGATTTCAGCAGGTGTTCCTTGTATACCTGGTTCTGAGGGAATCATAAAAGATTTTAAAGAATGTGAAAAATTAGCCAAAGAAGCTGGATATCCAGTCATGTTAAAAGCTACTGCTGGAGGTGGAGGAAAAGGAATGAGAGCCGTATGGAACGCCTCAGAACTTCAAGACTCATGGGATTCTGCTAGACAAGAAGCTAAGGCCTCTTTTGGAAATGATGCCATGTATTTAGAAAAGTTAATTGAAGAACCTAGACATATCGAAATTCAAATTATAGGAGATTCTTTTGGCAACGCCTGTCATTTATCTGAAAGAGATTGTTCTGTTCAAAGACGTCATCAAAAATTAACAGAAGAAACTCCTTCTCCATTTATGACGGATGAATTAAGAGATAAGATGGGTGAATCTGCTGTAAAAGCTGCAGAATACATAAAGTATGAAGGTGCTGGAACAGTAGAATTTCTAGTCGACAAACATAGAAACTTCTACTTTATGGAGATGAATACACGTATTCAAGTAGAACACCCTATTACAGAAGAGGTCATAAATTATGACTTAATTAGAGAGCAAATATTAGTTGCTGCCGGGGTTCCAATTTCTGGAAAAAACTATTTGCCAAAACTACATTCAATAGAATGTAGAATAAATGCAGAAGATCCCTACAATAATTTCAGACCTTCACCAGGAAAAATAACAACATTTCATGCTCCGGGTGGTCACGGAATACGCTTAGATACCCACGTATATTCTGGGTATATGATTCCGCCTAATTATGATTCAATGATTGCAAAACTAATTGTTACGGCACAAACTAGAGAAGAAGCAATTAATAAAATGAAGAGAGCTCTAGATGAGTTTATTATAGAAGGTGTTAAAACAACCATTCCTTTTCACAGACAATTAATGGATCATCCTGATTATATAGTTGGGAACTATACCACTAAATTTATGGAAGATTTTGAAATGAAATCAAAATAATATTTTTTACTTACAAAATAGTAACAAAAGGGAGGATATAGTTATATTCTCCCTTTTTTATATATTTGAACATTGCATTAATAAATTAACACAAAACTATGGCTAGTAAAATCAAAATTGATGGGATTGATAAAATTATAATTAAAAGGTTAGTTGAAGATGCTAGAACACCCATTTTATCTATAGCTCGAGAAGTTGGCATATCTGGAGCAGCAATTCATCAACGCTTACGAAAACTAGAAAGCTCTGATTTAATGGCTGGTTCAAAATTAATTTTAAACCCCAAGGCATTAGGGTATACAACTACTGCATTTGTGGGTATTTTTTTAGACTCAGCTGCAATGTACTCTTCAGCTATAAAAAAATTGAAACAAATACCTGAAGTTGTAGAAAGCCACTATACAACTGGTAATTGGGCAATTTTAATAAAGATTTTGAGTAAAAATAATGAAGATCTTATGTATTTATTAAACAATGATATACAACGAATAAAAGGGGTCTCCAGAACAGAAACATTTATCTCATTAGATCAACAAATAAATAGACAAATAATACTTTAATATAAAAGGTTAATTAATTTTATAGTAAAATTAAATGTAATAATTAATTGCTTTAAGAAATTAATTTTTTTATGTTTGACTTTAACTTAAAAAACAATAACCATGAAAAAAAAAGTATTTAGTTCACTTATTGCATTATTTAGCATCAATATTTTACTGGCTCAAATAGTTGTATTTACTCCTGTAAAAGTTGAGCAAGGAGATATTGAGCAATTTTTAAATGTAGAAATGAATTACAGTAAGCAAATTGCACAAGATGCCGTAAACAATGGAAACCTCATGGGATGGGCTTTATTAAAAAGCACAAATCCTGGGCCAGATGATTATAATTACATGTGGGTAAACGCTTATCCAGATATCAATACTGCTGCAAATAACAACATGTGGTGGAATAATTCTGAAAAAGTAGTAGGAATTAAGCCTGATGTATTATTTAGTGATAGCTCAAAGTATAAATTTGACAGAAGTTATACGTATCAAATGAAAATGACAATACCAAATACTGCCCCTGCTGAATACGTTCTTTTAAATTTTACATCACCTGACGATGTAGATGCAGTTGCAGCGAGCGCTGAAAAATATGTACTCCCACATTTTAAGAAAAATATGGGTGATCATGGAATGGTAGGATGGGGAATGGCAACTAAAATAACCCCTCAAGGAAAAGACTATTCATCGGTTATGTTCTATGATTCTTATGATAATTTAGCAAATGCTATGAGACATCTTGCAGGAGATGGTGTAATGAAAGGATTGCCATTCGATAAAATGGAAAAAGCTGTATGGGAAATGAGGCCTTTAATGAAAGTCATTGCAGCAACAGAAGAAAAACAATAAAACGTATACAACTATAAAAAAGCCAAGATATCTGTCTTGGCTTTTTTTATAATTAGATTGATATTATTCTCTTATTAAAGAGAAACTCACATGAAATATTAATCATTTCGTTATTTTTTTTCAATATATAATTTTAACTTCTTATTAAATCCATTGTTATCATCATCCTGAGCAACTAGTTCAAGTTTTTTTTATTTTTCAAGTTTTTTAACTATAATTTCATGCTAAAAAGGCGTGCACTGTTTGTACTATTTTCGTCCTCAGAGGTGAGCCAAAATTCTCGTAGATTTATGATTTTTATGGCTTCTACTTGAGATTTACCAATTGGTATCTCATACATATCAATCGTATAGTCTGGCTTAGGGCTGAAATCAAAATTCTTTAACAAAAGTAAATAGTAGTTGTTAAAATCAATGGTTGAGGTTAAAGCCAAAATCCGCAGATCATCACGGTAATCAGCACCAGTTACAATAGATTGAGTTTTCAGGGTTCCTATTTTTTCTGCCTAAAACTTACATAAATAAATTTCCTTCAATTTTGGGCATAAAAAAAGCTCGAACAAAATATTCGAGCTTTTCATCTGTACAGAAGGCGGGACTTGAACCCGCACGGGCATTACTGCCCATTGGATTTTAAGTCCAACGTGTCTACCAATTCCACCACTTCTGCATTGGTATATTTTTGTAGAATAGAGCGAAAGACGGGATTTGAACCCGCGACCCTCACCTTGGCAAGGTGATGCTCTACCCCTGAGCTACTTTCGCGTAGTCGTATTTTAATGAACAACCATTTATTAGAATGGGATGCAAATTTAAAACAAAAAAGGAAACTACAAAGACTTTTAAAAATTATTTTAATTTTATTTTAACTGAATATTTAGTAAAACCTATGGAATTTCAATTATTATGAAATATCTTTGCAATCGATTTATTTTCTAATGAATTTAACAACGGCTATCGATACTAAAATAACCTTTAGAAGAGTCATTTCAGACTTCAAACAACTCGCTAAGGTAGGTTTGTCTCTTAGTGTGGTTTTTTCTTCTATTGCAGGTTATCTTTTAGCTGTGGACATCATAAATTATCAAACACTCTTTTTATTAGGTTTAGGAGGATTTTTAATGGTAGCAGCCTCCAATGCATTTAATCAAGTTATTGAAAAAGACACCGATTCTTTAATGAAAAGAACTATGAATAGACCTCTTCCAACAGGAAGAATGTCTAAAACTACGGCACTAATTTTTGCCATTACATCTACCATTGTAGGACTAGGCATATTGTATGGTATTAATCCAAAAAGTGCCCTTTTTGGAGCTATCTCTATATTTTTGTACACTTGTGCCTACACTCCCTTAAAGCCAGTATCGCCATTAGCTGTATTTGTTGGAGCAATTCCTGGAGCCATCCCATTTATGTTAGGTTGGGTGGCGGCGACAAATCAATTTGGAATAGAAGCTGGATTTTTATTTATGATTCAGTTCTTTTGGCAATTTCCTCACTTTTGGTCTATTGGATGGTTACAATTTGAAGAATACAAAAAAGCAGGCTTCATTATGCTTCCTATGGATAAGAAAGATCAATCTGCAACCAAACAAATTATTTTTTATACAGTAATTATGATATTGGTTTCCATTTCACCAGTACTTAAATTAACTGGAGCATTTTATATTCATCCAATTACAGCAATAACAATAGCTCTATTCGGATTATCGATGTTGTATTACGGAGTTTTGTTGCATAAAAAACAAACCGATGTGGAAGCAAGAAAACTAATGCTTTCAAGTGTCATATATATAACGGCAATTCAAATCATATATGTGATCGATAAATTTCTACACTAAACATGAATATTAGCGAAAAAGACTTAGAGAAAGAGTTAACAGTTGGAAGAAAAAAATCTGCAAAACCGATGTTGTGGGTTTCTATGATTAGTATGGTCATGTTTTTTGCAGGGCTAACAAGTGCCTATGTAATTAGTATGAGAAGAGATGATTGGGTAACTTTTGACTTGCCTGATGCTTTTTATATGAGTACTATACTCATTATCTTGAGCAGTATTACCATTAGTATGTCTCAACGTTTTATCAAAAAAGGTAAAAGAGAACTATCTATTGTGTTATTAATAATCACTTTTGTACTAGGAATTGCATTTGTTTGGCAACAGTATGCTGGTTTTGAAGATTTGAGAAATGCGGGATTATTTTTTACTGGGCCTACAAGTACAGTTTCAACGTCTTTTATTATAGGTATCTCCTTAATGCATGCATTTCACGTATTTGCTGGTATTATCGTACTACTTGTAGTAATTTATAATCATTTTAAATATAAATACACATCTGATGATCTACTAGGCTTTGAACTAGGGGCAATCTTCTGGCATTTTGTGGATGTTTTATGGATTTATTTATTTTTCTTTTTCTATTTTATTAGATGATGAAAATTGATTAATTTTGGCAAAAAATTTAAAGAATTTTATATAGAAATTTATGGAAGCAAACATTGCTGTACCTAACGATAATAAGCCTACTTGGGGAGGTGGAGGAGTAAAACCCTTTGGAGCCAGTTATGGAAAAATGATGATGTGGTTTTTTATCGTATCTGATGCCCTAACATTTTCTGCTTTTCTAGCAGCTTACGGTCTAACACGATTTAAATTTATTGATTCTTGGCCAATCGCTGATGAAGTATTTACCCACGTACCTTTTGTACATGGTGAATTTCCAATGATTTATGTAGCGTTTATGACTTTTGTCTTGATTGCTTCTTCAGTAACCATGGTTCTTGCAGTAGATGCTGGACATCAAATGAATAAGAAAAAAGTGACCATCTACATGTTGCTAACTATCATTGGCGGTATCATTTTTGTGGGCTCACAAGCTTGGGAGTGGAATACTTTTATCAATGGAACGTATGGAGCTGTAAAAACTACAGATGGTAAAATTTTACAATTTGTAGATACCAATGGAAAACAAATTGCTTTAGCTGACTTTGTTGTTGGTGAAAGAGGAAATGCCAGAGTGCAACATACAAAAGGAAATGGCTTATGGTTTGAAGATGAAGGAACAATTTCACAATATTCTATTGCTCAAATTATTAGCTCTTATGAAGCAAATCCTGATGTTCAAATAAGAACAGAATTAATTGATTTAGATAAAAAACAAAAAACTATTCTCAGTAGAGAAAAAGGAGCTGAAGAACTAGCTAAAACTAGATTAATTGTAGAAGGAGCTAACCTAGAGGTTAACGAGTATGGAAATACGATTTTTGCAGATTTCTTTTTCTTCATCACTGGTTTTCACGGTTTTCACGTATTTTCAGGAATTATCTTTAACATTATTGTTTTCTTTAATGTAATTTTAGGAACTTATGAAAAAAGAGGTCATTACGAAATGGTTGAAAAAGTTGGTTTGTATTGGCACTTTGTAGATTTAGTTTGGGTATTTGTATTTACATTTTTCTATCTAGTTTAATTTTTAATAATAGTATACATGGCACACGCACAATCTCATACAAAAAGAATTTGGAACGTATTCTGGATACTTTCAGCAATTACAATTGTAGAAGTTATATTAGGGATCTACAAACCAGATGTTCTTCACTTAACAAGTTTTCTTGGCACAAGCCCTTTAAACTGGATATTCATCATTTTAACCTTAGCCAAAGCTTACGGGATAACATGGTCATTCATGCATATGGAAGGTGAAAAAACATGGTTCAGAAGAGCTGTTGTTTGGACAGCGGTCTTTTTAATTATTTATCTGGTTACGCTCCTATTAATTGAGGGAGATTATTTATACAGTACACTAGCGCCCCTAGTGCGTTGGTAACAACATATAATCAAGGTGGTTTTTAACCGCCTTTTTTTATCACTAATTATGAAAATTACAAAAAAACGATTTGTACTCATAGCATTGTTTGTGTTTCCTTTGCTGTTTTTTTTAATTCTTTCTACAGGAATTAATAACTTTAAAAAATTACCTACGCTAACAAGTGCTGTTTCTTTTCATGTTCTTGAAGATTCTATTTCTCTTACTGACCACGTTACTGTTTTATGCTTTTTAGGAAATGATGTAGCCACAAAAAAGGGAGGTTTCTTTAATTTGAATCAAAAAATTTACAAAGAATTTTACGGATATAGACCTTTTCAAATTATTGCTGTATACCCAAAATCATCTGAAAATGATGTTGACAAATTAAAATCTGATTTAAGTGCTTTCACAGACATGTCTAAATGGAACTTCATTTCTATGAATAGAGATACCATTTTAACACTGTATAAGAATTTGAAAACCAACAAAATGTTAGATTCTTCATTATATTCTAACCAAGTTTATCTTTTAGACAAAGAACTTAATCTAAGAGGAAGAGACAACGATGGTGAAGAAAAAAATGAAATAATGTATGGTTATAACATTGAATCTGTTGCTGAATTGAATAACAAGATGGAAGATGATATAAAAGTTTTGCTATATGAATATAGAGCTGCTTTTAAAAATAAAAATAAAGCGGATAGAAAAAACTAGTTATATGAGCAAGAAAAATTCATATATAGGCATCTCTTTTATCATTCTAATATTTGGTATTTATGTGGTAAGAAATCTTGATGACAGAATCTCAAATGAAACTATAATAGATACTAATAGACTTAATAAAACACAAAAAAACAATACAGATAAAGAAAGCCAGCTATTTGTTTACAACAAAGTTCCTCCGTTTGAGTTTATAAACCAATACGGTAAAACTATTACTAATGAGAACTATCTTGGAAAGGTGTATGTTGTAGAGTTTTTCTTTAGCACATGCCCTACTATTTGCCCCATCATGAATGAGCAAATGTTATTAATTCAACAAGAGTTTGCTGAAAATTCAAATGTTGGGATTGCCTCAATATCTATTACCCCAAAAATTGATACGCAAGAGGTTCTGAAAAATTATGCGGTTACTAACGGCATTACCCACAAAAACTGGCATCTTTTAACTGGAAAATCTGAAGAAACAGTTTTCAGCTTATCTAACAATGGGTTCAAATTATATGCTGGAATAGACGAAAACATTGAGCACGGTGGTTTTGAACATTCTGGATTATTTGCTCTAGTTGATAAAAAAGGAGTGATTAGGTCACGAAAAGATTCACAAGGAAACCCAATACTTTATTACAGAGCTATTGAAGAAAATGGGTTCCCAAATCAAATAAATGAATTAAAAGAAGATATTAAAATACTACTAGATGAATACTAACGAATCAACAGAAAAAAATTATAAGAGAGGAATTACAATTCTTTCAATTGTTATTCCAGTAGCTGTAGCTGCTTTATTTGGTATAAATTTGAGAGAACTTGGCTTTGATGTAGAACCTCTTAGTTTTTTACCTCCTATTTATGCTACTATAAATGGAATCACTGCTATTTTGCTAGTTTCTGCTGTAATAGCTATTAAAAAAGGGCAAAAGAATCTTCATGAAAAATTAAACACACTTGCCATACTTTGTTCTGTTTTATTTCTTGTGATGTACGTTGCTTACCATATGACGTCAGATTCTACCTCTTTTGGAGGTGAAGGAATCATCAGATATTTTTATTACTTCATTTTAATCACTCACATTGTTTTATCAATTGTAGTTATTCCTTTTGTACTAATAACATTAATGAGAGCAAAATTTGGAAAATTTGCTGAGCATAAAAAAATTGCTAAAATTACCTTTCCACTTTGGCTATATGTTGCTGTAACAGGGGTCATTGTTTACTTAATGATATCTCCATACTATGCTTAATCATTTTAAATATCTACTAGTATTTATTTTTATATTTTTAAATACATCTACTTCATTCTCTCAGTGTGCAATGTGTAAAGCTGTTGTTGAAACTGGAGACGTTACAATGGCAGAAGGTATTAATAACGGCATTACTTATTTAATGGTGTTTCCGTACCTACTAATTGGTGTGTTGTTCTACTTTATCTATCGATATAAAAAAGGCGTTAAAAATTAACATTTCAATAAGAGCCGTTACGTGTAACATATTCTAATTTTGGTCGTCTTATGGGAAGCGATTTAAGTCTAGATAATGATTGACATCAAAAATGTTCTAGAAATTCAACATATAAAACACCTCAAATGAAAATAAAATTTTTACTAATTGCATCAATTTTTATGATTTCTAGTGGTTATTCACAAGAAAAGTGGTCATTAAAAAAGTGTGTAGATTACGCACTAGAAAATAACATTTCAATCAAACAAAGTGCGCTTAGTATTTCTCTTTCAGAGAGAGATGTTGCCATTACTCAAGGTAATTTTCTACCAACCATTGGAGCAAGTTCTAGTGGAGGAATTAATTCTGGGCTATCACCAGACCAAACAGGAGTATTAAAGAATACGACCAATTTTAATGGACGGTTTAACCTAGGAGTAAACGGTACTATATTTAATGGGTTTAGAAATTTAAATTCATACAAACAAGCTCAACTGGGAATTGAATCCAGTAAACTAGATCTAGAAAAAGCACAAAATGACGTTTCTCTATTTGTTGTTAATGGGTATTTAAATATTCTTTTTGCAAAAGAAAATTTATCTGTAGCAAAGGTTCAATCAGAAATTAGTAAAAAACAAGTTGAAGCAGCTAGCCAAAGATTTGAGGCAGGCATTATACCCAGAGGAGATCTTTTAAATGCTCAGTCTACTGCGGCGAATGATCAACAAAATGTAATTGCTCGTGAAAATACACTAACCTTAGCATTACTTAATTTAGCTCAATTGTTGCAAATATCTTCTGCAGGTTTTGATATAGAAAATATGAATGTAAATTCACCCTCTGGTCTTCTATTGTATGAATCATCAGACGTTGTTTATGAGAAAGCATTAACTACTCAACCTCAAATTAAAAATGCAGAACTAGGTATTCAAAATGCAGATTTAAATATAGAATTATCTAAAGGAGCTTTTTTACCTAGTCTGAATTATAGTGTTAGCGGCGGAACCTCCTATTTTAACCAGATGAATAATTTATTTCCTGGTCAAAAAAATGAATACTTTTTCAAACAAGTACTTAAAGATAGAGTTACCTACGGTGTATCGTTGTCACTAAATATCCCGATTTTTAACAGACTTCAAACAAAAAATAATGTTGCAAAATCTTATATTAATAGAGAATTGTCTCTGTTAAACCTAGACAATCAAAAGCTTCAACTACAACAAACTATTGAGCAAGCATTTGCAGACGCTAAAGCTGCCTCAAAAACTTTTGAAGCAGCAACCATTTCATTAAAATCACAAAGGGAAGCTTTTAAAAATGCACAAGAGAGTTATAATTTAGGAGCTACTACTTTGTTTGACTTTGATTTGGTAAGAAATAGATTGGTAAGTGCTGAATCTGCATTAATTAGAGCCAAATATGATTTTGTATTTAAAACAAAGGTGCTTCAGTTTTATTATGGAAATTTAAATCTAGATTAAACAACTATATAGTAGATGAAACGGCAACTTTTGGTTGCCGTTTTTTTATACTTTATCTTTACACAAAAAGTTTTTGAGCACGATATTACACATAGAAACGTCTACTAAAAATTGTTCTGTTAGCATTGCAAATTGTGGTGAGCTAATTAGTTTAAAGGAAATTAATACTGGAGATTATTCTCATGCAGAAATGCTTCACCCATTAATAAACGAAGCTTTATTAGACAGTAAACTAACCATTAAAGAAATTGAAGCTATTGCTGTAGGCAAAGGCCCGGGATCTTACACTGGATTACGTATTGGTGTTTCTGCAGCAAAAGGATTGTGTTTTGCTAACGACATTCCTTTAATTTCAATTAATTCTTTGGAAATTTTAGCACAAACCGTGAATATAGATAGTGGTCTTATTATCCCTATGATAGACGCAAGAAGAATGGAAGTTTACGCTGCCATTTATGACAACAACCACAACGCTGTCAGGGAAACAAAAGCAGAAATAATTGATTCACATTCTTTTTTAGATAAATTACAAAAACAAAAAGTTTATTTTTTAGGTGATGGTGCAAAAAAATGTAAAGAAACTATTCTTCATAATAATGCCGTTTTTATAGAAAATGCGTTTCCTTCAGCTAAAGAAATGGCTACTATTTCTTTCCATAAATTTAAGAATAAAACTATTGAAGATGTTGCGTACTTTGAACCTTTTTATTTGAAAGACTTTATAGCTACTCAAGAAAAAAAGAAAATTTAAAATATATATTCTCTTTGTTATTAAATTGTTACACAATTTTTAATGTAATTTTAATAAATGATGGCTATAGAGATACTCATCTAAATTTCTTAACTATTCCTTCATTTTTTAAAAACTATTTTTTCAAATACTTTCTTGATATTTGAGTAATCTTAAAGATTAATTAGAATCATAATATTTAGTTTTTGTCAATTAATATTATTGATTAATTAACTGCCTTTGGCCAAGGCAGTTTTTTTAATAATTACGAAACATTAAATTAACATTAGTGTTGGTTATTTGCAGCGACAAAAACTAATACATACATATGAAATTTAATTATCTGGTTATTTGTGCAACTTTATTTATTTGCTCAAACCTAAGTTCTCAGGAAACAAGTGCTCCAAAATTTGGTAAAGGTCTTTTTAATTTAATTGGTAAAGACAGTTCATTCTCCATGAACGTAAGTGCTAGAATGCAAATGTTGGGAACATCAAATTGGGATGTTAATAATGGTTTATCCAATCCAACTTCTAATCTATTAGTTAGAAGAGCTCGTTTAAAATTTAGTGGTTTTGCGTATTCTCCAAAATTAAAATATAAACTAGAATTGGGGCTTTCTAATAGAGATATTGGAAAAGCTTCCTCATTTACTAATGAAGCTCCTAAATATATTTTAGATGCTGTAGTAAAATGGAATTTTTCTGGAAATTTTGTGCTTTGGTTTGGCCAGACGAAATTACCTGGAAATAGAGAACGTGTTATTTCTTCGGGAGACTTACAACAAGTAGATCGTTCTTTGTTAAATAGTAGATTTAACATAGACCGTGATATGGGATTCCAATTAAGACATCACTTTAACCTTACAGATACATTTATTGTAAAAGAAATGTTTGCAGTATCTCAGGGTGAAGGTAGAAATATAACTACTGGGAATTTGGGAGGTCATCAATATACTTCTAGGGTTGAATTATTGCCTTTTGGAAAATTTGCTAGCAAAGGTGACTATAGAGGAAGCGATTTAAAGTTTGAGCCAACTCCAAAGTTAGCTTTGGGTTTTACGTATGATTTTAATAATGATGCTGTAAAAAATAGAAGTAATCAGGGTTCTTATATGACAAACGATACTGGTTTTTATTCAACAAATATTTCAACAGTTTTTGTAGATGCAATGTATAAGCACAAAGGTTTTTCTGTAATGGCTGAATATGCGTACAGAGATGCAGAAGACGCTTTTGCTAAAAATTCTGATGGAAGTTTAACAGGTGATGAAGTTCAGGTTGGTAACGCATTAAACTTACAAACTGGATATTTACTGTCCAAAACTTTGGAGATTTCTGGAAGATACACCAATATTGATTGGGATAGTGACATCACTGGTAAAGGTGCAGAAAATCAATACACTCTTGGTTTGTCTAAATATATTGTTGGGCATAAATTAAAAGTTCAAACAGATGTGAGCTATTTAGACTTGGCCACAAAAACAAATCAATTCATGTATAGACTTCAAGTCGATATTCATTTCTAAAAAATAACGTTTAAATAACATTTC